>OLZT01000006.1_pt1 | contig 149631 bp, 135 predicted proteins | sample 1644501 | NCBI WGS metagenome assembly OLZT01 (sample SAMEA103958140, study PRJEB25191) | human gut metagenome | biome: human-associated habitat [ENVO:00009003]; feature: intestine environment [ENVO:2100002]; material: feces | place: Germany | collected 2013/2015 | reverse complement strand
GTTTGCCTGAGTTGTGTTCTTCAATCAGTTGGGGCTCAGGCATGATTGACAACCGCGTCATTATCTATGACTATGCAAACGGAGCAAGCTATGAACTGTATGATCGAGGATGTTTCGATTTTACCCTCAGATTTAATGAAGCTGACGGATACCTCTATGTAGATAAAAAGAAATATAATACTGATGAACTGGTAGAAACTGGTCGATTGGTTTTCAAGAATCATTGTATTCAGATTGAAGGTTTTTCCAACGAAGCCCATCAGGTGTTCCAGGCTGAAATTCTGGAAATTCATGGTGGCCATTATCTTGTGAAGCCCGTTGAAGGTAGCTGGGAATTGAATAGTGCAGACCGAATTGAAGTACCTATCAGAAATGCTCATCCATCACCAGAACCTGAAATTGGAGATGTGATTGAAATTGAATACTCCGGTGAAATCCTTGAAACTTATCCTGCACGAATTGCGGATGTTTATGGCATCAAGATTATAAAGGAAGCCGAAACATGGGACTTAATCCCTATGGTTATGGTGAACGGGACACTGTATCTTGATACTGGCCATGAAAGCAAAATAGAAGCAAGATGTGGTGTTATGGATGGAGAAATCACATCCCAGGTTGACGGAAGTAAACAACCCACCGTTGACGATCAGTCCAATTTTGGTACAGGTTATGGTTATCAATACGGGGCAACCGAGGGAACCATTGAACTCTTTATGAATGGCAAGTGGTGGATCTTCGCCACCGAAGAAGCACGACAGAAAATCCAGTTTCCGTCCATAGAGGATGAACTTTCTAAGTTTTATCTGACCATCGGTGCAGAAGGTGTTAAGAGCATCGAGTTTACAATGCCTAACGCAAGTGGTGGATGTGAAAACGCTGATGGTTCCCTGTTCAAGAAAGGCGAACGCATTTGGCTGGAAAATCTGGACGGATACAGCGATCTGTGTGGTCTAACAATAACTGCTCTGGGCGAGAACGATAAAATCATCTGGACTGCATCTGTTCCTGACGAAGAAGAAAACAAAGGCTTTACCCATCTGGTAAATGATGATTGGGAAATCACAAACATCGAATAATTAGCTCCCAGCAAATAAACCGCTGCAATTCTCATTCCAAAGTGGGATGGATGTTGCAGCGTTTTTCCTTTTTATGGTTCAAATGCCACCATTGTTTCCTTTGGCAGTTTCTTGTTTTCACAGTTCAGAAGTAAGCGTCAAACCTCCCTACATCTTGCCTACCATATGGATCGTCACGGTACTTCTCGTCCTTGGTTTCCTTTTCGTACATGGGGAACTTCATGTATTTTTCCATTCCACGCTCTTGGCAATACAGATAATTATTCAGATTGCCATAGCACAGTCATAACTGATAAAATTTAGAAAGCAGTGTATTCTGGCAGTCGTAACTAAAATATTCTCTGATTCGACAGGCATTCTCTTCGCTTACTTGCCCTGCATATAGTCAAAGGCGATCCTGGGTGATCCGTCCGTCAGGTAGATGGTGCCGCATTTTTGGAAGCCGCAGCGCGTTACCGCCTGCTGCATGGGGCGGTTGTCCTCGTGGGTATCGATGCGGAGATAGGAACTCCTTTCCAGACAAAAGTCAAAGCAGGCCTTGGCGATGCCCCGGGTGGTCCCTCGGGAGGCCAGACGGTGGATGGTGGCGTAGGGGCGGCTGGAATGCCAAGCGCCGTTTTCGATATACCGGTAGGTGGGGTCCTCCCCGGGAATCAGGGCAAAGACACCCTCGATGGTGCTGTCAAGGCACATAACATACAGGTTGCCCGATTGAATGTCAGCGCTCAGCAGTGCTTCCCCCGGATAGCCGCCGCCCCACTGGCTGAAATTCCCGCTGGCGCGCATAAACTTTCGGGCAATGTCGTAAATCTGCAAAATTTCGGAAATGTCATCCGGGCGGGCTTTCCGGATAAACATGGTTTGTTTTTCTGGAAGCGTCATACCCGATCCTCCATTTGCGTGTTTACCGCCTTGGGCCACGTGAGAGCGAAGGCAATCAGACAGATGATCACGGAGAGCAAAGACCCTGCACCCACAGACTGGCCGATGCTGCCGGTGGTGAGATTCTTTTCCATGGATGGTTTACCTCTCTTTTTCGGTGGAACTGCGGAATCCGCGTTCCCTATATTATAAATGCTACAACCGTTGTAAAGTCAAGAGGGAAGATGCAATTTTTACACATTTGCTTGCCCCAAACCCGGTTCTATGGTATACTGACGGGAAAGGCGAGATTTCGCCGCAGGAGGGACTATGGTCTTCAATTCCTACAGCTTTTTGCTGTTTTTTCCCATTGTACTGGTGCTGACCCAGCTAGCACCCACAAAATGGCGCAATGGGCTGCTGCTCCTGGCGAGCTATGCGTTCTATGCCAGCTGGGGCAAGCGCTTCTGCGTGCTGCTGCTGGGGCTGACGGTGCTGGTGTATGCTGCCGGGCTGCTGCTGGGGCGGCAAAAAAGACGGTGGCTGTTTTGGCTGGGGCTGGCCGGGACCCTGGGGGCCCTGCTGGTGTACAAATACCTGGACTTCGGCCTTTACACCGTCAATGCCCTGACCCGGGCCCTGGGGCTGGGGGAGCCTATGCCCCGGGTGAGCCTTTTGCAGCCGGCGGGCATCTCCTTCTTTACCTTCCAGGCGGCGGGGTATCTCATCGATGTGTATCGGGGCAAATACAAGCCGGAGAAGAACTTTTTGCGGTTTGCGCTGTTTGTGTCCTTCTTTCCTCAGCTCCTTTCTGGCCCCATCGGCAGGGGGGACCAATTGCTTCCCCAGTATGAAAAGCCTCAGAAGGCGGATTTTGACGCTTTGCGCCGGGGCTTCCTGGTGATGACCTGGGGTTTCTTCCTGAAGCTCTGCATTGCGGACCGGGCGGCGGTGCTGGTCAATACGGTCTATGAAAATTATGAGAGCTATTCCGGTATCTTCCTGGTGTTCGCCACGGCGGTGTATGCCCTGCAAATCTATGGCGACTTTGCGGGGTACTCCTATATGGCCATTGGCGGGGCGGAAATGTTGGGTATTCATCTGCCCAAGAACTTCGATACCCCCTATTTTTCCCAGTCCGTCCAGGAGTTCTGGCGGCGGTGGCATATCTCCCTGAGCTCCTGGTTCCGGGACTATGTCTATATTCCTTTGGGGGGCAGCCGGTGCGCCGCCTGGAAGAAGTACCGCAATGTGCTCATTGTCTTCCTGGTCAGCGGGTTGTGGCACGGGGCGCTGTGGACCTTTGTGCTGTGGGGAGCCATTCACGGTTTCTATCAGATTTTTGGGGCCGTGACAAAGCCGCTGCGGGAAAGCGCTCTGGACCGGCTCCATGTGAATCGGCAGGCTGCATCCTACAAGCTTTTCCGCATGGCAATCACCTTTGCCCTGGTGGATTTTGCCTGGCTTTTCTTCCGGGCTGAGGGCCTGGGCACGGCTGCGGCTGTGGTGAAACGGATTGTGACGGAGCTGCATCCGGAGAAGCTTGTGGGGCAGGCCTACTATACCATGGGTCTGGACCGGCAGGACTTCTGGGCGCTGCTGCTGTGCACGGCGGTGCTCATTCTGGTGGACGGCCTGCAATACCGGGGAAAGGACCTGAAAGCCTGGTTCGCTTCCCAGAACTGGCTTTTCCGGGAGATTGCTTTGACGGTGATCATCCTGATGATCTTCATTTTCGGAATTTGGGGGAACGGCTACGATGCGTCCAGCTTCATTTATTTCAATTTCTAAGCGGCTAATCAGCGTTCTGGTGCTGCTGGCTATGGTACTCTCCGGCCTGGGCTTTTTGGGAAGGACCCTGGCGGTTGCGGACGGCCCCCGGAAGAACGGCCCCTTTCTGCGGGATGACCGGGAATATGATGTGCTGTTCTTCGGCTCCAGCCATATGATCAACGGTGTGTTTCCCATGGAGCTGTGGAAGGACTATGGACTGACCTCCTACAATCTGGCAGGCCATGGCGCTTCCATTGCTGCAAGCTTCTGGGAGCTGCGGCTGGCGGTGCAGTACCACAAGCCCAAGGTGGCGGTGCTGGATGTGCTGTTTGCCGGGTCCCAGACAACGGAGATGAGCATAGGGCTTGCCCACGAAATGCTGGATAGCTACCCCCTGTCCCGGCTGAAGGTGGAGGCGGTAAGGGACTTGTTCGGGGAAAGCGGTACCCGGGCGGAGATGCTGTTCCCGCTGGATGTGTATCACAGCCGGTGGAAGGACCTGGATTCGGAAATGGTCCGCAGAGGCCTTTGGGGGGAGAAGGACGATTCCCCGGAAAAGGGCGGGCAGATCCGCGCCGGGCTGTACCCCCTGGCTCAGGAGCCTCTGGTCCCGGTGACCAGCCGCCGGGAAGAGAGCTCCATAGCTCTGACCTATGTGGAGAAATTCGTGACCTACTGCATGGAAAATGACATCGTGCCGGTGCTCACCTATCTGCCCTGCCAGATTTCCGAGCAGTGGCAGCGGGACTGCAATGCAGCTCTGGCCTTGGGGGAAAAGCTGGGTGCCAAAATTCTGAATATGCAGTATATGGATTTGATTGATTATGCTACAGACTGGTATGATGACGGCAGCCACCTGAACCCGGCGGGGGCGCTGAAAACCACTGCCTGTCTGGGCTCCTTCCTGCGGGAGCAGTGCGGCCTGGAGGATCACCGGGGCGATGGCTGCGATGACCTCTGGAATCAGGATCATGAAAGTTATGTAAACTTCCTGAAAGCGCAGATGGGTACGCTGGGGACGGCGGACCAGATGTTAAGCCTGGCGGCCATGGAGCCCTTCCGGGTGGAGGCAGCGGTTTCAGAGGACTTCTCCGATACATCCATCCTGCGCCAGCTGGAAAAACTGGGTGTGATGCCTTCGGCCCTGGAAACGCCGGGGATGCTGCACTTGAGGGTTCTGGACGGGAACGGCACCGTTCTGAATGAGAAAACCTTTGTCCAGAGCACAGTTCTTTCGGAAGCGGAGTGATTTATTCTTCCTGGAAAGTGGAAAAAGGGAACTCTATTTTCCTGAGGAAACCCTTTCCGTTTCGGACTGCCGGTGCTATACTATAGCCATTCCAAGGAAAGCTGCGGCGGCTTTGCCGGAGAGCCTTGGTGTGGACGAACAGCCGTTTCGGCGGCATTGGCCCGGATGGAAAGGAAGAAAAAATGCTGATTTCTGTAATTTTGGTTGGATTTGTTCTCTGGCTGTTTTCAAAGTGCGTGGGTCTGGCGCTGCGCATGACCTGGGGACTGGCAAAGCTGACGGGTGTGGTGCTGATGACCGTTGCCCTGCCCTTAGCCGGTATCTGCGCCTTCCTGGGCCTGGGCCTTTTCCTGCTGCTCCCTGTGGGTCTGCTGCTTTTGGCTTTGGGCCTGCTGCGGACCTGAGAAATTGCTGCACTTTCCGCCTGCCTGGGGCGGGATAAAAGAGACAGGCCAGAAAAGCCGGATTCCCCCATGTGGATAAAAGTACATAGAAGCACGAACAGGGCCGCCTCATTATGAAGCGGCCCTGTATTTTGCACTTATTGGTTTATTTCCGAATCTCCGGCAGGCTGGCTGCGGCTACGGACTGGCCTACCCGGCGGGTCTTCTCGTCGGGCAGCATGACCTGGCAGTGCTTGGCAAGCTCGGGATGCTCAGCGGCAAGGACCTTCTGGCACACGTCCAGAATGATGTCACCGCCCTTGCCGGACATGACCCGGCCCATGAGCATCAGGTGCTCAATATCATAGAAGTGGGAGTACAGAACGACGGCGTTTGCCAGATACACGCCGATGTCGTGGTAGATCTTGGCGGCTCTGGGATCATCCTCGGCCATGAGCGCCTGAACGACCTTCAGCTTCTCGGCGGGGGACAGGGCGGGATCCAGCTCGATACCCGCTCTGGGGGCCAGCTTGATGACGGCGTCCTGGGAGAAGTACTTGCAGCCCACGCCGAAGTCGGTGGACCACTCGTCCTGCATGGCGTCCTCGGACAGGTCAACGGGAGCAAAGGCCAACTCGGTAATCCAGCCCAGCACGTTCTTGTCTGCGTCCACATAGCCAACGGCCTCGGAGGTGCCCATGGCCAGGCCCATGATGTTGCCGGTGTTCAGACCCATGGCACCGGCCAGGGCGGACACGTCGCCATCGTTAGCAACCACGATGGGCACATCGCCGATTGCGGCGGCAGCCCGGTCAAAGCAGGTCTTGACCTCGTCCCAGCGGCTGCGGGGGACCTTATAGAAGATGCTGGAAATCATGGGGGCGTTGCCGATGAAGGTACCGGCGGAGGAAACGCCGATGGCGTCTACCCGGGGCATTTTGGAGGCGGCGGTGCGGAAGGCGGTGAGAATTTCATTGTACTGATAGTTGGGGTCCTCGTTCAGCTTGGGGAACCAGACGACCTCTTCGGAATAGACGCACTCACCGTCGATGACTGCGGAGACCTTCCGGTCGGAGCCGCCTGCATCGAAGCCGATGCGGCAGCCGTCCATGTGGCCGCCCAGAGGCTGGGTGGACTCATTGGGGGCGGGGCACTTGTCCAGAGGCAGGTCGATGATCTCCAGATTTACTTCATACAGCTTGTGGAAGAAGTCGTAGTCGAAGGCCCGCTTGCCGTTCTCGGAATAGTCGGCCTGGAGCTGCTTGGCGATATGGTCGCAGCCGCAGACATAGACCTTGAAGCCGCCGATGGACCACAGCAGGAACTTGACCAGCCGCTCCACATAGCGGTAGTCTGCCTTGGCCATTTCGGGGGTGCCGTGGATGAAGGTCTTGCGCACGGAGACCTGGCCCCGGTCCCGCTCAATGGCGATGGCGATGGGCTTTTTGGCATCCTTCAGATAGGCGTCCATCCACACGCCGAAGGGAATGAAGCCGGGGTCCAGCTCGGGCTTGGCCCCGATGGAATAGGTAACGCCGAGATAATTCATGTTCGATTCCTCCAAAAGAGCATTGATTGCAGAAATGAAATAAAGTTGGACTTTTCCAAAAACCGGAATATGGACAAACATAGAATTCAAAATGATAAAAATAGGCCAAATTCCAAGCTTTTTCATAAAAATTATACCATAGATATGGGACGGTAGCAAGGGAAGAATGATGTAAATAATGCACAAAAACGGCGTTGCATAATTGTTGTTATCTCACAAACTTGTGCACAAACAGGCAAAAATGCCAAAAATGAGCAAAAAATCATTTGACATTGTTGTCATACCTGATATAATTTATTTGTGCAAAGCAAGCCCACTGCATATCGGGCTTGCACAAAGCTGAAAATTTAGGAGGAGAAAACCAAATGAAAAAGCTTGTTTCCCTGCTGCTGGTTCTGATCATGGTTCTGGCTCTGGCCGCCTGTGGTTCTTCCGGCTCCACCGCCACAACTGCTGCCCCCACTGCCGAGACCACCAAGGCAGCCGAGACCGAGGCCCCCGCCGCTACCGGCGAGAAGGTCACCGTCACCATGATCACCGCCCAGTACGGCAAGCAGACCACCCAGTGGTGGGCTGACTTCGCCGCCAAGTTCAACGCCGAGCACGAAAACATTGAAGTTGTTGTGGACTGCGTGTCCTGGAACGACATCTACACCGTGGTCAACACCCGCGTTGCCAACGGTGAGGCTCCCGACCTGCTGAACATCGACGTGTTCGCCGACTTCCAGGCTGACGGTCTGCTGCTGCCCGCCTCCGACTGGGTTTCCGAGGAAACCTACGCCAAGTTCTATCCCTCTTTTCTGGAGCAGTCCGTTGTTGACGGCACCGTTTGGGCTGTGCCCGATCTGGCTTCCGCCCGCGCTCTGTACTACAACAAGGACATCCTGGACGCCGCCAACGTAGACGTTCCCACCACCTGGGAAGAGCTGAAGGCTGCCTGCGAGGCCATCAAGGCTTCCAACCCCGATGTCTACCCCTGGGGCGTTGACATGACCACCGACGAAGGCCAGGCCTGCTTCGCTTACTATGCCTGGAACAACGGCGGCGGCTTCGTGGATGCCGACAACAACTGGGCTCTGAATTCCGCTGAGAACGTGGAAGCTGTCAACTATGTTGTTGACCTGATTAAGTCCGGCCTGACCAACACCGATCCCACCAACGAGACCCGCTATGACCTGCAGGAGATGTTCGCCTCCGGCAAGCTGGCTATGATGATCGGACCCAACCAGATCTCCAAGTACTGCGAAGAGAACGGCGGCATCAACTTCGGTGTTGCTTCTCTGCCCACCAACGGCGATAAGGCCGGTGCTTCCGTCGGCGTTATGGACCGCTTCATGTGCTTCGACAACGGCTACACCGATGCCGAGCTGGCCGCGATCTCCACTGTGATCGATGCCTTCTATGATGACGAGCCCTATGCTGACTGGGTCCTGATGGAAGACTTCCTGCCCGCTACCTCCACCGGTGCTGAGCTGTGTGCCAAGGCCAACCCCGGCATGACTGCCTGGATCGACGTTGTCGGTTCCTCCAAGTTCTATCCCACCGCCAAGGCTGAGTGGGCAGACGTGAAGCAGGGCGTCATCGATGTGGAGCAGCAGGTGCTTCTGGGCGGCGACGCACAGCAGCTGCTGGACGAGCTGCAGTCTGAAGTTGCAGGCTAAGCACTCTATTCCTACGTATCCTACGTAAACCCAGAGCGGGCCGAGCTGCGAGGCTCGGCCCGCTTTTCCCGCCCCTTTTCCGGGACGTGCATCCCCGGGGAGAGGCGGCAGACCCTTGTTTTTTGAAATGCTTTCAGGCAGGGCATTTGAGGGGACAAGGAACCAAACAGAAGGAGGTTGCTTCGTGAAGAAGAACACACCCCGTCGCCTGGGCAGCACGGTTGAGCCCTATATCTGGATTTTGCCCAGCGTGATCCTCATGGCGATTTTCATCATTGTCCCCATCGGATTCGTATTCCGCATGGCCTTCAGCCAGGTGACAAAGGCCGGCCTTATTAAGGGCTTTGCGGGTTTTGACAACTTCAGCAAGGTCCTTGGCAGCAGCAAATTTACCATGGTGCTGAAAAACACCGTTGTCTGGACGGTCCTGGTGGTTGTTCTGTCCACGGTGCTTGGCTTTATTCTGGCCCTGATCCTGAACAACCAGTTCAAGGGCCGCAAGGTTGCCCGGGCCATTGTGGTGTTCCCCTGGGCCACCACCCTGGTCATTCAGGCCAGCGCCTGGAAGTTCATCATCAATACGGACTACGGCGCACTGAATACCCTGCTGAAAACCCTGGGCATCATCCAGTCCAATGTCAACTGGACTCCCACTCCCGATGCGTTTTTCGCCTGGGAAATTGCCTGCGGTATTTTCGTAACCATTCCCTTCGTGTGCTTTACGGCGCTGTCCGGCTTGCAGAGCATCGACAGCAGCCTCTATGAGGCTGCCATTGTGGACGGCGCCAGCTACTGGCAGAAGCTGTTCCACATCACCCTGCCTCTGGTAAAGCCCAGCCTCACTGTTGCCACAGTGCTGAACATCATCTACGTGTTCAATTCCTTCCCCATTGTCTGGACCATCACCAAGGGTGACCCTGCCAGCCGTACCGATACCCTGGTTACTTACCTCTACAAGCTGGCCTTCTACAATGGCAAGCAGGGCGAGGCCGCCGCGGTTTCCGTCATCGGCTTCCTGATTCTGCTGGTCTGCGCCAGCTGCTACATGGTCTCCACGCTGAAGAAAGGAGAGGATTAAGCTATGAAGGACGATGTTCGTGTTAACTGGAAGAAGCTCCTGAGCCGAATCCTCCTCTACTTTGTGGTGGTGCTCATCTGCCTGTTTATTCTCTATCCCTATTTTGTCATGTTCTGTACGGCGCTGAAAAGCCGTGAGGAGATTTTCAGCATCAACGGCACCGTGTTCCCCATCAAATATATGTGGTCGAACTTTGTGGACATCTGGTCCAGAGCGCCCATGGCCAAGTATATGCTGAACTCCATCCTCATTGCCGGCGGCTCCACCATCATCGCCATGCTCTGCGGCATTCCTGCGGCCTATGCTTTGGCCCGCATGAAGTTCAAGGGCCAGACGGCTTTTCTGGGCTTCATCATTGTGTCCCAGATGTTTGCCCCGGTGGTTCTGCTGATCGGTATCTACAAGGTCATGCAGATTCTGAATCTGACGAACTCCATTCTTGGCCTGATTTTCATCAATGCGGCCTTTAATCAGGCCTTCACCATTTGGCTCCTGCGGGGCACCTTTATGAGCATCTCCGCGGAGATGGAGCAGGCGGCCACCATTGATGGCTGCAACCGGGTTCAGGCCATGCTCCGGATTCTGCTGCCTGTGGCAGCCCCCGGTATTGTCACCACCCTGATTTTCATCTTCATCAACGCCTGGAATGAATACACCGTGGCTCTGTGCCTGATCTCCACCGATACCTTCAAGCCGCTGACCGTCGGCATCAACATTTTTAACGGCTATAATATGATCGAGTGGCAGTATCTGTTTGCGGCCTCCATCTTTGCAATCATCCCCGTGGTAATATTGTTCATGTCCATCGAAAAGAACCTGACCAGCGGCCTCACCGCAGGCGGCGTAAAGGGCTAACCGAAAGGGGCTGTTAGAAAACGCTCTGTCATTGCGAACCAGCGCGCACGCTGGTGTGGTACCCCAAGGGTATTTCCTTCGGGCACAATCCCCCGGATTTTCAAACATCTTGGCCGTAAAACCAAGCTGTTTCCATTCAACCGGGGGGATGCCACACCACTGTGACCGCAGTCACGTACATAGCGCAGCCGGCGAAGCCGGCTCTTAGCGCGAAGTAGTGACGTCGGTCACTGGTTCGCAGCGACATACTTTTCTAACAGCCCGTTTTTCCCGAAATAAACCTTTACACACCACACACAAGCTGGTATACTATCCAGCGGAAAGGGAGAAAAGAAATGGAACCAAATTTGAAAGAAGTCCTCTCTCATTTTCAGACTGAGGGAGCGGTTCAGTCCTGCCAGCGCTACGGTTGCGGACACATCAACGAGACCTATCTCGCCGTGACGGATACCGGGCGGCGGTATATCCTGCAAAAGCTCAGCAACCGGGCTTTCCCGGACATTGCAGGCCTGCAGGAAAATGTGGAGGCGGTGACACGCCACCTGCACAGCAAGTCCTCTGACCCCCGGGCGGCCCTGACCCTGATCCCTACCGATGAGGGCAAGAGCTGGGTACATATGGGCGAAAACAGCGACTGGCGGATGTATGACTTTGTGGAGGACAGCCTGTGCCTCCAGGCCCCGGAGTGCCCCGAGGACTTCTACCAGAGCGCCATTGCCTTCGGCACCTTCCAGCAGCAGCTCAGTGATTTCCCCGCCGAGACCCTGCACGAGACCATTCACAATTTCCACAATACTCCGGACCGCTACCGCCTGTTCCGGGAAGCCCTGGAGAAGGACACCATGGGCCGGGCCGCTTCCGTGCAGCCGGAGGTGGACTTCGTCCTGGCCCACGAGGCCGTGGGCGGCAAGCTGACGGCCATGCTTCGTGCCGGAGAGCTGCCTCTGCGGGTTACCCACAACGACACCAAGCTGAACAATGTCATGCTGGATGCCGCTACCCGGACCCCCCTGTGCGTCATCGACCTGGACACCACCATGCCTGGCCTCAGTGCCTATGACTTCGGAGACTCTATCCGCTTCGGCGCGGCCACCGCTGCCGAGGACGAGAAGGACCTGAGCAAGATGACCGTCAATCTGGAGCTGTACCGGATTTTCACCCGGGGCTTCCTGACCGCCTGCCCGGGCCTTACCGGGGCCGAGCGGAAGGCCCTGCCCATGGGCGCACTGACCATGACCCTGGAGTGCGGCGTTCGGTTCCTGACGGACTACTTAGACGGCGACCACTATTTCGGCATTCACTATCCCGACCACAATCTGGACCGGGCCAGGACCCAGTTCAAGCTGGTCTCCGAAATGGAGAAGCACTGGGACGAGATGGAAAAGATTGTGGAAGAAGAGACCAAATAAATAGGACGGCAAAGGCGCATATCGGTGCGTTTTCGTCAAAACAAAGGAGAAGCAGACAATGAAGAAACCCATTCTGGTTGTGATGGCTGCGGGCATGGGCAGCCGCTATGGCGGCCTGAAGCAGATCGACCCCGTAGGCTGCGAGGGAGAGGCCATTCTGGACTATTCCCTGTTCGATGCCCACGAGGCGGGCTTTGACACCGCTGTGATTATCATCAAAGAGGCGATCAAAAAGGACTTTATGGAAACCGTGGGAGCCCGTCTGCAAAAGGCACCCATGGAAATCCGCTATGCCTATCAGGAGCTGGAGAAGCTCCCGACTTCCTACACTGTCCCCGAAGGACGCACCAAGCCCTGGGGCACCTGCCACGCGGTGGTCTGCGCCCGGGAGGCCATTGGCGACGCGCCCTTTGCCGTGATCAATGCCGATGACTACTACGGCAAGGCTGCCTTCAAGGAAATCTACAATTACCTCTCCGCCCACGCTGATGATGACAAGTACCGCTACTGCATGGTGGGCTACGAGCTGGGCAAGACCGTCACGGACAACGGCTCCGTGGCCCGGGGTGTGTGCCAGGTGAACGGCGAGGGCTTCCTGGAAAGCGTTGTAGAGCGTACCAAGATTGAGAAGCAGGCAGACGGCGTCATTCGCTTCACCGAGGACGGCAGCACCTGGATATGTCTGCCGGAAAAGACCACCGTCTCTATGAATATGTGGGGCTTTACCCCCAGCTTTGCCGCAGAGAGCGAGGCCCGGTTCCCTGCATTCCTGGATAAGGCTCTGGCGGAGAATCCCATGAAGGGCGAGTACTTCCTGCCCTCCACCGTCTCTGCCCTGCTCGCCGAGGACAAGGCAACCGTGAAGATGCTCTATTCCCCGGACAAATGGTACGGCGTCACCTACGCCGCCGACAAGCCCGTAGTTGTGGCTGCACTGAAGACAATGACCGAACAGGGCCTGTACCCTGACGGACTGTGGAAGTAAATCAAATCCCCAAGGGGCTGCCGCAAGGCAGCCCTTTTTCCTTGACAAACCCTGCACTGTTGATTATAATCAAAGTCTATCAAACTAGTATATATTTGAGAACAAACCATGAACGGACGATTATGACACAAGAAACAACCATTTATTTGCAGGGTATGACCTGCCAGCTCTGTGCGGACAGGGTGGAAAAATGTCTGCGTGCCCAGTCGGGAGTAGAGAAGGCACAGGTGGACTTCGGAGCCCGCCGTGCAGCGGTTCAGTACGATCCGGGGGCGGCCGCGCCGGAAGCCCTCTGCGCCGCGATAGAGGCAACCGGCTACGGTGCCTCCACTGTGCCCCCGGGGCGGCAGCAGGCCGTAATTGCTCTGGAGCTGGGGGCGCTTTGGGGGACTTATTTTCTGCTGGAGCACTTCGGACTGCTCAATGCGCTTGTTCCATCCCAGCTGGCGGACAGCACCATGGGCTACGGGATGCTGTTTGTGACGGGCCTACTAACCTCTGTCCATTGCGTCGCCATGTGCGGTGGTATTGGCCTGAGCCAGAGCCTGGCCGGAGTACAGCGGGCCTCCGTAAAACCTCTCTTGCAGTACCATCTGGGAAGGCTTCTCTCTTATGTGACCTTGGGTGCAATTCTCGGCGGCTTGGGCAGCCTGATTGGCGGCGCGGGAGGCTTATCCTACGGCTTCCAAGGCGCATTGAAGCTCTTGGCGGGCCTGGCCATGGTGCTGATGGGCTTGAATATGCTGGCACTGCTTCCCGGGCTTCCCAAATTGCCGGGCCTGAAATGGAAGCGGCCCAAGGGCCTCTCGCCCTTCGGCATCGGCATTCTAAATGGCTTCATGCCCTGCGGGCCCTTACAGAGTATGTTGCTTTTGGCACTGGCCAGCGGAAGTGCCCTGCGGGGTGGACTGAGTATGCTCAGCTTTTGCCTGGGGACGCTGCCTCTGCTGCTGGGCTTCGGGTCTATTGCGGCATGGCTGGGAAAGCGCTTTACGGCGGCGGTACTGAAAGCCGGAGCAGTGCTCATTGCCGTGTTCGGCCTGTCTATGCTGAGCCAGGGCGGTGCCTTGACGGGCCTGTTTCCCCCGAAAACCCTTTTGCTTGTATCCGGGTGGCTGTGCATGGTGCTGTTCCTTGGAAAACTGCCCATGAAGAATTGGCAGAAGGCCCTGGCCGCCTGCGGTCTGGTTGCCTGTATGCTGTGCATTCCCAGGCTGCTCCCGAAATCGGAAACCGGGGATGTGGCCCGGATGGAAGGGAATATCCAGGTAGTTGAGAGCACCCTCTCCTCCGGCAGCTATGCGGATATCCGGGTCACTGCCGGGATACCTGTCCGGTGGATCATCCATGCGGACGAAGACGAGATCAACGGCTGCAACAACCGGATGCTGTGCCGGGACCTGGGGCTGGAGCTGACCTTCACGCCCGGTGAAAACCTGCTGGAATTCACTGCCAACACCCCCGGGGTCTATGCCTACAGCTGCTGGATGGGCATGATCCACGGAACCATTACCGTAGAATAAAAGGAGAATCTTTATGAAAAAGTATATTGCCGTTTTGATGCTGTTGGCTCTGCTGGTGCTGCCTGGCTGCGGCAGCAGCCAGAAGACCACCGCCATTGCTGCCGGGAGCGGTTTGGAAATCCCCATTGCAGAGCTTTCAGAGCACATCAAGATCTATTCTTTCACCGTGGATGGGCTCAACATGGAGGTTTTGGCGGCCAAGGATGCCGACGGCACGGTGCGCACCGCCTTCAATACCTGCCAGGTGTGTAACGGTTCCCGGAAGGCTTACTTCGTGGAGCAGGGGGACAAGGTGGTGTGCCAGAACTGCGGTAATGCCTTCGGCAGGGAAGATGTTGGCGTCCTCTCCGGCGGCTGCAACCCCTACCCCATCTTTGCCGAGGATCGGGAGGACAGCGAGGAGGCCGTCCGCATCTCCTATGACTTCCTGTCCGGTGCAGAGAGCCTCTTTACCCGCTGGAAGGAAAACGGGAAGTAAGAACCGAAAGTTTTTACACATATTTTACACAGCCTTCCTTTCCACCTTTACGTATTGGGTCTATAGTATCTCTGTAATATGGAGATAGAAGGAGAAAAAGAAAGATGAAGATTGATTTTAAGGCCAAGAAGGGCTTTATCTGCGATATGGATGGCGTTCTGTACCATGGAAATCGCATCCTGCCGGGTGCTGCGGAGTTTGTGCAGTGGCTCCAGCGGGAGAACAAGGAATACCTGTTTTTGACAAATAACAGCGGCATGACCCCAAAGGAGCTCCAGCAGAAGCTGGCCCGGATGGGACTGGAGGTGCCGGAGGAACATTTTTACACCAGCGCACTGGCCACGGCGGCCTTTTTGAAGGCACAGGCCCCGGGCTGCTCGGCCTTCGTCATCGGCGAGGCGGGGCTGCTGAATGCCCTGTATGATGCGGGCATCACCATGAACGATGTGAACCCGGACTATGTGGTCATCGGCGAGGGCCGGACCTACTCCCTGGACACCCTGACCCGGGCGGTAAATCTGGTTTTGCAGGGGGCCAAGCTCATCGGTGCCAACTCCGATGTATCCGGCAATATTGAAAAGGGCATTGCCCCGGCCTGCCGGGCGCTGATCGCCCCGGTGGAGATGGCCACCGGCAAGCAGGCCTATTTCTGCGGAAAGCCAAACCCGCTGATGATGCGCACCGGCCTTCGGCTGCTGGGCTGCCACTCGGATGAGGCGGTTGTTGTGGGTGACCGGATGGATACGGATGTGATTGCCGGTATGGAAAGCGGCATCGACACGGTGCTGGTCCTCTCCGGCGTCTCCGACCGGGACACCCCCAAGACCTTTGCCTACCAGCCCACCATGATCCTGAACGGGGTAGGGGATATCCCGGTGGAAGCGGAGAAGTAAATCGTTTTCCGAAAAGGCTCCTCTGAAAGGAAAGCCAAAAAACAACCGCCCTGTGGGTTCCCACAGGGCGGTACAGCTTGTCAAAAAAGCCTCGCAGAGTTTGGCGGCGTAAGCCGACAAATAAAATCAAATCATTTTCTGTCGGGGCGTGTACCTGACAGAAAATACATCTCAGGCTGCAAGTCTAGCGCCGCAGCGCTGTGCAGAGCGCAACCGCCGCAGGCGGCTCTTAGCGCGTCGCAGTGCGAGTTGTTCGCCATAGGCGAACAAGGAGTGCGCGCGGCAGACTGCAAAAACTTGTCGGAAAAGCCCGTAAGGGGTTTTTCGACAGTCTGAACCGCCCTGTGGGTTCCCACAGGGCGGTAAAATTTTGAAAACTTAGGCTTCCAGGTTGATGCCGGTCTCCTTGTTGAAGACGTGGCAGACGTGGCCGCCGAAGGTGAACTTCACGGCAGCGCCGGCAGTCAGGGCAGCAACCTCAGCGCCGGTCATATTCATGGTGGAGACCACCAGGACCACATCGCGGCCCATAGCGGTGACGTGCAGGTGCACGGTGGAACCCATCATTTCGGAGACATCGACCTTGGCGTCAATGCCTTCCTGGCTCAGCTCGATGTGCTCGGGACGAACGCCCAGAACCACATCCTGCGGAGCAACGTTGTTCTTGACCAGCTTGGCCTGCTTCTCTTCGGCCAGCTCGACGGTGATGCCGCCCACCTGGACAGCGTACTTGCCGTTATTCTTAACCAGCTTGGCATCGAACAGGTTCATCTGAGGGGTGCCAATGAAGCCGGCGACGAACAGGTTGTAGGGGTGGCTGAACACTTCCTGAGGCGTGCCGATCTGCTGGATGAAGCCGTCCTTCATGATGACGATCCGATCGCCCAAGGTCATAGCCTCAGTCTGGTCGTGGGTAACGTAGATGAAGGTGGTGTTGATGCGCTGACGCAGCTTGATGATCTCAGCACGCATCTGGTTACGCAGCTTGGCATCCAGGTTGGACAGAGGCTCGTCCATCAGCATAACCTGGGGGTTCCGAACGATAGCACGGCCGATGGCAACACGCTGACGCTGACCGCCGGACAGAGCCTTGGGCTTACGGCCCAGGTACTGGGTGATGTCCAGGATCTCAGCGGCTTCCTTGACCTTCTTGTCGATCTCTTCCTTGGAAGCATGGCGCAGCTTCAGAGCAAAAGCCATGTTATCATAAACGGTCATATGGGGGTACAGAGCGTAGTTCTGGAAAACCATGGCGATATCGCGGTCCTTAGGAGCCACGTCGTTGACCAGACGGTCGCCGATGTACAGCTCGCCGTCGGTGATGTCTTCCAGGCCGGCGATCATACGCAGGGTGGTGGACTTACCGCAGCCGGAGGGGCCGACCAGGACGATAAATTCCTTGTCCTTGATGTCCAGATTGAAGGCCTGCACAGCGACAACGCCTTCGTCGGTGATCTGAAGATTGGTCTTCTTAGCGGGTTCTTCGCCTTTCTTCTTCTTTTTCTTCTTGGCGTCGTCGCCGTTAAAGGGGTAGACTTTCTTGATGTTCTTCAGGGTTACACTTGCCATTGTTTTCTGACTCCGGACATACTGAATTCTCAATGTATGCCCTCGCGATCTGCCGGGTAAAACAGCAGATGCATTACGACAGGTCTCCACACTGCCGCACCGTGAGTCTGACGGGGGTTCCTCCTTTATTTTAGCGGAATTGGAACTATTTTTGTGGAGTAGTACCATTCCACCGGAATGCTACCATGATACCATACTTTGCGGATTGACGCAATGGTACAGGTTGCTGTTTTTTAATGGACAAAATTAGGCAATTTGACAATGCACTGGTAAATTACAGCTTCCGCAGGGCATCCACCAGGGCGGTTTTGGAGGCGGTTTTGTCATCCTTGACCTTGATGACCCGGGCGGGACATCCGGCAACCACGGTATTGGGAGCAACATCCTCCACCACCACGGCTCCGGCGGCAACCACCGCATCATGGCCGATGCGGCAGCCCTCAATGACCACGGCGTTGGCTCCGATGAGCACGTTGTCCTCCACGATGACGGGGGTAGCGGAAGCGGGCTCCACTACACCGGCCAGCACGGCCCCGGCCCCCACATGGCAGTGCTTGCCCACGGTGGCCCGGCCCCCCAGCACCGCGCCCATGTCGATCATGGTGCCCTCGCCAACGACCGCGCCGATGTTCAGAATGGCGCCCATCATGATGACGGCGTTTTTCTCAACGGTCACCTGCTCCCGGATGATGGCGCCGGGCTCAATGCGGGCGGGGATATTCTTCATGTCCAGCATGGGAATGGCGGAGTTGCGGCAGTTGTTTTCGATTTCGATGTGCTCAAATTCGTGGCTCTCCAGAATGGGGCCCACGTCCTTCCAGTCACCGAAAACGATTTTGCACTTCTCCCCTGCCGGGAACTCCCGGCAGCCCGGGAAGGAAACCGGCTCCTTTTCCCACACATAGACCTTTACAGGGGTCTTCTTCTCCGCATCGCGGATATAGGCGATGATCTGTTCTGCATTCATCATGGTTAAATTCTCCTTTGCAACGGGTCTTTTTTTCCTTATCCTACCACTTTTTCGGAAAAAGCACAAGGGCAAATTGACACCGCCCCGGGAATGGAATATAATAGGGAAAAACTACCCGGAGGCGTTTACTATGCAACTGATCGAAGACCGCCGTGCCCTGCACCGTATCCCCGAGCTGGACAGGCAGCTCCCCCAAACCATGGCATATCTCCGTGCTTCTCTGGAAAAGCTGAATTGCAAGGTCTTTTCCCCCATGGAAAGCGCCCTGTGCGCCTTCTTTGACTTTGGGCAGAAGGATGCCATCGCCTTCCGGGCAGATGCGGATGCCCTGCCCATCCAGGAGCGGAACAAAGTGGACTACCATTCCCAGCACGAGGGCTGTATGCATGCCTGCGGCCACGACGGCCATATGGCAATTCTTTTGGAACTGGCCCGCCGTTTCAGTGAGAAAAAGAGCCTGCCCCACAATGTGCTGCTGGTGTTCCAGCCCGCCGAGGAGACCACCGGCGGGGCCAAGGATATCTGCGCCACCGGCGTATTCCGGGCCCATAAGGTCCAGGCGATTTTCGGCCTGCACCTGTGGCCCCAGCTGCCTGAGGGTATAATCGCCAGTCGGAAAAACGAGATGATGGCCCGGTCTTGCGAGGTCCGGGTGGACGTCTATGGCAAGACAGCCCACATCGCCAAGGCCAGTGAGGGCATTGACGCTCTGGCCGCTGGTGTGGAATTCTACCAGCGGGTCATGAAGCTGGAGGGAGCCCTGCCCAAGAACATCTTCCGCCTGCTGAAATTCGGCAAATTCCAGAGCGGCACCGTGTGCAATGCATTGTCAGATCACACCCATATGGAGGGGTCTCTCCGGGCCTTCCAGGACGAGGTGTTCTATTCTATCCGGGCGGGCATTGTCTCCATAGCCAAGGATATCGAGCGGGCCTATGGGGCCACTGTCAATGTATATATGACGGAAGGATACCCCGCCGTCATGAACCCGGCGGACCTGCACAACCGGGTGCGCAAGACCGTAGGCTTCTTCGAGCTGGACAAGCCCACCATGACCGCCGAGGACTTCTCCTGGTATCAGAAATCCCTGCCGGGCATGTTCTTCTTCCTGGGCGTGGGGGATACCTCTGCCCTCCACTCCGATACCTTCAATTTCAATGAGGAGATTCTTGTGAAAGGCGCCGATTTCTTCGAGGAATTGGCGGAAAAATTCCAATGATGCCGATTAACCACCATCTGGACCCCTTGGAGCGCAGCGGCATTCGGGTGTTCACCAATCTGGCCAAGGCCACCCCGGACTGCCGGATGCTCACCATCGGCGAGCCGGACCAGGCTACCCCGGAGCCCATCCGTCAGGCGGCGCTGGAAGCCCTTTTCCGGGGGGAAACCCACTATGCCCCAAACCAGGGCACGGCCTCTCTGCGCTCCGCCATTGCCGCCTTTGAAACGAACCGGGGAAGACCCACTGCCCCGGAAGAGGTACTGGTGACGGTGGGGGCCACCCAGGCCCTGTATACCGCCCTCACCGGCATTCTGAACCCCGGGGACCAGGTGATCATCCCAACACCCGCCTTCTCCCTGTATGCCACCATTGTCACGGCGGCAGGAGCCGAGCCGGTCTTTCTGGATGTGAGCAAAACGGACTTCCAGATTACGGAGGAAGCCCTGAATGCCTGCCTGACGGAGAAGACGAAGGCCATCGTCCTCAATTCCCCCTGCAATCCCACGGGGGTCATTTTGAGGGAGAGCAGCCTGGATACCGTTGCCCAGGCGGTGCTGGGAAGAGGCATCTACCTGATCTGTGACAATGTCTACGACAAGCTGGTCTATGCCCCCTGCGGCGACCTGACGCGGCGGGAGGACTTGCGCCCGCAGACCATCCTCTGCCAGAGCTTCTCCAAGCCCTATGCCATGACCGGCTGGCGGGTGGGCTATCTCATCTGCCCGGAAGAATTGCTCTCCCGGCTGCTGCTGCTCAGCGCAGCGGAGATTGCCGCAGTGCCCACCTTCTTGCAGGCAGCAGCGGAAGCGGCGCTGGAAGTTGATACGGAGCCGGTGCGGCTTCTGTACCGGAGAAGAAGGGACTATGTCTGTTCCCGCCTGGACCGTATGGGCCTTTCCTACCCGCAGCCGGAAGGGGCCTTTTATGTGTTCCCGGATATCTCCCAATTTGGCATTCCCTCCTGGCAGTTCTGCGAACGCATGATCCGGGAGGCAGGCCTTGCCGCCGTGCCCGGCGTGTGCTTCGGGACAGAGGGCTATATCCGCCTGTCCTATTGCTACAGCGACCGGGAGCTGCAAGAGAGCCTGGACCGGCTGGAAGGGTTTGTGAAAAGGCTGGGTGAATAAAAGACGGCCAGCCTTGACGATTCAAGCCGGTCGTGGTATAATCACTATGAAAAGAGCACTACCGATAAGCGGTCTGCTCTTGTTACAGGTTAATCATGATAGAGAAACCGTCACTTGGCAGAGTGGCGGTTTCTGCGTTTTACAGTGATTGTGATGGTTAAAGAACCAATATGTACAGTCAAAGTAATCGGCATAAAGCTCACCCCCTTAGGAAGGAGTGTAGCAGACCGCCTATCCCGTTTTATGGTAATGCTCTTCCCGTCCTTTCGGACAAGCCGATTTTAGTAGAAATAGAGTACTATGTCAATTCTTGCCGATGCATATCCACGATAATTGTTTGGAAAGAATACCTGCGGAGAAATGGAAACGGTCCGGAAGAAGGGGAAAGCAAAAAAACGCATTGACATTTCCACATCCCCATGGTAAACTGAGAGAATAGAAAAAATAACAAGGAGGAAACTTCCATGAAGCATATTCAGACCATCGAGACCCGCAATCTGTGCCAGAGCGCCAAGAACGGCGGCTGCGGCGAGTGCCAGACCTCCTGCCAGTCTGCCTGCAAGACCAGCAGCGGCATCGCCAACCAGAAGTGCGAGAACAAGAATAAGTAATTTATTTTTGAAGAAAATGCCGCCTGTTTGGGCGGCATTTTTCATGTAGAAAGGAACAGATATGATCCATCAGTACCAGTTAAACGGCTACAATATCGTTCTGGACGTGTGCTCCGGCTCCGTCCATGTGGTGGACGAGGCGGCCTACGACCTCATCGGCCTTTACGAGGACCATTCCCGGGAAGCGGCCATTGACGAAGTCTCCGCCAAGTACCCCGCCCTCGACCGGGCAGAGCTGGAGGAGTGCTACGACGATATCACTTCCCTGAAGGACGCGGGCAAGCTCTTCACCCCGGATACCTTCGCCCCCATGGCGGGAGAGCTGAAGGCCCGGACCTCCGGCGTGGTCAAGGCCCTGTGCCTGCACATCGCCCACACCTGCAACCTGAACTGCTCCTACTGCTTCGCCTCCCAGGGCAAGTACCATGGAGACCGGGCCCTCATGTCCTTTGAGGTTGGCAAGCAGGCCCTGGACTTTTTGATTGCCCACTCCGGCACCCGGAAGAATCTGGAAGTGGACTTCTTCGGCGGCGAGCCGCTGATGAATTTTGATGTGGTCAAGCAGCTGGTGGCCTATGCCCGCAGCATCGAGAAGGAGGCGGGGAAGAACTTCCGCTTTACCCTGACCACCAACGGCGTGCTCATCGACCAGGATGTCATCGACTTCTGCAATAAGGAAATGAGCAATGTTGTCCTGAGCCTGGACGGCCGGAAGGAGGTCCACGACCGGTTCCGGGTGGACTATGCAGGCCACGGCAGCTACGACAAGATCGTCCCCAAGTTCCAGGAGCTGGTCCGCCAGCGGGACGGCAAGAACTACTATATGCGGGGCACCTTTACCCACCACAACCCGGACTTCCTGGAGGACATCAAGACCATGCTGGACCTGGGCTTTACGGAGCTCTCCATGGAGCCTGTGGTCACCGCCAAGGGAGACCCCTCGGGCCTGACGGAGGAGGACCTGCCCATTCTCATGCAGCAGTATGAGGATCTTGCCAAGCTCCAGCTGGAGCGCTACAGAGAGGGCCGGCCCTTTACCTTCTACCACTATATGATCGACCTCACCGGCGGCCCCTGCATCTACAAGCGCATCTCCGGCTGCGGCAGCGGAACGGAGTATATGGCCGTCACCCCCTGGGGCGACCTGTACCCCTGCCATCAGTTTGTGGGCGAGGAGAAGTTCAAGCTGGGCAACATCTGGGACGGCGTTACCAACACAGAAATCCAGCAGGAATTCGCCTCCTGCAATGTCTATGCCCGGCCCGACTGCCACGACTGCTGGGCCCGGCTCTACTGCTCCGGCGGCTGCGCTGCCAATGCCTACCATGCCACAGGCAGCGTCAAGGGCGTGTATGAATACGGCTGCAAGCTGTTCCGCAAGCGCATGGAGTGCGCCATTATGGTGCAGGTTGCGGAAAAGCTGGGAGATCAGGCGTGATTTCCACACCGGTCTGTGATTTCGTCCGGGACTATGCCGCATCCGCCCCTGTCCGGCTCCATATGCCGGGCCACAAGGGCCGGGGGATACTGGGCTGCGAAAGCCTGGACATTACGGAGATTCGGGGGGCGGACGACCTGTACCACCCGGAAGGCATCCTTGCCCGGAGCGAAGAGAACGCCTCCCGGCTCTTCGGCTGCCGGACGGTCTACTCCGCCGAGGGTTCCAGTCTGGCCATTCGGGCCATGCTGTATCTGGCCTATACCCGCTCCGGCTGCAAGGGGAGATGCCTTGCGGGGCGGAATGCCCACAAGAGCTTTCTCCACACGGCGGTGCTGCTGGATTTCCCCATTTCCTGGCTCTGGGCCGGGGACAGCTACCTGAGCTGCCCCGTCACCGCCGAAACCGTGGAAGCGGCCATTCTGGAAGAAAAAGAAAAGCCCTTTGCCGTCTATTTAACCAGCCCTGACTATCTGGGCAATCTGGCCCCCGTGGGGGAGATTGCGAGCGTGTGCCATCGGTATGGGGTGCCCCTGCTGGTGGACAATGCCCACGGGGCCTACCTGAAATTCCTGCCCTGGTCCCTGCACCCAATGGACCTGGGGGCGGACCTGTGCAGCGATTCCGCCCATAAGACCCTGCCGGTGCTCACCGGCGGGGCCTATCTGCATATGACTTCTGACTACACGGCAGAGGAGGCCAAAGCCGCCATGGCCCTCTTTGGCTCCACCAGTCCCTCCTGGCTGATTTTGCAGTCCCTGGATGGGGCCAATCCGGCCATGGAGCGCCTGCCCGGGGACATTGCGGCCCTTGCCCCCCACATTGCCGCCCTGAAAGGGGCACTTCTGGCCCATGGCTTTGCTCTAGTGGGAGCAGAGCCCCTGAAAATCACTGTTCATGCTGCCAAATTCGGCTATTCCGGAGAGGAAATGGCGGAAATTCTGGAAAGACATGGCATTTTTTGCGAATTTGCGGACAGAGACTTCCTCGTCTTCATGCTCACACCCCGGAATACCCCTGAGGAGCTGGACCGCCTGCGCGCCGCCCTTTGCGCCCTGCCCCGGGGCGTGCGGCAGGAGGAGCCGCCCATTGCCCTTGCCCGCCCAAAAGCTGCGTGTACCCCCCGCCAGGCGGCCTTTGCCCCCCGGGAAACGATTCCGGTGGAAAACAGTCTTGGCCGGATTCTGGCCCTGGCCAATGTCAGCTGTCCCCCGGCAGTGCCCATCGTCATGTGCGGCGAGGAAATCGACGAGGCCGCCCGGGAGGCCCTCCGCCGCTGCGGCGTGGAAGAGGTTGCGGTAATAAAGGCTTTCCATGCGGAGTAATGGTTTAAGCATTTCACAAGGGCGGCTATCAGCCGCCAAAAATGGATTGAGCCTGAGCGGTTGGTACCAAACGCTCAGGCTCTTCGTCTGGCGGGCGGCTGGTAGCCGCCCCTACACCCAATGGGGGGATTCTTCTTAAACGGATGGGGCTGTTTGCAACAGCTTTTATCTTACGGAATTCTTAAATTTCCGTAACGCCCTTGCGGAAAAGTAGAACCTGTGCTATATTGGTTTTGTAAAGAGAAAGTTACTTATAATGCTTTGAGAACGGATAAGGAGGTAGCTTTTTATGAAAAGACGTATTTTGAGTCTGCTGCTGATTTTGACGCTGCTGCTGGCGCTGCCCTTTGCTGCTGCGGCGGATGAGACAAAAAAAGTAACGCTTACGTTGACGAAGGACACATGGACCTATACGGATACGGTAACGTTCTCCGTGAAAGGGCCGGGCGGCGAAGATGTACCGAACGGTGAAGTGGAAGTTCGCAGCAGCATGGCCCTAGTCTTCTGCTATGTGAATAACGGTGTGGCAGAGATTTCAGCAAGTGAGCTTGTTTCCAATCTTGAGCTTACCCTGGGCCAGAAGACGGAGATCTCCGTTAACTATACACCGGGCTCCGGCTCCAATTATGCGCCGACAAGCGGCCAAACCTCAATTACCGTGAACGAGAGTACTTTACCCGCTGTCGCTCTGACCTCCGCCGGCTATGCTTACGGCGCACCTGTAAGCGGCTTCTCCGTGAAAAGCGCGACTGAGCATGTGTCTGCGGGTAAGGTTTCCATTGTAAATGACACAGATACCACATTCGGCGAAAAGGCATACAAGGTCCGTTTGCAGCTCACAACGGAGAAAGGCTACAGATTGACTTCTGATGTTGCGGTAACCCTAGACGACAAAACGGGAACTTCGACTGGCGATGGCCACTATGAATTCCAGCTTGACGAGCTGTACCCCACCTACACCATTACCTACGAGTTGGACGGCGGCACCCTCTCCAATGCACCAGCTCAGTATAACAAGAACAGCGGTACAGTCACGCTTCCCCGTCCCACCAGGGACGGCTACCGTTTCACTGGCTGGACTGGAACGGACCTGACGGAGAAGACGCTGGATGTTGTTATCCCCGCCGGTTCTACGGGAGACCGGAAATACACAGCCAACTGGGTCGAGGCCCAAACCGTGACCTTTGATGTAAACGGCCACGGAACGGCCCCTGACCCGCAGACAGTGGATATTGGCACCAAGGCGGTGAAGCCTACTGATCCTGTGCAGACCGGCTGGCGGTTTGACGGCTGGTACACGGATAAGGACTGCACGGCGGCATATGACTTTGACAAGGAAGTCACTGAGGACATTACCCTTTATGCCAAGTGGGTGCAGACCGTTACCGTGACCTATCATGTGGGCAGCTACGGTACGGCCCCCGCTTCCCAGACCGTTGACGCCGGCAAGAAATTTACCCGCCCTGCGGACCCTGTGGACAGCCGCGCGATATTCCAGGGCTGGTATACGGATGAAAATTATACCACGGCTTATGATTTCGGTTCCGCTGTAGAGACCGATCTGAACCTGTATGCCAAGTGGAAGGACGGTTACCGGGTGGTGTTCCAGACCGCCTACGGTACGGCCCCCGCAGAGCAGAAGGTAGCTCTCAACGGCAAGGCCACCAAACCTGCTGACCCCACGGCCACAGGCTACATCTTCAAGGGCTGGTATACGAGCCAGCTCTATACTGCCGAATTTGATTTCAATACCCCCATTACTGCGGACACCACCCTGTATGCCAAGTGGAATGAAATCTACACCGTGACCTTCAACGTAGGCGGTCACGGCACGGCTCCCACCGCCCAGACCGTTGAAAACGGCGGCAAGGCCACCAAGCCGGAAAATCCCACCGCAAAGGGCTGGCGCTTTGACGGCTGGTACACGGACGAGAAGTGCACCGCAAGATATGACTTCGACAAGGCCGTCACCGCAAACACCACCCTGTACGCCAAGTGGACCCAGCTGTTCACCCTGACCTTCGAGACCAACGGCGGCACCAAGATCGACAGCGTGGAGGCTCCGGACGGAAGCCTGGTGTATCTCGGCAGCTACAAGCCCACCAAGTCCGGCTACTATTTCGTGGGCTGGTATACCGACAAAAACCTGACCCGGGCCAGCCGGGTGGGCTATGTGCGCATGGACGGAAACAAGACCGTCTATGCCAAGTTCGCTGTGGCCGATAAGACCAACCCCAAAACCGCCGACCCCGCCCTGCCGGGCCTTGCCCTGGCCGTGCTGAGCTTCAGCACCGTGGGCCTGGCAGCCGTGGGCTTGAAGAAGCGGAAGTAAGTAGAGAAAACCCCGAGCTTTTCTCCTTCCCCTACGGGGAAAGGGGACCGCCGCGAAGCGGCGGTGGAAGAGGGGGCTTACGAGAGAGAGCGGTGCGCATTTGCTGCACCGCTCTCACCCATTACGCCCCCTCTTCAGTCTCGGCTGCGCCGAGCCAGCTTCACTTTTTATGGTATAGCTGCCACCGGCAGCTATGATCGTTTAGATTCGCTGCGCGACGCACCGCCCGGAGGGGAGGCTTTTTCTTTGCCCGCAGGGGAAGGTTCGCAGAACGCTTCCCGGCTTGCATTCTCCCTTGCTTTTTGCTATAATTACCTCAAATCGTTTTCCGCGGTTCAGAAAGAAAATCTACAAGACAAAGCTGGTGTTGCAGTTGAATACCAAGGAGGATTATATTGGGGTCTTCGATTCCGGTGTAGGCGGCATCAGCGTGCTGCGGCATCTGCGGCGGGTCATGCCCAATGAAAAATTTCTATATTACGGCGATTCCGCCAACGCTCCCTACGGCATCCGCACCAAGGCGGAGGTCCGGGATTTGAGCTTCGCTGTAGCGGAAAAGCTCATGGCCCGGGGGCTCAAGGCCCTGGTCATCGCCTGCAATACGGCTACCTCTGCCGCCGTAAAGGATCTGCGGGAGAAGTACCCGGATATGATCATTGTGGGCATCGAGCCCGCGTTAAAGCTGGCGGCGGACCGGTATCCCGGCGGCGGGATCGGCGTTATGGCAACGCCCATGACGCTTTCCGAGGAGAAATTCGCCCGGCTGCTCCACCGCTACGACATTACCTGCGACATCTATAAAATCCCAGCCCCCAGACTGGTGGAAATTGTGGAGGCCGGAAAGGTGGATACCCGCCGGACCATCGATATGCTGCAAAAGCTCTTCACCCCCTACCGGGGGCGGCTGGACGCCCTGGTTTTGGGCTGCACCCACTACCCCTTCGCCTCCCACACCATCTCCCGCATTTTGGGCGGTCAAGTGGATATCCTGGACGGCGGCGACGGCACCGCCCGGGAGACCCGGCGGCGGCTGGAGAAAGCGGGGCTGCTGCGGGACGGTCTCGGAGAGGTTATTATAGAGAACAGCCGAAACTCGCCGGAAATCCTGCGGCTTTCCTGGCGGCTTTTGGAGGGGAAAAGTCGAACGGAGGAAGAAAACCATGGGAAATGACAATATTCTGGTCATCGGCATTGCAGGCGGCAGCGCCAGCGGAAAGACGACCCTGATGAAAAACCTCATCGCGGACTGTGAGGATGAGGTTACGGTGCTGAGCCACGACAATTATTACAAACGCCATGACGAGCTGACCATGGAGGAGCGGAGCCGCCTGAACTATGACGAGCCCGATGCCTTCGATACCAGCCTTATGGTCTATCACCTGGACCAGCTGCGCCACGGTCACGCGGTGGAGTGCCCGGTGTATGATTTCTCCGTGCACAACCGCAGCGAGGAGACCATCCATCTGGAGCCACGGAAGGTCATCATTGTGGAGGGCATTCTGATTTTTGAGAACCAGGAGCTCCGGGACCTGATGGACATTCGCATCTTCGTGGATTCCGATGCAGACATCCGTCTGTGCCGCCGGATCAAGCGGGATGTGGAGAAGCGGGGCCGCTCCCTGGAGAGTGTGCTCACCCAGTACCAGCAGACCGTCAAGCCAATGCACGAGCGCTATGTGGAGCCCAGCAAGAAGTATGCCCACCTGGTGGTCCCCGAGGGCGGCAAGAACGTGGTGGCCCTGGATATGATCATCAGCCGGGTGAGAAGACATTTGAGAGAGGACTAAGGCGGCTTCATTGGTATGCAAAAGGAGAACAACCTTGGAAAGCATTCTTTTTGACATTGACGGCACCCTCTGGGATTCCCGGGCACTGGTTGCGGAAGGGTATAATATTCAGCTGCGCAGCGAAGGAATGGCGGACCGCTGCGTCACGGCGGAGGCCCTGCGGCCCCTGTTCGGCAAGGTCATGACGGAGATTGCCGACGCTCTGTTCCCGGATATTGCCCCGGAGCCCCGGTACGCCCTCATGGAGCGGTGCATGGCTACGGAGAATCGGTATCTCCACGAAAACCCCTGCCACATTGGCTACCCCAAGGTTCGGGAGACTATGGAGACCCTGGCAAAACGTCACCGGCTCTTCATCGTCAGCAACAGCCAGCAGGGCTATCCGGAGCTGTGTATTCAGAAGATGGGCCTGGAGGGCTGCATCTCCGGCCACCTGTGCTTCGGCGACACCGGCACGGACAAGGGAACCACCATCCGCATTCTTTTGGAGAAATACGGCATTTCCTCTGCCGTCTACGTAGGCGATACCCAGGGGGATATGGAGGCCACCTATGCCGCCGGCCTGCCCTTCGTCTGGGCGGACTACGGCTTCGGTACACCGGAAAAATACGACGCAAGGATCTCTTCCTTTGAAGAGCTATTGACCCTGGAGCAGGGGGGAAAGCTTTGAGCATCTCCATTGATACCTATTGTATAGAGTGCCAGCTCCGCCGGAATGCGGCTCTGGCCAGAAGCCTGGGCAGTGAGGAAAAGGCAACGGAGTTTCTGCGCCGCTGGATGGCGCTTGCCCTGGCGCTGCCGGTGACGGCCCCATCGCCCTGCGTGGGCCCTGCCACCAATGAACTGCTCCACGAAATGTATGGCCTGGACCTGGACCGCTACAGAGCGGAAAAGGAGGCCTCCAATGCCTTCGCCCTGGCCAATATGGACTACGTGCGCCGGGAGACGGAGCAGGCCCCGGACAGCGTGTACGCAGGGCTGCAATTTGCCATTCTTGGCAACTATCTGGATTTTTCCGCCCTGGGGGATAAGGTCAGCTTTGATACCCTTTCCGGGATGCTGGAAAAGGCCCGGGACATCCGGGTGGATCAAAGTACCTATGAAAAGCTCTGCGCCGACCTGGAAAAGGGCAGAAAGCTATTGTATCTGACGGACAACGCCGGAGAGATCGGCTTCGACCGGATTTTCGCGGAACAGCTGAAAAGAAAATTCTCCCATTTGGAAATTACCTTCTGCGTCCGGGGCGGCAACGCCGCCAACGATGCCACCCGGGCCGATGCCGCAGCGGTGGGCCTGCCCTTTCCCGTGATCGACAATGGCAATCTGGTGGCGGGTACCGTGCCGGAGCAGCTGAGCGATGAGGCCAGGCAGGCCATGGAGCAGGCGGATGTGATTCTCTCCAAGGGCATGGGCAATGTGGAAACCCTGCTTGGCTGCGGGAAGAACATCTATTATGCCTTTCTCGTCAAGTGTCAGCGCTTTGTGAATCTGATGGAAAGGCCCCTTATGACCCCGCTGCTTCTGCGGGAGCTGGACCGGCGGGGATGAAAATATCCCCGTCACAGACTGTCGAAAAACCCCTTACGGGCTTTTCCGACAAGTTTTTGCAGTCTGCCGCGCGCACTCCTTGTTCGCCTATGGCGAACAACTCGCACACTTGCAGCCTGAGATGTATTTTCTGTCAGGTACACGCCCCGACAGAAAATGATTTGATTTTATTTGGCGGCTTACGCCGCCAAACTCTGCGAGGCTTTTTTGACAAGCTGCGGCGGGGATGAAAATATCTCCGTCAATGTGTATAAATTTCGCTTGAAAAAGTAGCACTTTCCACGAGAAAGAAAACGCTTTTCCAGAAATTGCTTGACAAAAGAATTCGGGAAGGTTACTCTATATAGTGGCTGCGCGGTTTGTTTCAGCCGCGCAGAGATCATCTTTACTTCGGGCGGCAGCCGCCGCCTTTGGATTGGAGCATGAAAATGAGTTATAACTGCACAAATATTCTCAAATGGACCGAAGCCCAGCTGAAATACACCTACGATGTCACCCTCCAGGAGGCTACCCCTCAGGAGCTCCACGAGGCACTGGGCGAGGCCGTTATGATGGCCATTTCCGACAACTGGAGCAGCAGCAAGAAAGCCCGGCTGCAGCAGCGGAAGGCCTATTATTTTTCTGCAGAGTACCTGATCGGCCGTCTGGTCTATTCCAATTTGTACAATCTGGGCATTCTGGACGAGATGAAGCAGCTCTTTGCCGCCCAGGGCGTGGACCTGGCCGTACTGGAAGAGATTGAGGACGCCGCTCTGGGCAACGGCGGCCTGGGTAGACTGGCTGCCTGCTTCCTGGACAGCGCTGCCTCCTGCGACATCCCCCTGTCCGGCTACGGCCTGCGGTATAAGTTCGGCCTGTTCAAGCAGAGCTTCGATGACCAGGGCAGCCAGAAGGAGAACGCGGACGACTGGACCAAGTTCGGCGACCCCTGGTCTTACCGCCGGTACAACCACACCGTGAAGGTCAAGTTCCCGGAGCACACCGTCCTGGCTGTGCCCTATGATGTGCCCATCATCGGCTATGACACCCACAATATCAACACCCTGCGCCTGTGGCAGTGCGAGGCCGAGGAAGAACTGGATTTCAGTGCCTTCAACGACCAGGATTACCTGCGGGCTTTGGACCAGAAGAACAAGGCCGAGGATATCACCCGTGTCCTCTACCCCAATGACTCCACCTGGGAGGGCAAGCGTCTGCGCATCAAGCAGCAGTATGTGCTGTCCTCTGCCTCTCTGCAGGATATGCTGCGGACCTTCAAGACTGCCCACGGCAATGACCTGAGCCGCTTCGCCGACTACTATGCCGTGCAGCTGAACGATACCCATCCCGCCATGTCCATCCCCGAGCTCATCCGTCTGCTGATGGAAGAGGGCATGGACTTCGACCAGAGCTTCTCCATCGCCCAGCACACCTTCTCCTACACCAACCACACCGTCATGTCCGAGGCTCTGGAAAAGTGGCCCCTGGATCTGCTGGGCTCCGTTGTCCCCGAGATCGTGGACATCATCCGCCGCATTGACGAAAAGCTCCAGCGGGAGCATCCGGGCCTGTTTATCATCAAGGACAACACCGCCCATATGGCTAACCTGTCTGTCTACGTCAGCAGCTATGTCAACGGCGTGGCCGAGATCCACAGCCAGATTCTGAAGGACGACCTGTTCCACGACTGGTATCAGGTCTACCCCGATCGCTTCCAGAACAAGACCAACGGCGTCACCCCCCGGCGCTGGATGGGCCTGTGCAACCCCGAGCTGACCCAGATGCTGAAATACCGCATCGGCGGTGACTTCCTGAAGGACCTGGATAAGCTCTCCAAGCTGAAGCCCATGATCGATGACGACATGGTCCGCCAGTTCAACGCCATCAAGCGCCAGAAGAAGGAGCAGCTGTGCAAGGCCATCGCCGAGAAGGAAGGTGTGCAGCTGAACCCGGACTTCATCTTTGACGTTCAGATAAAGCGGCTCCATGAGTACAAGCGTCAGCTGATGAATGCCCTGTCCATTGTGGATATCTATTTCCGCCTGAAAAACGGCGAGCTGCCCGACTTCCAGCCCACCGTGTATATCTTCGGCGCCAAGTCTGCCCCCGGCTATGCCCGGGCCAAGGCCATTATCCGCTATATCAACCGGATCGCCAAGCTGATCAACAGCGACCCCGCTGTGTCCGACAAGCTGAAGGTGGTCTTCGTTCAGAACTACAATTGCTCCTATGCCGAGCATATCATCCCCGCTGCCGATATCTCCGAGCAGATCTCTCCTGCGGGCACCGAGGCTTCCGGCACCGGCAACATGAAGCTGATGCTCAACGGTGCCGTCACCCTGGGCACCCTGGACGGGGCCAATGTGGAGATCGCCCAGGAGGCCGGTATGGACAACGAGTATATCTTCGGCCATACCGTCCAGGAGATCAACAATGCCAAGGACAGCTACTGTGCCCGGAACATTTACGACACCGACAGCCACCTGCACCGCGCCATCGACACATTGGTTGACGGCACCGTGCCCACGGACGATGCCCAGAGAGAGCTGTACCACGCACTGCTGGATGGCGCTTCCTGGCACAAGGCGGACAACTATTTCGTCCTGATGGACTATGCCTCCTACATGGATGCCAAGCTGCGGGTGAACCGCGACTATGCCGACCGGCTGGCCTTTGGCCGCAAGTGCCTGGAGAACGTAGCCTCCGGCTCCAAGTTCTCCTCTGACCGCACCATCCGCCAGTACGCAGACGAGATCTGGCACATCAAGCCCGTAAAGTTCTAAAAAACCACAAAAATGTCATTGCGTACCGGCGCGCCCGCCGCGCAATGACATTTTTTTAGGCATAACAAAGGAGAAAAATCATGGCCTACAAGCTTCTGGTCATTAACCCCGGCTCTACCTCCACCAAGGTAAGCTATTTTGAAAACGAGAAAAATGTGTTCACCGAGAGCATCTTTCATGATGCCCCGGAGCTGCTGAAATACCCCACCACCAATGACCAGCTGCCTATGCGCCGCCAGGTACTGCTGGACTTTTTGAAGGAGCACGGCATTGATCCCAAGCAGATCGATGTCTTCGTAGGCCGGGGCGGCTGCGCCTATTCCCAGCAGGCGGGGGTCATGACCATCGATGAAAAACTGGTGGAGGACACCGCGGCGGACTGCGGCGGCAGCGACCATCCGGCAAAGCTGGGCGTGATGCTGGCCTATGACCTGTGCCGGACCTACGGCGGCAAAATGTACACCGTAAACCCCACCAATGTGGACGAGCTCTGCGACTATGCCCGGCCCACGGGTATTGCGGGGCTGTACCGCCGGGCCCAGACCCATGTGCTCAATCAGAAGGGCATTGCGGCCATCCACGCAAAGAAGCTGGGCAAGCGGTATGAGGACCTGAATCTCATCGTCTGCCATGTGGATGGCGGTATTACCGTCACCGCCCACAGCCACGGCAGAATGATCGACAGCACCGAGGGCGCCGGCGGAGACGGTCCCTTCACTCCCACCCGCCTGGGCTCCATCCCCGTTATGGAGGTGCTGCAATACCTGGACGAGGGGCATACCACCGCTGAAATGCGGGCCATGCTGTCCCGCTCCGGCGGCTTTGTCAGCCACTTCGGTACCTCGGATGCTTCCAAGGTCCACGCCCTGGTAGAGGCCGGAGACCCCAAGGCCACCACCATCTGGAATACCGTGATCTATCAGCTGTGCAAGTCCATCGGCGGCATGGCCGCCGTGCTGGAGGGCAAGGTGGACGGCATTCTCCTGACCGGCGGGCTCATGCGCTATGACGATATCCTCCGGGGCGTGGAGCAGCGCTGCGGCTGGATTGCTCCCGTATCGGTCTATCCCGGCGAATGCGAGCAGGAGGCTATGGCCGATGCGGTTCTGGCCGTGCTGCGGGGAGAGGCGAAGGCCAATACTTATACAGGCAAGCCGGTGTTTTCGGGCTTCCCCTGGGAGCGGGAGGCGTAAATGCTCTTCAACTCCCTGAAATTCCTGATTTTCTTCCCGGCAGTGGTGCTGCTGTATTTTGTATTGCCCAAAAGGGTGCGCAATCTGTGGCTGCTGGTTGCCAGCTACGTGTTTTACATGGGCTGGAACGCCAAATATGTGGTGCTGCTGTTCACCTCTACCCTGATCACCTACCTCAGCGGCCTGCTGCTGGAGCGGGTCAAGGACAGTGACCGGCCCGAAACAAAAAAGACCGCCCTGAAAAAATGGGTGGTGGCGGTGTCCTTCCTGCTGAATCTGGGCATTCTGTTCTATTTCAAGTATGTCAATTTCTTCCTGGATACTCTGGGTGCTGCGGCCTCTCTGGTGGGGCTGACCCTGAATGTTCCGAAATTCGACATCCTGCTGCCCGTTGGCATTTCTTTCTTCACCTTCCAGGCTTTGAGCTATACCGTGGACGTGTACCGGGGGGAGATCGGCGCGGAGAAGAACTTCCTGCGCTATGCCCTTTTTGTCTCCTTCTTCCCCCAGCTGGTGGCGGGGCCCATTGAGCGGAGCAAGAACCTTTTGCAGCAGTTGGATACCCCCAAAAGCTTCGATTTTGGCCGGGCCAGAGAGGGCTTTGTGCTGATGCTCTGGGGCTATTTCCTGAAAATCGTCCTGGCGGACCGGATCGCCATCCTTGTGGATACGGTCTATGGGGATATCGCGGCCTTCCCAGGCTGGTATCTCATCGCGGCTACGGTGCTCTTTGCTGTGCAGATCTACTGCGACTTCGGCGGCTATTCCACCATTGCCGTGGGTGCGGCCAAGATTCTGGGCATCGAGCTTATGGAGAATTTCGATGCGCCGTACCTCTCCACCTCGGTTTCTCAGTTCTGGCGGCGGTGGCACATCTCCCTGACCTCCTGGTTCAAGGACTACCTCTATATTCCCTTGGGCGGCAGCCGAAAGGGCAAGCTGCGCAAGTACATCAATAAGATGATCGTCTTCCTGGTCAGCGGCCTGTGGCACGGAGCGGATGCAACCTTCGTCATCTGGGGCGGCCTGAACGGCCTCTATCAGGTTTTGGGCGAGGCGCTGGCCCCGGCCCGGGACAAGGCCTGCATTCGCCTGGGGCTCCACCGGGAGAAAGCGTGCCACAAAATCGCCCAGGGGATCGTGACCTTTCTGCTTATCGATTTCTCCTGGATCTTTTTTCGGGCTGCCGATTTCACCCAGGCGGTCAGCGTCATCCGTTCGATTTTCACAGCAGCAAACCCCTGGGTGCTCTTCGATGGCTCATTGTATGGCTGCGGGCTGGACCGGAAGAATTTCACTCTGATGCTGCTGGGCATTGGCCTGCTGTTTTTGGCGGACCTGTGCAAGCGCCGGGGCGTGGCGCTCCACCGGGTGCTGCTGGGGCAGGACTGGTGGGCACGAATTGTGCTGATCGCCGCCGCCATTCTGGCCCTGCTGGTTTTCGGCAAATGGGGCCCTGGCTTTAATCAGGCAAGCTTTATCTATTTCCAGTTCTAGGAGGGCGGCCATGAAGAAAAGAAACATTCTGAGCTGCCTGGCCGTTTTGGTTCTGGTGGCCCTGGGCATTGCCCGGCTGAACGTCCTGCTGCGGCCGGTGGATACGGATTCCCCGGTGACCGCCATTGAAACCTTCCACACCCTGCCGGAAAATTCCGTGGAGGTTATGGGCTTTGGCTCCAGCCATATGTGGCTGGGCCTGGACACCATGACCATGTATGATGCATACGGCATCGGGGCCTATAATTACGGCTGCAACTGGCAGGAGCTAAATACCACCCTGCTGTTTTTGAAGGACGCTCTGCGCACCCAGCACCCCAAGGTGGTGCTCATCGACACCTTCAATGTGAACACCTGGAAACAGGACATGAATATGGACGGGGAGATCTACTATACCACCGCCATCCCCTGGATGAAGGACAAGCTGACCTATCTGCGCCAGAGCTTCGGCCCCTATCACAAAGAGCGGTATCTTTCCTACTTCATGCCCCTGGCCGCGTTCCACGAGAACTGGGTCAACCTCTCGGAAGGCTCCTTCCGCACCCCGGACCAGAGTGGGGACGACTACCTCAAAACCATGGGCTATTCCCCCTCGGACTCTATAACTCCTGTGGAAATCCCGGACCAGACCCTTCTGGAGCAGCAGCCCCTCCAGGACGAAGCAGCCCAGATGCTGACGCAGATCGTAGAGCTGTGCCGGGAGGAAAACATCCGGGTGGTGCTCTGCACCATTCCCTGGCAGGGCACGAATGTCTATGCAGAGTACCTGCAAAACTTTGCCGACTTCTATGAATGCAGTTATGTTAATCTGTATGATCACATAGAGGAAATGGGCCTGGATGCGTCCGCCGATTTCAGCGACACCGGCCACCTGAACAGCACCGGCGCGGCCAAAATCGCCCGATACCTGGGCGCTTACCTGAAAGCAAACGTTTCTCTCACCGATTTCCGCACCCAGGAGAACAACCTCTGGGAGCAGGCGAAAAAGCGGTAGACAAATCGACAGAATGCCAGCATCGTGTCTCTCGTGCTGTATCTGCACGATAAAAAGAAGTGAGCCGTCTGCTGCTGACAGACGACTCACGGTTTTGAGCGCCGAGCGCTCCTGATCCAAAGTTTTATGTTTGTGGCAACCGTCGGGTTCCCACTACGGGGAGGTGCCTGTTAGCCGCAGGCACTTCCTTGTTTTTCTATTATGGACCACCTCTGCCAAAATGTCAAGGATGCCGCGATTCTGTTTTATTTTCAAAAAACCTCTTGACAAACATCCCGCTCCGTGCTACTATAATGACGTAAATGATAATCACTCGCATATAAAAGACAGAAGGAGGACATCACGTGGAAACAACCAAACAGTTTCGCAAACGGAATGCCATCCTGGCCTGCCTTCGGGGGACAACGTGCCACCCCAGCGCCGAGAAGCTCTACCAGATGCTCCAGCAGGAGCACCCAGATATCTCCCTGGCAACGGTCTACCGGAACCTGGCGCTCTTCAAGAGCCAGGGCCTCATCGCCAGCGTGGCGACGGTGGACGGTGTGGAGCGCTTCGATGGCAACACCGAGCCCCATGTGCATTTCATTTGCAGCGGATGCGGCGCGGTACTGGATGTAACCCAGGTGGACCAGCCGGATTACAGCAGCTACGCCAAGTTTCTCGGCTGCCGCATCGATCAAACCCAGTTGACTTTCACGGGATTCTGCCGGGAGTGCCTGAACACCCCGGAAGAAACCCCGAAAGTAATAAATTAAAGCATTGCGTAACAAACAACAAATAAAAATTAAACGGAGGATATTGTTATGAAGAAATTTGTCTGCCCTGTTTGCGGTTATGTTCTGGAAGCTGAAACCATGCCCGAGGGCTTCGTCTGCCCCGTCTGCAAGGTCCCCGGTTCTAAGTTCAAGGTCATGGAAGAGGGCAAGCTGGCTGCCGAGCACGAGCTGGGCATCTACGAGAAGACCGTTGCCAACAACCCCGACATTTCCGCCGAGGACAAGGCTTATATCCTGGAGCAGCTGAAGGCCAACTTCACCGGCGAGTGCAGCGAGGTCGGCATGTACCTGTGCATGGCCCGCGTTGCCCATCGGGAAGGCTATCCCGAGATTGGCCTGTACTGGGAGAAGGCCGCCTACGAAGAGGCTGAGCACGCTGCCAAGTTCGCCGAGATGCTGGGTTCTACCCTGGAGCCCAACATGACCGCCTCCACCAAGAAGAACCTGGCCTGGCGGGTTGACTGCGAGTTCGGCGCTACCCAGGGCAAGTTCGACCTGGCCGCCTGCGCCAAGCGCAACGGCCTGGATGCCATCCACGACACCGTCCACGAAATGGCCAAGGACGAGGCCCGTCACGGCCGCGCTCTGAAGGGTCTGCTGGAGCGGTACTTCAAGTAAGAGGAGACCTCTCTATGAAGTACGAGTGCCCCCTGCGGCTATATCTATGACCCCGCCGAAGGCAACCCCGAAAACGGAGTAGCCCCCGGCACCGCCTGGGAAGACGTTCCCGAGGACTGGGTCTGCCCCACCTGCGGACTTGGCAAGGATGCCTTTTATCCTGCGGAGTAAATAGGTCAATGAGAGGAGAGGGAGAAATCCTTTCTCCTCTCAGACTGTCGAAAAACCCCTTACGGGCTTTTCCGACAAGTTTTTGCAGCCTGCTACGCGCATAATTTGCGCGCCTGCGGCACACAAATTCTACACTCCGCAGCCTGAGAAGTATTTTCTGTCAGGTACACGCCCCGACAGAAAATGATTTTGATTTTATTTGGCGGCTTACGCCGCCAAACTCTGCGAGGCTTTTTTGACAAGCTGAGAGGAGAGGGAGAAATCCTTCTCCTCTTTTTTCGTCCAATCGTGGAAAGCCTGGTGGAAAATCATATATAAAAAAATGAAAGGAATTTGATTGTCACAGGGCTATACCCTAATGAAATAGATAGAAAGGGAGCGGGGCACGCGCCCCGCTCCAGCTTATGTCTTATTGCCGTTTGAAAATCAAATAAGTTCCAAGCTTTTCAAATGTTAACCACAATTCCCCATCCGAATACACTAGTATGTTATAACTTGTGTCAAATACATCATCTTCCATATAGCTCCATGTAATGCTTTCCCGAACCTTTGTGCCATCTACCTCTGCAGAAAGAATACCTGTCAAATCATCATAGAAATGTAATTCTCCATACTCGTCTCCACTAAGGTATCTAGCACTTGTACTGCCACTAATAACTGCATAGGCTTTCCAATCGCCTAACAGCAATTTTTCATCTACACTCAATTCGATTGGCGTTTCTGTCTCTTCAGAGTTTTCCCGTGAGCCTTCCGTATTGCCACAAGCCGCAAGGCTCAGGCACATTACCACCGCCAGAAGCAATGCAATCCATTTTTTCATTGTCTTTTTACCTCTTTCATTTATACATTCTTTGCGTCTATCGCAACGCACACCGTATTCACAGCGGCTCATGTTCATGCCCATTGCGGGAACAGTGTCGGGGGAACTTTACATATTCTTCTGTCCTTGATAATGAAGCAGATAGGGAAAGGAGCGAGACACGCGCCCTGCTCCTTAAACATCAATAGAATCTTCCGCTTTGGTCAGGAGTGCCGCCTTTTTGCGCAGCCATTTGGTTAATTTCCTCCAAAGTGTATTCCGTTCCAACCTTGTCAGCAAAATCAGCATTGTTTCCTGCGTCATAAACACGCAGATAAATAACGCCATTCTTTTTACCGGACAACCTTTTGAGCAATCCAGTAGTAGTCAGCATGGTGTTGTTGTAGCCGGTCACATCGGGGACAGGAGAACTCAAAACACCCTTGCACTGTTCGCACTGGAACAAATAGAGATTGCCTTCCAATTTCATCTGCATCTTTTGATCAAGCGCCCAATGGGGGGTGTTGGAACCGCAGAAGGGGCATATCTTTACGCTACGATCAATGAAACCCTGCGGAATGCTTCCTGCAAAACATTCCATTCTTTTGAATGCCATTTTGATTTCCCCCTAATACCTCTAGAATCCCACGATTGCGGAAATGATGAAATACAGAATAGCACCGCCGATAGCGGTAAAAATGCTAATGGCAATATAATTGATGCCAAATTCCTTTGCCCGTTGAACATTTGCCTTTGCGGCAACAGTAGCAGTTTTGACAACGGGGAAGCCATTTTCGATAGTGACAGTTGCGGCAAAGTCGTTTCTAATCATTGCACCATAGCTATTCTGGGAATCAACATAACCCGAAACTTGATAGCCTCTAGTTTCGTCACCAACGATAGAAATTAAATCAACAGGAAACTGTGCAGACGCAGGGCTTTTGAGCTGATTGCAAATGGCGGGCTTGACAACAGTCATAATCTCTTGGTTAGTCATAATCATTCTCCTTCATTCTCTATTCTTTCTGTGATGAATTTACAGCGCAGTGCATAGCAATTATAAGCCAAGCAGCTGCTTTTTCTTTGCGTCAAACTCCTCCTGGGTAATGACGCCGGTGTCCAGAAGCTCCTTGTAGGTTTTGAGTTCTTCTGCGGTGCCAAGGGCCGTGGCGGCTCTGTGGGGGGCAGCCTGCGCGGGAGCGGCCTGTTCGACGTCAGGGGAAACAATGCTGTTCATCTTTTCCTGCAGCAGAATGGGCGGAATAATGGGCAGGAAGATTTCCAGAATCAGGCACAGCGTAGACAGATCCGAGCTGATGCCTGCTGCCGCTGCCATTTTATCCACGCGCTGTGCGGTTTTGTAGGTCCAGTAGATGAGATAGAAGGGCACAAAGAGGCACAGCAGCAGCTTGTTCGTCGGGTTGCGGGGCTCCTCGTCCTCTACGGCGTTGGTGTATCTTGTCATTCTGTAAACCCAGATGTAATGCCAGATACCAAAGGTAAACAGCAGAAGCAGGATGTGCTTGACAAGGTCACAATAGGCTTCACTGACGGCCGGGGCTGCGCCAGTGGCATAGACCTTTTTTTCACCATTGGTACCTGTGCGCGCCGCTTCGGTTTTTTGAAGATTTTCGAACTTTGGAAGACTCTCGGGATAGGCAATCCAAAGAGAACACAGAGTGAAGGTGATAACATCCAAAAGGAAATATAAAAAAACATAAAGGATATATGGGATATATGAATCATGAGAGGGAAAGATAAGGGTCAATACAAGGAACACAGCCGGAAGAAACCAGAGCTTATTTAGATTTTCCTTGTACTGCTGCAGCTTTGATGTGAAATTGGCCGTGGCGAGGCATATGATATAAAAAGGTGTAACAACCTCCAAAAAGGCTCCGAGAATTCGGAAAATGTCCAACGAACCGCCCCATGTGGTGTAGCGTTGATAACCGAAGCCCTGAATGAAGGATACCAATTGCAGTACCGTCAGCAGCGCGAAGGAAGCAATCATAGAGGCATCCCTTTTTTTCAGGAAAAATACGGCGGCAAGCGCGGCATATGCCAGAACCCACAATAAGGCAAGGACCGAGAAACTGGCAAAAACGTTGTTGAGCTGCAATAGTGCGCGAAGTGAAAACACGCCGCCCACGATCAGCGCAAGGGTTGCTGAATTTTTCTTTTCTTCCACAATGAAACGCTCCTTTTCTCTTTCTAAGTGATAAGAAAAGCATACACCCAAACCGACCCAAAAACAATTAACTGGCTGCATAGTATCGACAAATTTTTATATCTTACTGATTTATGTAAACTTAAAAAGAGGAGCGCTCGAAAAGCGTGTCGCAAGGACAGAACGTTTTCTGGCAATCCCTTTTTTCGTCCTTTTCGGTATAGGAAAAGAAGCGGAGCCCATGCCCCGCTCCGAAATGTGTTGTGTTATTTGCGCAATGCCTGATTGATTTCCGCGATGTCGCTGTCGGAGAGCGAAATATGGGTTTCGGAATCTGAAAAAATCGGTTCGCCGCTATAGTAATTGTCCGGAAAGCATCCGCCTTCCGCAGCGATGTAAATGGCCTGCTCTTTTTCACTCTTTTCCATCCAGCTTTCATCCACACTGTATCGGTCGTAGACCGCGCCGGTATCATAGTCGATCGCCATAGTAACGGAATCGTAGATTACGCCGTCCACAAAGCTGTCGCAGTTTGCTTTTACCATAAAAAAGTGCAGCGACTGATTTTCTTTGCCCCAACCGTCCAGTTTCAGTTCAAATGCGTATGTTACAGCAATGGGCTGGGCCTGCCGGGCGAGTTCTTTTTCAAATTCTGCTGCTCTTGCCAAGTATGCGTCGCTTTGCATATAGGCGCTCAAATGGGCAATCAAAAAATCCTTGGCAGAGATTTCTTCCCCGTCGACAACGATATTGGCGGGCGGCTCGCTGCTCACGGAAACGTCGTTTTTCTCCTCGACAACGGTATTGACGGGCGGCTCACTGCTTATGGAAGCGTCCTTCTCCCCGCCGCGAACCGCAAGGCTCGGGCACAGTACCGCCGCCGCCAGCACCAGCGCGCATCCGGCCGTGATCAGCGCCTTTTTTCGCCATAAACGCGGGGGCTTTACCTCTCGCCGCTCGATCTGGCTTTGGGCACAGCGGGGGCAAAAGGAGGCGTCCTCCGGCAGGTCTGTGCCGCAGCTTTTGCATTGCTTACTCAATTCTGCTCTCTCCTTAAAGTGCCTCCATCAGATAAAGCACACTTTTGTATCGCTTTCCCGGGTTCATCATGGTGCATTTCTGCACAATGCGGCCCAGGCGGCCGCTTGCCAGTTCTCTTGACGGATGCTTTCCTGTGAGCATGATGTTCAGCAGCACCCCAAGAGAATAGATATCCGCCCGCTCGTCAGTCTGGGTAATGCCGTATTGCTCCGGCGCGGCATAGCCCGTGGTGCCCAGAATCTGGGTGTCGTGGTTTGTCTCGCTTTTGAAAATACGGGAAGCGTCAAAATCGATGAGCACCGCTTCCCTGCCACGTACAATCACGTTTTCCGGCTTGATGTCCCGGTGCACCGCACCCAATTTGTGCAGCACCCACAGGGCGTTGCAGAGCTGCAAGGCAATTTTCCGGGCCTCGGCGGGGGAGAACAGCGCGCCCTCCAGAAGATAGGCCAGGGAATCTCCCTGTATGTATTCCTCCAGCACTGCCACCATGCCGTCCTGCTCTGCCGCCTCCATGATCTGCGGCAGATTCGGGCAGGAAATCCCCAGAAGCTTCCGATAGACCTCCCCGTTCCCACGATAATGGCGAAAAATAAACCGTGTCCCGTTCTGCCTGTTTTGCAGCAGCGAAACACAGCCGCGCTCGCTGCTTTTGAGTGTTCTTACGGTTTCGTAGTCCTGCTCAATGCTTGATAACAAATAGGAATAAATCGCCTTCACCTTCCCGCCTGTGCTGCGCACATAGTGAATTTTCTTTGCAGAATGCAGTAATTATACAAAGAAAATGTGCACTTGTAAAGGCGGGGAGAAGGTGAAAAAACAATACTATGCAGCGCGCATATTGATTTTGACTTGAAAGGCGATATAATGAAGAAAAAACGAGAGCAGGGGCGGCCAAATATGAAAAACACGGATAATCTGCAGCAGGAGCTGATGGAAGCTCCCACTCTGGACCAGTTTCTATCCGAAAATCAGGATAACTTCACGCGGGAGAGTGTGTGTGAGCTGCTGGAAAAGCTTATGAAGAATCGGAAGATGTCCAAAGCGGTGCTGGCCCGCCTGTCCGGGATGAGCGAGGTCTATCTGCACCAGGTCTTCTCTGGGCGGCGCAATCCCTCCCGCAGCCGATTGCTGTGCCTGTGCTTTGGCCTTGGCGCCACATTGGAGGAGAGCCAGGAGCTTTTGAAGCAGTGCGGCTACGCCCGGCTCTACCCCAAGAACAGGCGGGACGCCATCATCCTCTACGGAATTGCAAATGGGATGGACCTGTTCGCGGTGAACGACAAACTGTTTGAGGAAAATGAGGAGACCCTGTTTTGATGCCTGTGGGAAAAGGGGCTTCTCCACGAGAATACAACCGGCCCGCCCCCTTGACGCTGGGGGCGGGCCGTGGTATAATACAAACGAAAAGAGGGTGCTGCCGATAGACGGTTTGCTCCCCCTCGTCAGTTAGAAAAAGTAACCGTTGAGTTTGGGGAAACTTGTTGGGCGGTTACTTTTTCTTGTTCATGATCTGAATAATCAAACCCGCAAGACCAATAAGTACAAGACAAAACTCGTAAAGTTCCGACGTTGTCATTCTGGCCACCCCCTTTCCGCAAAGGACAGGGGGTGGAAAATTTTTACACCCCCTGTGGAAAACAAGGGGGAGCAAAACCGCCTACCGTTATATGGCAGCACCCCGGTTCCGAAGAACCGAGCATATTGTAGCAAAATGGGAAAAGGAAGTCAATAGGGGTGCATATTTACACCTGTACCGACGCTGCCGGGAGGCAGATGTCGGCTTTTTTTATTTGGTTCCAGGTGAAAATGCTTGCCAGTTCCTTGGCGGAGGCGGGCTCTCTGCGCTCCAGAAGGCCGCAGGCATAGGCCAGAGTGCCGAGAATGGCCTCGGGGGTCGTCGTTTTGCGGAGTGATCCCAGGTCCAGGTCCCTGTCCCGCTTGCTCAGGCGGCGGCCGTCAGGGGCAAGTAGCATGGGCACATGGGCGTAGATCGGGTGGGGAAAGCCGAAGAGCTCTTGCAGATACATCTGCCTGGGGGCGGAGCTCAATAGGTCCGAACCCCGGACAACCTCTGTGACTCCGGCCTCTCCGTCGTCCACTGTGACGGCAAGCTGGTAGACGTAGATCCCGTCTGCCCGCCGGACCACCATGTCCCCGCAGTCCCGGGCCAGGTTCATTTCGAAGTGGCCCTGCACCAGGTCCTCCACCTGCCACAGCCTGTCCGGCACCTTTACCCGCCAGGCAGGGGGCCTGGTGCAGGCGGCCTGTTGGGCAGCTGTCAGGTTTCGGCAGGTGCCGGGGTAGACATAGGTGCCGTCGCTTAGGTGGGGGGCATTGACGCTGTGGAGCTGACTGCGGGTGCAGTAGCAGGGATACAGCAGCCCCTTCTGCTCCAAAAGGTCAAAGTAGCGGTCGTACACGGCCCCCCGGGTGCTCTGGGCGGGGGTTTCCCGGTCCCAGGTCAGGCCCAGCCAGATTAGGTCCTCCCGGAGAATTTGGGCAAATTCCGGGCTGGTGCGCTGGGTATCCAGGTCCTCCATGCGCAGCACCATTTCGCCGCCCCTGGACTTGACGGACAGCCAGGCCAGCATTGCAGAAAAGACGTTGCCCAGGTGCATTCGTCCCGAGGGTGTGGGGGCGAAGCGGCCGGTAGGCGTCACCGAATCCATAGGTACCACCACCAGAACAGCGCCGCAATGCCCAGCAGCTCCAGGGCAATGGCAAATTTCAGCCCTACAAACCGGGGCTTTTCCGGCTTCTCCGGCTCCGCAGGGGGTTCCTCCGGCTCCGGATCAAGGCCCCAGAGCTGGGTGTCGTCGGTGACACCGGTATAGCTCTGGGACAGGGGCGCACGGTCGTCCCCCTCCCATTCGCTGGGGTCTTCCAGATCGGCTTCCAGCTCTTCGTCCGTATAGTAATCCTCCGGCTGCTTCTCCGCATCCAGCAGCTCCTGCTGAAGCCTTTCCAATTCCTTTTTGGGATTGTCAAACATTGGGTATCCTCCCTTGGGTTTTGCGTTGGTTGTGCCCCCTATCATACCCGAAAGCGGGCAGAAAGTAAAGGGAATTCCGCCGGGGGGCACATTTCACGCCTTGCCCCGGAGGGGAAGCCTTTATTCGATTTTGGTAAACACAAACTTCTCCATCAGCCCGTCGGTGACGGTGTGGATGGTCAATGTTCCATCCGGGTGGGGGTCTAGGGAGAGCGTGATGTCCTTGCCCTTCAGCAGGCTGCGGACGTAGCGTTCCGGGTCGTCACAGGTAATCTCCTCAAAGAATACATCCCGCATCTGGTTGTTGCGGCAGAGATTCTGAATTTCATGCACAAGCTCATATTCCGCCATGGGAATGCCTCCTTTACGCGTACTTTTCGATGACCTTGGTCAGCTGGGGCAGCAGCTGCTGCTTCCGGGAGAGAAGACCCTCGTGGAAGGGGCGCTCTCCTTCGGGGCTGTCGGGGAAGGCCTCCTTGCCCCAGGCAGTGCGGTTGCCGCCGAAATAGAGCACGGAGCCGTTCTCCTGAATGCTGGTGAAGGCCAGAACGGCCAAATCCAGGTCCTTCTTCTCTGCGAATCTGTCCAGGGCTGTCTGAATGTCGGCAGCTTCCAGGTGCAGGTCCCCCAGAGAGGCCAGAATTACCTGGGAGATGGACAGCTTGCAGCCATAGACCTCGAAAATCTTCATGTCGGTTTTGATCAGCTCCGAAGGGCTGGAATCCACCTTGGAGGCGGTGGCGGTGAACATCTCCGTGGCGAAGTCCTCCACATCCAGGTCCGCAATGGCGGCCAGAATGTTGGCGGTGGTCCGGTCCTTTTCCGTAGTGGTGGGGGAGTGGAAGTTCAGGGTATCCGAAAGAATGGCTCCCAGCATGAGCCCAGCCAGGTCCACGGGGATGGGAATCTGGTTTTCCCGGAAGATGGTTGCCACAATGGTGCAGGTGGAGCCCACAATCTCATTCCGGAACTGGACCGGGTACTGAGACGAGAAGTCGTTGATTCGGTGGTGGTCGATGACCTCCAGCACCTGGGCCTTTTCAATGGCCCTTACCGACTGGGAGAACTCGTTGTGGTCTACAAGAATCAGCTTCTTGCTGGGCGCCTGCATGATGTGATATCGGGATACATAGCCCGTCAGGTGCCCTTCGGCATCCGTCACAGGGTAGACATGGTAGCGGCTCTGGAGCATTTTTCGGCTGACGTCCTCGGCCAGCTCCGTGTTTGTGAACTTCACCAGCTCCCGCTTCATGATTTGGCTGGCGGAGGGGGAGAAATAGATGTAACGGGTGGTGTTCATAGCCCCGTGGCCGGAGATCACAATGGGGCAGTGGTGCAGCTTGGCCTCTGCAACAACATCCTCCCGGATGGTGTCTGCCCAGACGACAACCAGCAGCCCCGCCCCCTGGCGAATGACCTGCTTCTGAGCCTCCGGGTCGCTGCCGCAGATGACGATGCGGTGCTCCACATCGTAGTGCTCCAGTCGGCTGCCTTCGGTCATGGCAATGACGCTTACCTTGCCGTTGAGGGTCATAGCGGGGTCGTCATAGATGACTTTGCCATCCAGGGTCTTGCGGATGTTTTCCAGGGGCGTCTGTGCCATGATGGCAATGGAACGGGCGGTGTCGTACAGGCCGATGACGGAGATGTCGGATTTCGTCACCATGCCGATGAGCTTTTCCTCCTGGTCCACCACGCCGCAGTAGGTCCGGTTGCCCTGCTGCATCTGCTGTAAGCACTCAAAAATAGTGGTGTCCGGGCTGATGTAGGTGGGGGCGTCCATGGTCACCTCGCCTACGGTGATGCGGGCATCGGTCAGCAGATGAGGCTCCTGAAAGCGGAAGCGTTTCAGCAGATACCGGGTCTCCTCGTTCAGCTTCCCCAGGCAGCAGGGCACCGCCGGGGTTCCCAGAGAGCGCTTGAAGAACGCATAAGCAATGGCCGAAGCCACAGAGTCGGTATCCGGATGCTGGTGGCCGGTGATATAAATGGGGGTTTTCTTCATGGTTGACCTCCTTTATCAGTTGACAGTTGACAGTGAACAGTTGACAGTTGTGGTGTCCCTGCGGGACATTTTTTAGGATCATTGTAATCCCGAAGGGAGTATCCTTAACTGTCAACTGTCAATTGTCAACTGTCAACTTGCGATAAGCTCTGATTTCTGTTTATTCTAAAATAAAGCTGTCCTCCGTCCGGCGCAGGGTGGAGCCGAAGTAGACGGTCATGGCCTTCTCCAGGTCGATTGCATCGGAGACGGCGGCGGTTTCGTAGCAGCTGTGCATGGCCAGCTGGGCGAGGCCAATGTCCACCGTGGGCACGCTGACCTGGCCGATGGAGATGCAGCCCAGGGTGCTGCCGCCGGGGATGTCCGGGCGGTTGTAATAGTTCTGGCTGTTGACCCCCGCTCTCTGGCACACCGTGCGCATGACGGCGGCGCTGAGGCCGTCGGTGCAGTAGCGCAGGTTGGAATTGAACTTGATGACGATGCCGCCGCCCATCTTGGGGGCGTTGCCGCTGTCGGCCAGCTCTGGGTGGTTGGGGTGCTGGGCGTGGGCGTTGTCGGCACTGACCAGGAAGGACTGGGCCAGCAGCCGGTTTTCATCCAGGGCAAGGGCCTGGGCAATCCGGGAGACGGTCTGGCGCAGCAGGGTGGAGCCTGCACCCTGGGGGGAGCAGGAGCCCACCTCTTCGCTGTCCAGGGCGGCGAAGAGGGGAATGGACCGGCCGGTGCCGGCGTTCAGGAAGCCCTGGAAGCAGCCCCAGACGCATTCCAGATCATCCAGCGCGGCGCTGGACAGGAAGCTCTCGTCCAGGCCCCATACGCTGGCCTTCTGGCGGATGTAGAGGAACAGGTCGTGGCTCAGGATTTTGCCCCCGGCCTCCTTTTCCAGCATAGCTGCGAACTGCCCCTTGTTCTCGGGGGAGGCCAGCAGCGGCAGCACATCGGTGACGGGATTCCACTTGTAGCCGTCGTTGGCCTGCCGGTTCATGTGAATGGCCACGTTGGGGATCAGCAGCAGGTCCCGGTCAATGTCCAGCAGGCGGCTTTCGGCCCCGTGCTCGGTCTGCACCAGCACCCGGCCGGCAATGCTCAGGGGCCGGTCCAGCCAGGGGGCCAGAATCTGCCCGCCGTAGCGCTCCACGGCCAGCCGGGGGTACACGCCCTCGATCTCACCGTTCTCTTTCAGCTTGAAGGCGGGGCGGTCCGTGTGGGCGGCGCTGATGAGAAAGCCCAGGGCTTCTCCCTCAGGCACCCGGAAGGCCAGCACGGCACTGCCGCCACGGTTAACATAATATTTTCCGCCAGGAACCAGCTCCCATTTTTCGGATTCCTTCAGGGGGGTATAGCCCGCCTTGTCCAGAATGGCCGTCAGGTAGGCCCGGGCGTGATATTGGCTGTGGGAAGCGTCCAAAAAGGCGCAGAGTTCTTTTGTTTGGGAAAGCATAGTGTTTCCTCCTTATCTCTGGAATTGTCGAAACTATTTTACATCGGCTTTCCCTTTCCGTCAATGTGCGCATTTTTGACGACTTTTTGTCGATTGCCGTAGAAAAACTTGAGATTTTACGGGATTTTTCTGGAATCAGTCGATTCGGCACGAGCGAATGTTGGGAAACAGCCTTGCAAAACGGGAACCTTTGTGCTAAATTATTCTTGTCGCACGGCGGACAACGCCGCTTATGGGGTATTTTCAAGTGGACAGGAGAGGTTAGTATGGATCATCAAACAACCGTGTTGATTGCGGATAGTTCGGAGGAATTTTGTACCGCTCTGGCGGCGGCCCTGCAGCGTGCGGACGGCTTCCAGGTAGTGGGGACAGCGGGCGATGGAGAGCAGGCCATCCGGCTGATCAATGAGCGGAAGCCCCAAGTGCTGGTGCTGGACCTGATGCTCAGCAAGCAGGATGGCATCAGTGTGCTGAAAGCCATCAGCAATCTGGACCGAAAGCCTGTGACCCTGGCGACTTCGGCCTTTGTGACGGATTATGTTTCCGCAGCGGCTGCCAGCCTGGGGGTTCGCTACCTCATGCTCAAGCCCTGCGATATGAATGTCCTGGTGGAGCGCATGGAGGAGATCCGGGGAGGGGAGAGCCCCCGGTATCCCGCGCCCCGCCGGATGGACCGGACCGGCATTGAGAGCATGGTCACGAACATCATTCACGAGATCGGCGTTCCCGCCCATATCAAGGGCTACCAGTACCTCAGAGAGGCCATCATCCTGGCGGTGGACGATATGGATGTCATCAACGCCATCACCAAGGTCCTCTACCCCCAGGTGGCCAAAACCTTCCAGACCACCCCCTCAAGGGTAGAACGGGCCATCCGCCACGCCATCGAGGTCGCCTGGGACCGGGGAGACCTGGACACCTTGCAGAGCTTCTTTGGCTACACGGTAAGCAATACCAAGGGGAAGCCGACGAATAGTGAGTTTATTGCCCTGATCGCGGACAGGCTGCAATTGCAGCTCAAGAGCGCCGAGGCGGCGCAGTACTGAAAAGAATTCCACAGCCTGATTCCACAATAGGTGGGTAGGCTGTGGAATTTTTGTCTCACAAATTGGGATTTGGCGCTCTATTCCTTCCACAAACCCCAATTTACCCACTATCCCCCCTGCCGCTTGCTCTTTGCATGCGGCGGCCGGAATGTTTTTGCGGAACGGAAATAAAAATTTGAAACCCTATGCAGCCAGTTAATTGTTTTTTCGTGTGGAAAGGCGTAGACTAAAAGCAAATATACAACAGCGCAGCAAAATCTACAGAAAAGGAGAAAAAGAGGAAATGAGAAAAATAATTGCAATGATGCTGGCAGTTGTTATGTGCCTATCGTTCTGTGCCTGTGGCAGTAAAACAACGCTAGAGGGAAAGAACGAAAATCACGCGGCAAATGCAAACAACGAAGAAAAACTATCTGACGAGGAGATTACGGACCTCCTGCTTTCCGATGTGTGGTACAGTGTCCCAACTAATCGGGCAAATGGTTATCAGTTCGTAGGTGGTGGAATCTGCTATCTGAAGATACAGGGAGCAAGCCAGGACTTTTCCTGTGAGTGGAAGATTTCAGATGGCTATGTGGTTATTAGTGTAGAATCTTTTGGGCAAGTACAGAAGAATTCCATGCGGCTGAAAAAAGTGGATGGAATTTACCGCCTGCAAAGTGAACTGGATAAAGAAGGCCAGGCGTACCTTGTCCGAGATCAAGATTTTGAAGCTGCAGTGGAGGCTGCGGGAATTGCGCTTACAGAACCTGTACCGGAAGCAGTGACGGAAACTGCCCATTGTACGCTTGAGGGTGTGTATTTAGATGACTCTTATGTGGACAAAGATAACAGCAGTCTGAAGTTGGTATACGTTTGCTATCGTGTTCAGACGCAGGATCAAAATTTGCGGGTGAGCAGCAACTTGTCCGAGCTGAGCTTTGACAGCGGCAATACATATAAATCATCCCACTATCCCAATTCTGGAACGGATGATATGCCCAATTATTACTCCAGTGATTATCCTGAGGATGTATATGTGGGGCAATCCTTGAAAATGGTCTCTGTATTCAAAGTCCCGGAGGGTGAATTCAAGACAGGCGAATTTTTTAGTGTACATCCCGATGGCATTCCGGATGAGGAGAAACTCGTCATTAATACAGACGACATACAGCATTTTGATTCCGCTGAAGAACTTGCGCAAGCTGCGGACCCGGATGGCTATGCGGAAATGCTCCTGCAGCATGAACCGGCGGACCAGCAGACAATCTCAAAGGTAAAAGCAGCAATTAACGGTTATTATTGGTCTTTCTATGTTAACAGTTTGTCCTATCAAATCGAGTTCTATGCACCCAATCGTTTTGAGATTCGTGTGCAGTCTTTGAATGTCAAGAATGGTGGCACATACGAGGTCCAGAACGGGTTCATTGTTTGCACCTATGATAGCAATCGTTCCATCGTGGAAATCCCGTATACTTTCGGGGAAAAAGGGATTGATCTGAACGTTACGGATGCTTTTGACGTGCGAAACTGAGCTGCAATGAAGGGGGGATCGTATATATGAAACGTATCGCAGTATGGATTCTGGTATTGTGTCTCGCACTGGGCTGCGCGGGCTGTAAGAGCAAAGAGGAGCGAGAGTTGGAAAATCTACAGAAGGCTTCTGCGGAGATGCAGGAAGCAGCGGAAGAGGCCGCGAAGGAGTACGACAGATTACAGCGTGAACTGGATGCCTATAACCGCGCAATGGAAGAGATAAAAAACGCAAAATAAGAAAGACGAAAGGGGAATATGAGAAATGTTCAGAAAAGAAAAGACCTGGAACCTGATTGGAATGCTTGTTGGATTGGCGATTTTAATTTGCGGAATCGTTTTTGCTGCAAATCCGCCGGAGAGCTACTCTACGGACAGTGCGGATTATGCGTCCTTCGGCGGGGATTTCTATACCTATGAGTATGATGCCACCCGAGTGGCTGCCCGTAATGCCGCTGCTACAGCAAATAACATCCGTGAGCTTGGCGAGTTTCTGGCACATGGCCTTGGCGCGGCGCTGATTGCCGCAGGTGCGCTGACCTTTGTCTGCTACGGAAAGAAATTCTACACAGAAACGGAAGCTGTGCAGAAGGAAGAGGTTCCCGAACCTGTAACGGAAGAGTCCGCCGAAGTGCCTTTGGAAATACCGGAAGAAGGGCCTGAGACAGAGGGGGCATAACGTATGGAGTTCGTAATTTCTTTGATTATTGCTGCGGGTTTGGGCTTGATTCCTGCAAATATCGCAAAGAAAAAGGGGTACAGCTTCGGGCTTTGGTGGTTTTACGGATGGATGCTGTTCATTGTGGCGATTATCCATGTCCAGTTTATCCCTGACAAAAACGCACCCCAGGAGCAAAGTACAGCCAGCCGCATTCCAGCTGGACAGAGTAGCGCAGATGAATTGAGAAAGTACAAAGAGCTTTACGATCAGGGTGTGCTGACAAAGGAAGAGTTTGAAGAAAAGAAAAAGCAGTTGCTTGAATTTTAAGCAATTGTGGTGTTCAGTGAATAGTCTTTCTTGTAAAAACTTGTACTTAAAAAACAGAGAACGCCTGGGACCGGGGAGATTTGGGATACTCTGCAAAGCTTCTTTGGGTATACGGTAAGCAATACCAAGGGAAAGCCCACCAATAGTGAGTTCATCGCTCTGATCGCGGACAGGCTGCAATTGCAGCTCAAGAGCGCCGAGGCGGCGCAGTATTGAATGAAAAATCCACAGCTCTTTTCCACAAGAAGGGAAGAAACTGTGGATTTTTTTGACGAAAAAGCAGAAACCGACCCTCGGTTAAGTCAGTTAAGTGGCGGTTCCTGTTTTTTAGGAGATGACTTGACTTGAGCAGTCCCGCTGACCGGAAATGCGCTTTCTGATTATTGATACCCCGGCCCGCTGCATTCTAGTTCTGCAAGGTGGGAAACACGGGTGCCCGGCTTTTATAGTAAAATAACGCCTGTTTTCGCAACAATTTCGACAAACCGCGAAAAACAGAACAAAAATCCACAGGCCGTTTCCCGGAAGGGAGAAGGCCTGTGGATTTTTTATCAGAACGTCACCGTAATTTTTGTCCCTTTCCCCAGGGCGGAATCCAGGGTGACTGTGGCGTTGTGGATTTTGGCGATGTGTTTGACGATGGCGAGGCCTAAGCCGGTGCCGCCGGTTTCCCGGGAGCGGCTTTTGTCCACCCGGTAGAACCGCTCGAAGACCCGGTCCTTGGCGTCCTCGGGGATGCCGATGCCGTTGTCCTCCACGATCCATTGGGCGTGGCCCGCCTCTTCCTTGGCGGTGACCTGGACGAAGCCACCCTCCCGGTTGTAGCGGATGGCGTTCTGCACCAGGTTTTCCAGGAGCTCTTTCAAGAGCTCCCGGTCACCCATGACCGTGGCCTCCCGGCCAAAGCATTGCAGGGTGATGCGCCGCTGCCGGGCGGGGACCTCCAGATCGCCGCAGACCTCTTTGGCCAGGCTCAGCAGCTCCACGCTCTGGGGCTGGGCGGGGGCCTGGGCGCTGTCCAGCTCGGAGAGCTGGATGATGTCGTTGATCAGGCTTAGAAGCCGTGCGGCGTTCTTCCGGATTTCTCCGGCGAAGCGCAGCTGCTGTTCCCCGTCTACCATCTTGTTTTCGATGAGCTCGGCGTAGCCGGAAATGGCCGTCAGGGGGGTTTTCAGCTCGTGGGATACGTTGGCGGTGAAATCCTGGCGGCTCTGGGCGGCGGAGAGAATCTTCTCGTGCTGGCTGCGGATTTTCCGGGCGAAGGGCTCCAGCTCCTGATAGGCAGGCTCCCGGGCGGGCTCGTCCAGGTGCTCGGCCATATCGTCAATGGGGGCGATCAGCTGGGCGGTGAGCAGGTGGCCCAGCAGCAGGCACACGGCGAAAATCACCACGGCGATGATCAGCAGCACCGGCACCGCCGCCAGAAATACGGAGCTGATGGACCGGGCGTCCACCGCCAGCCGCAGCACCGTGCCGTCATCCAGCCGCAGGGCATAGTAGAAGGTGTTCATATTGAAGGTATCCGAGGTGCGGACGATCTCCCCCTCGCCGGCGTCCATGGCCTGCCGGATTTCCGGCCGGTCTGCGTGGTTGGGGAGAGTCTCGGCGTCGGCCTCGTCGTCATAGAGCACGGTGCCGTCGGCATCCACCCAGGTGATGCGTACCTCGGGGTCTTGCAATTTGGGGGCATTGCCCCGGGTGAATTCGCCGCTCTGGCCCAGCAGGTGGGCCGTCAGCCGCAGATCCCGGCCCACCTGCTGACGGAACAGGTCATAGTAGACCTTGGTCACGCCTACAGTGGTGAGAATCAGGGCCACCAGAGCGATGAGCCCCAGGCGCAGATTGATTTTCTGCTTCATGAGATGGCCTCAGCTTTCCGGGGTGCTTTGCAGCACATAGCCCACATTGCGGACGGTGCCGATCTGGTGGCCGCAGGGGCCAAGCTTCTGCCGCAGGGTCTTGATGTGCATGTCCACGGTGCGGGTTTCGCCTTCAAAGTCCGTGCCCCAGACGAAGCGCATAATGGATTCCCGGGAAAGGACCATCTCCGCGTTGATCATCAGATACCGCAGGAGCTCATATTCCTTGTAGGTCAGCTCCACGCTTTTGCCCTGGGCCAGTACGATCCGGCGGGCGTTGTCCAGCTGGATGTCCCCCACCCGGAGCTGCTGGGCGGTCTCCTCTGTGGAGCGGCGCAGCAGGGCCTTCACCCGGGACAGCAGCTCCAGCACGGAGAAGGGCTTTTTGATATAGTCATCGGCCCCGTCGTCCAGCCCCTTCACCATGTCCATTTCCGAGGTTTTGGCGGTGACCATGATCACGGGCAGCCGCTTGGTGGCGGACTGGCTGCGCAGCCGCCTCACAATATCGCAGCCGTTTTCGTCCGGCAGCATTACATCCATCAGCACCAGGTCCGGCAGAATGTCGTTCAGAGCCCGGTAAAAGTCCGTGGCCCGGGCGAAGGCCTTTACCAGATAATTGCTGTTTTTCAGGGCGATGGTCTCGATTTCCCGGATGTTGTCATCGTCCTCTACTACATAGATCAGTGCCATAGTGTATTCCTTTCGTCATTCAGGGCAGGGGGTATTCCTTCAGCTTCTTGTCGTATTCCTGCCGGAACCAGGGGTCGCTGCCCTTGGTGGTCAGGTTCAGATATTCGTGGGTGTCGTATTCGTTGGCGTGGACCTCGATCAGGCAGACGGCCACATTGGAGCAGTGGTCCGATACCCGCTCGTAGCCGGTGAGCAGGTCCTCCAGAATGAGCCCTGCCTCCAAAGAGCAGGCACCCTTGCGCAGCCGGATAATGTGCCGCTGCCGCATCTCGATGCTCAGGGTATCGATGACCTCCTCCAGAGGCTCCACGGACCGGGCGCGATCCGTATCGTCCGCGGCGAAGACGGAGACGGTCAGATCCAGAATGTCGCTGACGGCCTTGCCGTAGACGGCCAGCTCCTTCCGGCTGTCCTCGGACAGGGCCAGTCCTTTGTCGCGCAGCTCCTGGGCGGATTCGGCCACATTGATGGCGTGGTCCGAGATGCGCTCGAAGTCATTGATGCAGTGCAGCAGGATGGACAGCGTCCGGCTGTCTGCTTTGCTCAGGTCCTTGCCGGAGAGCTTGACGAGATAGGTGCCCAAAGTGTCCTCATAGCTGTCGGATTCCTGCTCCATGGCGATGACGCGCTGCAAATCCTTTTCGGAGAAGTTGTCCAGCAGCCCCATGGCCAGCTGGAAGGAGTTCCGGGCCAGGTCAGCCATATGGTCCACGGCCTCTTTGCACAGGTTCATGGCAAAGCCGGGCCGGTCCAGGAAGCGCTCGTCCAGAGCCTGCAAGGCTGCGGGGCGGGTATCCTGGGCGGCCTCCTTGCCGTCGGGGATGGTGAGCTGTGCCAGCTTCACCAGCACATTGGAGAAGGGGAAGAGCACGATGGTGCAGCCGATATTAAAGAGGCTGTGAATGACGGCGATGTCTGCCGCGCTGGCGGGGGTGAGCAGGAAGGAGAAGTGCAGGAAGCTGTTCAATGTATAGAATACCACAAGAAACAGCAAAGTGCCAATTAAATTAAAATAAAGATGGATGAGAGAGGCCCGGCGGGCATTCTTGCTGGCACCCACGCCGGAGAGCAGGGCCGTGACACAGGTGCCGATGTTCTGGCCCATGATGATGGGGATGGCGGTGCCGAAGCTGACGGCCCCGGTCATGCACAGGGCCTGCAAAATACCCACGGAGGCAGAGGAGGACTGGATAATGGCGGTCAGGGCCGCACCGGCCAGCATACCCAGGATAGGGTTGGAGAAGGCGGTGAGAACGCCGGTGAACTTCTCGTTCTGGGCCAGGGGGGAGACGGAGGAGCTCATGGCCTCCATGCCGAACATCAAAATGGCGAAGCCCACGAAAATGGTGCCGATGTTTTTCTTCCTGTCGTCCTCCCTGGCGGTCATGGTGAGAATGACACCGATGGCGGCGAGAACCGGGGAGAAGGAGCTGGGCTTCAAAAGTTTCAGGAACAGATTGCTGCCCTGAATGCCCGTCAGGGACAGCAGCCAGGAGGTGACGGTGGTGCCGATGTTGGCACCCATGATGATGCCCACGGCCTGACTGAGGTTCATAATGCCGGAGTTTACAAAGCCGACCACCATAACCGTGGTGGCGGAGGAGGACTGGATGACCGCCGTCACCAGCAGACCCAGCAGCACGGCCATGATCTTCTTCTGGGTCAGCTTTTCCAGTATTTTTTCCAGGCGGCCGCCGGACAGCTGCACCAGCCCATCGCCCATGGCGGACATGCCGTATAAGAACAGGGCCAGGCCGCCCAACAGATTCAAGATCCCGAAAATATCCATTTTTTACAGCTCCTTTACGTTTCTGGCCCTATCTTAAATTGGCTGCGTAAAGTCCAAACGGGGCGGAATGTAAAGCCAGTGTAAAATTTCGGGATTTTACCTATGCTTTACGATTCCACCGTTGCGCCCTTTACCTTCCGGGGGTAGGATGAGGGCAGAAAGAAGGAATTGTTATGAAAAAGCTGTGGAATCTTGTAGACCGTACTTCCTGGATGGCAGAGCGCAAATATCAGGTTTGCGTGTGGGTTTTGGCCGTTGTTGGCGCGCTGCTGGGGGCTGTGCTGTGGCTGGCCGTCTCCCGGGTGGCCCTGGGGACTCTGGACTGGCTGCTGGTGTTTGCGGGAACCCCTGTCCTGATTGCTCCCACCGCCGTGTTCCTCTACGGCTGCCGCCATCCCTTCTGAGGACCGATATATTACGTAAACAAATGTCCCCTGTCCCTCTTGCTGGCTGTTCCGCTCTGTGGTATAGTTGTGCTAAGAGAAAAAAGGGGGCATTTTTATGCACTTTTTTGCATGCCTGCGAAAAAAAGTGGGTAGTGTTGCGCTTCCGGGGTGGCTGCTGTCAGCGGGTGTGGCGGTGTACTGTGAGCTGCTGCTGCATCTGTGGATTACCGAGAACCTGAAACCTCTGCGTTTCGGGGCTGTGCTGGCCTTCGCCCTGGGCTTCGGCGGCCTGACGGGGCTGCTGAACAGCCTGTTCGACGGGAAAAAATGGGGGAAGTGGGTAACGTTCTCCCTGAATTTTCTGCTGTGCGTCTTCTACCTGGCGGAATTCTTCTGCGTGGATGCCTATAAGAATTTCATGTCTCCGGGCATGATGCTGGGCGGCGCCAGGGGGGTTGCCACAGACTTTGCGGGGGTGGCGTTCAGCCTGATCTGGGCAGGGGCCTGGCGGATACTGCTGATGCTGCTGCCTGTGCTGCTCTATGCCGTTTTTGCCCGGCCTGTGCCTGTGGGCCGCAGAACCCGGGCGCTGCTGCTGGCGGCAGTCCTGGGAGGCTATGGCCTGGGCTATGACCGCTTCATTGCCCGTTACCAGGGCTTGGAGGGACTGACGGAGGAATGGCCGGAAAGTGATCTGGAGATGATGGACATCACGGTGCCGGATTACATCGACCGCCAGCCATTCAGCATCTACTATATGACGGTCTCCGGCCACTGTGGCTACAGTCTGCAGGAAAATGCCCAGTCCAGAAAAAACTATGATGCGGTGAAGGATTTGGACTGCAGCGAGGCGGTAAAGTGCTATCTGGCTGCCCAGCTGGAGCTGGAAAAGGCCATGACCTCTCTGCTGCAGCAGCTGGAGGAGGCAGGCATTGCGGACGATACGGTGATTGTCCTGAGCCCGGATCACTACCCCTATGGCCTGGAGCGCAGCGCCGCCTGGAAGACGAACCGGAATTACCTCTGCGAGCTGCTGGATGTGGACAAGCTGACGCCCTTTAACCGGGACAGCAATACGCTGATTATCTGGAGCGGCTGCCTGGAAGGAATGGACCTTCAGGTGGATACCCCCGTATACAGCTTGGACATTCTGCCAACCCTTTCCAACCTTTTCGGCGTTCCCTACGATTCCCGCCTGCTGGTGGGCCGGGATGTATTTTCCGAGGAGATGCCCCTGGCCCTTTGGCCCAATTACAGCTGGAAAACCGATCGGGGCACCTATGATGCTGCCGAGGGCGTCTTCACCCCTGCCGATGGCCAAGAGGCAGACCAGGAATACATCGACTATGTATGCGCTCTGGTTCGCAGCAAATTCAGCTATTGTACCCAGGTTCAGAACACCCAGTATTTCCGGTGGCTTGCCCAGTACCTGGAAGAAGAGAATGAATAAGAAAATCTGGGGCGACTGCTTTTGCAGCCGCCCCATGGCGTATTAGTTGGGATTTTGATATTCCATTGCCCGGGTGCTGTCGCGCAGGCCGCGGGTGGTGGGGTCATTGACGATGCCGAGAATGGTCAGCAGTCCAAACACTGCATTGATCAGGTCCAGCAGCTTTTCCTCCACTGCCTGTACGGGCAGGGCAAAGCCAAACAGAGCGGCGATGCTCTGGGCCACCAGCAGAGCGGCGGGGATTGCCGCCAGCCAGAAATTCACATTTTTCAAACGAACCTTCCAGTTAATCATACTTTCGTACCTCCCTTTTCCAAATCCTCTAATCTGTGGTTGATCACCTTGATCTGTTCTTCCACTACCGGCATTCGCCGGGCAAAATTGTTGTGCTCCCGGACTTCCCTTGTCAGCTGCCGCAGCTGCTCATCCGTCACGGCCTGGGCCGTCCGCAGAGCCGTTTCCCGCCGCCGGTCCGACAGGAGGTTGCTCAGCATAACCCCTGCCAGAGACAGCAGCCCCGTGATCAGGGATGCCAATACCGTTGCGTTCATCCGATACTCCCTCCTTTCAGTGCGTATACTGCCAGAGGCACCGCCCAGGTGTCTGCCGGTGCGGCAGCGGCGAATTCCAGCCCGGCTTCGGTCTGCCGGAGCGTTCGGACTGCCAGGGTGCTGCCGGAGAGCACCCTGATGGCCCCGGCAGATCCGGCTAGCTCCCAGACCCGCTGCGTGCTGCCCGCCTGCACTGCCGCTTCTATGAGCAGAAGCGCCCCGGCAGCAGCAACGGTCTGGGCGGGAAATCCCTGCTCGGGGCTCGGATTCTCCCAGAGCTTCCGCAGCCCCAGAAACCGGCCGTCTGCCTGCCCCAGGGGGAGGGCATCTTCCGCATTCGCTGCCTCAGACAGGCCGGTCAGTGGCTTCCCCTGCATGTCCAGCCTCAGTCCCATGGAAAGGGTTCCGGGGGTGTCTCCCCGGCAGCCGATGCCCAGGGCCTTGGCCGCCGGGTTCAGATCCACCAGGGGAGACTCGCTGCCGGTGCCGCCCGGCTCCACGGAGACGGTGGTGCTCGCCTGGGAAGACCTGCCCCGGCTGTCCGTCACCCGGGCGGTCACCGGGATTTCCCCTGCCTGGGGCAGGTCGAAGCGCAGCCTATGTCCCCGGCCGGTCAGGCTGCCGCAGCGGAGGGTGCAGCTTGTGATCTCTGCACCCAGGGTTCCCGAAGCAGTCGCTTCGACCAGAGCCTGCCCGCCCTGGAGAAAGCGTTCCCCAGACTCCGGCAGCACACGCAGCGTCACCGTGGGCAGCACCGCTTCCGGTATGGAGAGGAGCACCTGGGTCTCCCGGCTGTCTCCGATTTTGCCGTTTTCATAGGCATCCAGAATCAGCTTGAGGGGAATTTGATCCCGGTCCGGATATTCTTCCGCCAGCGTCAGCGGTGGGGCCCATTCTACCCGGGTGAGCTTGCCCGGGCCTGCAATGCTTCCGGCCTTTTCTCCGCACCGGTAGCGCAGTGCCGCGCTCCGCCCAAGGCTTGGCAGCGAAATGGTTAAGGGAGATCCCAGAGTGTCCCCCTGAACGGTCAGAGGTGTGCGCAGACTGGATAAAATCATGCTGCCTCCTTAGTAGCCATACTGCCGCCGCAGCTTTTCATAGAACTGCTGCTGGGCCTGCTGGAATTCCTGGAGCCACTGGCTGTCCTTGATCTCGTCCCGGTAGGCGTTGTAGTCTGCGGCCTGGGCCTGATCATACCGGCTCCAGAGTCGCTGATTTTCCGCTTCCCAGGCCGCCAGATTCTGCTTGTACTGGTTCTGACTGCTGTTCTCCCGCTGCAGGAGCAGGTCATAGGCCTGCTTGTCCGCCGTGCCCTGGCGGTCGTATTCCGAGCGGGCCTTGTCGTATAGAGCGGAGGCCTTGTCACCCAGATTTGCCATCTGCTGCCGGTAGGCCTGCTGGGCAGCGGTTTGGCCGTAGGAGCTGCCGAAGCCTCCGGTCATGGCCGCCGCCTGCCCCAGGGTATCCTGCATGGCAAGCCGCCCGTTCTGAATGGCCTGATCCTTGTACTGCCGGTACAGGGCGTCGCCGTTCAGGTTGTAGGAAAACTTCTCCCGATTCAGGATTTTTTCCATGGCCGCGTCCAGCTGCTGCTGCCATTTGGAGACGTATTCTCCGGGCTTTTTTTCATCACTGGCCTTGGCCTCCTGCCGCGCCTGCTCTACCTGAGCAGACGCGGTGTATTTTTTCTTCTCTTCCTCCATGTCTTCTCCTTCCCTTCTATGGAATTTGCCAGTGCCCGTCTGAGGTTTGGACGAAAGGCGGCAGGGGCAGAAAGCGGACTGTATCCGCCTGCTGAATCTGCATACCCACTGTGCCTGCCCGGCACAGGGTTTCGGCGGGCAACTCCGGAGACCCAGGCTTTTTCAGCAGGGGAAGCTGGGCCTGGAGGGCCTCCAGTGCGCTTTGCAGCTGCCGCCAGGGACCTTCCAGGGCTTCCAGCCCCGCATACCGTCCATCCCCCCGCTTTGCACTCAGGGCTACCGCCTCCCGGAGCAGCTTTTGGGTATCCGGTGTGACTGCAGTCTCTTCCCGGGTGCCCAGAGCCAGCTGCAGCTGCTCCGTCAGCTGGTACAGGTAGCTGCGCAGCTGCAGCAGCTGGTTTTCCGGGTCGCTGCCTGTCAGGCTGGGCAGACGAAGCTCCAAAAGGTTCATGCTGTACCTCCCTGCCGAAGCACCCGGGTCAGGGACAGGAGCCTTATGTCCCCTTCCCCCTCCAGCAGCAGCTCTAAATGGCTGCATGGCTTTGGCCGGATGGGGAGCAGGAAGCGGCGGTCCGAGCCGGTCAGAGTGCCGATCCTTTCCCAGGCACCCCGGTCGTCATAGCGCACGGAGATGTCCATCCGGGCGCGATTGGCCAGAAGCAGCTGCAATTCCAGGCTTTTCAGCACCATTCGTTTGCCGTCCCAGCCGGAAATCCGCCCGGTGCGGGCCATCCATTTGACCCGCGCCCGGCTTTTTCCGCCCCGCAGCAGCCACAGTCCGCCATTTTTATCCAGGCCATAGAGCTTTCCGGCGTGGGAAACCATTTGCCTGGCCCCAAAGCCCGTCTCCCGGTGCCATTGGCCCAGCAGCTTGTCATAGACATACAGCGCGTCTGTACCCGTGTGCTCCTGCAGACTCAGAAAATACTTCCCGCCAAAGCCTGCCCCTACGCCCCCTTCCAGAGGGTCAAACCCCAGATTTCTGCCCACCTCTGCGGGCAGGGAGCCATCGTAGGCGCACACACCCATGGGGGACTTGTAGAAGAGGGTTTCCCCCACAATGGCCAGACTTTCGCCGCCGCCCTGGGCTACGCCCCGGCAGGCTGTGGACTGGACATGGAAGGCAGCGGGGTAGCTGCCATAGATTTTGTACAGGCAGTCCTCCTTGAAAAACAGGGGATTGCCCAGGTAGGTGATTGCCCCGGTGAAGGGACCTTGGGTGCCCACGGTGACGGCGTAGCTGTCTGTGGACAGACCCATGAAGCAGTTCCAGTTCCGGAAATCCCCCAGCTTGGAGGCATAGATTTCGTTGACGGGATTCCCCAGACGGTCCGTCCCTGCCCGGCAGCCCCACAGCCGGTTGCCGCACTCGATCACATAGTCCATTTCCGGCACGGTCCGGGACAGAACCAGTCCGCGCATATGCTTCTGTCCCTCCAGCACCCCGGAAACAACCGCAAAATCGCTGCCCGCCTGCCAGATCACGTTGGCACCGTCCAGCGCTTCCGCGCCCGAGAGGGTTACGCCGTCATACTGCCGGAAGGGAACCCCAATGCCCGGGGCCTCGATGCGCACATAGGCCGTCTCCACCGCTGCCCAGAGATTGGAGGCAGCGGACCACTCTTTTAATACGGCAGGGGAGGCTGCCGTATCCAGCCAGAGGGTGCCGTTTTCGGGGGAAAGGGGCTCGGCGGATTGAATATAGTCCGGAATCCGGTCCGCACCTTCCAGAGTACAGGGGGTCAGTACCGCATTTGCAGCCTCAAATCGGGCTTCCAGGCTGCCACAGTCTCCATTTTCCAGGGTGCTGGCGTACTTTTTGTCCGGAAACACCACCACATAGGCCCCCATTTTCACAAGAATCTTGTTTCCGTCCGGGCTGAGCCCCAGGTCAATTCGCCGGTCTCCCAGCACCAGCTCTGTGCCCTGGGTGTAGAAAAGACGCTGCCCTGCTCCCAGAGAGGTCACCCCAGTGATGTCCAGCTGCTCTCTTGGCGGGCAGGGGGCCAGCACCGGGTAGAAATCGGAGGAGAGGTTTTCCATCTGCGCAAATTCCCCCTCGCCGGTCCGGGGGCTCCGGTTCAGCCCGCCGAAGGCATCCACCGTCCGGCGGCTGGTCCAGAGCCGCCGCAATGTGGGCATTTCCATATTGCCGCCTCCTTCTCTATAGATAGCGGAAGGATTTCCGGGGCTGGGGGATGGTCCGGCAGCACCAGGCGAAAAATTCCCGCCAAAGGGCATTGAACCGGCTCATGGCGTTGTTGTAGAGGGTGAAGTCCTGATCCGCATAGGAAACGGAGCCCTCCAGCCAGAGATAGTAGAGCCCGGTAAAGGGCTTTGGCAGCACCAGCTGTCTGTCCGGCCATGCATCCGCGGAGAAGCCTTCAAAGGGGCCGCGTACTGCGTGAAAGGCTTCCAGCGCCCCCCAGACCATGCCCTCGGCCTCCTCCAGCCACCGAAGCTTTTCCTCCCGGCTGTAGAGGTTGGGCTTGCGCCGGTCCGCCGCCTCGATCACTTCCCTTACGGTCATTTATCTGCCCTCCAGATGCTCCAGGGGCTGGGCCGCCTGGGCCTCGAATTCCATGGCGTCGGCCAGACTCTTCTCCCGCCGGGCCAGCACCTGGGCCACATTCCAGGGCACCTCCACCGCCTCGCCCCGCTTAATGAGCCAGGTCTTGCCGTTAATGCCCACAAATACATCCTCCCGCTGCTCCCGGGTCAGGGGCAGGCGAATCGTAACAGTCGTCTTCTCTTCCATATGAACGCTCCCTTCGGTTCAGTTGACAGTTGAAAGTTGACAGTTGACAGTTATTTTCTTAATAACCACCATCTACTATCAACTTTCCCTGTCAATTTCAAACTTTCTGTCTATCTTCCACACACCGTGACAGTCCACAGTCTCCGCCAACTGTCAACTGTCAATTGTCAACTGTCAACTCTCAATTCGCCTCTGCCGTGGGACTGAATGCGGAGCAGCACTCCACCCGGACCATGTAGGGCTCCATCAGGATCTCTGCCGTCTGCAATGCCTTCCAGCCTACGGTGCTGCGCTGGTCCAGAGGGTCGGCCGTGCCTGCAGAGCCCAGCTGCTTGATGATGGTCTGCAGTCCGCCGCCGGTGACCTCGGTCACACCGTAGGCGCCCTGGGCAAGAAACAGGCAGCCGAACACGGCAAGGCCCGTGGGACAGCTGTTTTCCGTGCCCTTGTAAACCGCCGCCTCAGAGGTTTCCACAAAACGCACACCGGCAATCCGGCCAATCTCCCCCTGGTACATATTTTCGGGGGTGGTGTATTTGTGCATTTCCTCCCAGCGGGGATCGGACATAATGTCATAGGCCACATAGGGGTGCAGGATGCACACATAGTCGCCGTCGATCTTGGGGGCGTTGGCAGCTTTCAGCATGGCGGCCACCTTCTTCACCACGTCCACGGTGAGGGTGCAGGTCTTGTCCAGGCCGGAGCGGTCCGTCACCGGGGTCTGAACGCCGTTGGCCCCAACCTTGGGGCAGTAGAACACGTTGGTGCCGGACTGCAAAACGTTTCTCGTAATGGTGTCCAGGGTCAGACCGGCCTGACGGCCCACGGCCTTGGTGGCCTCCAGCACGTTATTGTCAATGGCGGTCAGGTCCAGCACATCGGACAGGCATACGAAGTCACCGTACTGGTTTACCTCCGCTTCCACGGCAGTGGCGCTGAGCTTCCGGCCCTCGGGGGTGACGCCCTCGGTCAGGGGTTTCAGAGCCTTGGGGAGGGAAGCATAGCGCCGGAACTGAATGCGCTTGCCGCCGTTCTTGGGAATGGGCCGCTTCTGGCCGAACTGGCCGTGAATCAGGTTAGGCCCTGCCTCCTCCACCAGGGCGCGGTCATAAAAGGTCTTGTTTTCCGCGGACAGCTTGGAATCGGTGGTGACATTCACCGTGGGATTGTCCGCAAAGTGCTGCAAAGATGTGATGTTCATAAAATACTTCCTTTCTTAACCAAAGCTTACCTTCTCGCCTCGCTCCACCCGGCGGCAGAGGTCGGCGATTTCCTTTCGGGACATCTGGGACACCCGGGAGCCAATGCTGACGGCGCCGGCCTGGCTCACCCCGTTTTCGGCGGGGCGGATACCCTCCGAGCGGAGCTTTTCCGCCAGCTTGCGCTCTGTGGTCTGGGCGGCATAGGCCATGGCGGCGGGGATGATTTCCTCCTTGTGGAGAATTTCATAGGCCGTCTGCATATCTACCCGGGCCCGGAGCAGTTGCCGGAAATCGGCGCTGGCCATTTCCTTTTCCAGGTCAAATTCGGGATAGATTTCCCGAATCTCCCGGCTGCGCTGCTGCCAGGCTTCCACCATTCGGTCGGCCCCTGCCTGAATTTCCGCCACCTGCCGCTGCTGCCCGGCAGGTGGCGCTTCCGGCAGGCGCTCCCGAAGGGCCTGCTCCATGGCGCCGTAGTCCTCGCCTTCGATGCCGAGTCTTTGCCGCATCAGTTCCAGGACGGGCTGGGCCGCAGCGTATTTTTCTGCGGTCTCCCGGCTGTTTTTCAGCCGCTGCTGAAGGATGCTCTTCACTCTGGCATCGTAGGCCTGCTTGTAGGGGCCTTTGATCAGTTTCTCGAAGTCCTCCGGCCCATTGGGGGAAACTTCGGCTTGAGGCTGGGCGTTGGCCTCCGTTACGCCCGACTCCGAACCTGCATCTTCCGCGAAAAGCTGCCAGTTCAGGGAGTTACAAAGTGGAAATGCGGTCATGCGGGTACCTCCATAGGCATCAGGCAAACCGCCTGGGGGTAGTTGTGCTCCAGCACATAGGCTCCCACCTGGGAAACCCAGAAGACCATCAGCGTTTCCGCAAGGGAATCCCCGTTGGGACTTGCGGAAACAAAGGCGTAGCCGTCTTCTATCTGAATTTTGGGCTTCTCCTCCAGCCGCCCCTGCTCATACAGGAACTGCACCGCCTGGGCCAGGGTGTAGGCCAGCGTGGTGGCCGCTGCGCATACCAGGTCCTCCCCCTTGGGAGCCGTTTTGGCGTGGCCCTGCATCTGCATGCAGACCGTACCATCCTTCTGATAAAAAACCGTGTGAATCATAGTTGTCTCCTTTCCTGTGTCTGCCCGGCGGCGAACCGCTGGCCGTTTTCCCGGACGGCCCGTTCAACGGCGCCTTTGCCGTCAAAATCCATGATTTCCAATGCTGCCAATGCCTGCTCCCACCGGGCGGGGTCAAAAAGCCCCGCATTGAAGAACTGCATGGCCATTTCGTTCTGGCTGAGCCTGGAATAGGGGCTCTGCTTTTCTGCGCCGATCTCAATGTCGAACAGGGGAATGCGGCTGCCCATGTCCACCCCCAGCTCTACGCCCTGACTCCTGGGCCTCATGGCCGCATTGGTGAAGCTGATGAACTCCTGGCTGCCCTGCTCCCCCAGAATGCGGAAGCACCGGGGCAGCTCATAGAACTGCCGGATCAGCTCCACCGCCATGAGACAGACCTTCCGGAAGGCCCGGTAGGAGGCCTGGTTGCTGTCCCGGCTCAGCTTGGTGCCCGCCTCCTGCATGGCTGCAATGGCGGAGGCGGCGACGACACCGGAGACGGTGCCGCCGGTGGATACATCCCGGTTGCCCGTGACCTCCTTCAATTCGTCGATCTTCTTGTCGATGACCGTTACGTAGATGTCGCTCAGGGGCTTTCCGGCAATGGGCTTGATGCTGTCGTCGCCCAGCGCCCCGTCCACATGGACAAAGTCCCGGCTCAGGTCCGCATATTCTTCTTCGTTCACGGCCCCATCTGCCCGGATGAAGTGCCGGGGCCGGGCGTTGGATAGCATATTCTGCAAAATGGCCTGGCTGCCCCGGTCCACATATTCCTGGGCGGACTTGCCCACATCGATGTAGCCAAAGCCGCAGGGGCTTCCCGCCGTGCGGAACAGAGGGTCAAACACAAAGGGGTAGAGTCCGTGGTTATACCAGCCCCGGTCCCGGTAGCGCGCCTCGTTTTCCGTGGCAAAGAGCACCGTGTCGCCTACAAATTTGCAGTAGTGCAGCACCGTTTTGGAGCCCTGCCGCTTCTTGTAGTACCAGTCAATCACCGCCGTTTTCTCGGAGGTATCCACCCGGTCTTCGAATACATAGCGGTTTCCCGTCTCCTGGGCGCCCAGCTTGCCCTCCAGCTGAGGATACTGCTCCAAAAGCAGGTCGTTGTCCCACAGCCGCAGATAAAAGACGTTTCTCGACTGCTGGATGTCCGTAATGCCGCTCTCCCAGTAGAGATTCAGCACGTCAATGCGCCGGATGCCGATGTCTCCCAGGCCGTCCAGCTTGTCCGGGTTCCAGAAGACACCGTAGATACCCGTACCGGTTTTCAGCTTGTCATCCATGACCCGGTCGTAGGTGTCCTCAAAGTCCTCCTGCTGCAAAATGACCGGCAGGATGCTGCCCAGAATCTTGGCAAGCTCCTTGTCTCCTTCCTCCCGGGGCAGTACATTGGGCCGGGGAAAATTGTCCATGGCCTCGGCGTGCTTGTTGGCGATGGCATTGAACAGCCACCCCGAGGCGGGCTCCACCGTGCTTCCCGCCCCCCGGCGCATACATTCCCAGTGGCGCATCCGGTACCACTGCTCGTCCTCAATGACCCGCCGCTCCAGGTTGGCCTTGCCCTCCCGGCAGCGGTTCAGGATCACCCGGGCGGCCCGGACCTGTTCCGGCCCGATCTGTATTGCTTGCTTCATTGATGATCTCCATTCCCGGTCTTCTTGGGACCGTATTTTCTTCTTCAATATCCAGAAACAGCGCTGCGCTGTTCTTGCTTTTGACTTCCAATCGCGCCCTGGGCGCAATGGGCCGGGCCATGCAGAAGTACCGGGCTTCGTCCGCCGCGTGGTCCTCTCCCTGGGTGTCCAGATCCTCGGGGCTGGACTTGTCATATTGCAGCAGGGGAAGGGTGCGGATAAAGTGGCGGCAGTTGCGGAAGACATAGAGCCGGGACATTCCCACTTCGTCAAAGCTCAGCCGGTAGTGCAGCTGCATCCAGCCGGGAATACGCTTGTTGTCTCCCGGGGAGAAATACACCTGATTTTTTGCCGCCGTATCGGCGATGGATTCTCCTGTGGAGCCGTCCCAGATGGCCGGGTCTGCAATGCCGATGATTTTTTTCCCGGTCAGATACCGGTGCTCCCGCTCAATGGCGTGGATTTTTGCAAATACCTGCTGGGGCGGCCACTTGAGCCCCTCATTGGGCTCTCCCGTACAGCCGTAGAATTCCAGAATTCGGTAGGCCACCCCGTCCGGGTCAACGGCCCACCAGCCGCAGGAGAAGGGCCTGTGGTAGCCCCAGTCGAAGCTGCGGTAGACGGTCCAGTGCTTCGGAATCTCGAAGGGGTCGATGACGTGGGTGAAGCGGCGATCCCGATAGTGCTTGGGGTCGTCCCGGAATTCCTCGAAGAACTGCCCTTCGTACACATCCCACCGGCCATAGAGCCAGGCTTCCCGCAGCTTTGGGGGCAGCTTTTCCAGGGCACGCAGATATTCCGGCTGGCTTTTCATCAGCGCCCTGTTGTCCGTGCACAGGGCCTGGATGAAGGCATAGTCCTCAGGGTGCTCCTCTTCCGTAAAATTTCGGTCGATGAACAGCCGTTTGAAGTAGCCGTGGGCAGGCCCGCCGGGATTCAGGGTGTAGTAGGTCCTTTTGGGGAAGGGATTGACGCCCCGGACGCAGGCGTCAATCTGCACCAGCCATTCCTCCTGGAACTGCCCTGCCTCATCGGCGAACCAAACGTCGTATTCAGCGCCCTGGTATTGTCCCAGATCCCCATCCGCTGCGCAGTAGCCGAAGGAAATGGTGCTGCCGTTGGAAAATTTGATCAGCTTGTCCGTGCTTTTGTACTCGGCCACCCCTGCGAGCAGCTGCTGCAAGGGGGCGATGTGGTTGTTGAACAGCTCTTTGTAGGTTCTTCTGGTGATGAGCACTTTTATGCCCGGATAGTGCAGGCACAGCAGCGTGGCCTTCCAGCGGACAAACCAGCTCTTGCCGCCGCCCCGGGCTCCGCCGTAGCCCACATAGCGGTGCTTTTCCGTCAGGGCCAGGCGCTGCTTTTCGTTGGGCTGGGGCATAACAAGCATTCTATTCGGCATAGCTTTCGCTCTCCCCCTCCAGCTGTACCGTGACGCAGGCGCGTTCGGTTTCCCGTTCCAGGTCCCGCTGGAGCTTGGCAATTCTGGCCTCCTGCTCCCGGGCGTCCGCATCAGACCGCAGAGTCAGCACATCCTTGATGTCTTTCAGAACGCCGGTGAGCTGTTTCAGCCCGCCCCGGTCGATGATCCCCTTTTCATCAGGGAGGAGCCGTTCGAAATCTGTAACCAGTTCTGCGCCATCCTCCAGCTTTGCCTTCTCCCGGACATTCTGCGTCACCGTATCCAGCTCCTTGACGGCCCGCTCCAGGCAGGCCAGCATGGCATCCGCCAGAGCGTCCACCCGCTCCATACGGGGGTCAATTCTGGTGTACGGCGAAAAAACATCGCCGGTGGGTTCACCTTCCTGAACTTCCATCTTCCCGTTCCGGACCCAGCCCTCTGACCGGATGCGCCTGCGCAGTGTGGAAGCAGCCACACCATATTTCTTTTGCAGCTCTGCCTGGGTCATGCCCTGGTTATAACCCAGGCGAATACCCTTCCAGTCCTGCGCCAAATTCCGTCACCTCCTCCGTGTTCCAGCTTACGCAGGGCAAGCAGTAGAACTTTCCTTCCAGCAGGAGAGCCGCATCCTCCAGGATTGGCTCCCCGCACAGTGCACATTTGGGCCGCCGTTGCAAAAAACGATCCCACTGATTCTGCCGCTGCAGGTCCTCAGCCCAGGCTTCTGTCATCGGCTCCGGTCCTGTGCCCAATTTTTGGAATGATACTTTGGGGTTTGCAGCAAAAGTTTTTCCATAATTTTCCCAGCTCCTCTATTTGTCCGGTTTATTGGACACATTCTTTCTTATAATGATTCTGCAAAAAAAATGTGACCGGCAGTTGAAAATCGAAAACATATGTGATAGTATATAGCTAGATATCGTTTTGATGGGCAACAAGCAGCACCGTTCAATTCTATATCCCTATCCGGGTAAGTTCATGTTTTTCAACTGTCCCTATTATAGAACATTTTTTCGAACTTGTCAAGTGGGGCAAGTAGAAAATTGTGGACAACTCCCGAGAGCTCCGAGGAAAGGGTGTCCCTGTATGTTCTACGAGCGTTTCGTCCTGCTTTGCAAGCAGCGGGGTGTTAGCACCTCCAAAGCTGCGATCGACGCGGGTCTCAGCAAATCCACTGTTACCAAATGGAAAAAGGATCCCAATACCAAGCCCTCCGGCAATGTCATCGATAAGCTCTGCCACTATTTCGGCATTTCCGTCTCTGAGCTTCTGGGTGCCAATGATGCGTCCCAGCTGGAGGAGGATATGCGCCCGGTGACCCAGCAGGACATTAAGTTTGCCCTCTTCGGCGGCAGCGGCGACATCACCGATGCCATGTACGATGAGGTCCTGAGCTTTGCCGCCTTCGTCCGCCAGCGGGAAGCCAGAAAACGAAAAAACGAGCGGGCGAAAAAGGAGTAGCCATGACGCAGGTGCCGGAACTGTATAGCCTGGCTTCCAGGCAGAATATTGCCGTACTCCGGTACCCTATGAAGGAAAACGGCTCCATGTCCCTGATGGAGCCGGATGGGACCTGCTATATCGGCATGGATGACCGGGTGCTGGACGGCGGAATCCAGGAGCGGATGCACCTGGGCCACGAGCTGGGCCACTGCATGACCGGCAGCTTTTACAACATCTATGCCACAGTGGACTGCCGCCAGCGCCATGAAAACCATGCGGATAAATGGGCCATCCGTGCCCTGATCCCCGTGGAGCAGCTGGACGAGGCCATTGCTCTGGGCTATACGGAGCTGTGGCAGCTGGCCGACTTCTTCGGCGTAACGGAGAGCTTTATGCGCAAGGCCGTGTGCCTCTATGTCCACGGCAACCTGGCAAGCGAGCTCTATTTTTGAAGCAGGCAATTCAGAAGCACCCGGCCACACCAGGCCGGGTGCTTTTCCTCGTAAGCTTATAGAAAGCTTTTAACCGTCATTTACAGAAAAAGGCTGGAATGGCACTTTTTTTGTCGGGCAAACTTAGAATGACAGCCCGGAAAAACGTAAAAATTTCTTAATACGACCTGAAAACACTTTGCAAACCTCTTGGAATATGCTATAATACCGTGAGATCATTATATCCAAAAGATAGAAGAGGCGAGAGTATGCAGTTATCCGATGTTTCCGTGGTTCTTCCGTCCCTAGACCCGGACGAAAAGCTGGACGCCGTGATCGATGGCCTGCTGGAATACGGCTTTACCGATATCATTCTGGTCAACGACGGCTCCAAGCCCGAAAATCTGCCCCGTTTTCAGCGTGCGGCGGACACCCATAAAGAGGTCCACCTGCTCCATCACGAGGTCAATCGCGGCAAGGGCGCAGCCCTGAAAACCGCCTTTGCCTGGTTCCTGGAAAACCGGCCCGATGGCAAGGGCGTTGTCACCGTGGACGGCGACAACCAGCACCATCCCGAAGATACCCGCCGCTGCGCCCAGCGGATGCTGGAAACCGGCAAGGTGATTTTAGGCTGCCGGGATTTCAATCAGCCGGATGTGCCCAAGCGCAGCCGCTTCGGCAACCATACCACCTCGGCGGTGATGAAGCTCTTCTGCGGCATGACCATTTCCGATACCCAGACCGGTCTGCGGGCCATTCCCCGCAGCGCGGTGGAGCGCTTCCTCACCGTCTCCGGGGACCGGTTCGAGTACGAGACCAATATGCTCCTGGCAATGAAGACCATGAGCATCCCCTATGAAGAGGTCAAAATCCGTACGGTCTATATTGAGGAGAACAAAAGCTCCCACTTCCACGCCATTAAGGACTCCTGGCGGATCTATAAGCTGATTTTGGCCCATTTCTTCCGCTATACCGTTTCCTCTCTGGCCAGCGCCTGCGTGGACGCGGGGATGTTTGCCATTCTGGACAGGGCTCTGCGGGTTGCATCCGTGGCTGTTCACGATACCGTGCCCTATGTGGGGGCCAGAGTGGTGTCCTCTCTTCTGAACTTCTTCCTGAATAAGAAGGTGGTCTTCCAGTCCGAGGAGAAGACCGGCAAGGCCATGCTCAAGTATTATCTTCTGGCCGTGCCCCAGATGGCGGCCCAGATGCTGCTGACCAACGGCGTTTACTGCCTGCTCGGCATCAGCGAGACGGCAGGGGGCCTGCGTACATTGTGGTATGTCATCGTCATGGTGTGCCTGTATTTCATCAGCTATACGATCCAGCAGCGCTGGGTCTTTGTAAAGCAGGGAGCCGCCAATTCCGCCGACGGTTCCCAAGAGCAAGACAAACAGTGAGGTAACAATTATGCAAGACAAAGCGCCCCGCCGGCCAAGCCAGCCAAACAGCTATTCGGCCCAGGCCAATGTATCCGTTCAGCCGCCGAAAAAGAAGAAAAAAGGCGGCGTTTTCGGAAGGATCGTCCGCCGGTTCTTCCTGCTGCTGTTCACCCTGATCTTTATGATCGTCTGTGCCCTGTCCCTGGCAGCCTATACCGTCTTCAACGGCCCCTCCCAGGAGGCCAAGAAGGTGCTGACCATGACCTTGCTGGAGCCCAGCGCCACCAAGTGGATTCCGGGCCTCTTCATGGACCAGAGCGAGGTGGATGCCATTCAGAATGCCGGTAAGGACCAGCTGGCCGATGAGGCTACGGACCTGAGCCAGATCGTCATCAACCGCGGCAGCTCCATCTCCAGCGAGAACAGCCACGAGTGGGACAACTACCCCGACGGCATCCGCATCGAGGAGTATAAGGGCAATACCTTCACCGCCCATATCATGGTTATCAAAGACCCCTCCCGGGTATCCCTGGGAGCTTCCTACAACTACAACGGCTCCAATGCCTCCGGCTTCTCCACCTCCAATCCCGGTGTCCGGGTGAACCAGGTTATGGATAACTATCCGGAAGTTACGGCGGTTATCAATGCCGGCGCCTTTAACGATGACGGTACCGCCAACGCCACCGTTGGCTCCGTGCCTGCGGGCCTGACCGTCTCCGGCGGCAAGGTGGTTTCCGACCAGTATAAGGATCTGGTTCCCGAGAAGGGCTTCGCGGGCTTTAATACCGACGATGTTCTGGTGGTTTCCCAGTCCATGACCTCTGCCCAGGCCATGGAGCAGAACATCCGGGACGGCTGTGAGTTCGGCCCCGTGCTGATCATCAACGGCGAGGTCAACCAGGGCGTTTACTCCGGCAACTCCGGCTACAACCCCCGTACCGCCATCGGCCAGCGGCAGGACGGCGCTGTGATCTTCGTCTGCGCCGACGGCCGTCAGGCAGGCTCCATCGGTGCCACCTATAAGGATATCATCGACATCATGCAGGAATACGGCGCATACAATGCCTGCAATATGGACGGCGGCTCTTCTACCATTATGTACTACCGGGATACCGCCGGCACCGTCAGCCGGATCAACAGCTATTCCGTGCTGCAGTCCGAGCCCAGAAGAATGCCGGACTTCTGGATGGTCAAGTAAGGAGGGACGAAGATGTATCAAGGAAAATTTGAAGCAAAGAATCGTCCCGCTGCCCAGCCCGGCTATACGCCGGAGCAGACCCGGGAGGAAACCCGGCAGGCCTATAAGCCCCACCAGAGCGCAGCCAACGCCGCCCGGCAGCAGATGCCCCAGGCTCGGCCCCAGCAGGCCCGGCCTCAGGGCGCCCAGCAGCCCCGGCCTCAAGGTGCCCGCCCCCAGCAGCGGCCCGCACCGGCTCCCGCGCCTGCGAAGAAGGGACCGCACCTGGACAGCATCATTTTCTATACCCTGTATTTCCTGCTGATCGCCGTGTTCTGCCTGGGCATGGTTGTCGGCGTCAACTGGCTGGACGGTTGGCTGGTGGACTATGAAGCCGCCCAGCCCACGGCCAAGAGCCAGGAGGTTTTCAATCAGCTCTTCGCCAGCCCCGATTGGGCCAGCCTCTATGAACAGGCAGGCTGCCAGGACACCGCTTATGAGGGCAAGGATGCCTTCGCAGCCTACATGACCCAGAAGGTGGGGGGCACCCAGCTGACCTATACCGAGACCTCTGCCGGCCTGTCCCAGGGCAAGAAGTATTATGTAAAGCTGGGCGATGAGCGCATCGGTGCGTTCTATCTGACCAACCAGGCCACCAAGAAGACCGACATTCCCGACTGGGAGCTGGGCAAGGTGGAATTGATCTTCGACCGGGCCGACGGCTACCTGATCCAGAAGGTGGATGGCCACAGAGCCTTCGTCAACGGCGTGGAGCTGGACGACAGCTTCACCATCCAGACCACCTCCACCTCTGCCGAGGAGTATCTGCCCGTTGGCACCGTGGGCGCGAAGATCGATGTCCAGAGCATCACGGGCCTGATGATGCGGCCCACCGTCACCATTCAGGACCAGTCCGGCACGGAGATGCCTGTGGTCTATGACGAGGAGAAGGGCATGTTCGTGGAGCAGACCGAGGCAACGGCCATTTCCGATGCGGAAAAGACGGCGGTTATGGGTGCTCTGGAGGCCTACTCCGGCTATATGATCAATGCCAGCGGCGCACGGCAGAACGTTGCCAAGTATTTCGATTCCAACTCCGATGCCTACCAGAACATTATGAAGATCGGTGCCGAGCTGTGGATGAACACCGACCGGGGCCATAAGTTCCTGGATGAGACCATCACCGATTACGTCAAGTATACCGATGAGCTGTTCTCCTGCAAGGCCAGCCTGTCCATGCAGGTCACCTTGAAGGACGGCAGCCTGTCCTCCTACGATGTGGAGGAATCCATGTTCTTCCGCCTGAAGAACGGCAACTGGGTCTGCTACGGCATGACAAATAAGGACGTGACCAAGCCCGTGGGCAAGGTCCGCATCACCTTTATCAGCGACCTGACCGACGGCATCACCCTGTCCAGCCAGTTCTATGAAACCGACGCCGCAACCCTGATGACCCCCGTCATCACCGCCCCCGAGGGCAAGGTCTTCTCCGGCTGGGTCAAGGAGACCACCGTCAACGGCCGCACGGAGCTCACCGTGGTCTTCACCCCCGATGAAAACGGCCAGGTAACCGTCCCCGCCGGCACCACCCTGGAGCCCATGACGCTCTACGCTCTGTTCGAAAACGCGGAATAAAAAGAAAAACCCTTCATGAAGGGAATAAAAAGGAAGCTCTGAATAAATCGGCAAGAGCTGTCAGCGAGAGATTTTGCTTCCAGGCAAGGGATTGAAAATGAGGGAATACTGTATGTATTTCCCATTTTCAATCCTGCGGCATGGGGGCAAAAGATCCGCTGTCAGCCGCCGACGATTTGTTCGGAGTTTCCGCAGAAAAGGAGAATGCCCATGTTTGCAGCACTGCAAGCGCTTTTGAACTCTCTGGCAGTGTCCTTCGACCTGCCCATCCTGGACTGGATTCAGGCTCATCTGCAATGTACATTCCTGGATAAGGCCATGCCCATTGTCACCCTCTTCGGCGACGGCGGCGTGTTCTGGATTCTGGTGGCGGTGGCCCTGCTGTTCTTCGCAAAGTACCGCAAAACCGGATTTTCCATGGGTATGGCCCTGATTTTGGGCCTGCTGGTCTGCAATATCTTCCTCAAGCCCCAGGTGGCCCGCATCCGGCCTTATAATTTCCAATTGCAGGAATACGGGAGAGAAATCACGTTGCTCGTCAAGGGCCTGAACGATTATTCCTTCCCCTCCGGCCATACCATCGCCTCCTTCGAGGCCTGCACGGTGCTCATGCTCCACGACAAGCGCCTGGGCATCCCCGCGACCGTCCTTGCAATCCTGATCGCCTTCTCCCGGCTGTACCTGTACGTCCACTATCCAACCGACGTGCTGGTCGCCGTGGTCCTGGGCATCCTCTTCGGCATCCTGGGCAACCTGATCGTGAACGCCATCTACAAGAAGTTCGTGTATAAGGGAAAATACATCGAAGAGTAAAAATCTCCCCTGCCGCAAAAATGCGACAGGGGGATTTTTCATATCAGCCCAAAGTGCGCGAGGGCCTTTTCAATGCCGTCCTCCATGACCGGGGCGGTGACGTACTCGGCAACCGCTTTTACCTCTTCCATGCCGCCGCCCAGGCAGACGGTGTGGGCCGCAACGCGGAACATGGGCAGATCGTTGGTGCTGTCGCCGATGGCCAGGGTTTCACGCTTCGGCACCCCCAGCGCTTCCAGCAGCGCCAGCAGCCCGCCCGCTTTGGAGCAGCCCTTGAGCACGTATTCCGTGAAATGGTTGCCGCCCCGATCGATGATCTCAAAGTAGGGGGCCATGGCCTGGCAGAAGCCCTGCTGGGCCGTTTCCGACCGGGAGAAGCTGATGAATTTCATGAAATCCGGGTGCTCCTGCCGGGTATAGACCCGAAAGCCCTTCTTCCGCATCCGGTCCAGCTCTTCGCGGATAAAAGGCAGCTCCCAGCAGTCCGGCTCGTACATGACGGTGCCGTCCTGCCCCTCGTAAAGGGGCAGAATGTCAAATTTCCGGGCTGTTTCGGCCACGTAGGCGCAGAGAGCACCCTCTGGCTTTTTCCGGTAGAGCCAGCGGTCCCCCAGCCGAACCTCCATGCCGCAGCCGCAGACATAGCCCCGGAAGGCCATAGCCTTGACTCTGGGGTCGATATGGGAATAGGGCCTGCCGGTGTTGATCACCGGCATATGCCCATTTTCCGCCAGCCGTGCCACGGCACGAACGGCGGAAGAGGGGATTTCCTGGGTTTTCTCGTCAATGATGGTTCCGTCTATGTCAAAAAATACGACCATGGTGATTCTCTCTTTCGTGGGATCGCGTGAAAAGACTTCTATGCGGGCAGCCCCAGGGCGGCAGTGGTCAGAATGCCCAGATTCTTCGCATAGATGGTGTCGAACTGGGAAATGGGCAGGGGATTCTCGCCCAGCCCTGCCTCAATGGTGAAGCCGGGCCGCCGCCAGACCTTGATGAACCAGTCCTTATAGCCTGCAAAGCCGGAGGCGTAGGGCGTTTCCTCCAGGGAATAGCCGGACAGCCTGGCGAATTCCTGCCCCAGCGCCAACGCGCCGGGCACGTCGATGTCGTCATACTTCCAGTAGATCTGCTCTCCCTGGGTGTGGTAGGCCAGAATCAGGGCGGGGTCTAAGTAGCTGGTGAAATCTGCCAGAGCCCGGCTCTCCCGCTGGGTCAGGGGGGCCTTGCCCACATAGTCCCGGGGGCCGGGCCTGGTGTAGCCCTGGGAGAATTTGATCTCTCTTGCCTGGAGCCATCCGGCGGGGTACTGGAGGTTCAGGTCCACCCCCAGCAGGTTGGCTTTCCAGCCATTCGGGAAGGGGATGGAGGGGTAGTTATTGGACAGGCGCTTTGCCTGCTCCCATTGAATGCTGCCCCGGGCAATGCCTCCCGTCACCAGATCCACCCCGTCCGGGTCAACCATGGGCACCAGGAAGATCTGGCAGTTCTCTTCGAATAAATTGGCGGGAATGCCGTATACTTCGCCCTTTTCCAGAATGGCTCTGGACAGCTCCTCGGCGAATTTCAGCAGCACCGTGGCCGTGATCCACTCATTGGCATGGTGGGCGGCGGTGAAGAGCACCGTTCGTCCCCCGCTGCCGATGGCCATGGCCTCAATCTCCCGGCCAAAGGCCGTGGTCCCGATGCTGCGGCTGCTGCATACCGGGTAGGTTTCCACAATTTTCTCAATGGTCTCATGACACAGCCCATAGGTCATGGGCACATCCGTTTGCACAATGGACATAGCGCACCTCCACATTCCGCCGCCCCCGGCGGCATGATGTCACGCTATAGTCTATGCGCAGAAAAGGAAAATGTGCCAGTGGCAGGCATTTTGCATGATTGGCAGATCTGCTGCTTTACTCCGTTTCCAGATACCACCCGGCGTTGTTGGGGGCGTGGGGGTATTTGAAGGCAATAGCGGCCTGGGCGTACCAGTCCATCTTGGTCTCGTCGTTTACGTACCGCCAGCCAACGCCGTATTCCTGGGTGCCCCGCCAGAGGTTCTGGCAGTCGGGGTGGGCGGCTTCAAAGGCCTGCTGCTGCTCGGTGCCCAGCCGGGTGCCGGTGCCGCCTACGGCTACCAGATGGGTCAGATTCAGTTCCTCCAGGGGGGACAGGTCCTCTGCCTTGGTGTAGCTGATGTTCAGCATTTCCAGACTTTCACACTGGGCAAGGGGGGTCAAATCGGTAATATAGCCGCAGTTGGCAATTTCCAGAATCCGCAGCTTCTTGCAGTTTGCCAGAGGGGACAGGTCCTTAATGGGGGAGCCCGAGAGAATCAGCACCTCCAGGCTGGTCATACCCTCCAGGAAGCTGGAATCGTTCAGGTATTCGTCATGGCCGAAGTCGGCGTATACCGCATCCTCACAGTAGCGCAGATCGGCGCAGTTGCTGTCCTTCAGGTCGTAGACGCTGCGGATGACCTGGGCATCCGTCAGGCTGCTGCCATTGCCGAAGAATACCCGCCAGACGACCTTGGTCTTGTCCCGGTAGTCCTCCCGCAGCTGGGCCATAATCTCATTGGACACGCCGCAGCCGTCCAGTACAAAGCGCTTGCAATTGGACAGCAGATCCAGGGCATCCCGGATGGCCTGTTCTCCGTCGTCTCCGATTTTGACATTTTTCAGGACAACCTCTTCCATATCCGTGGAAAGGGTCTGTCCATAGAAGTCAAAGGCGTAGTGGAAGACGGTATTGGGTGCGGCGGCGATCAGCAGCTTGGCCTCCTCCTCCGTGAGCTTGGAGGTACCGTCACTGCCGCAGAGCTCTACGGTTTCCAGCTCCGGCAAAAGGGACAGCTTCCGGGCCACCTGGTCCAGGTCACTCTCCTGCATGGCGGACAGGTCCAGCGCTGTTACGGTGCTGTCCTGCTCCTGGTCCAAGAGGTACACGGTATAGTGGAAGTTTATATTGGGGAAGGCCTCCTGCATGGCGGCAAATTGCTCCAGGGTCAGGTCCAGCTTGTGGATGGTCACATCCGTCACCTCGTGCAGGTACAGCAGGGCCTCTTTCAAGGTGTCCAGGTCGTAATCCCCGGGCTCCAGATCCAGCTCCGTCACAGTCGGGTCCACAAAGGAGCCGCCCAGAGCCACCTGATAGCTGACCTTCACCTGGGGGAGCGTGCTTTGCAGCTGCTCCAGTGCTTCATAATTGTCGCAGCCCGCCGCGTTAACGGCTTCCAGCTTGGGGAAATAGGTCCCAAGAATGGAGATGTCCTCCGCGCTGGGGTTGGTGATGGAGATTTCCGTCGCATCACTGGAAACGGTCTTTCCCTGGAAGGGGACGTTCCAGACAATCTCACAGCCCGGCAGCTCCCCTTGAAGGGCGTTGTAGTGGGCAAAGGAAATATCCTCCTCCCGCAGGTCCAGATAGGTGGCGTCCAGAGGATAGGCCGCCCCCTCCACAAAAACATGGGTATTCTGATAATAGATATAGGCAAGTGTCCCGCCCGCCGCCGCTACCGAAAGAATTGCGATAATCACGAGAACGACCACGAGTGTGTTGCTTTTCTTCTTTTTCAAAGCATCTTTCCTCCGAATTCTCAAACTGTTCCCAATCATAATACAATTGAAGGAAAATTGCAACCTTATTCTGTAAACGATGGGAATGGAAAATGCCCCGCAGGGGGCCTGCGGGGCGTGAATTATACCATTTCCTCCGGGTGGAACACCTCGTCGAAGCGTTCTGCGGTCAGGAAGCCCAGCTTGACGCAGGCTTCTTTCAGGGAGATGTTTTCGGCAAAGGCGGTTTTTGCGGTTTTGGCTGCGTTTTCGTAGCCGATGTAGGGATTCAGGGCGGTTACCAGCATCAGGGAGTTGTGGAGATTGTGGCGCATTTTTTCCCGGTCAGCGGTGATGCCCACAGCGCAGTGATCGTTGAAGGAGCGAATGGAGTCACTGAGCAGCCGGACAGATTGCAGGAAATTGTAGGCCAGTACCGGCATGAATACGTTCAGCTCAAAGTTGCCCTGGCTGGCAGCGAAGCCTACCGCCGCGTCGTTGCCGAAAACCTGCACGGCCACCATGGTCACCTGCTCGCACTGGGTGGGATTCACCTTGCCGGGCATGATGGAGGAGCCGGGCTCATTTTCGGGGATGCGGATTTCTCCCAGGCCGTCCCGGGGGCCGGAGGCCAACCAGCGCACATCGTTGGCAATTTTCATCATGTCCGCCGCCAGGGCCTTCAGAGCACCGTGGGCAAATACCAGCTCATCCTTGGAGGTCAGGGCGTGGAACTTGTTGGGGGCGGTGACGAAGTCCTTCCCGGTCAGGTCCGATACGGCTTTGGCTACGGCGCTGTCGAAGCCCTTGGGGGCGTTCAGACCCGTGCCCACGGCGGTGCCGCCCAGGGCCAGCTCCTTGAGGTAAGGCAGAGAGGAGATAAGCAGCTGCCGGTCTCTTTCCAGACTTGCCCGCCAGCCGGAAATCTCCTGGGAAAACTTGATAGGGGTGGCATCCTGCAAATGGGTCCGGCCGGACTTGACAATGCCCTCGTTTTTCGCTTCCAAAACCCGGAAGGTCCCAATCAGGGGATCCAGGGCGGGGAGAAGACTGTCCTCAATGGCCAGTACCGCTGCAATGTGCATGGCGGTAGGGAAGGTGTCGTTGGAGGACTGAGACATATTGATGTCGTCATTGGGGTGCAGCAGGCGTTTCCCTGCCAAGGCGTTGCCGCGGCCTGCAATGACCTCATTGGCGTTCATATTGGACTGGGTGCCGGAACCGGTCTGCCAGACTACCAGGGGAAAGTTGTCTGCCAGTACCCCGGAGATTACCTCGTCCGCCGCTTGGGAAATGAGGGCCAGCTTTTCCTCGGTCATTTTCTCCGGCTTCAGGGCGTGGTTTGCCAGGGCCGCCGCCTTTTTCAGAATGCCAAAGGCGTGGATAATCTCCCGGGGCATGGTCTCCAGGCCCACGCCGATGGGAAAATTGTTCCGGCTCCGCTCGGTCTGGGCACCCCAGTATTTGTCCGCAGGCACCCGGACCTCGCCCATAGAGTCATGCTCGATGCGATATTCCATACCGTTGCTCCTTTAGCTTTATGCGTTAAAAACGTATTTGTCCATCCGCCGGAAGGCCTCCTGGACGCGGGAGAAGGGGAGGGCAAGATTCATGCGGATGTGGCAATTGCCGTGGAACATCCGGCCGTCCTGGATGGCGACACCTACGTCCCAGCAGGCCTGCTCCACGTCGTCAATGGTCTTGCCGTGGGCGGCGCACCAGTCGGTGCAGTCCACGAAGAGCATATAGGTGCCCTGGGGCTTGCTGACGCTGACGCCGGGGAAGTGCTTTTCGATATAGTCCACGGCAAAGTCAATGTTCCCTGTCAGCGTCTGGCACAGCTCGTCCGTCCAGACATAGCCCTCGGGCTTATAAGCGCCGATGAGGGCGTGCATGGACAGCACGTTCATGGAGTTGTAGTGGCTCAGAGAGGATTCCTTTTCCAGCCGGTCCCGCCACCAGCTGTTGTAGCAAATGCGATAGCTGCCGATGAGGCCTGCCAGATTGAAGGTCTTGCTGGGGGCATAGAAGGCACATACCCGGTTCCTGGCGTCGTCACTGATGGACTGGGTAGGGGTGTGGTGATTGGTGCCGAGGATGATGTCAGACCAGATTTCATCGGAGATGACGTACACATCGTACTTCCGGAACAGCTCCATGGCCTTTTCCAGCTCCCATTTCTCCCAGACTCTTCCACAGGGGTTGTGGGGATTGCAGAGAATGGCGGCGTGGATGTGCTCTTCCTGAAGGCGGCGCTCCATGTCCGCAAAGTCCATGCGCCAGACATTTGCTTCGTCTTTTACCAGGGGAGAGTGGATGATCTTATAACCGTTGTTTTCCAGGCAACGGGTAAAGCCAATGTAGGTGGGGCTGTGGAGGAGTACCTTGTCACCCCGGGAACAGACACAGTTCAGGGCGCTGATGACGCCGCCCAGAACCCCGTTTTCATAGCCGATGTGCTCTTTGGCAAGGCCTTGAACGCCGTTGCGGGTGCCCTGCCAGCGGATGATGGAATCGTAGTATTCCTCTGTTGGGTTGAAGTAGCCGAAGGCCGGGTGCTGGGTCCGGGCGATAATGGCCTGCTGAATGGTGGGGCAGGTGGGGAAATTCATGTCCGCGATCCACATGGGGATCACGTCGAAGCCCGCCTTGGGTGCCCCCGGTGCACCGGGGCCGCCGACACCGTCTACAGCGATGGCATCCTTCCCACGGCGGTCCATAAGGGAGGTAAAATCATAATGCATTGGAATCACCTTTCTCTATATGAAGTGGTTGATAGGCTTATTGTAAAGCCTTTCGGACCCTTTTGCAAGTCCATAAGGGGATTTTTTCCTTGCATCCGGTGGTGTTTTGAACTATAATAAAAAAATAATAGCTTAAGCCCAAACAGGAGGTCCTTGAAAATGTGCGATTGCTGCCTGCCCCACGACCATGGGGGTGTGTTTGAGCATGGAAAGGAAAAAATGCCCGGAACGGAGGAATTTTCCACCGTTGCGGATGTGTTCAAAAAGCTGGACGACCCCAGCAGGCTGAAAATCTTCTGGCTGCTGTGCCACTGCGAGGAGTGCGTCATCAATTTGTCCTCGCTGATGGAGATGAGCAGCCCCGCCGTATCCCACCATCTGAAGGTTCTGCGGTCCGCCGGGCTCATCGTCAGCCGCCGGGAGGGCAAGGAGGTCTATTACAAGGCCGCCGACACCGCCCAGTGTCGGACCCTCCATGAGACCATCGAGCGCATTATGGAAATATCCTGTCCCAAATAAAGAAGCATCCCCGCCGAGAAATCGGCGGGGACTTTGCATGAAGCGGGTTTACGCGGCGGTGTGCAGGCTCAGGCGGGTTGCTCCCGGTGTCAGGGGATCGCCTGTCAGCATGGCGTTCCACCAGGGGGTGTCGGCAAGGTAGCGGCTCAGCAGCACATAGCAGCCATAGCCCAGAATGCCGCCCAGGAAGTTCATAATCACATCATCTACATCTGCACTGCGGCCAATGAAATACTGGAAGGTCTCAATGCCCGCGGTGGTCAGCAGCACCACGGCGGCGGTGGCCACAGGGGTGCGCAGCTTGTGGGCGGCGATGGGGAGCAGAAAGCCCAGAGGCAGGAACATGGCGATGTTCAGCAGCAACTGGGCAGCCATGACGGCGGGGCCCGCATCGTAGCACTCCGTGACCCAGATGAAGGGGTGCAGATTCAGGCGGTGCTTGGCGGGGTGGAAGGTGAGGTTGGGGTAGAAAAAGAAAATGGTGAGGTACAGCAGCGAGGCCACACACAGTCCCAGGGCACATTTGGCCAGATGGTAAAGGCCGGAACGTCTGCCATAGAGCCGGGTGACGTATACGCCGTAGGGCACATACGCCAGAATACACACAGCCGCCAGCATGGGCAGCAGAGAAGAGTAAGTAAGACAGTAGCGCAGCATTCCGAAAACCTCCTGTATTTTTTGATAACAGGATTATAGCACAGAATGCTGAAATAGTCCTTAAAGAGTGTTTATTTGAACTTTAAGGCTTGCTTAATTTTACAGATAATACCCCGCGTCCAGCAGCCGCCCCAGGGCGGTATTGGCCTGCTCGTCCGTGAACAGGGCGGTGAAGCGCTTGTCCGTGGCCAGAGCCTCCAGACTCAGCCCCAGCTGGCCCTTGGCTGCCAGAGCATCGAAGCCGTCGCTGCAGCGGTTGCGGTCCAGCAGATACCGGGCGGTTTTCAGGGCATCCTCCGGGGCAATGGGGCGCATCCGAACGCCCAGAGCCAGGGCCTTCTCCCGATTGGCGGCCCAGGCGGCAATGAATTTTTCTTCCATAGCATATCCTCCTTAATAGAGCAGCAGAATGTATTTGTTCCAAAAGCGGGTCAGTGGGGGCTTTTGTGCCAGTTGTTCCCGGCAAGTTCGGCAATAGTCCTCCAGAGGCTTCAGCTCCATGGGAGTCAGCCGGTGCTGACTGTACCGGGCCCGTTCCGCAAGGGCGTGGAGCGATTCCGGCGGAGCGGTGCCCAGAGCACGGCTCAGCCCTTCCGCATTGGCAAAGAGCAGCAGGCAGCGGCGGTTCAGGCTTGCGCGCCGGGTCCGCTGCTGCCGCAGAAACAGTGCCGTCCACCGCCGCAGAGGCAGCAGAAGCGGAACCAGCACCAGAAGCCAGGTCCACGGGAAACCGCCGTCGCCCGGTTCGCCCGGAACCGGGGCCGTGGATGCACCGGCGGCTGGGGGCGGGGTTTGGGTAGGCTCGGTTTGGGCAGCCGTCTCGGCGGGGAATGTGGCCACGGGCGCGGGCCGGGCAATGCCGGGGGCAGTGGCCTCCAGAATTTGCCAATCGCCCTGGTCGGCATCGTAGTATTCTGCCCAGGCGTGGGCCTCCTCGGTGGTGACAACCAGAGGCTGACCGGAGGTGGCCTCGCAGCGGAAGCCCGTTACATACCGGGCCGGAATCCCGGCGGCGCGCAGCAGCACCGTGGCGGCGGTGGCAAAGTGGACGCAATAGCCTGTTTCGCTGCTTTCCAGGAACCAGCGGGCGAAGTCCTGTCCTTCCGGCATGGCACCGGTGGCCTTGTCATAGGCGGCGCTTTGCCGGACGAAATCACCAATGGCCTGGGCAATCTGCTGGGTGCTGTCCCCGGAGAAGGTGTAGCCAGCCGCCCAGGCCCGGGTACTGTCCGGCAGGGTCAGGCAGGCGTCCAGGGTCTGGTCCGCAGCGGCGCTGCCGTAGGGGTACTTGGGAAAGTTGTAGGACAGAATGCTGCCTGTGTTTTTCAGGGCTCCGCCGGAGAGCACCGTGCCGGTGCCGGGGTAATAGGGCAGATACAGCACGCTTTGCAGGGCAAAGGTCCGAATCTGGATGTCACCCTGGGGTTCGCCCCAGCCGTCGAAGCTGTCCGGCGCGTCAGAGGACATCTCCCAGCCGCTGCACGTGTACCGATCGTAGCTCTGACCCCGGAGATAGAGATCCCCGGAAAAGGGGGCTGTGACAATGAGTACAGGCAGGGAGGGCTGGTTTGCGCCGTGGAGGGCGGCAAGATCCACCGCCCGCTGTAATTCGGGGGCCGGTATGGCCGTGGGGGCTGTAGCTCTGTGGCCTTCAAACAGGCGGATGCAGCGCTGCCGGAAGCCTTGAGCATGGTCCTGATAGCCCTCCTGGGGAATGGTAAGGTACAGAATGCCGCACAGAAGGCTGACGGGAATCAGCGCCATGGCGGCAAGGATCAGACCCTGTCGGGCGCTGTTTTTCCGGCTTCCGGAGCTCAGCAGCAGCACCAGCGTCCCACCCAGCCACACAAATACGGTCCAGCTCTTGGGAGGGTACTGGGGCAGCAGCGCGCACAGCAGCAGTGGCGGAAGGCTGAGAAAGAGGGGCAGGGCGCTGCTCTTCCGCCGCAGCACGCTGCGGCATACAGCCAGAATCAGGCAGCTGCCTCCCAGAGCCACAGGCAGCTCCACAGTGCCTATGGCGTGGTTTGGAAACTCCAGGTAGCCCAGGTGGTAAATACTGTTGAGCTGCTTGCTGATGAGCTCCAGCAGGGTCAGCAGCTGTGCGCGGGATTCCGGCCAGCAGAGAAAGAAGCCGGTGCAGAAGCTCACAAGCCCCAGAGTGGCGGTACCACCCCGCTTCCGGGGCAGAAGCAGCAGCCCCAGCAGGAAGCTGACGGCCCAGCAAAGGACGGGTGCCCCCCAGGAAAGGGGCAGGGCATATACGCCTGCCAGTGCGGCGGTGGGCCCGATGGCGATGCAGCAGGAGAGCAGCAGGGCCAGCAGGGCGGTGAAAAGGCGGTTTTTCATGGGTTTCCTCCCAATAGGAAGCGGATTCCCGCCAGGCCGGGGTCCGGGACGGCGGGGGTTTCCGGGGCATCCAGGCAGAGCAGGGCATCGATTGCCCGGACCAGGGCGGCGCTGTCCTGCACCCGCTGAACCACGGTGCCGCTGCCTGCGGCGGCGTGTATTTCCAGAAGAAAGTTCCGTTCCAGAAGCAGCTGTCCCAGCCAGAGAAGCTGGCCCAGTACTGCATCCACGGTCTGATCGGAGCCATACAGCGTCAGAGCGATGGCGGCGGTTTGTTTCACGGGGGCCTGAGCCTCCCGGACGGTCAGTGCTCCTGTTTTGGCGGAGAGCTTCCAGTGCACCCGGTTCAGGCTGTCGCCGGGGCGATAGGGCCGCAGTTCGTAGCTCTCTCCGTAGGCACTGCGGCAGGGCTGCCAGTTGACGCAGTTTTCCGAGGGCAGGCCGGGGAGATCCTCTATGGGAATTGCCCGGGGGCGGACGCAAAGGCGCATAGTGCCCTTGCGGAGCACAGGCAGGGAGAACAGCCCCAGATAATCTGAAACTCGGGCTTTGTGGATGGTCAGCGCATATCCGGCACAGTATTCGGGGACGAAGCCATGGTCCTCCTCGTACGGTGTGATCTGATTGGTGCGCAGATTCCGGAACTGGAGCTTTCCCTGGAAAGGCGGCATGGGCATCTGGCAGGCGCCCAGCAGCAGGAAGGTCCCGTTTTCGCCCACTTGGAGATTATCCGGTCCGGTGGGGGTCAGGGAGAAGGTGCAAAGGGCAGGAACGGTCAGAAGCAGGGAAAGCCAGGGCAGCGCCGCCAGAGCCAGCAGCAGAATCCAGCCCAGCCAGCTGCCGCTGAGCAGATACCACAATCCGCAGCCCAGCAGTCCCAGCAGATAGCAGGCCCGCCGCATCAGCGCAGTCTGGGGGCGGGGGTGGCGTCCAGAATGGCTTTCAAAACCTGCTGGACGGTTTTCCCCTGGCTTTCCGCCTTGGGCGACAGCTGTACCCGGTGGGCAATGGTGGGCAGAAAGACCTCCTTCACGTCCCCGGGGACCACAAAGTCCCGGCCCCGGAGTTGGGCGATGGCCTTGGCCATGGAGGCCATGGAGAGGCTGGCCCGGGGGCTTGCACCCCGGCTCAGATCTTCACTTTTACGGGTAGCGGCGCAGAGAGACACCAGGTAGGCGATGACGCTGTCGCTTAAGTAGGTCTCGGCCACCATGGCCTGCAAATTCAGAAGGTGGTTCCGTGTGAGAATGGGCCGGACCTGCGCTAAGGGATTGCCGCCCTGCCGATTTTTGATCATGGCGGCCTCATCCTTGGGGGCGGGGTAGCCCAGGGTCAGCCGCAGGGTAAAGCGGTCCACCTGACTGTCCGGCAGCAGCTGGGTGCCTGCCGCGCCGGTGGGATTCTGGGTGGCAATGACCACAAAGGGCTTGGGCAGGGGATGGCTGATGCCGTCTACGGTGACCTGCCCCTCCTCCATGGCCTCCAGCAGTGCGGACTGGGTTCGGGATGTGGCCCGGTTCAGCTCGTCTGCCAGAAACAGGTTGCATAGAATACCGCCGGGGCGATACTCCATGCCGCCCCGGGGATCCGGCACGGAGTAGCCGGTGACATCCGAGGGCAGCACATCCGGCGTGAACTGGATGCGGCCGTATTCCAGATCCAGCGCCCGGGCGAAGGACAGGGCCATGGTGGTTTTTCCCACGCCGGGGATATCCTCCAAAAGAATGTGTCCGCCGGAGAGAATGGCAGCCAAGGCCCATAAAAGGGCCTCGTCCTTACCGACAATCACCTGCCGGACCTGGTCCAGAATCTGCTGCACGCTGGCAACGATTTCACTTTCACGAGTAGGCACGGAAACGCCTCCTTTGTGCGAAATTTTGAATTTTCCCCTGCGGGAAAGTGTTTTTTCCCTTCTCCCGGGAGAAGCTTTATATGCCTGACCATTATACTGCCTTTCCTCCATAAAAACAAGTCGAAGCAAAAAGCTCCCTGTGAACGGATCGGGTTCACAGGGAGCGCTTCTTCAAATGCTATTTCTTGGCTTCCCACTTGGCATAGAGGGTCATGGACTGCTGGACGGGGGCTGTGGCAAGGTCCCATTCGTAGATGCAATCCTTGTCCTGATACCATCCGGCGAAGGTATAGCCTTCCCGGGTTGGGGGTTCCGGCGGGTCTACCAGCTCGGCATACATATGCTTTTGGGCTTCTACAGGGGTACCGCCCAGAGAATCGAAGCAGACGGTGTAGCCCCGGTTCTGCATACCAAGCAGCAGAACCAGCGCCAGAGCGACGAAGCCAACAATAATGACCGTGTCCAGGACCTTTACGGGGATTTTCACCTTGCCGTAGAGGCCCCGAAGCTGCGGCTCTTTGCGGGGTTCGTCCATTGCTTACTTCCGGACCAGGTACTTGCGCATATCGATGGAGCAGGCAATCAGGATGATCAGACCCTTGACGATATACAGGTAGTTGGCGTCCACAGACAGGAAGTTCAGACCGGCGAAGATGATCTGCAGCAGCAGAACGCCGATGATGGCACCGCTGACCTTGCCGATGCCGCCGACGAAGGAGATACCGCCGATGACACAGGCCGCAATGGCGTCAGCCTCATAGTTCAGGCCGGTGGTGGCGTTGACGGAGGCGATACGGGCGGCATCCATGAAACCGGTGATGCCGTAGAGCATACCGGCCATGACGAACACCAGAATGATGGTCTTGGAGACATTGACGCCGGAGACGTTGGCAGCCTCTTCGTTGGAGCCCACAGCATACATATTCTTGCCGAAGGCGGTCTTGTTCCAAATCGCCCAGACAATGGCGGTGATAATGGCGGAGTACAGCACATAGCGGGGGACGGTAACGGGGCCACTGCTGGTCTTCAGAGTGAACAGGGGCTTGATAATGAAGTTCCGATAGCCCTCACTCATGCCGGACAGGGTCTGGCCGCCGTTGGTGCCCAGCTGCATGAACAGCAGCACCAGGCCGTAGACGATCAGCTGGGTGGACAATGTGACGATGAAGGGGTGCAGCTTGAACTTCGCCATGAAGAAGCCGTTGACAAGGCCGACCATGGCGCAGGCCACCAGCACGCACAGCAGAACCACGGGGATAGGCAGGATCTGCAGGCCGGGGAACAGCTTATTGGTGGTCAGCTGCAGACCGGCGGAGATACAGGCTGCCAGGCCCACCTGACGGCCCGCGGAAATATCGGTACCGGCCAGAATGATACAGCCGCCGACACCCAGAGCGATGGGCAGCTTGGCCGCGGTCAGGCTAATGATGTTTACAAGAGAGGGAATGCTCAGGAATATGGGATTCTTGATGGCAACGTAAATAATTACCAGAGCGATGATGATGAACATGGCATTGTTCATGATCCCATCGAAAATGGCCCGTCTCCGGTCAGCGGGGGTCATGGCTTTCAAGGCCTCCATTTTAGAGGGCTTGTGTTCTTTCAGTTTGGTCACGTTGGGTTCCTCCTTATACGTACTTTGCGGCAAGGGTCATGATTTCTTCCTGGGTGGTATTCTTCGCGTCCACTTCACCGGCCAGCCTGCCGCCGGACATAACCAGAATCCGGTCGCAGACGCCCAGAAGCTCGGGCATTTCGGAGGAAACCATCAGAACCGTTTTCCCCTCGTTGGCCAGGTTCAGAATCAGCTGGTAGATCTCGTACTTTGCGCCCACGTCAATGCCGCGGGTGGGCTCGTCCAGCAGCAGAACCTCCGGCTCTGTCAGCAGCCAGCGGCCGATGATGACCTTCTGCTGGTTGCCGCCGGACAGGCTGCGGATCTGGGTTTCCTGGGTAGGCGTTTTGGTGCGCATCGCATCGATGTAGTGCTGAGTATCCTCAACCTGGCTCTTGGAGCTCAGGAAGGGGCCGAATTTTTTATGCCGGTTCAGGCTGGAAATAACGGTGTTCTCCCGGATGTTCCGAACGCCGAAAATACCGGTGGCCCGGCGCTCTTCTGTCAGCATGGCGAAGCCGTTCTTGATGGATTCACCGGAATTGCGGTTCTTGCAGGGCTTGCCGCCCAGGGTGATGGTGCCCTCTTTCCGGGTGCGAATGCCGAAGATGCTTTCCAGAACCTCCGTCCGGCCAGAGGAATCCAGACCGGCCAGACCCAGCACCTCGCCCCGCTTGGCTTCGAAGGAAACGTCCTTCAGCTGGTTGTACATGCCGGTCAGGTGCTCTACCTTCAGATAGGTCTCGCCGGGATGGTTGGTCTTGGGCGGGAACTGGTTGGTCAGCTCACGGCCAACCATCAGCTTGATGATGTCGCCCATTTCCAGCTCGTCGGCGGGCTTGGTAGCCACCCACTTGCCGTCACGCATGACGGTGATGTCGTCGGAAATGCGCTTGATCTCCGCCATCTTATGAGAGATATAGATAATGCCGCAGCCGCGGTCCCGGAGCATATTGATGATCTTGAACAGGTGTTCCACCTCGGTCTCCGTCAGGGAGGAGGTGGGCTCGTCAAATACGATCACCTTGGAGTTGAAGGAGACGGCCTTGGCAATCTCCACCATCTGCCGCTGGGACACGGGCATGGTGCTCATAATCGTTTTCGGATTGACGCTGATGCCCAGGTCGTTGAAGACCTCCATGGTGGCATCGTACATTTTCTTTTCGCTGGTGAAGGGGCCTGTCATGGGGAAGCGGCCAAGCCACATATTGTCCATGACGTTGCGCTTCAGCGCCTGGTTCAGTTCCTGGTGTACCATGGCAACGCCGTGCTCCAGGGCTTCCTTGGAGTTCTTGAAGTTGACCTCCTGGCCCTCCAGATAGATGTGACCGGCATCCTTGGTGTAAACGCCAAAGAGGCATTTCATCAGGGTGGACTTACCGGCGCCGTTTTCGCCCATCAGGGCATGGACCGTACCGGCCCGCACGGTCAGATTGACACCGTCCAGAGCCTTGACACCGGGGAATTCCTTGGTAATGCCCTCCATGCGCAGCAGGACGGTTTCGCTGTTCTTATCCAAATTGTTCGCCTCCTGAGTTGGGGTACGCGCCCGGGAAAGGCTTCGTGGGCGCGTTCGGGCAGCGCGCGAACGCTGCCCATTTGAGAAAAGCAGCCGCGCCGAAGCGCGGCTGCCTGCATGGAAGAATTATTCGCCGGTGTAGGAAGAGTAGGGGATGTTTACACGCCAGGTGCCCACGACGTTGGCAGAGTCGATACCCTCGAAGGTAGCCTTGCCGGAAGCCAGGTTCTGGGTGATGGTGGAGATGGCGTTGGCCATGCCCTCGGCATCCTGCTTGATGGTGCCGGTCATGGAGCCGTCAGCGATCTTTTCCTTGGCAGCGTCGGTAGCGTCAACGCCGAAGACGGGGATGGTCTTGCCGGTGCCGTTGTTGTAGCCGGCAGCCTGCAGGGCAGCGATTGCGCCCAGAGCCATGTCGTCGTTGTTGGCGATGACCAGCTCAACCATGTTGTTGTTGGCCTCGGAGTACTGCGCCAGAATGGTCTGCATGTAGTCCTGACCCTGAGCAGCGGACCAAGCGCCGTTCTGGTCAACCAGGTACTTGGAGGTGTTGTTGGCATCGTAGAAGCTCAGCTGAGCCTTGCCGGCGCCGGTCAGAACAGCATCGGCATCCTCAACACCGTACTGGGTACGGGCATCGGCCTCGGCGTTGCCTTCCTGGCCCTTGAACATAACGTAGGAGATCACGCCGTCGCCGTTCAGGTCGATGGCATCGTAGTTGGCAACCAGGTAGTTGCCGATCATCTCGCCCTGCATATGGCCGGCCTGGGTGTAGTCGGTGCCGACGTAAGCAGCCTTGTCATAAGCGGAGACGATCTCCTCGGAAACGGAGCGGTTGAAGAACACCAGGGGCGTGTTGGCGTTCTTGGCCATGTCGACAATGGCCTGGGTGGCGTCGTCGGAGCTGGCGTCAACGATGTTGACAACCAGGACGGAAGCGCCCTTGGTAATGGCGGTCTGGATCTGCTCGGTCTGGGTGGTCTGGCTGCCGTTGGCATCATAGTCCTGATACTTGACACCGGCGTTGGTCAGAGCAGTGTTCAGAGCGGCGCGAACGCTGGACAGGTAGGTATCACCAAAGGTGTACCAGAACACAGCGACTTCGCCGTCCTTTTTGCTGGAAGAGCCGGAGCCGCCGCAGGCAGCCAGGCTCAGGGCCATGGTCAGAACCAGGACCAGTGCGATGAACTTTTTCATTATAGTTCCTCCTAAAACTGCATTCCCTTCCCGTTTCCGGGGAAAGGTGTTATTGCCCCTGGAAAAGAGACCTTTCCTCTCTTCCTGTGACACAAAAAACTATAGCACTATTTAACATTTTTGTAAAGACGTCTCCGAATTTTCGTGAAATAGCTGCATTTGCTTGGCATTTTTTTGTTAACGATGCACAATTGATATTTTTGGAGGATACGGGCAGTGTCGAAAATGGTAAATCTGAGATGTTGGAAAGACCGCGAGAATATAAGAAACCGCCCCGGCAAACGCCGGGACGGCTTGAAAAACCTTCCCCTGTGGGAAGGGGGACCGCCGCGTAAGCGGCGGTGGAAGAGGGGCGTTGGATGTGAGAGCGGTGCGCAATTTCCAACTGCTCTCACGAAAAAACGCCCCTCCTCAGTCTCGCTGACGCGAGCCAGCTCCACTTTTATGGCATAGCTGCCACCGGCAGCTATGCCAGATTCAATTCGCTGCGCGACGCACCGCCCGGAGGGGAAGTTTTTTTACAGCATCACCCGGAACCGCAGGCAATGGTCCTCCTCACCGGAGACCCGATAGGCCGACTCCACATCCGTGCCCCAGCTGTCGATGCCGCCTACGCCCCGCATATCCGAGGCGACGGTTACGGTGGTGCGGCAGTGGCCCGGGAGCTCCCAGACGTGCTGGGCCTGCTCCAGCTGGGCAGGGGTATAGGGGATGGCGGAGAAGAAGAAGGGCTTTTCTGCCTTTTCCAGGGTCAGCGTGCCTGTGCCCATGTGCAGTGCCGCACCGCAGGTGAAGCTGTGCCCGCCGCACTCCTGGGGCACCAGATAGTTGGGCACCTGGGGCGTTTCTTTATGGCTGCCGAAAACGCCGCCCTTGTACCGGTCCGGGTAGGTCTCACCGGAGTAGCCCACCCAGGCGGTTTCCTCTATGGGCTGGGGAGTGGAGAACCGCAGACCGAACAGGGGCAGCTCCGGGGCTCCCGCAAAGCCATGGTAGAGGGCCTGAATGGTGAGAACGCCTTCCCGCTCCACCCGGTATGTAATCTCCGAGGCATAGCCCGGCAGCGCATCGGCGGCGAAGCGGTAGGTGATGGCGAAGAAATCCGCTCCCTGCTCGGTTTCCCAGCCGGTGCATTTCTGCCAGGCATGCGCGGCGCTCCACGGAGCGCTGCGCATGGGGAAGCCGCAGCCTAAGTCATTTTCCGTGGGAGCCCGCCAGAGTGCGGGACGGGGTGCCCGCCACAGCCATTCCCGGCCGCCGGACACCAGGCTTACGGGGCCGCCCTGGAGCTTGGAGAAGAGAATTTCGAATTTCTCTCCCCTTACGCCCCAGGCTCCGTCACCTTCGGTGATGACGAGGCTCTGAGTGTAGCCAGGGGTGGACAGAGGCCGGACGGCTGCCAGAGTTTGTGCATTGGCTGCGTCCCAGGCGTCCCGCTGCTCCTTTGGCAGGTACCAGTAGCGCACCTCCTGCATACAGGGCTTTTCCCGGCCGTCTGCGGTGACAATGCCGTTGCCGCTGAAGCCGTAGTCGCTCTGGCGCTCCTCAAAGTCGCCGCCGTAGCCCAGGGATTCGCTGCCCAGGGCGTTCTTCTGCCAGAGAGCCTGATCCATATAGTCCCAGATGAAGCCGCCCTGGTACATGGGGAATTCCTCTCCCAGGCGGATATAACTCTCCATGCCTCCCAGGGAGTTGCCCATATTGTGCATATATTCACAGAGCAGGAAAGGCTTTTGCGGATCGTTTTCCAGATATTCCCGGACTTCCGTGGGAGTGGCGTACATCCGGCTCTCCACATCGGAGCAGTCGCCCCACTCCTTACACCAGTAGCAGCCCTCGTAGTGGACTACCCGGCTGGGGTCCTGGGCCCGGAAAAAGTTCGCCATGTCCAGAATGACCTGCCCGCCGAAGCTCTCGTTGCCGCAGGACCAGAAGAGAACGGACACATGGTTCTTGTCCCGCTGGAACATGGAGTTGGCTCGGTCCAGCACGCAGTCCCGCCACTCCGGGCGGCTGCCGGGCACATTCCAGCTTGGCTCCACGCCGGTGCCGCCCAAGGCGTCCTTCTGCCAGGAGCCGTGGGTCTCCATGTTGGTCTCGTCCATCATGTAAATGCCGTTTTTGTCGCACAGCTCGTACCATTCTGTCCGGTTGGGATAGTGACAGGTGCGCACGGCGTTGATGTTGTTGGCATGAAACATTTCCATGGCGGCGTCCATGTCCTTTTGGGTAATGCAGCGGCCGCCGGTGGGGCTCCACTCGTGGCGGTTAACGCCGTTCAGCACAAGCCGCTCTCCGTTGAGCAGCAGAAGCTTGTCCTTTAATTCGAAGCGGCGGAAACCGATGCTGTAGGAGGTGCAGCTGCCGTCCTCCATGGCCAGAATCGCCCGGTACAGCTCCGGGGTGTCGTGGTCCCATTTCCGGATGCCGGGAAGCACCAGCTTCCGGGACCGGTAAAATCCGTCCGCTTCCTCCAGCGGCAGGTCACAGTCGAAGATCTCGCCGTCCTTGGGGTGTCCCAGGAAGAGATGGACCTTGGGCACGGCGGTCTTCGCAAATTTCAGCCGCAGCTGCAGGGTGCCCGTCTGGTTGTCCGGGGCCAGACCTGCATTCAGCCACAGGTCCTCTACATAGCACTTGGTTTTGGCATAGAGATAGACGCTGCGGAAAATGCCGCTGAAGCTGAAGAAATCCTGATCCTCCAGCCAGGCCGCGCTGCTGCGCTTGTAGACCTCTACGCACAGCCGGTTGCCGGTGGGATGAATATAGGGGGACAGATCAAATTCCGAGGGGGTGAAGCTGTCCTCACTGTAGCCCACAAAGTGACCGTTCAGCCACACATACATGGCCTGCTCCACGCCCTGAAGGCTGATGCACACCGGGTGCTCCAGAAGGGTTTCCTCCAGGTCAAAATAGGTGACATAGCTGCCTACGGGATTGTGCCGCCAGTCGATGTGAGGAGGCCGGAGTTCCGCATGGCCGTCCCAGTCGTAGAGTTTGTTGATGTATTGGATCCGATCGTAGCCCTGGGTCTCCATGTGGCCGGGAACCTGAATGGTGTCAAAGTCGGAGTCGTCAAAATCCGGCTTCCAGAAGTCGGCGGGGCGGCTTTCCGGATTTTCGCTCCAGCGGAAGCGCCAGAGCCCGTCCAGGGACTGTCGCAGGGAGGTTTTTCCTGCGGCCAGCTCTTGAATATCCAGGTAGGTCACGTGGTCAGAGTGGGCATCCAATCGGTTTACGCGGAATACGGTGGGGTCTTCCAGCCAGGCAAGGGTGGGTTCCATAGGAAAAATCTCCTTATTCTTTCGTTTTCTGTGCTTCTTCCGTGAGCTTGCGGGCCATGTGCACAACCCTGGTGGCGTTCAGCTCCAGCTGGTAGCGGGGTAGCGTCCCCTGGCGCAGCATGGCAAGGCACCGGTTGTAGTCCGCCCGGGAGCCAGGCATGAACAGGTCGCCGCCGGCCAAAGCCACCTTCCCGGCGTTTGGCATGGGGTAGCGCTTGCTGTTGTACATCAGGCTGCCGCCTACCACCCAGTCCGTCATGACGATTCCCCGGAAGCCAAACTCGCCCCGGAGAATGCCCATGGTCAGCTCCCGGCTCTCGGAGGTGTGGGTGCCGTTGATCAGATTGTAGGAGGTCATGACCGCCCGGGGCTGACTTTCCCGGATGCACAGGCCGAAGCCCCGGAGGTAGATTTCCCGCAGGGCCCGCTGTGACACATTGCTGTTGTTATTGTAGCGGTTGGTCTCCTGGTTGTTGGCGGCGAAATGCTTGATGGTCACGCCTCTGCCCGGGTGCTTCTGCACGCCCCGGGTGATGGCCGCAGCCGTCAGGCCGCTGACCAGGGGGTCCTCGGAGAAGTATTCAAAGTTGCGCCCGCAGAGAATGCTCCTGTGGATATTCAGGGCAGGGGCCAGCCACAGATGAATGCCGAAGCGCTCCATTTCATCGCCCACGATGTCACCGCAGCTCTCCGCCAGGGACAGGCTGAAGCTCTGGGCAATGGCGGTGCCGATGGGAATGGCGGTGGCGTAGCGGTGCTTGATTTCCACGCCCTTGGGCAGTTTTTTAGGCCTTGTCATGGCAGCTCGGGCGGGGGCGGGCAGCAGATCGATCATGGTGGGCAGCATGGCGCTTCCCAGGCTGTGGGCGCCCTTCTTGTCCTCATAGTAGTCCCGGGCCAGACGAATCCCAGCGGGACCGTCGGACATGACCAGTGCGGGGATGCCCTTTTCTTTCAAACAGGAGGCGGTCTCTCCGGCGGTTCCCGGAATGGCGGAACCGGAGTCGCCTACCACACCGGCCCGGTCCTTCAGCCGGAAGCCGCCGATATTCAGGTAGACCAGCTCCTCATCCGTCAGCGCCTGCACGGCGGGGTCCGGCTGCAGGGGCTCCTCATAGGTGTGGGTTCGGCAGGGAATGGAGGCGGCATCCAGCACATAGACGGGAAGTCCCTCCGGAATGGCTTCCGGCCCTTCGGGAACCCAGTCCGTAAAATCGGGGGCTCCGGAAAGGGAGTGTACCTTTTCGGTTACCACATCCTGGGTCAGCCGCAGCAGCGCCATGGGCTTGGCAGTCCGGGAGGAGCTGCCGCAGCGCAGCACATAGTCCCCTTTTGCCAAAACATACGCGCTTCTGGCGGCATCGAAAGAGGCAAGATCGGACATACGGAAGCTCAGCTCCATGCGGCAGCTTTCCCCGGGGGCCAGCTCCCGGGTCTTGCCGTAGGCCGCCAGGGCCTGGACGGGCTGGTCCAGAGCGCCCCAGGGGCTGGACAGGTACAGCTGCACCACTTCCTTGCCGGGGAAGGCGCCGGTACTGCGGACCTGGGTACTGACGGTGACCTGCTCTCCGGCCAGAGCAACGGTGCCGGGCTCGATCCGGAAATCCCCATATCCCAGGCCGAAGCCAAAGGGAAACAGGGGCTTCACATGGGCGGCGTCGTAGTACCGGTAGCCTACGTAAATGCCCTCTTTATAGTGGGTTTCTTCTTTCTGACCGAATTCCGCCTGGGGGCACAGATCCTCGCTGCGCACCCAGGAGGTGGTCAGCTTGCCGCTGGGATAGGCTGCGCCCAGAAGGATGTCTGCCAGTACCGTGCCGGTCTGGGCACCCAGCTGGGACAGCAGCAGAATGTCGTCCACATCCCTTACAACGGGGCTCAGGTCCACGGGACCGCCCACGTTCAGCACCAGCAGGAATACGGGATACAGCTCCTGCAATGCCAGAATGTCCCGCTGTTCGCTTTCGCTCAGCAGAAAGTCCCCGGGGACAATTTTTCGATCGCTGCCCTCGCCGGAAATCCGGGAGAGAACGTAAACTGCGGTGCTGCACCGGCGCTCCAGGGGAATCTCGTATTCCGGTTCCGGCATGACGGCCCCCATGCCCTCCACCAGGGCGGAGGTGTGGTGCTTTCGGGCATCGGATTTGATTTTCTTGATGAAGGCGGCGTAGGCCTGCTTCCGGACGGCGTCGTACCGGTCCAGCCAGTCAGTGGTGAGAATCTGGAATCCTGCCTCCCGGAGGCCCGCCTCCACGGTAACGGAGAAGCGGGAGTTCACTTCTCCGGAGCCGGTGCCGCCCTGGACCGTGTGCCGTGCGCCGCTGCCGTACAGCGCGATGTCGCAGGGCCCGGGCAGGGGAAGCTTGCCGCTGCGCTTCAAAAACAGGGTGCATTCCGGAGCCAGAGAGCGAACCTGCTCCAGGTGGCGGCGTTCATAATCCAGCAATTGTTCTGTCATACAAAACCCTCCTTCGTGGCGTTTTTCTTGCCTCCATTATAGCAGAAATTTCAAATGGCGCAACGGAGAAAAGGGAAATTTTCTATGAATTGCACAGTAGCGGAAAACACGTCCTGAGGCCTGAGAAAATTTGACAGGAAATTTACACTTTTCTAAAAAATTAGGTTGAATTCTGCGTTCATGCGTGATATGATATCTTAGTATCGATATGGGCGTATTGTGCCCGGCAGATACCCTTCGCAAAATGAGCGGAGTGCATGGCTTTTGGGTGACCCAAGGCCAGAGTTTCGGGGAGGCATTCCCCAAAAAGGAGCAAAAATTATGGCAACACCCCGTACCATTGCCGTTGCCGGCAAAGGCGGCGTCGGCAAGACCACGACCTGCGGCATGATCATCGACTATCTTTGCCGTCAGAAGAAGGGCCCCATCCTGGTGGTGGACGCCGATGCCAATTCCAACCTCAATGAGGTTCTGGGCGTAGAGGCGGATGTCACCCTGGGTCAGATCCGGGAAGAGATGGCCCACGCTGAGCAGACCGGTTCCATTCCTGCCGGTATGACCAAGGCAGACTATGCCGAGATGCAGTTCAACAATGCCCTCATCGAAGAGGACGACTTTGATATGCTGGTCATGGGCCGCACTCAGGGCAAGGGCTGCTATTGCTATGTCAACGGCGTCCTGAAAACCCAGGTGGATAAATACGCAAAGAACTATGCTTATGTCGTGATGGACAACGAGGCAGGCCTGGAGCACGTGGCCCGGGGGACGCTCCCCAAGGTGGACACCATGCTGCTGGTCTCCGACTGCTCCCGCAGAGGCATCCAGGCCGTGGCCCGAATCGCCGAAATGATCAACGACATGGAGCTGAATCCCAAGCAGATGGGCCTGATCGTCAACCGCGCACCCGGCGGTGTGCTGGAGCCCGGCGTTCAGGAGGAAATCCAGCGCCACGGACTGAAGCTGTTCGGCGTTCTGCCCCAGGATGACGGCGTGTACCGTTGCGACTGCAACGGCGAGCCTTCCGCCAAGCTTCCCGATGATTCTCCCATGAAGGCCGCTGTGGGCCGCCTGATGGAGAACCTGGGACTGTAAATGGAACCGTAAACCAAGGATACTCGAAGCAAACGCTTCTTTTATCATTCATAAATCTATTAAGGGGGATATTGTAATGTCTTTCGAACCTAAGAAGCAGCCCTACCGCGGCAAGATCAATGCCGTGACCCTGGGCACCGGTGATAAGGCAATTGTCATCGGCGGCCAGAACGTGCTGCCCTTCTACACCTTCGATGCACCCATTGAGCATGCACCGAAGATCGGTGTCGAGATCTCCGACCTGGCCGGCGAATGGAAGTCCGCAGGCCTGAGCGAGTTCTACGCCGGCTGCACCACCATGGTGGACTATGCCAAGAAGGCAGAGACCATGGAAGGCGCTGATTTCCTGTGCCTGCACTTCGAGTCTGCAGACCCCAACGGCGCCAACCGCTCCGTTGCCGACTGCGTTAACGATGCCAAGGCCGTGGCCGATGCTGTGTCCATGCCCATCGTGATCATGGGCTGCAAAAACATCGAGAAGGACGGCGAGCTGTTCAGCAAGATCGCTGAGGCGCTGCAGGGCAAGAACATTCTGGTTCTGTCCGCCCGGAACGAGGACTACAAGACCGTCGGTGCTTCCGTCGCTCTGGCTTACGGCCAGAAGGTGGGCGCTGAGACCGCTGACGACATCAACCTGGCCAAGCAGCTGAACATCATGCTCAAGGGCCTGACCGTTCCCGCTGAGTCCATTGTGATGAACGTCGGTACCGCAGCCGTGGGCTACGGCTACGAGTACGTCGCCTCCACCCTGGACCGCGTCCGTCTGGCCGCTCTGGACCAGTCCGACGCTGACCTGCAGATGCCCATCATCGCTCCCGTGTCTCCCGACAGCTGGGGCGTGAAGGAGTCCACTGCTTCCGCTGAAGATGAACCCGCTTGGGGCGATCAGGAAGAGCGCGCGATCGGCATGGAAGTTGCCACCGCCGCTGCTGACCTGACCGGCGGTGCCGACGCTGTCATTATGCGTCATCCTGCCGCTGTAGCCACCATCAAGAAGTTCATCAACGAGCTTGTTTAAGCGGAAGGAGGATACATATCATGGCTTTGAAAGGTCTGGACATTTTTAAGCTGTCTCCTAAGAAGAACTGTAAGGAGTGCGGCAGCCCCACCTGTATGGCATTCTGCATGAAGGTGGCCCAGGGCGCGATTTCTATTGATAAGTGCCCTTACTTCTCTGAGGACGCAAAGGCAATGCTGAACGAGGCCACTGCCCCCGCTATGAAGACCATTACCTTCGGTAAGGATCACAAGCTGGGCGGCGAGACCGTTATGTTCCGTCATGAGAAGACCCTGGTCAATAAGAACCTGTACTCCGTCCCCGTGTGCACCTGCATGACCGAGGAGGAGGTTGACAAGAAGCTGGCCGACATTGCTAAGATCGACTACGAGCGTATCGGCGAGCGGATGTACGTGGAGACCATCTTCGTGCGCAACGCCGGCACCGATGCCGCCGCTTACACCGCTCTGGTGGAGAAGGCCGCTGCTACCGGCCGGGACCTGATCCTGGAGTGCTGGGATGTGGAGTGCGCCAAGGCCGCTCTGGCTGTGTGCAAGGACTCCAAGCCCATCCTGGATGGCGCTACCCCTGCCAACTGGGAGGCTATGAACGAGGTCGCCAAGGAGAACGGCGTTGTTCTGGGTGTTTGGGCCGAGAGCATCTCCGACCTGTATGACACAGTGAAGAAGCTGGAAGCCGCCGGCAACAAGAACCTGGTTCTGGATGTCACCGGCAAGACCGCCAAGGAGACCCTGGCCAATGCTGTTCTGGTCCGCCGTACCGCCATTAAGGACGGTGACCGTTCCTTCGGTTATCCCTCCATTGTGAACCTGGCCAAGCTCTGCGGCGGTGATATGCACCTGGAGACCGCTTACGCTGCTATGTTCACCGAGAAGTACGCCTCCATCATCGTTCTGGACAACATGACCTATGCTCAGGCGCTGCCTCTGTACGGCCTGCGTCAGAACATCTTCACCGATCCCCAGAAGCCCATGAAGGTGGAGTCCAAGATCTATCCTCTGAACGGCGCCGACGAGAACAGCCCCTGCGCGCTGACCGTTGACTTCGCTCTGACCTACTTCCTGGTTTCCGGCGAGCTGGAGCGTTCCAACCAGCCCGTGAACCTGATCATCACCGATGCCTCCGGTATGTCCGTTCTGACTGCCTGGGCTGCCGGTAAGTTCTCCTCCACCTCTGTGAAGAAGACCTTCGCCGACCTGGACATCGAGAACAAGATCAAGAACCGTACCCTGATCATCCCCGGCAAGGTCGCCGTTATGAAGGGCGAGATCGCCGAGAAGCTGCCCGGCTGGAACGTGGTCGTCGGTCCTACCGAGGCCGTTCAGCTGCCCAAGTACATGAAGGATAAGGAGTACGAGGCTGCTGCTGCTGCCGCTGCCGCCGAGGCCGCTGCCAAGGCTGCCAATGCCCCCAAGGAAGAGGTCAAGGAGCTGTCCTTCGAGGAGCTGCTGGCTACCAAGGTGCCCGCCATCGAGAAGGTGGACATGGGCGTTAAGTACAAGGGCTACAACCCCGAGTCCAAGACCTTCGTCACCATCGGTGAGCGGATCCACTGCATCTCTCCCGTTATCCGCAAGGCTATGGACGAGCGGGATCCCGCTCCCATCCTGAAGCGTGCTGCCGAGCAGATCGCTGCCGGTGCTACCTACCTGGACGTCAACATCGGACCTGCCGAAAAGGATGGCCCCGAGCGTATGATGTGGGCTGTCAAGCTGCTGCAGGAGAACTTCGACAATGTGCCTCTGGCTCTGGATACCGCCAACAAGAAGGCTATCGAGGCCGGTATCAAGGTCTACAACCGTGCCAACGGCAAGCCCATCGTCAACTCTGCTGACGCCGGTTCCCGTATCTCCTACATTGACCTGGCTGCTGCCAACGATGCAATCTGTATCGCCCTTTGCTCTGCCGACGGCATTGCCAAGGACAACGAGGAGCGCATGAAGCACTGCCACAATATGCTCGAGCGCGGCATGAGCCTGGGCATGGATGCTACCGACCTGTGGTTCGACCCCCTGTTCCTGGTCGTCAAGGGTATGCAGGACAAGCAGATGGACGTTCTGAACGCCATCAAGATGTTCGCCGACGAGGGCCTGAAGTCCACCGGCGGTCTGTCCAACAACTCCAACGGCGCACCCAAGACTCTGCGGCCCATCATGGACTCCGCTCTGGTTGCCATGGCTATGATGCAGGGCCTGACCTCTGCCATCGTCAACCCTTGCGACCTGCGCCTGATGGAGACCATCAAGTCCTGCGACATCTTCAAGAACCACGTTCTGTACTCCGACTCCTACCTGGAGCTGTAAGCGCAGCGTGATGCGTCACTGACTTTCCCGGCGGGGGAGGGATTCTCCCTCCTCCGCCCTTTGCTTTTTTGGATGGCAATGGGGACGGAAAATAAGGTTTTCTGTGCCCATTGCTATCGAAAACGAAAAACGATAGTAAATAATAGGAGGGAAATAACATGAGTGTATTAACCGATCTGATTTATGGCGGTTCCAATGCAGTCGCCGGACTGACCGAGAATGCCGTCAACAATGCCATTGCCAAGTATGGCGCAGACAAGGAGATTGCATTCCCCGATACTGCCTATTTCTTCCCGACCATTTACGCGGCTACCGGCGTGAAGGTTAAGACCCTGGGCGATCTGCCCGCCTGTGTGGGCGTCCTGAAGAGCCTGATCACCAATCAGGAGGATCTGGGCCAGGCATTGAATGCCGGTCTTGCAACCGCCGTAGGCGCTGAAATTATTGAAGGCCTGAAATACGTGGAGGGTACCAACCCCTACGAGAATGATTCCGGTATCGGCTTTGTGCCCGATCCCATTATCCGTTCCCTGGGCGTGCCTCTGGTCACCGGCGATATCCCCGGTGTGGCCGTGGTCCTGGGTAAGGCAGACGACCCCGCCGATGTGGTCAAGGTGGTCAAGGACTACCAGTCCAAGGGCATTATGACCTTTATGGTGGGCGACTGCATTGAGCAGTGCGCCGAGGGCGGCGTGAAGATGGGCCTGGAGCTCCGTGTTATTCCTCTGGGCCACGATGTCACCGCCGTGATCCACGTGGTCACCGTGGCCATCCGTGCTGCTCTGATCTTCGGCAATGTGCAGCCCGGTAATCTGCCCGAGCTGCTGAAGTACACCAAGGAGCGTGTGCCTGCCTTCGTGAATACCTTCGGTGCCATCGACTCTGTGGTGGTCTCCGCCGGTGCCGGTGCCATTGCTCTGGGCTTCCCCGTGGTTGTGGACATCGACCTGGGCGAGAACCAGGTGCCCGGCGCGCTGGAATCCGTTACCGATCACAATGAGACCGTCAAGAAGTCCCTGGAGCTGCGGGGCATCAAGATCAAGGTCAAGGAGCTGCCCATTCCCGTGGCCTTTGCCGCTGCCTTCGAGGGTGAGATCATCCGCAAGGCTGATATGCACAATGAGATGTGGTCCTCCAAGAACCCCACGGCCGAGCTGGTGGTCATGCGGAACCTGGACGAAATTACCGACCACAAGATCAACATCATCGGACCGGATTTTGACCAGGCCAAGGATCTGGCTCTGGCAACCTATGTGGAGGTTGCCGGTAAGAAGATGCAGCCCGACTTCGAGTCCGTCATCGAGCGGAAGTTCCACGCCTGGTTCAACTATATGGAAGGTGTCATGCACACCGGCCAGCGGAATCAGGTCCGTGTCCGTGTGAGCAACGCCGCCTACGATGCGGGCCTGCGGCTGAAGGACTTTGCCGAAGTCCTGTACGTCATGATTATGGACGAGTTCGATGCCGTTGTGGATAAGTGTCAGGTGACCCTGATCACCGATGCCGCTGAAGCGGAGAAGTTCCGTGACGAGATGGCTATGCCCCGGTACAATGCCCGTGACGACCGTCTGGCCTCTATGACCGACGAGTCCGTGGACCGCTACTATACTTGCATCCTGTGCCAGTCCTTCGCCCCCGCCCACTGCTGTGTGGTCACCCCCGAGCGTCTGGGCCTGTGCGGTGCCGTGTCCTGGCTGGATGCCAAGGCGACCAACGAGCTGAACCCCAACGGCCCCTGCCAGCCCATCTTCAAGGAGGGCTGCCTGGACGAGCGTACCGGCCGGTATGAGTCCGTCAACAAGGCTGTGGCCGATGCCACCCACGGCGCTGTGGAGAATGTTACGCTGTACTCCCTGCTGGAGGACCCCATGACCTCCTGCGGCTGCTTCGAGTGCATCTGCGGCATTGAGCCTATGTCCAACGGCGTGATCATTGTCAACCGGGAATACAAGGGCATGACCCCTGCCGGTATGACCTTCGGCGAGCTGGCCTCCTGCACCGGCGGCGGCGTTCAGACCCCCGGCTACATGGGCCACGGACGTCACTTCATCTCCTCCAAGAAGTTCGTGGCTGCCGAGGGCGGCATTGAGCGGATCGTTTGGATGCCCAAGGAGCTGAAGGACGATGTTGCTGAGAAGCTGAACAGGACTGCCAAAGAGCTGTACGGCATCGACAACTTCACCGACATGGTGGCCGACGAGACCGTCACCACCGACTGCGAGGAGCTGCTGAACTGGCTGACCGAAAAGGGGCACCCCGTCCTGGGCCTTGAGCCTCTGATGTGATCTGAAATCTAAAAAATCCCGGAAGCACGCACGGCTCCGGGATTTTTGAATAGGCCCTTGTTTTTTATTTCTGCTGTCCTAAGTAGGCTTTCATTTCCCGCAGAAAGGTTTCGCCGATCTCGTCCAGCTCTGTGTTCTTTGGCTGGATGTAGCCGATTTCCATCTTTGCGTTCTGATTGTCCTTGTCCTCCTGGTAGGGCACGGCCAGGTAATCCGTGCCGTTGAGCTCCTCACAGATGATACCGGAACAGAGGGTGAAGCCGTTGAGGCCGACCATCAGGTTCAGCATGGTGGCCCGGTCCGTGGCCCGGATCATCTGGGGGTATTCCCGTTCCGAGAGAATTTCCTCGGCAAAATAGGAGGAGCTCTGGTCTCCCTGCTCGAAGCACAGGCAGGGATAGGCGCATAGTTCGTCCATGGTGATGGACTCGTTTTTCGCCAGGGGGTGCCCCTTCCACAGGTACACATAGGCGCTGCACTCCACCAGCGGGTGGAATTCCAGCCGGTTTTCGGCAAAGAGCTTGTTCAGCACCGTCCGATTGTGCCTGGAACGGAAGAGAATGCCAATGTCGCTGCGGCGCTGGGCCACATCGTGAATCACATCAATGGTCCGGGTCTCCCGGATGGCGTACTCAAACCGTGTTGCGTCAAACTGCCGCACGGTTTCCACGAAGGCCTTGGTCACGAAGGAGTAGTGCTGGGTGGAAACACCGAAAATGCGCTTCTTGGGTCGGAGATACTCCTGCTCCATGAGCTCGTATTGCTGGTAAACCTGCCGGGCATAGTGCAAAAACCGCCGCCCGTCGTTGGTCAGGGTCACGCCCCGGTTGGTGCGGTTGAAGATGGTAACGCCCACCTCCTGCTCCAGCTCCTGAATGGCCCCGGTGAGGGCCGGCTGGGTCACGTAAAGCTGCTCTGCCGCCCGGTTCATAGACCCGGTCTGGGCAATGGTGAGGCAGTAACGGATCTGCTGTAGTGTCATGGGGTACTCCTTAAAACAACGCTGGGAACCGGCTTGCCGGTTCCCAGGATTTCTTTACTTCACTGCGTTCAGCGCCTGGTCCAGATCGGCCAGAATGTCGTCGATGTGCTCGGTGCCGATGGACAGGCGGATGGTGTTCTGGTAGATGCCCACGTTTGCCAGCTCCTCGTCGGTCAGCTGGGCATGGGTGGTGGAGGCGGGGTGGATGACCAAACTCTTTACATCTGCCACATTGGCCAGCAGGGAGAAGATCTTCAGGCTGTCGATGAACTTGAAGGCCTCTTCCCGGCCGCCCTTAATGCGGAAGGTGAAGATGGACGCGCCGCCGTTGGGGAAATACTTCTCGTACAGAGCGTGGTCCGGATGATCCGGCAGGCTGGGATGGCTGACGGATTCCACCATGGGATGCTTCACCAAAAATTCCACAACCTTCTTGGTGTTCTCCGCATGGCGCTCCAGGCGCAGGCTCAGGGTCTCGGTGCCCTGGAGCAGCAGGAAGGCGGCGAAGGGGCTGATGCAGGCACCCTCGTCCCGCAGCAAAATGGCCCGGACATAGGTGACGAAGGGAGCGGCGGGGGCAGCCTTGGTGAACTGCACGCCGTGGTAGCTGGGGTTGGGCTCGGAGATCCAGGGGTATGCGCCGCTGCTGGCCCAGTCGAAGGTACCGGCGTCTACGATCACGCCGCCCAGGGTGGTGCCGTGGCCGCCGATGAACTTGGTTGCGGAGTGGACCACGATGTCCGCGCCGTGCTCAATGGGGCGGATCAGGTAGGGGGTGCCGAAGGTGTTGTCGATGACCAGGGGCAGGCCGTGACGGTGGGCGATCTCGGCAATGGCATCGATATCGGGAATGTCGGAATTGGGGTTGCCCAGGGTCTCAATGTAGACGGCCTTGGTGTTGGGCTGGATGGCGGCTTCTACCTCCTCCAGATTGTGGGCATCCACGAAGGTGGTGGTGATGCCGTACTGGGGCAGGGTGTGGGCCAGCAGGTTGCTGGTGCCGCCGTAGATGGTCTTCTGCGCCACAATGTGCTCCCCCTGGCGGGCCAGGGCCTGGATGGAATAGACAATGGCCGCAGCGCCGGAGGCCACAGCCAGACCGGCCGTGCCGCCCTCCAGGGCTGCAATGCGCTTCTCGAAAACATCCTGGGTGGAGTTGGTCAGGCGGCCGTAGATGTTGCCGGAGTCCGCCAGACTGAACCGGTCGGCGGCGTGCTGACTGTTGTGGAAGACGTAAGAGGTAGTGGCGTAAATGGGTACTGCCCGGGCATCGCTGGCAGGGTCTGCCTGCTCCTGACCGACGTGCAGCTGAAGGGTCTCAAAATGGTAGTTGCTCATAATTATTTCCTCATTTCCATCTATATTCAGAAGTGTTTGTATTCGTTTCGCGCGGCCCTCGGGGGCTGCTGACGGGGTTATTATAGCGAAAATCGGCTATAAGTCAACACAAGAAAACAGATAGCTGGCTATAAGGGCTTCTTAGAATCAGTCCGCGGCCTCAATTTCCTTTACGAAGGCGGCCCGGTCCTTTGCCTTGAAGAAGGCAGACCCGGCCACAAGGACGTTGGCACCGCTCTGCTTGCACAGCGCGCCGGTCTGGGCGTTGACGCCGCCGTCCACCTCCAGCAGACACTCCGGATTCCGTTTGGCGCAGAGAGCCCGCAGGGCGGCGAGCTTTTCCATCTGGTTTTCCAGAAAGCTCTGGCCGCCGAAGCCGGGCTCCACGGTCATGACCAGGATCATGTCCACCTTGTCAAGGAACGGCAGCACCGCCGAAGCCGGGGTGTTGGGCTTGACGGACACGGCAGCCTTGGCCCCCAGGGCATGGATCTTGTCCAGGGCCAGCAGGTTGTTTTCTGTGGTGTCGGCTTCTATGTGAATGGTCACGTAGTCTGCTCCTGCCTTGCAGAAGGCCTCCACATAGCGCAGCGGCCGATCGATCATCAGGTGCACGTCCAGCACCAGGTCCGTATATTTCCGCAGCGCGGCCACGGTGGGCATGCCGATGGTGATATTGGGCACAAAATTGCCGTCCATCACATCCACATGGACCCAGCGGCAGCCGGCACTTTTGATGGTTTTCAGGTCCTCTCCCAGGTAAGCAAAGTCCCCGGAAAGAATGGAAGGGGCTAGGGTGTACATAGTTTTTCCTCCTGTAGGTAGGTGAAAGCTCTTAAAAAAGTATACCACACCCCATTCTATTGCGCAACCGAAAATGTTTCGAGTTAGGCAATGCTAATGCCTTGCGCGGCGCAGAATGGGGTGCTATAATGGCGAAAAAGCAATACTATGAGGTGACACGCGATGACGATGGATGAATTGAAGCCCGGCCAGTCCGCCTTTATCTCGGCGGTGGGCGGGGATGGAGCCCTGCGGCACCATCTGCTGGATATGGGCCTGACGCCCCAGACCGAGGTCATGCTGCAAAAGGTGGCCCCCATGGGCGACCCCGTGCAGATCGCTCTGCGGGGGTATGAGCTGACATTGCGGCTGGAAGAAGCCAAGTGGATCGAGATCGAGAATGTCCATACAGACCCGGTGCCCGTCCATGGCAAGGAGCCCAGAATTCAGCCCATTCCCCACCCCGGCGTGGGCGAGAAGCAGGGCAGAGAGGTACATCTGAAAGAGGGAAAGCTGACCTTTGCATTGGCAGGCAACCAGAACTGCGGCAAGACCACCCTCTTCAACCAGCTCACCGGTGCCAATCAGCACGTGGGCAATTTCCCCGGGGTCACCGTGGACCGGAAGGACGGCACCATCCGCAATCACCCGGAGGCCACGGTAACGGACCTGCCGGGCATTTATTCCCTGTCCCCCTACTCCAATGAGGAGATCGTCACCCGGGACTTTTTGATGAACGACCGCCCCAGCGGTATCATCAACATTGTGGATGCCACCAACATTGAGCGCAACCTTTACTTAACCATGCAGTTGATGGAGCTGGAGATCCCCATGGTCCTGGCCCTGAACATGATGGACGAGGTCCGGTCCAACGGCGGCTCCGTGCGTATCAACGAGCTGGAGGAGATCCTGGGTATCCCCGTGGTCCCCATCTCCGCCGCCCGGAATGAGGGCATTGACGAGCTCATCGACCACGCCCTGTATGTGGCCCGGGCAGAGCAGAAGCCCCAGCGTGTGGACTTCTGCCTGGAAAGCGACGACCCCAAAGACCCTGTGGGTGCGGTGCACCGCTGCATTCATGCCGCCGGTACCCTTTTGGAGGCGGACATCCGCCGGGCAGGGCTGCCTGTGCGGTTCGCCACCACCAAGCTGGTGGAGCAGGACGCCCTGATGGAGAAAATGGTCCCCTTAAACCCGGAAAAGCAGCAGGCCTTCCGGCAGATCGTGTCTGTCATGGAGCAGGAGACGGGCCTGGACCGGGAGGCGGCCATGGCCAATATGCGCTTCCGCTTCCTGGAGACCCTGTGCAGAAAGACCGTGGTCCGGCCCCACGAGAGCAAGGAGCACAAGCGCAGCATGGCCATTGACCGGGTGCTCACCGGCAGATTCACAGCCATTCCCTGCTTCTTGGGGATCATGGCCCTGGTATTCGTTTTGACCTTTACCGTTATCGGCGGCACCCTGTCCGATCTGATGGAGCTGGGCGTGGGCTGGGTGACGGACCTTATTGACGCAGGCCTCACCGCCTGGGACATCAACCCCGTGGTCCATGGCCTGGTGGTGGACGGCATCTGCGCCGGTGTGGGCAGTGTGCTGAGCTTTTTGCCCACCATTGTGACGCTGTTCTTCTTCCTGTCCATTCTGGAGGATACGGGCTATATGGCCCGTGTGGCCTTCGTCATGGACCGGCCTCTTCGGAAGCTGGGCCTTTCGGGCCGCAGCTTCGTGCCCATGCTCATTGGCTTCGGCTGTTCCGTTCCTGCGGTCATGGCCACCCGGACGCTCTCCAGCGAGCGGGACCGGAAGATGACCATTTTGCTGACCCCCTTCATGAGCTGCTCTGCCAAGCTGCCTATTTATACCATGCTGATCTCCGCCTTCTTCCCCCGGCCCTGGCAGCCGGTGGCGATGATTGGGCTGTACGCCCTGGGCATTCTCTGCGGCGTGGTCTACGCCCTGATCCTCAAGCACACCGCCTTTTCCGGGGAGCCCGTGCCCTTTGTCATGGAGCTGCCCAACTACCGCCTGCCCAGCGCCAAGAGCGTGGGCCAGCTGATCTGGGAAAAGGCCAAGGGCTTTGTGCAGAAGGCCTTCACCATCATCTTCGCGGCCTCCGTCATCATCTGGGTGCTGCAAACCTTCGATATCCGCCTGAACGTGGCGGCATCCCCGGAGGTGAGCCTGCTGGCCCTGCTGGGCAGCCTGATCGCCCCTATCTTCAAGCCCCTGGGCTTCGGTGACTGGCGGGCCTCCACGGCCCTCATTACCGGCTTTACGGCCAAGGAGAGCATGGTCTCCACCCTGACGCTGCTCTTAGGCGGCGATGCGGGGAAAATCACCGCCATGTTCAGCCCCTATACGGCGGTGGTGTTCCTGGTGTTTACCCTGCTGTATACCCCCTGTGTGGCAGCCATTGCCACGGTGAAGCGGGAAATGGGCAGCGCCCGGGCTGCGGCGCTGACTGTGGTCTCCCAGTGCGCCATTGCCTGGGTAGTGGCCTTCCTGGTGCGCTGCATCGGGCTGGTTTTCGGAGTGGTGTGAGAATATGAACCTGCAAAGCATATTGGTCTTGATTGCCGTGGCGGTTGGCTTTTTCTTCGCCCTGCGCCAGGGCAAAAGGAAGAGCAAATGCGGCTGCTGCGGGGACTGTAAGACCTGCAAAAACCGCGACAGCTGCCATTGACATGAAAAAGCGCCCCGGGACGAAAGTCTCGGGGTGCTGCTTTATCGGCTGGGCTTTAACTTGTCGATGGTCTGGGCAGCGTCTTGCAGGGCCAGACGGCTGGAGGCGATGGCGGTTTGCAGGGTGTCCAGCTGGCCTGTGACCTGCTGGGAGATGCCGGTCATCTGCCGCAGAGCGGCCTCAATGCGGTTGGACGCCTGGGTCAGCACGGTGCCGGTCTCGCTGTAAACCTGCTCTGCCCGCTCCCGGGCCACTCGCTCCGTGCGCTCGGCCCGGCGATAGGCTTCCAGCTCCCGGTTGGCATCCAGCTTTTCGCCGCTGGACCGGAGAAGGGCCTCCTCCCGGTCCCGCTGGGCGGCTTCCAGCTTTTGCTCCACCGCTTCCTTCTGCGCCAGGGCCTCGTCCCGTTCCTTCCGGGCTGCTGCCAGCTGCTGCTCCAGCTCCTGACAGCGGGTCTCCAGGGCTGCGCGCTGGGGATCCTCCGCAGGGGCTTCCGCCTGCCGCCGCAGGGCCTCCAGGTCTGTGTTCAGCTGATTCACCTGGGCAGCGTGGCGGTTATTCAGGTATTCCAGGTAGTTTGCCACATCCTGCCGGTTGAACCCATGCAGGGAGGAACGGAAGTTCAGATTCATAATATCTCTCCGCAGTTTTGATTTTCTCTGATTATACCATAAAATTCCTGAGAAAACAACTGAAAAAGGGCCCCGCCCGGGGCCCAAATTTTATCGGAAAACCATGTTGGCGAAGATCCGCTGCATCCGGCTGTCCGGGAAGCGGGCATCGATGAAGGCCCAGAAGGCGTTGGAAGCGGCAATGCCGTCTACCCGCTGGGACCAGCGGAAAACGGTCAGCAGGGTAACCGCGCAGTCAAAGACGAAGAAGGCCGTCAGTGCCCAGGTGAGGATCTTGCCGAAGCGGCTGGGAATTTTCAGAATCAGCTGTGCCACCATGGGATAGAGGGTTTTCACCCAAAAGACACCCAGAAAGCCCCAGAAAACGGAATAGACCAGGCAGATCCGCCCGTTGATATTGAAGGGCATATGGCTGTAGTCCCAGCTGACGGAGCCGAAAAGCATTTCCTGCGCCCAGGAGCAGAAGTATTCCAGGGCACTGCCCACCAGGAAGCCCCCCAGAAAGGATAGCCATTTGCCCCGGTTCCGGTAGCGGTACAGGGCAACGGTCAGCACCAGGGCACCGGCGCCGTACACCATGTTGAAGGGGCCGTATACCAGGCCGGAACGGCTCTGCAGATAGCCATTGGTCAGCAGGCACCATGCAAGTTCGATGACAACGCCGCCAAAGCAGCCGATGAAGCAGACCAGCAGCAGTTTATAGAGATTCATGCCTGCGGCAAAATGGTCGCTGCGGGTCTCCTCCAGATCGATGACGGAGTTGGCCGGTGCCTTCAGTCTGGAATGGTGCTGCCGGGTCAGGTCGTCCCAGCGGGCGGAGAGCTCATCGTAGTTTTCAAGCAGGGTGCTGTTTGCCTTGCCCAAGTCCACGGAGGCCCGGCGGTAAGACCGCAGGCGGTGCATGACGGCCTCCCCATAGTCCTCCGGATTTTCAGCGGCTGCCAGATTTTCATACAGGCTCTGCAAGTCCGGCTGAGCGGCATCCAGCGCTTCCAGTGCTTCCCGGGCCTGCTGCTCCACGGGGGTTACGATATCCTGCTCGGAGACCTGGTCATACTCCCGCAGGGCCTTTTTCCAGCGCTTGACCTTTTCCTTGGCAAGCCGTTTCCTCTTTCTCATGACGGTTCTCCTTCTGTCACAATTTCCCGATATATTACTCGACCAACCTCAATTGTTTCTCAACTGTTTTTGAACAAAATATGAACAGAAAGAAAAAGAAAAATGTTGTTGACGGCGGCTATTTTCCATGATAAAACTATAAAATATGGAAAGAAATGTTAGGAGGATCTATTATGAACGTATTCCTGACCCTGGCCTGCCTGTTCTTCATCGGCAGCGTCACCGGCTGGGTGATCGAGCTGCTGTTTCGCAACATCGTTCACCACAATAAGAAGTGGGTGAATCCCGGCTTCTGCACCGGTCCCTATCTGCCCATCTACGGCTTCGGCCTGTGTACGCTGTACCTGCTGGCCAATCTGGAGCAATATGGCTGGATCACGAACCCGGTATGGAATAAAATTGTGCTCTTCATTGCCATGGCCGTTGGCATGACCCTCATCGAGTATATCGCCGGACTGTTCTGCCTGAAATACTTCAAGGTCATGCTCTGGGACTATTCCAACCTCTGGGGCAACATTCAGGGCCTGATCTGCCCTCTGTTCTCCTTCTTCTGGGCGCTGTTGGGAGCGGTGTACTATTTCTTTGTGCACCCCTATGTGCTGGGGGCTCTGGACTGGCTGTCCCGGAACCTGGCCTTCTCCTTCTTCATCGGCATGTTCTTCGGCGTCTTTCTCATCGATGTGTGCCATTCCGCCAATCTGGTGGTCAAGCTCAAGGCCTTTGCAGAGGAGAACCGCATGGTGGTCCGCTACGAGGCCGTCAAGAAGCACATCCGGGAGAATTTCGAGACCGGCAACCGGCACTTCAAATACAATTTCTTCCGTCCCTTCCATGACGAGCATCCCCTGGAGGAGCGCCTGAAGGAAATGCGGGAAGAGATGCGGGAAAAGCTGGAAAAATACAAGCTGCAAAAGCAGTAAAATAAAAACAGGAGGTATTTTATGAATGAGGTAAAACAGCCGAAAAAGCCCCTTGCCTATTACTATGGCATTGTGCTCTTGCTGCTGCTGGTGTTCAACTGGCTGGTCATGCCCCTGATCACCGACGCAAAAATCAAGGAAGTGGACTATGGCACCTTCATGTCCATGACCGAGCAGAAGAACATCGGCCAGGTGGAGATCGAGGACAACCAGATTCTCTTCACCGATAAGGGGGAGACCCAGGTCTATAAGACGGGCGTGATGCAAGACCCTGATCTGGTCCAGCGGCTCTATGATGCCGGGGCCACCTTCAGCAGCGAAATCGTGGAGGAGACCTCGCCCCTGCTGACCTTCCTGCTGTCCTTTATCGTGCCGCTGGTGCTCTTCATCGCCCTGGGCCAGTTCATGTCCCGGAAGCTGATGGACAAGATGGGCGGCCCCAATGCCATGTCCTTCAACATGGGCAAGTCCAATGCCAAGGTCTACGTCAAGTCCTCCGACGGCATTCGCTTCTCCGATGTGGCGGGCGTGGAAGAGGCGGAGGAGAGCCTGACGGAGATCGTCAATTATCTGCATGACCCCACCAAGTACCGGGAGATCGGCGCCACCATGCCCAAGGGCGTCCTGCTGGTAGGCCCTCCGGGCACCGGCAAGACCATGCTTGCAAAGGCCGTGGCCGGTGAGGCGGATGTGCCCTTCTTCTCCATTTCCGGCTCGGAATTCGTGGAGATGTTCGTGGGCATGGGCGCCAGCAAGGTTAGAGACCTCTTCAAGCAGGCCAAGGAGAAGGCGCCCTGCATTGTCTTTATCGATGAGATCGATGCCATTGGCCAGAAGCGCTCCGGCGGGGCCTACGGCGGCAATGACGAGCGGGAGCAGACCCTGAACCAACTGCTCACCGAAATGGACGGCTTTGAGGGCAACTCCGGCGTTATGATCCTGGCTGCCACCAACCGGCCAGAATCCCTTGACCCCGCCCTGACCCGCCCCGGCCGGTTTGACCGCCGGGTTCCCGTGGAGCTGCCGGACCTGAAGGGCCGGGAGGCCATTTTGAAGGTCCACGCCAAGAAGGTCAAGCTGGCGGAGGACGTGAATTTTGAGACCATCGCCCGGATGGCCTCCGGTGCCAGCGGCGCAGAGCTGGCCAACATCATCAACGAGGCTGCCCTGCGGGCTGTCCGGGATGGCCGGAAGGCCGCTAATGAGGCGGATCTGGAGGAATCCATTGAAACCGTCATCGCGGGCTATCAGAAGAAGAACGCCATTCTCACCGACAAGGAGAAAATGGCCGTTTCCTACCATGAGATCGGCCATGCCCTGGTGGCGGCATTGCAGACCCACTCCGCCCCCGTGCAGAAGATCACCATCATTCCCAGAACCTCCGGCGCACTGGGCTACACCATGCAGGTGGAGGAGGGCAACCACTACCTGATGACCAAGGAGGAGCTGGAGAACAAGATCGCCACCCTCACCGGCGGTCGTGCCGCGGAAGAGGTGGCCCTGGGCACCGTTTCCACCGGCGCTTCCAACGACATCGAGCAGGCTACCAAGCTGGCCCGGGCCATGATCACCCGCTACGGCATGAGCGACAGCTTCGATATGGTGGCCCTGGAAACCGTTACCAATCAATATCTGGGCGGCGACACCAGCCTGGCCTGCTCTGCCGAGACCCAGACCAAGATCGATGCTCTGGTGGTGGAGACGGTGAAGCAGCAGCATGAGAAGGCCCTGAACCTGCTGAAGGAGAACCGGGACAAACTGGAGACTCTGTCTCAGTACCTCTACCGGAAGGAGACCATTACCGGCGAGGAATTCATGGAGCTGCTGAACAAATGAACCTGCTGTTCTGCATCAACCCGAAGTTTCGCCCCCTGCTCTGCCAGTGCCTGCGCTCCATCGTGAAAAACGGGGGCGAGGAGGAATACGATGCCTATATTCTCCATTCGGACCTGACCGAAGAGGATGCCGGGGCCATCGAAGCCGTCAGCGACCGGGTGCATTGCCGCTTTGTGACGGTGAATGCCAAGGACTTTGAGGGCTTCCCGGAGAGCAGCCGCTACCCCAGGCAGATCTTCTACCGGCTGGCAGCGCCGCTGCTGCTGCCGGAGGACCTGGACAGAATTCTCTATCTGGATGTGGATACCCTGGTGATCAACCCCCTGCGGGAGCTGTACGCCATGGAGTTTGCAGGCAATTATTACATTGCCTGCACCCATGTCCGGGAGACCCTGACCCGGCTCAATGACCGCCGCCTGAATGTCCCGGCAGGTACGCCCTATGTAAACACCGGCGTGATGGTGCTGAATCTGGAAGCGCTGCGGGAAAATCTGACCATGGACATGATCCGCCGGACGGCTTTGGAAAAAATCGACACCTTCTGGCTGCCGGACCAGGACCTGCTCACCGTAATGCACGGGGACAAGATCCTGCTGGCAGACACCCAGAAATACAACCTCAGCGACCGTATTCTGAACATCTACAACGCCAACCCCGAAAATCCCCGGCACGACCTGACCTGGGTGCGGGAAAATACCGTGATCATCCACTATTGCGGTAAAAACCGCCCCTGGAAGCCCCACTATGTGGGCAGTCTGGGCGTGTTTTATGAGGAAACAAGGGGATAGAAAGGAACCGCCTATGGAGCTTCGCAAGCCTGATTTTTATGACACATTTCACTGTATCGCTGCTTGCTGCCCGGATAGCTGCTGCAAGGAGTGGGATGTGGCGGTAGATGCGGAGAAGGCTGCTCTCTACCGTGCGCTCCCCGGGGCGCTGGGGGAGAAGCTGCGGGAATTCCTGCAGGATGAGGACGGGGATACCTACCTGACCCTGGACAATGGCCGCTGCCCCATGTGGCGCGCCGACGGCCTGTGCCGCATCCAGGCAGAGCTGGGGGAGCACGCCCTGTGCAATACCTGCCGGGATTTCCCAAGGCTGCGCCATGACTATGGCAGCTTTACGGAATTGGGTCTGGAGCTCAGCTGCCCGGAGAGTGCGCGAATCCTTCTGAGCCGGGATGGCTGGAGCTGGGTCTCTCAGGGCAAGGCAGAGGAGAAGACGGACTATGATCAAAGGGACATGGACCTCCTGCTGAAAACCCGGCAGACGGCCATGGACTTGGTGACCGCGGCGGAAGAACCCCTCTCCGCCCTGCTGCTCTATACCTACCACGCCCAGGCGATCCTGGACGGGGAGGAGGAAGCCCCCTTCGATCTGTCCGCCGCCATGGAGACTGCCGGGGACCTGGCAGGCCCGGGGGACAGGGAAGCCTTTCTCAAGGTTTTCCGGGACCTGGAAATTCTGACGGAGCCCTGGCGCAAGCGCCTGGCGTCGCCCAGCCTCCGGCCCCTCCAGAAGGAGGACCGGGCGCTGCTCCGGTATCTCATCAGCCGCTACTGGCTCCAGGCCGTTTCGGATTTTGACCTGGTGTGCCGGGGCAAGCTCATCGTCTCCCTGACGCTGCTCTGCCGAATCCTGGGCGGCGATGCCGTTCAGACGGCCCAGCTGATGTCCAAGGAGATCGAAAACGACGCCGAAAACATAGACGCCCTCCTGGACGGCGCCTACACAGCCCCCGGCCTGACGGATGCCAACCTGCTGGCACTGGCCCGGGAATAAAACAAATCACCCAAGGGATCGCCTCGCAACTCCGAGACGATCCCTTGATTTTTTACACAGAATAGACAAAATTTTTGCGGAAGGTGGAAAAGACGTGGGGGATATTGTATAATAAAGAAAAACAAAAATCTGATGCATTGAATGTCCGGTTTATTGGACGTTCCATGCGCTATAATGATAGCAATCAAGCAATACAGAAGGAGGCACGAGGATGGTCCCTGATTCTTATCTGGCACATATCTCGCCGGACGGGCGGGAGCAAACCGTAGAGGCGCATTTACAGGGGACGGCACAGCTTTGCGGCGGCTTTGCGGCGGCATTCGGTGAAAGAGGCAGGGGAGAGCTTATTGGGCTTGCCCACGATATCGGCAAATCCTCCGAGGCCTTTCAGAAGCGGCTGCACGGCGGCCCAAAAGTGGACCACGCCACAGCTGGCGCGGTAGAATGCGCCAAAATTCGGGAAAATGCCATGGCTTTGTGCGTTGTTGGGCACCATGGCGGAATGCCGGATTTTGGGAATCCAAGGACAGACTCTCCTGGAACGCCCACCGGAGCCGGAAGAATCAAAAAGGGATCGCTTCCCGGTGGGATACCAGCCTTCCACTGGCAGGGGCCGCTGCCAAATCCCGGAAAGGCTCCAAATTTGGATCCCTATGTCGCAGCTATGTGGACAAGAATGCTCTATTCCTGCCTGGTGGATGCGGATTATCTGGATACGGAGCGCTTTATGGATGGGACGTCTTCCAAACGGGACGGTTACGATCCTTTGCCTGTGCTCCTGGAGCGTTTGAATGCCTATATTCGCCCTTGGTTTCCCGGAAACACGGAGATGAACAAGAATCGGTGCACCATTCTCTCTGAATGCCTGGAAAGGGCGGCGTCACCGAGAGAAATCTATTCTCTGACTGTCCCTACCGGCGGCGGAAAGACGGTGTCTTCGCTGGCCTTTGCTTTGCAGCACGCAGTGAGCCAGGGGCTAAGCCGCGTGATCTATGTAATTCCCTATACCTCCATCATTGAGCAGAATGCCGCGGTATTCCGCGACATCCTGGGGGAAAACAATGTGGTGGAGCACCACAGCGGCGTTTCCATTGATGAGGAGGGGGAAACTGACAAAAAGAATCAATTTCAGCGTTTGGCGGCAGAAAACTGGGATGCGCCCGTGATCGTGACCACGGCGGTGCAGTTTTTCGAATCCCTCTATTCCAACCGCCCGTCTCAGTGCCGGAAGCTGCACAACATTGCAAACAGTGTTGTGATCTTTGATGAAGCGCAGATGATCCCCACCTGCCATCTGCTGCCTTGCGTCGGAGCCATAGCAAGTCTGGTATCCCGGTTCCGGTCTACGGTTCTCCTATGCACGGCAACGCAGCCGGTGCTAGGAGACCTGTTCCGACGGTTCTGCCCGGAGCAGAAAATCACCGAGCTCTGTACCAATGTGTCCGAACGCTTCCGGGATTTTCGCCGGGTGACTTACCGGGATGGCGGAACGCTCTCCGATGAAGCACTGGCCGAGAATTTGCGGGAACAGAACCAGGCGCTCTGCATCGTCAATACCCGGAAAGCAGCCCAGGCCCTATACGCGCTACTGCCCGAAGAGGGCCGCTATCACCTGTCTACCCTGATGTACCCTGCACACCGCAAGCAGGTTTTGTGTACCGTTCGGGAGCGACTGAAACAGGGCCTGCCCTGCCGGGTGGTATCTACGTCCCTGATCGAGGCCGGTGTGGATGTGGATTTCCCAATGGTCTGGCGGGAAACGGCGGGATTGGATTCCATCGCCCAGGCGGCCGGACGGTGCAACCGGGAAGGGAAGCGTGATCCGGAGTCCAGCATTGTCACCTATTTCCAAAGTGAGCATGCCGTACCGGTTTTGCAGGGCATCCCGATTCAGGCAGCCCGGGAGGCGCTCAGGAAGGATGGAGACCCCGCAAAGCCGGAGACAATGCAGCATTATTTCACCGCACTGCGATCTCTGATCGGAGAAAATATGGACAAGTCCGCCGTGGTAAAAACCACAACGGAGAACATCCTGCCTATGGAGACTGTGGCCAAAAACTTCCACCTTATCGATCAGGAGACCTTTACCGTATATATTCCGCTGGGAGAGGGAGAGGCTGTTTGCCGCCCGCTTTTGAGCGGACAGCCAAGCCGGGAGGATTACCGCAGGGCCGGGCAGTACAGTGTGGGAATTTATGACCGGGAGTTCCAAAGCTTTTGCAGCGCGGGGGATATCCGGCTGCTTTCGGAAAACAGTGCAGTTCTGGTAAATCTAAAACTGTACGATTCGGAAGTGGGCCTTTCCACAAAAGCGGAAGCGGGAAAAGCGGAATTTATTTGAAGAACTGGAAGGGGGCAGAGCGTCATCTGCTCTGCCCCCTTCCGGTTTACTGAACTGTCCTATTTACTATTTCAATCCACGATGTTACTCGACAGTCATAGTATGCCACAGAGATTCTGCTTTGTCAAACGGAAAATAATATTAACTTTCCTATTTACTGAACTTGACAATGCGGATGTAAAGTGCTATTATGAGAATGAACCTGAGAACAAAAAAGAAAGGAGAATACCAATGTCGATTTCTGTTGAGGTCTGGGGAGAGTATGCACTCTTTTCCAGGCCGGAGCTAAAGACGGAACGGGTCAGCTATGACGTGATGACCCCATCGGCTGCCCGGGGCTTGCTGGACGCCATTATGTGGCACCCTGGGCTGAAGTGGGTTGTGGACAGCATCCATGTCTGCGCCCCCATCCGCTTTACCAACATCCGGCGCAACGAGGTGAAGGATACCATCAGCGCACGAAAAGCCCAATCCGTCATGGAAAAGGGAGGAGAATTGTACCTGGCCACACCGGAGAGCATCCAGCAGCGGGCGGCCATGGTGCTGCGGGATGTGCACTATGTGATCGATGCCCATTTCGAAATGACCCAGCGGGCCTCGCCCACGGACAATCCCGGAAAATTCCAGGAGATGATGCGCCGAAGAGTGGAAAAGGGACAATTTTACCATCAGCCGTGTTTCGGCGTAAGGGAATTCCCGGCACATTTCAAGCCCTGTACCCAGCTGCCGCCCTGTCCGGAAGAGCTGAAAGGAGAGAAAGACCTGGGCTGGATGCTGCTGGATATGGACTATTCCGATCCGAAAAACATCACCCCACATTTCTTCCGCGCCACTCTGCGGGATGGCGTCCTGGAGGTGCCGCCTATGTATGCTGAGGAGGTGCGGACATGATTCTGCAAGCATTGACCCGGCTGTTTGAAGACCTGGTTCAGCAGGGCAAGATTGCCCGCCCTGGATGGGGACCGGCAAAAATCAGCTACGCACTGTGCCTGGACGAAAACGGAATGCTGGAATCTGTGGTCCCCCAGCTGACAGAGGTTCAGGTCGGGAAAAAGACCCAACTGCGCCCGACACCCATGGAATTGCCTGCTGCGGTTACGCGTTCCTCCGACATCCTGCCGAACTTCCTGTGGGACAATTCCAGCTATCTTTTGGGTGTGCGAAAAAAAGAAAAATCGGAAAAACCGGAACGAGCGGAACGGATTATAGCTTGCTTTCAAGCCAGCAGAGAACTGCACCACCAGTTACTGGATGACATTCAAACGCCTGCTGCGAAGGCAATACTTGCCTTTTTCGACACATGGAACCCAAAAGAGGCCCAAAACCACCCCGCTTTAGCGGACTGCTGGCAGGATATCATAAGCGGCGGTAATCTGGTCTTTCGGGTGAACGGCAGCTTTGCTCAGGAAGACCCGGAAATTCGGGATGCCTGGAATGCCAGCTATGGCGAAAGCCAGGGGCAGCGGCAGCAGTGTCTGGTCACTGGAAAAATGGATGTGCCGGAGGCGGTCCACCCGATGATTAAGGGCATGGCCGGGACAAAATCCAGTGGTGCGGCTATGGTCTCCTTCAATGCGCCTGCCTTCTGCTCCTATGGCAAGGAGCAGAGCCTCAATGCCCCGGTGGGGAAATATGCTGCCTTTGCATATACGTCCGCTTTGAATTACCTGCTTGCGGACAGGGAAAATGTCCACCGCATCGGCGATACCACCGTTGTCTGCTGGGCAGAAGGGGCAGAGCCGCAGTATGATTTCTTTGCCGGAATGTCCCTGTTCGGAGATGAACCGCCGGAAGGCCTGACGGACAACGATTTGAGAAGTGCTCTGCGCAATCTGGCCCAGGGGCTGCCCTGTGAAGAATTGAGTCTGGATCCCAATCGCCCATTCTATATTTTGGGCCTTGCCCCCAATGCTGCGCGGCTCTCTGTCCGCTTTTTCTACCGGGATTCTTTCGGTACATTGATGAAAAATGTGAATGATCACTATCGGCGTATGGAGATCGTAGGCAGCCGGTATACCATTGTGCCCCTGTGGGCCCTGCTGCGGGAGACTGTGAATCTGAATACGACGGATAAGTCTCCGTCCCCAATTCTGGCCGGTGCCACAGCCCGGGCGATTTTTCAGGGGACGCCCTATCCGGCAGCCCTGATGGAGGCCGTTATGCTCCGCATTCGGGCGGAATGGGAGGTCACCCCCGGACGGGCGGCGATCTTAAAAGCCTATTATCTGAAAAATCCAAATTCTCTGTGTCCAAAGGAGGTCTTAACCGTGAGTCTCAACGAAAACAGCACCAATATTCCCTACACCCTGGGCCGCCTGTTTGCGGTGTATGAAGAGGTGCAGGAACGGGCAAATCCCGGAATCAATGCCACCATCAAGGATAAGTATTTCAATTCAGCTTCTGCAACGCCTGCCACGATTTTTCCCATTCTGGATAATTTGTGCCAGAAGCACTTGAGAAAGCTGGACGCAGGTGCGCGGATTGCGCTGGATCGCAAGATTGCCGTATTGAAAGATGTGCTGGGCGAGGCCTATCCAGCCCGGTTGGGGCTGCCGGAGCAGGGCTCCTTCAATTTGGGCTATTATCATCAGAAACAGTTCCGCTATACAAAAAAGGAGGACAAATAAATGAGTACCATTTCCAACCGCTATGAATTCGTGATCTTTTTCGATGTGGAAAACGGAAACCCCAACGGCGACCCGGATGCAGGCAATATGCCCCGGATTGACCCGGAAACCGGCTATGGCCTGGTGACGGATGTCTGCCTGAAACGGAAGATCCGAAACTATGTGGAAACCGCGAAAGAAGGGGAGCCTGGCTATCGTATTTATGTTAAGGATAGTGTGCCTCTGAACCGCAGTGATAAAGAAGCCTGTGACTATGTAGGGGTAAAAGCTGAGAAGGACAAGTTGAAAGATGCTCTAAAGGAGGCAAAAAAGAAGGACGCAGACTTGGATGTCAAAATCCGGGATTTCATGTGTCAGAATTTCTATGATATCCGTACCTTTGGCGCAGTCATGACCACTTTCGTTAAGGCTGCACTAAATTGCGGACAGGTTCGCGGTCCTGTGCAGTTGGGCTTTGCCCGCAGCGTCGACCCTATCGTCCCCCAGGAGGTCACAATAACCCGCGTCGCCATTACGACGGAAGCGGATGCGGAGAAGAAGGGCACAGAAATGGGCCGGAAGTACATCGTCCCTTACGGCCTGTACCGCGCGGAGGGCTATGTGTCTGCCAACCTGGCCCGGAAGACCACCGGTTTTTCGGACGAGGACCTGGAGCTGCTGTGGCAGGCCATCCTGAATATGTTTGAGCTGGACCACTCCGCGGCCCGGGGCAAAATGGCCGTTCGGGAGCTGATTGTCTTCAAGCATGACTCCGAGCTGGGCAACTCCCCGGCCTATAAGCTGTTCGACCTGGTAAAGGCGCAGCGAAAGCCTGAAGTCACCGTGGCAAGAAGCTATTCGGATTATCAGGTCACCGTGGATGAAAGCAGCCTGCCCGCAGGCGTCACCTGCACGCACCTGGGATGATCTATCAGGAGGAGGACTTCCTCCAGCTGTCCGGCTTGCAGCATTTTGTATTCTGCCGCAGACAGTGGGCCCTCATCCACATCGAGCATCAGTGGGCAGAGAACTACCGCACCACGGACGGGGCGATCTTTCATGAAAACGCCCACAACACCGCGTTCCTGGAGAGCCGGGGAGATCTGGTGATTACCCGGGGGGTCAGCGTGTTCTCTGCCCGGCTGGGTGTCTCCGGTCAGTGCGATGTGCTGGAATATCGCCGGGGGAGCACCGGCGTCCCGCTTTCCGGAAGGGAGGGGCTGTGGCAGCCCCATCCCGTGGAATACAAGCGGGGCCAGCCCCGGGAGGACACCGGCGATGCGCTCCAGCTCTGCGGACAGGCCATGTGCCTGGAGGATATGCTGTGCTGCGATATCCCGGAAGGGGCACTTTATTATGGGGAGACCCGGCACAGACAGAAGGTGGCCTTTACGCCGGAATTGCGGGCGCAGGTGGAAGATTTGCTGGGACAGATGCACGATCTCTATAAGCGGGGGTATACACCGAAGGTGAAACCCACGAAATCCTGCAATGCCTGCTCCCTGAAGGAGCTGTGTCTGCCAAAGCTGATGAAAAGCCGCTCTGTGTCCGACTATCTGAGAGCCGCAATGGAGGAGATGCCATGAAGCAGCTTTTGAACACGCTGTTTGTCACCTCGGAGGACATTTATCTGTCTCTGGAGGGGGAAAATGTCCTGGCAAACCGGGAAAAGAACGTGATTGCCCGGTATCCACTGCACACACTGCAAACAATCGTCAGCTTTTCCTATTCCGGGGCCTCTCCGGCGCTGATGGGGGCCTGCGCCGAGCGGGGCATCGGGCTGGCCTTCTGCACGCCCCGGGGCCGCTTCCTGGCCCGGACCTGCGGGGAGAGCAGCGGCAATGTACTTCTCCGGCGGGAACAGTACCGCATTGCTGACGATGCACAGCGCAGCTGTGAAATTGCCCGATGTATGATCTTTGGAAAGCTCAGCAACAGCGCGGCCAGTATCCAGCGCACCTGCCGGGACCACGGCCCCCGGGTGGAGGGGTGCGGCTTGGAAGAGGCTGCCCAGAGCATCCGGGAGCTGCTGCCTCCGGTGCTGAGCGTTACGGACCTGGATGCCCTGCGGGGGCTGGAAGGGGTTGCGGCTGGCGCGTATTTCGGCGTGTTTGACCATATGCTCCTGAATCGGAAGGAGGAATTCTTCTTCCGAGGAAGAAATCGCCGCCCGCCGCTGGACCGCGTGAATGCCATGCTGTCCTTTGCCTATAGCCTGTTGGCCCATGACTGCGCCAGCGCACTGGAGAGCGTCGGCCTGGATGCCTACGTGGGCTTCCTCCACCGGGACCGCCCGGGCCGGAACTCTCTGGCGCTGGATCTGATGGAGGAGCTGCGCCCCTGCATGGCGGACCGGTTTGTGCTGACGCTGGTCAACAACCGAATGGTCAGGCCGGAGGACTTCCAGATCCAGGACAGCGGTGCCGTGCTCTTGACCGATGACGGGCGGAAGAAATTCCTGAAAACCTGGCAGGAGCGGAAGCGAGACACCTTGACCCATCCCTATCTGAACGAAAAGCTGAGCTGGGGCATGATCCCCTATGTCCAGGCACTCCTTCTGGCCAGATTTATCCGGGGAGATCTGGACGCCTACCCACCCTTTTTATGGAAGTGACGGTATGCTGGTACTGATTACCTATGACGTAAACACCGAGGACGCAGCCGGCAGAAAGCGCCTGCGCCAGATCGCGAAAAAATGCGTGGACTACGGGCAGCGGGTTCAGAATTCCGTCTTTGAATGTCTCCTGGATGCAGCCCAGTGTCGCAGCCTGCAGGCAAAGCTCCTGGCAATCATGGACCCCGAAAAGGACAGCCTGCGATTCTACTACCTTGGCAATCAATACGAAAAGAAAATAGAACACTTTGGGTGTAAAAACGCCTATTCTCCTGAAGACCCACTGATTCTCTAAACGCGAACGCCAAGCACCCATAATTTCTCAGGTGGGTTCGCACCGGATTTTGAAAGAAAACACCCCACCGTTTTCAGCAAATTCCCTGCGGACAGCCCCCCAATTTGGAGAATATTACAAATAATACCTTTTTCGCCGAAGATGCAAAAGAAAAATCTGTGCATCTTTGCTGTCGCTCCCCACACGGGGAGTGTGGATTGAAATTTACCAAGGTTGTAGTATTTTACAACTTGAATACCGTCGCTCCCCACACGGGGAGTGTGGATTGAAATTGATGCTGAGAACTTGGTTTTTGCTCCCATCTCTCGTCGCTCCCCACACGGGGAGTGTGGATTGAAATCTTGATGAGCCCTGTGGGAATACCAAGCAAGTGGTCGCTCCCCACACGGGGAGTGTGGATTGAAATTTCACGAAAGCTTTGCCGGCGAATCTCATACATAGTCGCTCCCCACACGGGGAGTGTGGATTGAAATTTTGAATCAACAGATCTCCTTGGATACCCCAATTGTCGCTCCCCACACGGGGAGTGTGGATTGAAATAATTCGCGTCTCGCTTATGTTTTTGCCGCCAACGGGTCGCTCCCCACACGGGGAGTGTGGATTGAAATCCGGAACCATTGCGGCGTTAGAAACGCTAAAGCGGTCGCTCCCCACACGGGGAGTGTGGATTGAAATGCCGGAACTATGGATTTATTTTTGACGCACTGTAGTCGCTCCCCACACGGGGAGTGTGGATTGAAATCGAACGCCTATTCCGTCAATCTGGACTGGATTATGTCGCTCCCCACACGGGGAGTGTGGATTGAAATTTGAGAAAATCCGCACCGAAGGCCATAAAGCCGGAGTCGCTCCCCACACGGGGAGTGTGGATTGAAATGAATAGCGCGTTGTTAAACTGCCACAGTCCCAACGTCGCTCCCCACACGGGGAGTGTGGATTGAAATACAATGACCGCCGATTATGGCGGGGTCTACGACGTCGCTCCCCACACGGGGAGTGTGGATTGAAATATAATTCCGCAGTCCTTTTCCAGCAGCAAGGAGCGTCGCTCCCCACACGGGGAGTGTGGATTGAAATTGCCATTTGCCATGCTGTACCGGGACGAAGCCGGGGTCGCTCCCCACACGGGGAGCGTGGATTGAAATACGCTAATGGGGCAGTGCTTTTTATACGGGAATGGCGGTGTCGCTCCCCACACGGGGAGCGTGGATTGAAATGTCAATCTGGTTTGCAAAGCCAGACTTGATAAAATGTCGCTCCCCACACGGGGAGCGTGGATTGAAATCCGGATCATCCTTTCCACGGCGCTGTGGTCGTACAGGTCGCTCCCCACACGGGGAGCGTGGATTGAAATACAAATGTGGACGGACACCATTTTCGCCGTCCGTCGTCGCTCCCCACACGGGGAGCGTGGATTGAAATCAGTACAGGCCACGTGTGTTCAGCGGGGTCGTGGTCGCTCCCCACACGGGGAGCGTGGATTGAAATCGTAGATTGTGCAATTGGAGAAAAGGGAGTTGTTGTCGCTCCCCACACGGGGAGCGTGGATTGAAATCGCTAGTGTTTTGCCTGTCGCGCTCCGCGTCACGTCGCTCCCCACACGGGGAGCGTGGATTGAAATTCTAGACTCTGAAGGTGGTGTAACGTATGCGCAGTCGCTCCCCACACGGGGAGCGTGGATTGAAATGCCGTTCGACCCAACCAGCGGCCTGTTTCCACCGTCGCTCCCCACACGGGGAGCGTGGATTGAAATACCCTTTAAAAAGCTAAACGCAGACTTGGGGTGGAGTCGCTCCCCACACGGGGAGCGTGGATTGAAATGATATGCTAAAGGATATCGAAAACAAGTTTAACAGTCGCTCCCCACACGGGGAGCGTGGATTGAAATTGCGCCTGCATCGCCGCCACCATTGCGGCCATGGAGTCGCTCCCCACACGGGGAGCGTGGATTGAAATACTTTCCGCTGCGTGGTTCTTGCGCTCCTCGTTCGTCGCTCCCCACACGGGGAGCGTGGATTGAAATGTTTTGCTGCCAGAACATTACGCATACGCACGCGTCGCTCCCCACACGGGGAGCGTGGATTGAAATCGCACAGACCCACTTTACACTTTGACAGAATGGAGTCGCTCCCCACACGGGGAGCGTGGATTGAAATGGTTTTTTGCCGTCAGACGGTGGCTGAAAGAGATGTCGCTCCCCACACGGGGAGCGTGGATTGAAATAAGAAAGGATGGATTTTATTTGAAAAAGCGTTCCCCGTCGCTCCCCACACGGGGAGCGTGGATTGAAATCCGCATTCCAACGCAACCTGACATCCCGCCATTGTCGCTCCCCACACGGGGAGCGTGGATTGAAATAATGGCGTTGTTGGCGTGCTGGGTCAGTGCCTTGGGTCGCTCCCCACACGGGGAGCGTGGATTGAAATCTTTCATGGTCAGGGGCGGTTTCCCGCCCCATGGTCGCTCCCCACACGGGGAGCGTGGATTGAAATCCGTCTTTACAATCTCCATACGCGCTGCCCTGTTGTCGCTCCCCACACGGGGAGCGTGGATTGAAATGTCTTCCCACTCCGGCAACAGGCATTGGATTTGCGTCGCTCCCCACACGGGGAGCGTGGATTGAAATAGCCTTAAGGACGGCGCATTTGATACCGGATTGAGTCGCTCCCCACACGGGGAGCGACCATTGAGACGGGATGGCTACCGCTGCCCAGGGGAGCAAACGGCTGTTGCAAAAGGATAAAAACAGGAAATCGGGCGAAAATTCTTTGTGGGAGAGTGCTTAACGAGAAAATCCTGATTTTGTTATTTCCCGCTGTCCCCGTAGTTGGACAGCACTCTTGCGGAGGGATCTTGCACGTTGCAGCCCTCCCAGGATTTGTTGGGCATCCAGAAGTCTGTAACCATTTCGGCCTGGCCGGGGTAGTAGCGCTCGAAGAGCTCCCGGTACAGCAGGCTCTCTTTGGTAAAGGGCTGGGCAAAGCGGTAGAATTTCCGGCGGTGTTCGAACTCCGCATCGGTGTACGTTTCTTCGGCGTAGGCTTTCAGGTCGTCTACCATGGAGTGTCCCACGGCATCGGAGAAGGCGGCTTTCTCCCGCATGAGGATGTCTCCGGGCAGATAATCCCCCTCAAAGGCATGGCGCAGCAGGTATTTGCCCTTGCTGTAGTGGTTGCGTTTCATCTCCGGGTCCAGAGCCATAACGTATTCCACAAAATCCAGGTCGCCAAAGGGTACTCGGGCTTCCAGGGAATTGACGCTGATGCACCGGTCCGCCCGGAGAACATCGTACATATGCAGCTCCCGAATTCGCTTTTCGGCTTCCTTCTGGAAGGCCTCTGCGCTGGGGGCGAAATCCGTGTATTTGTAGCCGAAGAGCTCATCGGAGATTTCACCGGTGAGCAGCACCCGCAGGTCCGTGTGCTCGTGGATGTATTTGCATACCAGATACATACCGATGGAGGCCCGGATGGTGGTGATGTCATAGGTGCCAAGCAAGGCCACCACCTTGGGCAGGGCTTCCAGTACATCCGCTTTGGTGATGATGACCTCTGTGTGGTCAGCGCCCAGGTAGTCTGCCACCTCCCGGGCGTATTTCAGGTCGATGGCATCAATGTCCATGCCGATGGAGAAGGTGCGGATGGGCTTTTTACTGCACCGGGCGGCCACGGCACAGACCAGGCTGGAATCCAGACCGCCGGACAGCAGGAAGCCCACGGGGGCATCCGCATCCAGCCGCTTTTCAATTCCGGCGGTAAGCTTCTCCCGAATCTTCCGGCAGGCGGTTTCCAAATCATCTTTGCTGCGATAGGCCGGGGCGCTCATGTCCCGGTAGCAGACGAATTTGCCGTCCTTATAGTAGTGCCCGGGAGGGAAGGGCATGATTTTGGCGCACAGCCCCACCAGGTTCTTGGCCTCGCTGGCGAAGATGATCTGCCCATCGGCATCGTAACCGTAGTACAGCGGGCGAATTCCGATGGGGTCCCGGGCGGCGATGAGGGACTTGCCATCGAAGAGGATCATGGCAAACTCTGCGTCCAGCTGCCGGAACATCTCCACGCCCATTTCGGCGTACAACGGCAGCAGAATTTCGCAGTCCGAGTCGCTGTGGAAGATGTATCCCTTTTTCTGGAGCGTTTCCCGGATGGCCCGGAAACCGTAGATTTCGCCGTTGCAGACCAAGGCCTGCTCCCCCCGGACAAAGGGCTGCATTCCCATTTCGTTCAGGCCCATGATGGCCAGCCGGTGGAAGCCCAGAAAGCCTCCGGGAATGGGGAGAATCCGGCTCATATCCGGCCCCCGGGAGAGGGTGCGGTCAAAATAGGGGCGAATGCTCTGAGGCGTAAATTCCTTGCCAATATATCCAATGATCGAACACATAGCTGTCTTTCCTTTCTTTATGGCAAAACCGGATTTACGAGAAATCCGGTTTTGGATCCCTCCGCCCTTGGAGGAAAATAATGAAACTGGGGCGCAAACTTTCCAAATAAATCTCAAATTCTGTAGGGGCGGCTACCAGCCGCCCGAAAGCTGACGGACCTGAGCGTTTGATCTTAGCCCTCACTTTCGATACGTTCCGGGCGGCTGGCAGCCGCCCCTACGCTGGCAAATCATCTTACCCCAAACAGGATCTCGCCGTAGGAGGGGTAGGGCCAGGTCTCGGCGGGCATGATGGTCTCCATGGTGTCTACGCTGATGCGAAGATCGCGCATATCGTCCAGGATGTCACCTTTAAAGATGTCGGCCAGGGCTACGGTGTCCGGGGCGCTCTTGCTGGATAGCAGATCCGCTTCCAGCTTGCCCGCTGCCTTGTAGGCGGCGCAGAGCAGACCGCTGAGCTTGCGCCCAGTGTCCTCCTCGTAGCTGCAATCCAGCGACAGGGCCTTCTTGGAGGAAACTCTCTGGCAGAGTTTGGCGGTGTAGTCAGACACGGCGGGGAAGATATCCTTCCAGGCCATATCCAGCATGGTCTGGGCCTCGATGTTGATCACCTTGCAGTAGTTTTCCAGCTTGACCTCGTGGCGGGCGGTGAGCTCGGTCTCGCTGTAGACGTTGTGGATTCTGAACAGCTCCATATTCTTGCTGTCCAGCATGTGGGCCAGAGCATCGGGGGTGGCGCGGAGATTCAGCAGGCCCCGCTTCTCAGCTTCCGTCACCCAGGAGGCGTCGTAGCCGTCGCCGTTGAAGATGATGCGCTTGTGGTCCTGGATCGTTTTGCGGATCAGGTCGTGCAGGGCAGTCTCAAAGTCCTCAGCTCCCTCCAGGGCATCGGCGAACTGCCGCAGCTCCTCGGCCACGGTGGTGTTCAGCACAGTGTTGGTGCAGGAGATGGACTCGGCGGAGCCCAGCATCCGGAATTCAAACTTGTTGCCGGTGAAGGCGAAGGGGCTGGTCCGGTTCCGGTCCGTGGCATCCCGCTGGAACTTGGGCAGAGTGTGCACGCCAATGCGCATGACCTGCTTCTCTTTACCGTCGTAGGGCACGTCTTTTTCGATGGCCTCCAGAATCTCGCTCAGGTCTGAGCCCAGGAACATGGACACGATGGCGGGAGGAGCCTCGTTGGCACCCAGACGGTGGTCGTTGCCCGCAGAGGCAACGGAGATGCGCAGCAGGTCCTGGTATTCGTCTACCGCCTTGATGACTGCGCACAGGAACAGCAGGAACTGGGCGTTTTCATAGGGGGTTTCGCCGGGCTCCAGGAGGTTCACGCCGGTATTGGTGGAGATGGACCAGTTGTTGTGCTTGCCGCTGCCGTTGACACCGTCGAAGGGCTTCTCGTGGAGCAGGCACACCAGGCCGTGGCGCTGGGCCACCTTGCGCATCATTTCCATGGTCAGCTGGTTGTGGTCGGCAGCGATGTTGGTGGTGGTGAAGATGGGGGCCATTTCGTGCTGGGCGGGGGCAACCTCGTTGTGCTCAGTCTTGGCCAGAACGCCCAGTTTCCACAGCTCATCATTCAGCTCCTTCATAAAGGCAGCCACTCTGGGCTTGATGGCACCGAAGTAGTGGTCATCCAGCTCCTGCCCCTTGGGTGCCTTGGCACCGTACAGGGTCCGGCCGGTGAAGATCAGGTCTTTGCGCTTGTCGAAGGCGGATTTGTCGATGAGGAAGTATTCCTGCTCGGGGCCTACGGTGGTCTTCACGGAGGTCACGTCGTCGTTGCCGAAGAGCTTCAGAACGCGCATGGCCTGCCGGTTGATGGCCTCCATGGAGCGCAGCAGGGCGGTTTTCTGGTCCAGGGCCTCGCCGCCGTAGGAGCAGAACACCGTGGGGATGCACAGAACGCCGTCCTTGATGAAAGCATAGGAGGTGGCATCCCAGGCGGTATAGCCCCGGGCCTCAAAGGTGGCCCGCAGGCCGCCGGAGGGGAAGCTGGATGCATCCGGCTCACCCTGAATGAGCTCTTTGCCGGAGAACTCCATAATGACCTTGCCGCCATCCTTGGGGGAGATGAAGGAGTCGTGCTTCTCGGCGGTGACGCCGGTCATGGGCTGGAACCAGTGGGTGAAGTGTGTGGCACCCTTTTCAATGGCCCAGTCCTTCATGGCGTTGGCGACCACCGTTGCCACATTGGGGTCCAGGTGCTTGCCCAGCTTGATGGTTTTTTGCAGGGCCTTATAGGTATCCTTGGGCAGACGCGCCTCCATAGTGGCATCGTCAAAAACCATAGAAGAAAAGATTTCCGTTACCATACTGATTTCCCCTTTTCTGTAATCACAATTTATAAAACAAAAAAGCGACTTGGGGCACTATGGCTTTCGCCATAGCGACACCCTTGTCGCTTTTTCTGGAGTACCGGAAGAACCGGTTCCCCTGTCTGTATGGAGGCATCATACGCCAAAAAATGCAATTTGTCAATCGGCAAATTGCATTTTGGCGGTTCGCCCAATTGTTGCTGCCCCGGCTGCCGATGCTTCCGGCATTTTTGACATGCGGCAGGGGTGAGGTGTGCCATTGTGACGATTTCTCCGGAAAAATCATTGACAGGGGCCTTCGGCGAGAGTATAATGACCCCGAGTAGACAAGGATGTTTGCTGAACCTGGGCACACGCCCTCGTCCGGTGAGCGTCCTTTTTTCCATTTTTTGACGGAAAGGGACTGCCATGCTGTATACACAAGAAGATGTATTTTCCTATGTGGAGCAGGAGGATGTGAAGTTCATTCGCCTGGTCTTCTGCGACGCTGCGGGAAAACAAAAAAATATCGCCATCATGCCCCAGGAGCTCAAACGCGCGTTCTCCCAGGGCATTTCCTTTGATGGCTCCGCTGTGGGGGGCTTCAGCGGGGTGGAGGAGTCGGACCTGTTCCTGTTTCCCATCCCTGAAACCCTGACGGATCTTCCCTGGCGGCCCAGCCGGGGCAAGGTTGTGCGGATGCTTTGCAATATCCGCTATCCCGATGGGCGGCCCTACCCCATGGACTGCCGGGCTCTGCTGGCAAACGCGGTGCGGGAGGCCAGAGAAGCGGGAATCTCTGTGCAGATTGGCGCGGAATTTGAATTTTACCTCTTTAAAACCGATGCCGACGGCAACCCCACCACACAGCCCTTTGACCACGCGGGCTATATGGATGTGGCCCCGGAGGACAAGGGGGAGAACGTCCGCCGGGAGATCTGCCTGATGCTGGAGAGCATGGGCATTTCCCCGGAGAGCTCCCACCACGAGGAGGGCCCCGGGCAGAACGAGATCGATTTCCGCTATTCCGATGCCATTACGGCGGCGGACAATGCCCTGCTGTTTACCTCCGTTGTCAAGGCGGTGGCAGTGAGCAATGGGCTGTATGCGGACTTTTCCCCTAAGCCCATTCCGGAGCAGGCGGGCAACGGCCTGCATATCAATATCTCCGTCCGGCAGGACAATGGGGAGCACGTCAGCCAGTATTTCATGGCGGGCATTCTGGCCCATATCCGGGAGATGACGGCTTACCTGAATCCCACGGAGAGCGCTTACCGTCGCCTGGGAGAGTGGAAGGCTCCCCGTTTTGTCACCTGGTCCCCCGGAAACCGCTCCCAGCTCATCCGCATTCCGGCGGCTCAGGGGGAATATAAGCGCATGGAGCTGCGGTCCCCGGACCCCACGGTCAATCCGCACCTGGCCTATGCCCTGGTGATCTATGCGGGGTTGGACGGCGTGCGGCGGAAGCTCCTGCCTCCGGAGCCTATGAATGTGAACCTTTATACTGCGGACCGCAGCATCACGGCAGGCCTGGAGACCCTTCCCGGCAGCCTGAAGGAGGCAAAGGACATTGCTTCCGAAAGCGATTTTATCCGCAGCGTCCTGCCGGAGGGATTCTGGAAGTAATTGTAAGAGAAAGGAGCGGAAAGGGATGGCATCGGGAAAGAATATCTATAAGGTCCTGGTTGCGGGCGCCAATGACAAGACCTTTGCGCTCCTGCAAACACTGCTTCCCGGCAGCAGCTATGACCCGCCTCTGCGGGCCGGGTCTGCCGGAGAGGCCAAGCGCATGGCATTGGACTATGCAGTGGACATTGCCATTCTCAATGCCCCCATGCGGGATGAATTCGGCACCCAGCTGGCTCTGAATCTGGCCCGGGACAACGTGGGCGTGCTGCTGCTGGTGCCCGGTGAGAGCTTCGACGGGGTGCGGGACCAGGTGGAGGATGAGGGCGTTATGGCCCTGGCTAAGCCCCTGACCCGGCAAACGCTGGAAATGGGCCTGCACATGATTACGGCCCTGCGGGGAAAGCTTTTGCAGATGGATCGCCGGAACAGGGCCCTGCAGGAGAAGATGACGGATATCCGCACCATCAACCGGGCCAAATGGCTGCTCATCGAGCAGCTGCGCATGACGGAAAGCGAGGCCCATTATTATATCGAGCGCCAGGCCATGGATACCCGCCTCTCCCGCCGGGAAGTGGCAGAGAATATTATCAGGTCGTATGATCAGTAGGAGGATCTATATATGAAAGAAACCAAGTATATTTTCGTAACCGGCGGCGTGGTCTCCGGGCTGGGCAAGGGCATTACGGCGGCCTCTTTGGGCCGGCTTCTGAAGAGCCGGGGGCTGAAAGTGGCGGCCCAGAAGCTTGACCCCTATATCAATGTAGACCCGGGCACCATGAGCCCCTATCAGCATGGCGAGGTCTATGTCACCGAGGATGGCGCGGAGACGGACCTGGACCTGGGCCACTATGAGCGCTTCATTGACGAAGACCTCAATAAATATTCCAACCTGACCACCGGCAAGGTTTATTGGAATGTTCTGAACAAGGAGCGCCAGGGGGAGTATCTGGGCTCCACCGTCCAGGTAATTCCCCATATTACCAACGAAATTAAGGAGTTTGTCTACCGGGTGGGCAAGCAGACCGATGCGGATGTGGTCATCACGGAAATCGGCGGCACCATCGGCGACATCGAATCCCAGCCCTTTGTAGAGGCCGTGCGGCAGATCTCCCTGGAGGTCGGCCCTACCAACAGCCTGTTCATCCACGTGACTTTGGTGCCCTTCCTGCGGGGCTCCGACGAGCACAAGAGCAAGCCCACCCAGCACTCCGTCAAGGAGCTCCAGGGCCTGGGGGTCAAGCCGGATATCATCGTTCTGCGCTGTGATGAGCCCCTGGAAGACAGCATTTTCCGGAAGATCGCCATGTTCTGCAATGTGAAGCCGGACTGCGTTATTGAGAACATCACCCTGCCCAGCCTGTACGAGGCCCCCATCATGCTGGAAAAGCAGAATTTCTCCGGCATTGTGTGCCGGGAGCTGAATATCGATGCCCCCAAGATCGATCTGACAGAGTGGAACACCATGCTCCACAAAATCGACACCCGGGACAAGACCGTGACCGTTGGCCTGGTGGGCAAGTATGTGCAGCTGCACGATGCCTATCTGTCCGTGGCCGAGGCCCTGCGCCATGCGGGCTTCGACCTGGGGGCCAATGTGGATATCCGGTGGATCGATTCCGAAACCATCACCCGGGAGAATGTGGCCGAGGTCCTCCGCGGCTGCGCAGGCATCATCGTGCCCGGCGGCTTTGGCAGCCGGGGCATTGACGGCATGATCGCCACGGCGGACTTCTGCCGGGAAAACCGCGTGCCCTATTTCGGCATCTGCCTGGGTATGCAGATCTCCGTCATCGCCTTTGCCCGGAGCGTGGCGGGGATGGCGGATGCCAACTCCGGCGAATTCGACCCGGAGAGCACCCACAAGGTCATCGATTTCCTGCCGGACCAGAGCGACAGCGTTGCCAAGGGCGGCACCCTGCGGCTGGGGGCTTATCCCTGCCAGATCGTCCCCGGCACGAAGATGTTTGAGGCTTATGGCGTGAACCATATTTACGAGCGCCATCGCCACCGCTACGAATTCAACAATGATTTCCGCCAGGCCCTTTCCGATGCGGGCCTCACCGTCAGCGGCACCTCTCCCGATGGCTACATTGTGGAGACCGTGGAGCTAACGGACAGCCCCTTCTATGTGAGCGTTCAGTTCCACCCAGAGTTTAAGAGCCGCCCCAATAAGCCCCACCCCCTGTTCCTGTCCTTTGTGAAGGCCAGCCTGGAGCTGTCGGAGAACAGCTGAGCACATTCCCCCGGTTGCAAATGATTGCAAAACCGGGGGAATTTTGGTAGGATAGTCTCGAGGTGCTGTTATGACGTATGAAAATATGGTTCCCGGCATTTTCCGGGACCGGCCCAACCGGTTTATTGCCCATGTGGAGATCGGCGGAGCCGTGGAAACTGTCCATGTGAAAAATACGGGGCGGTGCCGGGAGCTGCTGGCGCCGGGGACGAAGGTCTGGTGCCAGCACTTTGCCGGAACACCCCGGAAGACCCAATACGACCTGATTTGCGTGGAGAAGGAGAATTACCTGATCAATATGGACTCCCAGGCACCCAACAAAGCCGTTCAGGAGTGGCTGTTGAGCGGCGGCCTGGGGGAGATTGCGGACCTGCGGCCGGAAACGACCCATGGGGACTCCCGGTTTGACTTTGCGTTCCGGAAGGGGGACAAGCAGTGCTATTTGGAGGTTAAGGGTGTTACGTTGGAGAATGGCGGCATCTGTGCCTTCCCGGATGCCCCCACGGAGCGGGGTGCCAAGCACCTGCGGGGGCTGCAAAGGGCGGTGACGGAGGGCTGCGTGTGCTATGCCCTGTTCGTGATTCAGATGCGGCCGGTATTGTACCTTCACCCCAATGACGCAACAGACCCCGCCTTTGGCAAGGCTTTGCGGGAGGCCGCAGCCGGAGGCGTCCACGTCCTGGCCGTGGACTGCCAGGTGACCCCTAACAGCATGACCGTCGGTCAGACGGTGGAGGTAAGATTGTAGCATGGCTCCCCCTCGGGGGAGCTTTTTGTATATTGGGGAAAAATGTCATAAAAGCATTGCATTGTTGCCTGTTGTTGTGCTATAATAACAGATATATATAAGGGATATTGTGCCCTGCTGCGCAAGCTGAACGTTGCCGTCACCGGCAGCGGCCTGCGTGCCTGGCTCCGCGGCCGCTACGCCCGGCTCCCCGCCGCAGTGCGGTAAAAAGCTCCTAAAACCTTCCCCTCCGGGAAAGCTTAAATAAAGAAAGGCGGAAATCTATGTTTATCCCCAAAATCAATTATTTTTATGTGGACCGGGCGCTTTCCATTTTTGGCAAGCTCCTTACCGGCGGTGTGGCACCTCTGGTGAGCATTGCCATCTATGTGTTCACGGCACTGGCTCTGTACACCATCGCCAAGCGCAGAGGCATTGCGGCACCCTGGCTGGCCTGGGTGCCTGTGGCGAGACTGTGGGTGCTGGGTTCGCTTTCCGACCAGTACCGCTACCTCACCCAGGGGCAGCTCAAGCACAAGCGGATTATGCTGCTGGTGTGGAAGGGTGTCAGTTGGGTGCTGACCGGCGGCATCGGTGTCAGCGCGTTTGCAGCCATTGCCGGGGCCAGCGTAGGGGCAATCCTCACCGTGCTGTGCCTGGCACTGGTGGTTGTCTGTGTGGCCATTGTCTATGTGGTGCTGTATTTCATGGCGCTGTATGATGTCTATGCCTCCTGCGATCCCCAGAACGCGGCGCTGTATCTGGTGCTGTCCGTTTTCTTCGGCTTCCTGGTGCCGGTGTTCCTGTTCCTCTCCCGGAACCTGGAAAAGGGGATGCCCCCCAGAAAGGAAACGGCGGAGAATGCTGCCTCTGCGGAAGGCCCGGAATTCTGAATTTGCCTGCCGGTAGCGGAGCCAAAGCCGCTACCGGCATTTTGCGAAAAGGTAGCCTTCTTTCCGATGGAAACTTTTGTTCTTGTGCCCGTTGACAAAGGCTGTCGGGTATTGTAAAATTCTAAGGTAGAGACGGAAGGTGTCTACGGGTGAAAGCCCCGGGCGGCTTTGTCTCTTTTTTGTTTTGTCCATTTATTTTTCTGCCAAAAAAGGAGAACGTTACATTATGGAAAAACTGGAGCAGCTGTACGAAGGAAAGGCAAAGAAAGTATTCAAGACCGACGATCCCGAGCTTCTGATCGTGGAATACAAGGACGATGCCACCGCATTCAACGGCCTGAAAAAGGGCACCATTGCCGGTAAGGGTGTTATCAACAATGAGATGAGCAACCGCCTGATGCAAATGCTGGAAAAGCAGGGCATTCCCACCCACTTTGTCAAGGAGCTGGATTCCCGCCAGACTCTGGTGAAGAAGGTTTCCATTGTGCCGCTGGAGGTCATTGTCCGAAATATCTCCGCCGGTTCCTTTGCCAAGCACTACGGCGTGGAAGAGGGCATTGTTTTCGAGCATCCCACCATCGAGTTCTCCTATAAAAATGACGCGCTGGGCGACCCCCTGCTGAATACCTATCATGCACTGGCCCTGAAGCTGGCCACCCCCGAGGAGATCAAGACCATTGAGGACTACTCCTTCCGGATCAACGAAGCCCTGAAGGCCTTCTGGCTGACCTGCGGCGTGACCCTGGTGGACTTCAAGCTGGAGTTTGGCCGTCTGTCCGACGGCACCATCGTCCTGGCCGACGAGATCAGCCCCGATACCTCCCGGCTGTGGGATGTGAAGACCCACGAGAAGCTGGATAAGGACCGCTTCCGCCGGGACCTGGGCGGCGTGGAGGAGGCCTATGCCGAGATCATGCGCCGTCTCGAGGAGCACCTGAAGTAAGAACAACGGAAACCCCTGGAAACTCCGGCAGGCGAAAAAGCCCACCGGAGCTTCCGTGCGTATAGAAAAGATACCAAAAGACACAATATTTGTAATAAAATCGGAGGATCACATTATGGGAAACTGCGCAATCGTTGGCATCAACTGGGGCGACGAGGGCAAGGGCCGGATGGTAGACCTGCTGACCCAGGACTATGATATCGTCGTTCGCTATCAGGGCGGCGGCAACGCCGGTCATACGGTCATCAATGAGTACGGCAAATTTGCCCTGCATCTGCTGCCTTCCGGCATTTTCCGCAAGGGCGTTGTGAACATTCTGGGCAATGGCGTGGCGCTGGACCCCGAGAACCTGTGGAAGGAAATGGAGCAGGTCCGTGCCCAGGGCGTTGCCATTACTCCGGAGAATCTGAAAATCTCTGACCGCGCCTCTCTGCTGATGCCCTGGCACCGGCTCCAGGACGGCCTGGAGGAGGCCCGCCTGGCCGACAAGAAGTACGGCTCCACCAAGCAGGGCATTGCCCCCTTCTATGCCGACAAGTACGCCAAGAAGACCGTCCTGGCCGGTGAGCTGCTGTACCCCAAGCACCTGAAAGAGCGCCTGGCCGATCTGCTGGAGTGGAAGAACCTGACCCTGACCGGTGTCTACGGTGCCGAGCCTGTGACCATGGAGGAGCTCATGGCCTGGGTTGACGACTACTGCGAGAAGATCAAGCCCTATATTGCCGATACCGGCGTGTTCCTGCGGGATGCTCAGGCCGAGGGCAGGAAGATCCTCTTCGAGGCCCAGCTGGGCTCTCTGCGGGACCTGGACTACGGTATCCACCCCTACACCACCTCCTCCAACCCCATCGCCGCCTATGCCCCCGTGGGCTCCGGCGCACCCAATGTGAAGATCGATTCCATCGTAGGCGTTGTGAAGGCCTATTCCAGCTGCGTTGGCGAAGGCCCCTTCACCTGCGAGTTCTTCGGCAAGGAAGCGGACGAGCTGCGCAATGCGGGCTTTGAGTTCGGCGCCAAGACCGGCCGCCCCCGCCGGGTAGGCCCCATCGACATCGTGGCCACCCGCTACGGCATCCGCTGTCAGGGTGCTACCTCCATTGCCCTGACCAAGCTGGACGTGCTGAGCTATATGGACCGGGTCCCTGTCTGCGCCCACTACGAGCTGGACGGCAAGCAGATCGAGGAGTTCCCCTTCCCCGCAGTGCTGCCCGATGCCAAGCCCGTCATGGAGTACCTGCCCGGCTGGAAGTGCGATATCTCCGGCTGCCGCACCTGGGACGAGCTGCCTGAGAATGCCAAGAAGTACGTGGAGTACGTGGAAAAGAACATCGGCTGCCACATCGGCTACGTCTCCGTAGGCCCCGAGCGTGACAGCATCATCTACCGCTAAAAGGAGGCCAATATGACAGACCGCTACGAATCCCCTCTGTCCTCCCGTTATGCCTCCGAGTATATGCTGCACCTGTTCTCCCAGGACGTGCGCTATCAGACCTGGCGCAAGCTCTGGGTGAGCCTTGCCAGGGCCGAGCACAAGCTGGGCCTCGGCATCACCGAGGAGCAGGTGAAGGAGCTGGAAGCGCACATCACCGATATTGACTACGCCGTAGCTGCCGAGCGGGAAAAGCTGGTGCGCCATGACGTCATGGCCCATGTGTACGCCTACGGTCAGGTGGCTCCCTCTGCCGCCGGTATCATCCACCTGGGCGCGACCTCCTGCTATGTCACGGACAATGCCGATATCGTCATCTACCGGGACGGCCTGCGCTACCTGAAAGAGGAGCTGAAAAAGGTCCTGGCAAACCTGCGGGACTTTGCTGAAGCCTACAAGGCCATGCCCACCCTGGGCTACACCCACTACCAGCCCGCTCAGCTGGTCACCGTTGGCAAGCGGGCAACGCTGTGGATGCAGGACCTGGCCTCTGACCTGGAGGAGTTGGACTTCGTCATCGACAATATGCGTTTCCTGGGCTGCCGGGGCACCACCGGCACCGAGGCCAGCTTTCTGGACCTCTTCGACGGGGACACCGCCAAGATTGACGAGATGAACAAGATGATCTCTGCCGACTTCGGCTTCGACAAGTGCTTCGCTGTCTGCGGCCAGACCTATCCCCGGAAGCTGGACAGCCGGATCCTGAACGTCCTGTCTTCCATCGCCCAGAGCTGCTACCGCATGGCAAACGACATCCGCCTGCTGCAGCACGACCGGCAGGTGGAAGAGCCCTTCGAGAAGAATCAGATCGGCTCCTCTGCCATGCCCTATAAGCGCAACCCCATGCGCTGCGAGCGCATCTGCTCCCTGTCCCGGTATCTCATGGCGGACGCTCTGAACGCCCCTATGACCGCCTCCACCCAGTGGCTGGAGCGGACCCTGGACGACTCCGCCAACCGCCGCATTTCCCTGCCGGAGGGTTTCCTGTGCGCCGATGCCGTGCTCAGGCTTGCTCAGAACGTCACCGATGGCCTCCACGTGAACGAGAAGATCGTGGAGCGCACGGTTCGGGAGTATCTGCCCTTTATGACCTCTGAGAATCTGATGATGGAGGCCGTCAAGCGGGGCGGAGATCGCCAGGAGCTCCACGAGATCATCCGTTCCTGCTCTATGGAGGCCACGGCCCGGATGAAGAACGGCGAAAGCTGCAATCTGCTGGAGCTGCTCTCCGCCCGGAAGGAATTCGGCATGCCCCCTGCCGAGATCGAGGCCCTGCTGGACCCCAAGCTCTATGTGGGCCGCTGCCCGGAGCAGGTGGACCGCTTCCTGAAGGAAATCGAGCCGCTCATCGGCGATGTCAAGCGGGAGACCGCGGAAATCAATTTGTAAACGGAGGTATCCCGATTGGAAAAAATTCTTGTGCTGGACTTCGGCGGACAGTATAACCAGCTGATCGCCCGCAGAGTCCGGGATCTCCATGTCTATGCGGAGATCGAACAATACGATGCGATCACCCCCCAGGAAATCAAGGACCGGGGCTATAAGGGCATTATCTTTACCGGCGGCCCCAATAGCGTCTATGATATGTCCTCCCCCCACTATGACCCTGCGGTTCTGAAGCTGGGCATTCCCGTTCTCGGCATTTGCTACGGCTGCCAGCTCACCGCCTGGATGGCCGGCGGCACGGTCATCACCGCTGAGACTTCCGAATACGGCAAGATTCAGCTGAATCTGAAAAAGCAAACTTCCAAGCTCTTTGCCGATGTGCCCGAGAGCAGCATCGTGTGGATGAGCCATACGGACCGGGTCGATCAGCTGCCGGAGGGCTTCGAGGTCACCGCCTCCACCGATAACTGCCCTGTGGCTGCCATGGAGAACGAGGCGCAGAAGCTCTACGCTGTCCAGTTCCATCCCGAGGTGACCCACAGCCAGTTCGGCAATCAGATGCTCAAAAACTTCCTGTACAATGTCTGCCTCTGCACCGGCGACTGGCAGATGGATTCCTTCATTGAGGATACCGTCAAGGCCCTGCGGGAGCGCATCGGCGATAAGAAGGTCATTCTGGGCCTGTCCGGCGGCGTGGATTCCTCCGTGGCTGCGGGCCTGATCAGCCGGGCCGTGGGTGACCAGCTGACCTGCGTTTTCGTAGACCAGGGTCTCATGCGCAAGGATGAGGGCGACTTCGTAGAGAAGACCTTCACCAGCCTCTTTGACATGCATTTCGTCCGGGTCAATTGCCAGGAGCACTTCCTGTCCTGCCTCAAGGGCGTTACCGACCCGGAGCAGAAGCGGAAAATCATCGGCACCGAGTTCTATAAGGTCTTCTGGGACGAGGTTCGCCGCCAGGGCGGCCAGGACGCCTTCTTCGCCCAGGGTACCATCTACCCCGACTGCATCGAGTCCGGCAAGGGCAACGCCGATAAGATCAAAACCCACCACAACAAGGTCAAAATGCCGGAGGACGTGAAGTTCCTGGACATCATCGAACCCCTGAGCAGCCTCTTCAAGGATGAGGTCCGCCGGGTAGGCGAGCAGCTGGGCATTCCCCATGAGCTGGTCTGGCGGCAGCCCTTCCCCGGTCCCGGTCTGGGCGTGCGCATCATCGGTGAAGTCACCGCCGAGAAGGTGAAAATCCTCCAGGAGGCCGACTGGGTTCTCCGGGATGAGATGGCCAAGAACGGCTATGAGCGCCAGATGGCCCAGTTCTTCTGCGTCCTTCCCGGCGTCAGCACCGTGGGCGTCATGGGCGACCACCGCACCTATGACCACCTCCTGGCAATCCGCGCAGTCACCACCGACGACTTCATGACTGCCGACTGGGCCCGCATCCCCTACGACATCCTGGCAACCGTCTCCAACCGCATTACCAACGAAGTAAAACACATCAACCGGGTCGTCTACGACGTCACCAGCAAACCCCCGGCAACGGTGGAGTGGGAATGAAAAATTTGTGATACTCCAAGAAAAAATAGCCTAGAGAAATCACAACATTTGGAAATCCTACATCTGATTTGATAGCAAAATGATAGCAACTCTTCCGCACCAATTGTTCATTCCTTTCAAAAGGGACAACTGGTTTGCAGGTTGCTTCCCAATCCTATAACGAGCAAAATGCTCTGCTGAGTTTTTGAAGCGAACTCAGCAGAGCATTTTTTGTTTGTCTTACAGAATGTCCTTGAATTTAGAAACCAGGTAATCACTGAGTTCCTGAGAGGGACCAACCTTTTTGAATTTCCCGGAGGTGTCGTATTTTGGGTAGTGGTAGCGCCAGCGGTCATATTCTTCCTGGGTGATTTCTTTGCTTTTCAGCTTCGTCATTTCGGTATTCCAGGCATCCAGCATTTCTTGAAGTTCTATACCGTCACTGCCGCCCTTTACAGGATTGACCCTTAGATGTACTTCCCCTTCGCTTTCGCAGACTTCCAGACCATAGCAGTCCTCCAGGGCAAAGAGCGTGTGCATCAGACCAATTTCAGAATCAATGTCCGGCACGTTCAACGCGTTGGGGGATACGTCCAGGGCGTTCGCCAAAGCAGCAGTTATATCTGCTTTGGGAGACCGGGTTCCGTTTTCGTATTGGGCAAGACGTACATCAGCGGAGCGCTCCGGAAAGCCGATAGCCATTCCGAGATATTTCTGGGTCATGCCCCGTAGTGTGCGAAAAAAGTGGATTCGTTCACCAATTGCCATAACAGCCATCTCCTGTGTTGTATTGCATTTTAAGTATAACAGATATGTTTAGAATAGTCAAGAAAAACTTAAACATTACTGATTAAGTTTTTCGCTGCTAGCACTTGACTTAAACAAAAATGTGTAGTATAGTAATACTATCCTAAACAGAAACGCTTAGGATTCGCGGCGGTGAGGGGGTAGCCAACCCCAAGTCCGACGTTAGTGTACCTTGACAATTGAACAACCCTCCAAATAACGAACTCTCTGCGATGGATTCCGGTCCGAGCCACTTGAGGGATGTGCCATCCCAAAGACGCACCAGCCTCAGAAAACCGGGCGGTTCCCGGTTCGGCGATGACAGCAGAGAGGGGATACTCTCCACCAGCTACAGTCCGGGCGTGTTGGCAACCGTCGCAGGCAATAGGGTGAGAGGCTTCGTAAGTCAATCGGAGATTGAGAAATGGGCGCCGGAGTCACTTCCGACGGTTTGGAGGGGCCCAAAAGTCTTACGAAGAAGCATGGGGTAGTCTGTGCTTCCGAGGAAACATCCACTACCAAATCTAAAATAGAAAGGAAAAATTTGCCTATGGCAGGAGAAATCTTTATGCGCGTTGAGGAAGTTGCGGAGGAGCTTGGGGTATCTATTCCCTATGCCTACAAGCTCATTCGTAGCATGAACGAAGAACTGAAAGAGGCTGGCTGCATCACCATTGCGGGCCGGATTGATCGTAAGTTCTTCCACGAAAAATTCTATGGAACCAGAGAACAGAAAGGAGACAAGTAATCTATGGCAGTCTTTCGGGACAAAAAGAATGGTAGCTGGTATGTTCAGTTCCGGTTTACGGACTGGAAGGGCCAGCGCCAACAGAAATTGAAGCGGGGCTTCTCCACAAAAAAGGAAGCCCAAAATTGGGAACGGGAGTTCCTGATGAAGAAACAGGCAGATGTGGATATGACTTTCGAGAGCTTTGTAGAGCTGTACGAAAAGAATATGAAGCCAAAGCTGAAGCTCAATACCTGGCTCAGTAAGGAACACATCATTCGGACAAAAATTCTGCCTTATTTCAAGAATCGGAAACTGGCAGAAATCTCAGCACGGGATGTGATCGACTGGCAGAATGAAATCCGACAATTGAAGAAGTCCAACGGAGAGCCGTACTCAGCGGATTATCTGGAAAACATTCATACCCAGCTCAGCTGCTTGTTCAACCATGCAATCAAATACTACGGACTCCAAGTCAATCCAGCGGCCCAAGCCGGGAGTATGGGGGACGAAAATCCCAAGGAAATGCTTTTCTGGACGAAGGAGGAGTACATGAAATTCATTGATGTGATAATGGATACAATATATGTAATCTCGTCTGCGACAACAGATCAATCAAACAGGTAACGGCATTCTGCATAGTCCACCCGGCTTTTGAGGTGATCTGTGCTGCATTTACTATTGTCAAACAGCTGTTAAGAGTGGATCAATCAGCCACAAAGATTCTGGAAAATAAAAGTTACGAATTAACTAAAAATTATATTGACAAACACATTGAACGGAGATATAGTATACTCGCAAGGAGGGATTGTGATGGATTCTACCGAAAAGCGTCTTGGTAATGTAGCGGAGATCATGGCTGGTTTGACCGGTTTTGCGGATAAGGGCAAGTACAGGTATAGCGTGGTTCAGCCTAACAGCTTTACGGATACAGGCCTGATGAACGAAGTGGATGTGCAGTGGCGAAGTGATGAACTTACGGACAAACAGTTGCTGTCTGTAGGCGACATTCTGGTTAAACGTCTAAACCCCTCGTTTGTGCATGTGGTTGCGTTAGAATCTGCAGGCATGGTGGCATCGCAAAACATTCTTGTTGTTAGGCCCGGTGCTGAGATCGATCCTGACTATCTGGGTTATCTGCTGGAACAGAAAGATATCCTTGGACAGGTGGAGCATTTGACCGGTAGCACGGCAGCAATCAAAGCGGTGTCGGTCAAAAAATTGGCCGGCATCACAATTCCGGTTATCCCTTTAATAGAACAGCGCAAGGTTGGTGCCATCTGGAAACTCAGCCGAAAGCGCAAGCAGCTTCTGAATGAATACATGGCCGAAAACGACAGATTGGTGTCGTTACTGGCTTCCCAAATACTAAACGTTGGAGGAAATAGAAAGTGAGCAAGACTACTTCTCAGGATATTAAAGCGACGCTGTGGAAAGCGGCTGGAACCTTCCGCGGTACGATTGATGCCGCAAACTACAAGGACTTCGTCCTATCCATGCTGTTCCTGAAATATCTGGATGACACCTACAAGGAGTTCCTCAGAGATCTGGAAGAACGGTACAAGGGCAACCAAGTCCGCATTGAGCGGGCCAAAAAGAATCTGCCATTCGTCCTGGGGGAGAAGGAACGATTTGATTATCTCTACGAGAACCGATTTGATCCCAAAATCGGTGAAATGATCAATACCGCCCTACAAGGCATCCAGGACAGCAACACCGAACTGCGAGGTGTGTTCCGCAGCATCAATTTCAACAGTGAATCCATGCTGGGCAATCCTCAACAGAAGGTAACCAAGTTGCGTACGCTTCTGGAGGATTTTAAGCCTTTGTGCCTGGAGCCTTCCCAGATTGAAGTTGGCCCAGGCGAAGATCCTGCGTATGTGATCGGTGATGCTTATGAATACATGGTCGGCGAATTTGCCGCTGAAGCCGGGAAAAAAGCGGGCAGTTTCTTTACTCCGAGCATGGTTTCTGAACTGATGGGTAAATTGACCGCGCCCAGGGCCGGTGACTCTATTTATGATCCCACCTGCGGCTCTGCTTCGCTGCTGATCCGCACTGCTCGTCAGGCTGGTGATCCGGATCAAGTCGCGATCTACGGTCAGGAAATGAATGGTTCCTCCTGGTCCATGGCCAGAATGAATCTCTTCATCCATGGAATCCACGTCAACCCCAATGACATTGCCTGGGGCGATACACTGGCCAATCCCCAGCATCTGGATTCCGATGGCAATTTGAAGCAGTTCGATGTGATTGTTGCCAATATGCCATTCTCCTTGGACAAGTGGGCAGAGGGTTTCAACCCTGGCGGTCAGGAGGATGGCAGCAGCGATAAGGGTAAGAAGTTCAAGATGACCGCCAACCTGGACCGGTTCCATCGTTTCGACTGGGGTGTACCTCCTGCAAGTAAGGGGGACTGGGCATTCCTGCTGCACATGCTCCATTCGTTACGGAGCAATGGCCGCATGGCTGCTGTTGTTCCTCATGGTGTTCTGTTTAGAGGCTCTGCGGAAGGACGTATCCGCCAGACTGTCATTGAGAAGAATCTGCTGGATGCTGTTATCGGTTTGCCCGCCAATCTGTTCTATGGCACTTCTATCCCGGCCTGTATTCTGGTGTTTAAGAAAAACCGTGCCACCAGCGATGTCCTTTTCATCGATGCTTCCGGCAAGGATGCGGAAGGCAAGCTGAGATACCGCAAGGACAGGAACCAGAACAAACTGGATCAGTGCCATATCGACGATATCTTCCGTGCCTATACAGATCGGGTGGATGTGGAGCGGTTCGCTCATGTGGCTTCCTTTGAAGAAATTAAGGCCAATGAGTTCAACCTGAACATCCCCCGCTATGTAGACACCTTCGAGGAAGAGGAACTCATCGACATTGAAGAAGTGCAGGACAACATCGAGCGCATCAGGGGTGAGATTGCTGCCGTAGAAGCCCAGATGGCGCAGTATCTGAAGGAGCTTGGTTTATGAGCGAACTTGTAAAATACAGTGAGCAAACCTTTGAGAGCATTAAGCACGTCAACGAATATGGCGAAGAATACTGGCTGGCTCGTGAACTCCAGCCGGTCCTGGAATATGTCCAGTGGCGCCGTTTCTCGGATGCCATCGAGCGTGCCAGGCTTGCTTGTAAAAACAGCGGCTTCGCAGTTGAGGACCATTTTGCCGATGTCGGCAAAATGGTTGACATTGGCTCCGGTGCAGAACGTCAGATCGATGATGTTATGCTTTCCCGGTATGCCTGTTATCTGATTGTGATGAATGGCGATCCCCGGAAGGAGGTTATCGCCATTGGTCAGTCCTATTTTGCGGTAAAGACCCGGCAGCAGGAACTGATTGATAACTATGAGCAAATGTCGGAGGATCAGAAACGTCTGGCAATCCGCAATGAGATGATCGCACATAACAAGTCGCTGGCAGAGGCCGCGCAGATGGCGGGCATTGAGGATCAGAGGGAGTATGCAATTTTCCAGAACAAAGGTTACCAGGGCTTGTATGGCGGCCTTGGTGCTAAGGAAATCCACGCCCGGAAGGGGTTGAAGAAGAGCCAGAAGATTCTGGATCACATGGGCAGCACCGAACTTGCCGCCAATCTCTTCCGTGCGACCCAGACTGACGAAAAGCTGCGCCGTGAGAACATCCAGGGGAAGCAGGCAGCGTATGATACCCACTACCAGGTTGGTAAGAAGGTTCGCCAGACCATCCAGGAACTGGGTGGTACCATGCCGGAAGATTTGCCGACACCCGAGAAGAGCGTAAAGCAGATTGAGCGCGAGGTCGAGCGCAAGAAACTCAAGGGGAAATAAAAACCATAGATTAGGTGCTGTTTGAAATTTTCGAGCAGTTTCCAATGATAAAAACGGAGGTGGAAGAATGTATCAAAGCGAATATGAGAAAGCCCTGGAGCAGGTGAAAACTGCGGTGGAGTTTGTGAGAGACTGCAACAATATCACCCGTTGCGAAAATACCTTGCGCAATTTTGAACGTGGACAGGCCATGGCCTGCCTGCAGGACATGATTCGAGAATATGGAAGCCAGATCGACGCCTTCGGTATTTGGGTCGATGGGGTGCGCGTGGTGAATGGCGTGCCACTGGAGCAATTTACGGATCTGGATATCAGGATACAGCTCCAATATGTGAGCCAACATATTCCTGCATACGCTCTTCTGCGGGAAGGCGAGAAGGAGTTGGCAAAACGGGCTTGCCAGTGGCTGGATGGAACGGAAAATAAACGAGTATGACGGTTTATAAGCAGGAATGAATGGAGGAAGATGTATGGCGACAACTGTTAATGCAGCTTTTGAAGAGTTTATGAAAGATATTGTAAATCTTGACCCCAACATTGTATCTGCCGCAAGAATTAGCCGTGATAATCTATTGAATAATATTGCCGAATTCGATGAAAAAGATGGTTTCTTCGATTTGTGCGATGAATTTAATGTACACTTTGGTTCCTTTGCGCGTAAAACCAAATGTCGAGAACTTGATGACATCGACTTAATGATCGGTATTGCGGCAAATGGAGCAACATACAATCAATATGATCCGTGGGATAATGTTCGGATTACTGCAAGTACTATCAACTCGGCACAAAAAGACTGCATGAGCGATGACGGAACATTAAGCAGCACAAAGGTGACCAACAGGTTTAAGAGTAAATTGGAGTCAGTGCGAGAATACTCCCGCTCTGAAGTTCGAAGAAACGGAGAAGCTGTTGTATTAAATCTCAAGTCCAAAGATTGGTCTTTTGACATTGTTCCGTGTTTTCACACTGTGACCGAAAGTGATGGACGGGCATATTATCTTATCCCGAATGGGCAGGGCAACTGGAAGAAAACAGACCCTCAAAAGGACAAAAAACATGTTACAAGAACCAATCAGAGCAAGGATGGACGTTTGCTAGAATTGGTACGGCTCTGTAAAAAGTGGAATAAAGTTAAAAATGCAAAAACAATTCCCTCATATATGCTTGAAACAATGATTGTTGATTATGCGGATTCTGTGAGTGAATTAAGTCAGTGGATTGATTTGCGGTTCAGGGATACTCTGAAATACATAGCAGGTCATATTACAGGTCCTGTGTATGATATGAAAGGAATTCAAGGTGATATCAATCATCTTAGTGTTTCTGACAGATGGAGTCTACAGTGTAAGGCACGAGCAGACTACGAAAAAGCATGTGAAGCGTGGCAGGAAGAACAGACGAAGAATTATAAAGGGGCAATAAGCAAATGGGGTGAAATCTTTGGAAGCAGCTTCCCAGAATACGGCTGATAGTATTTTTGTAAGACAAAATGAATCATATCTGCTTGATTGCTTGCTTGAACAGCGAAAACGGTATGCTTTTGCAAAAAGATTGCAGAGAACACAATCCATTATTATGATTGCGCTTACCGCTTATTCGGCAATTTCATCTGCAATCGGTCTAGAGCTGCTGACTGCAATATATGGGTTGGTATCTGTGATCGTTTTGGTTGCAAACAAATATTATGGAAAATGGATTGCAAGTGTCAAGCGGGAGGCAGCAACAATACAACAGTTCTTCGATGTAGTGCTTTTTTCTGCTGCGGTAGGCAATAGTGAGCTGGAATGGGGTAACTGTCCTAGCAGAATAGACATAGCTAAGCATATCGGGGATTATACAGATCAGGAAAGAGCAGACGTAAAAAATTGGTATAGTGACTATTCAAGGCTTTCTGGCAGTCAACAGGTGTTCTATTGTCAAAGTGAGAATGAACGCTGGACGAAAAATATAATTAAAGATTACATGGTATTGCAAATTATAGTCTGGACCGTGGTAACTTTACCAGTGATTATAAGCTTTTTTGTTTTTAATCCAAGCGTTATAAAGGCTATCTGTGTCTGTACATGGTTGATTCCGATTGGAGAGTATGCAGTAAGTTCGATTTATGAAACTATAGAATGCCGCAATATGCACGAAAAAATAAGAAGTGAAGTGCATACGATTGAAGAATCTTTGTACGGTGATAGTGATGACTTAGTATCATCGCTAATGAATTTGCAGCAAAGCATATACAAAAGTCGGTGCGAAAGTCTCCTGATTCCAGACTGGTTTTACTCACGCCGAAAGCCTAAATACCAGAAAATTGAGGACCGTATTGCCAGAAAAATCAGTGATAGCTGAGAAAAGAGTGTACAACATGACACCAGAAGTAAAAGAAAGAATAGACCAAATCCGGCACGGAATCGTGCCGGAGGGTTATAAGAAAACCAAAGCCGGAATTGTGCCTGCGGAATGGACTGAATACGCAATTGCCGATTGCTTGAAGCGTGTGGAGCGACCAGTTGAGGTTAAGTCAGATGAAATGTATACGCAGATTGGTATTCGGTCTCATGGCAAGGGCTTGTTTTATAAGGAACCTGTAAACGGAAAGGCCTTGGGAAACAAGTCGGTTTTTTGGATTGAGCCGGACTGCTTTGTCTTGAACATTGTCTTTGCTTGGGAGCAAGCGATTGGAAAAACAACACAAAAAGAAGTCGGTATGATTGGTTCACATCGCTTTCCGATGTATCAACCGATAAATGAGCGGGTTGACATTGATTATCTGATTTCTTACTTGATGACCAAGCGAGGAAAGAATATTTTGGAAGCAGCTTCTCCCGGTGGAGCCGGACGAAACAGAACACTGGGGCAAGACCGGTTTATGAATAGCAAAATTGTCCTTCCTACGCTTGCTGAGCAGAAAAAGATTGCTTTGATTCTAACCATGCAGGACAAGATTATTGAACTTGAGCAACAAAAAATCGAAGAAATCAAAAAAGTAAAGCGGTTTTTCCTTGAGAAAATGTTTCAAAAGGAAGGCCAGACTGTGCCGGAAATTCGCTTCAAGGGATTTACTGCCCCGTGGGAAAAGCGTAAGTTCTCAGATATTACTTTTCCGGCTGGTGAAAAGAATAAGGATAACCTTCCATTAGAGAGCTATTCAATTACCAACGAATATGGGTTTGTACCACAAGACGAGAAGTTTGAGAATGGTGGAACGATGCGAGAAGCAGATAAAAGAATGTATTATATCGTTTCTCCGAACTCCTTTGCATATAACCCAGCAAGAATAAATGTTGGTTCAATCGGATACCAAAATGTCGGGAAAAATGTGATAGTTAGCTCCCTTTACGAGGTTTTCAAGGCCTCTGAAGATGTGGACGATAG
>OLZT01000003.1_pt1 | contig 186636 bp, 142 predicted proteins | sample 1644501 | NCBI WGS metagenome assembly OLZT01 (sample SAMEA103958140, study PRJEB25191) | human gut metagenome | biome: human-associated habitat [ENVO:00009003]; feature: intestine environment [ENVO:2100002]; material: feces | place: Germany | collected 2013/2015 | reverse complement strand
TTCTCAGCCAGCTTAAAAACAGAGGGTGTACCAAACTGTATTTTGATACACCCTCTTGATCTTTTTCATATTGGTGGATATCCGGGTAGGTTACACCTGTCGAGCTCAGTGGTGCTGCTCTACAGGGCGGGGAGGTCGCGGTCGAGGAAATCGAAGAGGCGGTGCATTTCAGAGCAGCCGTTACTGCGGCATGTCGTCAGGTCGAACGGTGACGAGTTTTTGCGGGCAGTGGCTATGCCTTCTTCGGCGCCAAGTCTGTGGTATATGTCAGGCGACTGATTGTAAAAACTCTCGCTCTTCTCGTAATTCTCCATGCAGGCAATTTTGCGCAGATCGGCCTTGAGCTCAGGCTCGAAAGCATCATAGAATTTATTGGTTTTCCTGAAATGGAGCAGATACCAGTATTCGAGACACGGATTGTTGATTACTATCAGAACTTTATCAAGCCAGGAGTGTCGTGACCGCGGAGGCAGTTTCCCGGCAATGGCTTGCAGGTATTTGCCATACCAGTCTTTGAAAGTGTTAACAGTGGTTCGTCAAGATCAATGAATAGAATGACACGGTTATAATGGGCTTCTATTTTTTCTTTGGCGAGGGAGAAGAGTTCGTTGATTTTCTTTGCAGAAGGCAGATTAGGCTCAATCTTGATTTTCCTGATTTTGTCACAAGGATAGTGCTGCCTGACCTTTTCGATATACCATTTTTCATCTTTACCGTCTACGATGATAGCTATTGCCGCCGGCGACCTGCGTTTTCTTAAAATTCGGGCCATGGTTATTTTGTGTTATCAGAACGGTTTATATAGGTTGCTCCCAGACGTGGAATAGCTCCCAGGCGTCCGGAACGGTAGGCTTTATAGCGATTGGTAGAGTCGCGCAGGATATCGCTGCCGAAGTCGGCCAGCGAGTAAAGCTCGGTGGTGCCTGAGTCGTTTTTCTCGGTGAACCATACGCAGTCATCTCTGAAAGAGTCCTTGTCGTTGAGGAATTCGCGTATATGGGTAGTGAATACCATCTGCGAGTTGCCTGCGTTGGAAAGGTAGGTTGTCAGGAAATGCTGGTAGAGGTCGGGGTGCATCTTGCTTTCAAGCTCGTCAATGGTGACAAAATGGGATTGGGTCGTAAGTTTGATGAGAATGCTCGACAGCTCGTAGAACCGCTTGGTGCCGTTCGATTCCTCATTGAAGTCAAACAGAACGTCTCCGCCCGAACCTGTGTGGGCCATCTTGACAGTAAGTGACTTGGATGTGGGGTCTTCGAGCAGCGTTGCCTTGAGTTCGGCGGGGGCCTCATTGTCGTTGAGTATCATGTCGACGAGTCTGGGAGGCAGGGGGTTGGCTCTTTTTTCGATTACCAGACCGGAAACACCCACGTCGGCGCGGCGCATCAGTTCGGTTACCTGCTCTTTGCTGATGGCTTCGCGGTCGATCTGCTTTGAGGTATATTCGGCGAGGTGCTGTTCAGAGGTCTTTACGATAGGTAGAATGTAGGATCGCGCCCAGTCGATTATGGCTTTCATCCATGGAATGTCGATATTGCTTTTCTGAAATGAGCCGAAGACGGTTCGGTTCGGTAGCAGGTTGACAAGTAGGTCTCTGCCTTTGGCTGTGTTAGGGTATTTGCTTCCCCATTTTATGGATGACACCATGCTTTCGGGATCAAGCGTTCTCTCGAAAACCCGGTGGGATCTCAGCTCGCCGAAGGGGTGAGCATCGAGAAGCTCATAGTTGACCGTTTCGGGGCTGAAATGAACTTCGTAGCGATATTTTTTATTGTCACACAGGAAATTGATTATCATCTCCGAAGGCTTATCAGCGCTTTCGGGGTCGAGGGCGAATCTGGTATAGGGTATTGTGTTTGTTTTGTTCTCGACAGGGGAGAGGATAAGCTGAGGGAACATGGCGAATGCTCTGAGGACATTGCTTTTGCCGGAGGCGTTCGGGCCGAGTATGGTGGCGATTTTCAATATGCGGTATTTATCGATAGTCGCCACGAAGTATTCCTCAAGGTGTGTCGAGGGAGTGGCTTCGAACGAGAGTGTCACCGGTTCTTTTATAGAGCGGAAGTTAGAGATGGTAAAGTCTAAAATCATGGTGGCAAAAGTTGAAATTTCTTTTGTGAGAGGCTTGATTTTGCAGGTAGGTTGCAAATTTAAGCATTTGGCGCTTATAAACCAAGATTTTAACATTTTCCCGACTGAAAACAAGGAGAATCGGCCTTTCGGCCGGTTGAGAATTGTGACCGTTCACCATCTGTATATCTCAAAACCCCGAATAGCAAATCATTACTGATTCTGCTGACAAGCGCGGGACGCGCGAAATCTCTACAATCGCCTGCGATAGCTGTCGGCTACTACCGCTCACCCCACAAATTCGCGGCAAGCCACGGCAGTACGCGCCGCCGCGAAACGCGACAGTGCAGGTCGTCGGCCTTGGCTAACGCCGTTTGCGTGACTGCGCGCGCTCCGCGGCTTGCACGCATATATTGTTGGCTCTCAAGCCCACAGCTATCGCAGTGGGATGAAGAAAATCCGCGCCTCACGGCGCTTGACGCGAATAGGCTGTTTGATGTGGTTATTCTGCAAAAATGTCAGTACTGTAGCCACAGGCACGCGGCTACATTCAGGCCGAAAAATCATATTATAGTTCACACACAAAGTAAATATGCATTCCGACATGTAGGGATGCTCCATGGAGCATCCGGCCAATTTAGTTGTCAGCAGTCGCTATGACGGCTGCACCATGGTGCAGCCCTACATAAAATGCACAAATACTTACTGTTTTACCTATAACAGCCCTGACTACTCTCTATCGGTAACGTCGATTCCGATATGTCGGGAGGTTTTGTGGGCGGTCAGCGGATGCGGCCGGCGTCGGCGAGGGCCGAGAGGTGGGCGACGCGGTCGACGATCCATTGGCGAAGAGCCGAGGCGTGGGTGTCGTGGCCTTTCGAGCTGACGGCCTTGCACCATCCCATCTCGTCGCCGGCAGCCCAGAGCGAGCCGTTGACTTCGGCGGAGGGGCGCACCAGCCGGGTATATTCGTCGACAAAGTCGAGCAGCCGCGGATAGATGTCGCTCTCGAACCGGGCAAAGCGCTCCTTGTAAAGCTCGATGAATCCGGGCGTAGCGACGAGCTTTTCGAACATTGCGTTGAGCCAGATTGTGCCGTCGTGGGGGCGCAGTCTGTAGCCGTCGCCCGTTCCTACCATGAGGTTGAACGAGGCGTCGAAGTCCCATGCCGGGCCGAATTTCCAGAGGCAGTCGTCGCCAGGCCGCTCCTTATGGAGGTATAGACTTTTCGGATGGCCTATCTCGCTGTTAAGAACGATATTATAAAGGAGCAGATAGTCGACGAAGCTGTCGAGGTCGAACGCCTCGAAACCGCGTCCGTCGCCGGCGAGCCGTTCGGCTCGGTTAAAGTCTTCCTGCCATTGGGCGAGCTTCGCTTCGGGAGTGCCCCACGAGGGATCGTCTTCGGCGAGTTCGTCGAAGTCGGGATCTTTGACCATAACGGGCAGATTGTAGGTGGCCGACCGGAATTTATATTTTTCGTCGAACTCGTTGCTTAGTTCGAGAAGCACGCCCTCTGTCTCTTCGATGTCGACACTGGCGCCTCCGATGCCGATCTTCTCGGTCAGCATGAATGCGCCGAGATTGTTTCCGTTGAAGGTCACTTCGCAGGGCACGATATGGTTTGCCCAGGCTATTCCCATCTCGCGGGCGAGCCACATGGCCACGGCGTTGCGCATCAGCGACGGATCGATATAGTTTGCCAGCAGCACGTAGCTCTTGGCCTTTTTCATGCCTGCCAGAGCTGTTTTCTTGGCGAATTTGAGGCGCATCGGTTTCTTCGGCATCCACCATGTTGAGTTGCCGCGCCCCTTGACGGTGACGTCACACTCTTCGAGGTCGTCGATAAGGCCGTTTCCTTCGATTGAAATGCGTGCGTCGAGATAAAGTTCCTTTTCTTCGACCTGCTTCAGGGACGGATTGCCGGGGATGTCGATGAATATCCGGGGCACGGCGGTCTGCACGACGTCGATATGGCCGATAGCGTCGACCGTTATGGCCTTCACGCCATTGCCGTCGGAGAAGTGGGCGACTTTCACGCCTGAGGCGTCGACATGGTTGCACACGACATCGCCTTCGAGGCGTTCGAAACCGCCGTCGGTGCGGTAGATATGGGTCTGGGGCACTTCAGCGCCCATGCCGAGTGCAATGATGGCTGCTATTGCCGACAGTATCGTTTTCTTCATCTCACGGTTATTTTCAGAGTTTCGCGATCGTTGACAGTCACAATGTAGGTTCCGGGTGCAAGCGGCCCGACCGACGTCGAGCGGTCGAAGCGGCGGTCGGCGACAGTGCGTCCGCTGATGTCGGCCACAAAGCAGCGGCTTCCTGCTGGTGCGCCCTCGACCGCTATGCCGTCGCGGGTGAGACGGATTACAGTCTCAGGGGCTGCAATTCCGTCGAGAGAGTCGAAGGAGTGGAGAGCGTAGTCGAGACCGGCAACGTCGACGATTTCGTAGGTTGATGTTGACTGCTTACCAACGGGCGTAACCGTTAGCGAGTTGCCTGAGAGGTGCCATTCGAGGCCTTCGGCAACCTCATAGAACGCTTCGCGGTCGTCGGTTAGGCTGACGCGCAGGCCGAGAGCTGCCTCGTCGGCGTGTGTCGTGAAAGTCACTGCCAACGCAGTCAGCACAATAAGTGGCTTGAGTTTCATAAGAAAAAGCTTTGTGATTGAAATAATTGGATTAACTGACATGCAAAGATAGTGAAAGGCGAGCGCAATGTCAAATGAAAATTCATTTTCATTGACATAGCCGAGCCGCCTCCTATCTTATCCAGAGATAGTGAAAGGCGAGAGCAGTCCCAAATGAAAATCCGTTTTCATTGACATTGCCGGGCGCATTCTGTCTTATCAAAATCTACTAATCCACTACAGCAATCTTACTATTTTTTTAATGGGGGGGGGTAAAATGCTTATATTCAGGCGAATACTATTTCGCGCGGTTACTATTTCATATTACTAAGCCATCGGGAATAAATCATGGATCACTAATTTTGTAGCGAATTTCCCCTGACTGATTGATGATATGCTCTTGGTCAGTTATAAATCTACAGAGTTAATTACCTTTTTCTAATTCAGAATCGAACCTTTCGTTCACTTAATTTCTTTTTATGCGGATAAAACACAAATCAGCATTATCTCTTATTCTATTTGCAGCCTCTTGTTGCACGCTCTATGCTCAGGAATCAGTTGCGCAGACCTGGGAACAGAACAGCTATATAACGGGACTGACGAAAATCGAGCTCGGAAAATGGACTGTCCCCGACACCGTTGTAAACAAATGGGCCGACAAGGACGGCAATACGAAATTCCACAATTATCCTTCATGTTACCTTCTCGACCTCAAAGAAGAGAGTGGCGACGTCACCTCCGGAAAATCATACGTCCTGAAGGACATGGCTGAGATGTTCGGTCCCGACGGTCTTCTCAAAGATGCTCACGATAATCTCGACCGTCTGATGCAAAGCCCGCTGATGTCGGCCACGCGACTTGTCTATACTGCCAAGGGCGGCCCTGTAGATGTCGATTATATGTTCGGATCTGGAGGCTTCGGCAACCGGTTGTGTTACTTCTATGTTCCGGCCGACTCCAAAATTGACGAAACGACTTTGTCGATTGCTCAGGCACTCGCCGACAATAAGATACCGACATTCTGCATAGCCGACCAGATGCGCACTTCGGTCTACATGGATCGCTTCGAGAAGCAAAACGGCGAATGGACTAAGATCGACGGAAAGGTCGGCAACAGCGATTTGGGCGACAAGCTCAAAGACGCCACCAACAACTACGGAGGATGGGGCGACAACCTTATAACCGGCAAGCGTTTCAGGCTTAAATATTTCGGCGACGATTACACCGACGAACCGACCGACGACTTTCCTGCGGGCACTCGCATCTATTTTTTTCTCGCAACGTATAATGAGTACGGTTGGAACGGAGTTGCAAGTGAGGGTGTCAAGCCCTATTCCATTAAATTCGCTTACCGTCAGCTCAACCGTGAGTTCGGCTCGCAGGGAAAGTGGGATTTTGAGCACAACGACGCCCATAAGAAGAAGTATGAAACATATGGCCCCGGAATCTTCGCAGCCGCCGCTGTAAACTTCACCTATACCGATTCTGATAAGGGAACCCTCGAAAACGTGCAGTACCTGACGTGGGAAGACTTTGTCCAGCCCGATCCCGATGCCGAGAAAAAGGTCGGAGACTTCGACATGGGTGACGTCGGTTTCGGACTCTACGGAGTCAAAAACCCGCTTTTCGACGTGATCTCTGAATCGACAATAAAACTTCAGGCTATTCAGGAGGCCAAAGACTATCAGGATCAGTTCGACGGCAGCAAAGGTGCGTTGGGAAATGCCTACCGCTATAAATTCAATCTGACAAACGGCGATGAAAACGGCGAGAATAAGGTTTATTCACGTGGATTGCAGCCCGTCACTTTCACTCAGGACAACGCAGCGACCGGCGAGGGTCATTTCAACCCCGCGTATACCTGGGCTTCGATACGCCGTTTTACCGATGATTCGGAGGTAGGCGAAGTCGTGAAATTTGTTGTTATCAAGAAGGAAGCGAAACTGCCCAAGGAATGGAAGAGGGCTCCCATAGTCGAAGATCTCAATAATCCCGATCTGATCTACAGCATTCAATACGCGATGACAGATACCTATGATGAGACTAAGGTTCCTGAGACCTGGGACGGTAAGTGGTATATCGACGGCCAGCAAAAAGATTGTTTTGAACACCGCCGCGGCAACGAGATCGACAAAACCGCCTTGCCTCTCGAAAAAATGACAAGTCTCTATCACGACGCCGTAGAGACCCTGAATCCCGAAGGCAAATATATCAACAGCAAACGATTTTGGATGATGTTCGCATTCCGCGACGGTATCAGAGTCAGAACCAACGAGTCTGCCGTGGCTTCGCCGCGCGCTGAAGTTGTGATCGAGCCCCGAGGGACGGCCGAAACGATAGATCTCGACGGCAGCGAGACAAAGCATCTTGAATCGCTTGACGGGCTGGCGCCTATCGACAACCGAACGTTCTTTACACTGACCTATAATCCTCAGACCGAGCTTTACGGAAAAGAACACATATCGGCCCTGTTCATAGTCAACGAAGAGGGCAAGCGCTTCTGCAAAATCAAATACGACGAAACTAAAGGCGAGTGGGTAACCGTGGTCGAGAGCAACGACCATGCCGACAATCAGAATCCGGATTTTAAAATCCTGGATGTCATTGACGAGAGCGATACACGCCGCCATTTCGTGTTGAGCACAAACCTTGCGCCTGACAAGAAATTCGGCGTCATGGTCGAGACGCAACGTGATCTGAGCTTCGAAGGTATCTCCGTCATACCCTTCAACACGTTCGGCGGTTATCCGGCTGAATGTCAGATGCCGACGCTGAGCTTCGACAAAGCCGATCTTTACAAAAACGGTGTGCATGCAAACGGTGACGGTAATTACACGTATATTTTAGCGGCTGAAACCGGATGGGCTCTGACCGACGCTTCAGTTCCCGACCAGACTCTCTTTTCGCAATGGCGCTCCTACAACAGCCCGACTTACCCGTGGAACAATAACGAATCGGCATATCTCAACATACTCCATGGCAACGAGGCTGCTACAGGCACTATACTGGCCGAGAATTATCTGGCGTGGCTCAAGGAGTCATTCGGAGATGGCAAAAACCTGCTGATTGATAACGGTGACGGCACGTGGACAAACCACGATGTGCTCGCTCAGAAAAACGAAGATGTCACCGAAGTGAAAGTAAACTATGTTCTGAGAGCCTATCTCCCCTCCGCACCTGCTATTCTGGCCGACAGGCAGTCAATGAATGCGAAAGCCGCCGAAGCGCGTGCAAACGGCCCGTATGTTGTCCTTGAAGCAACGAAAGATGTCAGCGCTGTCAGGTCAGCTCTGACGACAGGAGTCGCGACAATCACCGCCGACGCTGATGCTCCCGCGGTATATTACAACCTGCGCGGGCAGCGGGTCGCTGCTCCCGTAGCCGGAGAACTCTACATTGTCAGGCGTGGCACGCAGGTCTCGAAAGAGATCGTCCGCTGAGAATATCCGACAATAATAAAGCCGGCCGGGGGCCTCGACAGCTCCCGGCCGGCTCTTTTCATTGCGTGATCTGTAAAAATTTTTTGCGGAGAACGAAAAAGGTTGTATCTTTGCAGTCGGGTAAGTCCTACACGGCCAGCTCCCCGCCAACTCCGTCAGATCTTGACCGAAGCAGCGGTAACGGGTTGAGCGGCGCGATGTAGATAGCTTACCCTTTTTTTGTGGCCGGACGCAGGCAGCATCAAGATTTTTTTCGGGCAAATTGATGTGTCCGGGCGTAGGGACGTGCCTCAATGCTATTAACTTAGCATTAGGACGTGCCTTTGGCTACAGTACCTGACAATTTTTTTGCCATTTTGGCGGACGTATTTGACAGTCAGAATTGTGACCGTTCGCCATCTGTATATCTCAAGACCCAGAATAGCAAATCATTACTGCTTCTGTTGACAAGCGCGGGACGCGCGAAATCTCTACAACCGCCTGCGATAGCTGGCGGCAACCACCGCTCCCCCACAAATTCGCGGCAAGCCACGGCAGTGCGCGCTGCCGCGAAACGCGACAGCACAGGTCGCGGGCCTTGGCTATCGCCGGTTGCGTGACTGCGCACGCTCTCCGCAGCTTGTCACGCATATATTGTTGGCTCTCAAGCCCACAGCTATCGCAGTGGGATATAGAAATATCGCGCCTCACGGCGCTTGACGCGAATAGGCTGTTTGATGTGGCTATTCTGCAAAAATGTCAGGTACTGTAGACTTTGGTATGTTTTGCATTCGGCTGGAAATCAGTGAAATACGGCGCGGACGCGATGAATCGCGTCCCTACACCACCGACGGCAATTTTCCATTCTCCATTCTCAATTTTCAATTACAACAAAGGGCGGCCGCCGGCCGCCCTTTTGTTGTTACATTCCGCGGTTCTCTGCCGGGTTGGCGCGCCGGAAGACGCGCTCCCAGCGTATGCCGCCGTGGTCTTTGTCGAACGAGACGAGCACGATCTCGGGGCGCCCGACGATATGGTCTTCGGGCACGAAGCCCCAGTAGCGCGAGTCGAGCGAGTTGTCGCGGTTGTCGCCCATCATGAAGTAATAGTCCATCTTGAAGGTGTAGGTCTTGGCCGGCTTGCCGCCGATATAGACCGTCGAGCCGCGCAGCTCGGCGTCGTCGTTGTGCTCGTAGTTGCGTATGCAGCGGCCGTAGATGGCCCATGTCGAGTCGTTGAGCTCGATGGTAGCGCCCTTTTTCGGAATCCATATCTCGCCGTAGTCGGCGCGGGTCCAGTCGGCGGCCGAGGGAGCGTCGGGATAGAGATAGTCTCCCGGGGTCGCGGGAACGCGCATGAGTTTCAGCAGCCGGCCGTCGGCCTGAAGGGATTTGACCATGTCGGCCGTCAGCGGGGCAGCGTAGAGCGGCTGAGCCGGGTCGAAGCCGTTGGAGCGCAGTCCGAGGGTGTCTTCTTCGGTGACCGGCACGAGGTTACGGTCGTCGCGGCTGACTCCGAGGCGCTCCCAGTCGGCCTCGCTGAGGCCGCCGCTGCGCATCTGAATGTAGTAGCTGAACTGAACGTAGCGTGGCTGGGCCAGCGGCTTGCCGTTGATGTGGATCACGCCGTCGACAATCTTAAGGCGTTCGCCCGGAAGTCCCACGGCGCGCTTGACATAGTTCTCGCGGCGGTCGACGGGGCGGTAGATGATCTTTCCGTAGGTCTGCGGATTGTTGAGGATATGCTCGCGGCCGAAAGCGCGCACGAGGGTATAGTAGTCGGGGTTCTGCATCTTCAGCGCCACGGTGTCGCCGGCGGGGAAGTTGAAAACCACGATGTCGCCGCGCTCGACGTTGCCGAAGCCGCGCAGGCGGTGGTATTTCCACTGGGGCCAGTCGACATAGCTCTTCGTCTCGAGCAATGGCAGTGTGTTCTGAACCAGAGGGAAGTGGATCGGGGTGTTGGGCACACGCGGGCCGTAGGCCATTTTGTTGACCCACAGATAGTCGCCCACGAGCAGCGATTTCTCGAGCGACGACGAGGGGATCTGATAGTTCTGGCCGACAAACGTGAAGATGAAGTAGACCAGCACCAGAGCATAGAGGATCGCGTCGACCCAGCTCATCACGGCCCGCACTGCGGCGTTTTTCGACTTCTTCCACCATGTCAGCGGAATGAAGCCGGTTATGTAGATGTCGAAAAGGAGAAACAGAAACAGAGCCACCCACCAGTTTCCGAGCCATGCCACCCACAGCAGGAAGATGACCGAGACGATGGCGAAGCGTATCCAGCGGGTTGTTTTTGTCTGGGAGATGCGGCGCCGGAGGTCGGCGCCGAAGTTGTAGGACTTTCCGGAGTCGTTGTTCATTTTTTCAGTTGTTTGCGATAGGCGCGGCGGCGGCGGTGCTGGCGGCGTTCGAAATACTGCCACTGTCCCTGCACTCCCGAGTTGTCTTCGAGCTCGAGGTTGCTCTCGGCGAATTTCAGGCCGTCGCGAATGTAGAGGGGAAGGAGATCGGAGAAGAGCAGGGCGTTGACGCCTTTGCCCTGATATTCGGGCTTGATGGCCACGAGCATGAGGTCGACGACGTCGTTTTTGCCCTTGATGGCCTTGAGCAGCCGTGCCCATCCCAGCGGGAAGAGGCGTCCGCGGCTCTTCTGGAGGGCGCGGCTGAGCGATGGCATCGAGATTCCGACGCCGACGAGCTTGTTCTCGCGGTCGACGATGACGCTGACATAGTCGAGCTTGAGAATGCCGAGATACATGTCGATATAATAGTCGATCTGCTTCGGAGTCAACGGCGTGTAGCCGTAGAGCTTGTCGTAGGCCTCGTTGATGAGCTCGAAGAGGGCCAGACCGTAGTCGGCCTTGATTTTCGAGGGGGAGGTATATTTGAGATTGCGCAGGCCGAAACGCTCCCTGACGATATTGCTGACGCGCATCATCTTCTCGGGCACCTTGTCGGGCACTGTCATCCGGTATTCCACCCAATCGACATCCTTCCTGTAGCCGAGGCGTTCGAGATGGCGCGGATAGTAGGGGTAGTTGTAGATCGTGGCCATAGTGCCGAGCTCGTCGAAGCCTTCGACGAGCATCCCCTCGTGATCCATGTCGCAGAATCCCATCGGGCCGATTATCTCCTTCATTCCGCGCTGGCGCGCCCAGTCTTCGACGGCGCCCATCATGGCGTCGACAACGGCTTCGTCGTCGATGAAGTCGATAAAGCCGAAGCGGGCCTCCTTGCGGCCCGAACGCTCGTTGGCCAGACGGTTGATTATGGCCGTAACACGTCCGGCGGGACGCCCGTCGGCGTATGCCATGAAGGTCTGGGCCTCGCAATGGTCGAACGCCGGATTTTTGGAGGGCATAAGAGTGTTGACCTCGTCGAACACCAGCGGCGGAACGTAGCAGTCGTTGCCGCGGTAGAGGTCGATGGCGAACTTCACGGCGCGCGTGAGCTCTTTCTTTGTCGGGGCTATGGGCCTTATCTCGATTGACATTACTGGGCTATTTCGGTGTTGACAGTCGCCGTCGCCGTCGGGCGCAGCGGCGAGTTGAGGAACAGCAGCAGGCCGACCATCAGAACAAGGAAGGTGATGATGGCGATATAGATCCGCGACGATGTGGCGCCGTGGATGGCCGTCTGGAGGCTGCGAAGGCTTTTGATCGAGCCGTTCGAGGCGCGCTCGGCGGCGCGGCGCAGCGAGGGGTGGGGCTTCTGACACGCTTTCAGCGCTTCGAACACTACGTTGCCGTAGGCCACAAGGTCGGCCGCGGTGTCGTTGGGCGTCAGGCTCGGACGCTGCTCGAAGCCGACGTCGATAAGCTTGAGATTGCCGACGTTCTCGGTGAAGATGATTGTTTCGGGGCGAAGGGCGTGATGGGCCACGCGGTTCTCCTGGATATACTGCAGGGCGGCCGGCAGGCGGTCACGGAGCTGCTCGATATGATGCTCTGTCACCGCGCCCTTGTCGATGAGCTTGCGAAGCGAATCGCCGTAGACGTCGTCGGTTATAATGCAGAGACCGATTCCGGGAACTTCCTCGAAATCGTTAATCATCAGAATGTTGGGGTGGGCCAGATTATAGCGGGCATCGAACTCGCGCCCCATCATCTCGCGGCACTCCGGGTCGTCTTTGAACTCGGGGCGCAGCGTTTTGAGCATTACCCACTTGCCATGTTTCTTGGCGGTGTAGACGTGGTAGAACTCCTCGTCCCATTCGGGAAGGTGTTCGATCTCGGTCCATTTCTCTGTGGCCGACTGCTGCTCGGCTGCTTGCTGAGGGGTCGGCTGCGGGTTGGGATTGTCTGTCATAAGCGCGAAAGGGGAAAAGCCCCGATATAGTTATAGTTGCGGCAAAGTTAACGAAAATTCCCCATACCCCCGCAAAAAAATGGAGAGGGCGCCCCGAATAGTTTATAAAATTTATAAGATTTCTAAGACAAACGCGGTCTTTGACTCAGAAACAATTCTATTTCACCGATAGCCAGCATTATATCCTCAAGATACTTTTTGACTTTTCTATCCATAAATCAGCTGTTTGGTTCCGTCAAGTTCTTCTCTGAAATATTTGTTCCTGATAAATCCCTCATCAACCAGATCGATTCTGCTACCCATGAGACTTTCGAGTTCCATATAGAAACTCATTATTTTTTGCATAAGGCTATAATCTTTTGAAGGTTGTCGGTAATCAAATACATATAAGTATAACAGCGAACTTTGGCAAAAGTAATTAATTGAGGAAATGATTGACCGTTATTGACTTCGCGGCGTGCGCTCATGTTCGGGTGACGACGGGCGCGTTGGCTGTTCGCGGTTTTTTCGCTAATTTTGCAGACCGCAATATTTCGCGCGGTTTCAGCGTTATTCTAAAGTCATGACACAGCGCACAATAGTTTTTGCAACCAACAATGCCCACAAACTCGAAGAGATTCGCCGCATCGCCGGCGATTCACTGGATATTGTCGGCCTGGCCGACATAGGCTGTCACGAGGATATTCCCGAGACGGCGCCGACGCTGTTGGGCAACGCGCGGCAGAAGGCACGCTGGGTCAACGAGCGCTACGGTGTTGACTGCTTCGCCGACGACACCGGCCTGATGGTCGATGCTCTCGACGGCGCGCCGGGCGTCTATTCGGCGCGGTTCGCCGGCCCAGGCCACGATTCGGCCGCGAATATGGCCAGATTGCTTAGCCTGATGGAAGGGCAGGCCGACCGCCGGGCACGATTCGTCACTGAGATCGTGCTTATTCTCGGTGGCGAGGAACACCGCTTCACCGGCGCTGTCGAAGGGGAGATTCTCTCTGCTCCTGTCGGCGAGGGGGGGTTCGGCTACGACCCCGTGTTCCGTCCGCTGGAAAGCGCGGCGCCGAGTTTCGCCGCCATGAGCCCCGACGAGAAGAATGCGATCAGTCATCGCGGACGCGCCACGCGCTCTCTCATAAGCTATCTGAAAACAATTTCCACCTCTCATAAAGAATGATCAAGAAAGCTATATTCGTGTTGTCGGCTCTGATAGCCATGGCCGTCAATGCTTCGGCCCAGCAGACCGGAAGCTGGCATTACTATCCCTTATATGCCGGACAGCCCGACAAGGTCGAGGTTGCCGATAACGGCACCGTCTACTATCTTTCGGCCGGACGTCTCTACAGCTTCGACGGCGAGGAAAACCGCGACTTCGTCAACGATTTCTCGGGCCGCAAGATAACCTACATGAAATATAACGCCGACGCCGATTATCTCTTCGTCGGCTGTGAGCAGGGCGACATCTCGCTCGTCTATCCCGACGGACACACGGCGCGTCTGAGCGACATTGCCGATGCCAATCTGCGCTACGAGAAAACAATCAATGCCGCCGATTTCAAAGGCGACGACGTTATTGTGGCCACTACTTTCGGTCTGGTGCGTTTCGACACAAAGACCATGACCGTCAAAGAGAGCGGCGTAACCGGCAAGAACGTCAAGGCTGTCGCCCATCTCGGCGACCGCTTCATTGTCAGCTTCGATGGCGCCATCCGTTCGGTAAAGGCAGGCGCATTGCTGAGCGATCTCTCAAATTTCACGACTCTTGTCGAGAACCGCGACGCTATAGAACTGGCGCGTCTCGGAGCCGCTGCGATCGCCGTCCGTCTGGGAACCGGAATCTATACCTACTCAATCAACGGAGATGTTGCCACCGAGGTGCGCCCCTATTCGGCCTATACCAACGTGCCGGCGTTCATCAATGCACGGCCGACACCGTATTATATAGTCAATAAGAAAGAGTTGCGCCGTTTCAAATCCGACGCTACCGATGAGCTTGCCGCCACACTCGCCGCTCCGCTCAACAGCGGGACGGTAACTCTCGGTATCGCCGACGGCCTCAAGGATGTGTGGGCCGGAACGGCCGACGGCATGGCTCTCTACGATCTGTCGGCCGCTACGCCGACAGTAAAGACCGAGTCTTTCAAGCCCGCTGGCTCTATCGGAGTCGAGAAGGTCGGATATATACGTTCGTCGCGCGACGGCAAACGCATCTATGTCGGCAATCTCGGCCAATCGAACCTCCCTATCGCAGACTGGGGCGGAACCCAGAAGCTTTTCCGCCTCGACTCCGACGGATCGATCCATGATCTCTCGATAGCCAACCGCTCTCAGCCCGGATTCCCCACCGAGGATATCGACGATCCCGCCATTCTCTACGTGGGCCAGACAAGCGCCGGCGCCGCCCAGATTCAGAAGGACGGTAAAGTCGTGAAAAACCTGCCCGGCAGCTGGACCTACGACGTCGCCATCGACCCCGAGGGAAATCTCTGGACGGTGCGCTTCGGAACCGGCAACAACGACGGAATGTACTTTCTGCCCAACGCAAAGCGCAAGACCCTGCTGACAACCACGACCAATGCCGACTGGACAACCTCCAACAAGGCGCTCAACAGCTTTCGCGGCCGAAAGGACGCCCAGATTCTCTTCTGCCGCCATTCAAACATGATGGTGTCGTATGAGACCGGGCCCAACGAGCCCATTATGTTTTACAACACTCAGGGAACCTATTCGAACCTCGCCGACGACAAAGGCGAAAACTTTGTCTATATCAACGATCAGGACGGTCGTTCGATATGGGTTGCCGGAACGTCGTGCATAGCCGAAGATGCCAAAGGCCAGATATGGCTGGCAACGAACGCCGGCGTATACGTGGTGACCGACCCGACCAATCCCTCGACCACCCTGCGCAGCGTGAAGGTTCCGCGCAACGACGGAACCGGATATGCCGACTATCTTCTCGACGGAATCAGAGTCTATGACATCGAGGTCGATGCCAACAACAACAAGTGGTTCGCCACTTCGTCGGGAGTCTATCAGACCAACGCCGACGGTTCACAGATTCTTCAGCATTTCGACAAGTCGAACTCTCCGCTGCCCGACAATACAGTCACAGCGGTATATGCCGACCCGCTGAGCAACAATATCTATGTCGGAACTCTCTACGGACTGCTGCGCTACAGCTCCATGACAGCTCCCGCCGCCACCGACTACTCCGATGTCTACGCTTATCCGAATCCCGTGAAGCCCGACTATACCGGCTGGATCAGCATCGTCAATCTCATGGACAACTCTCTGGTGAAGATCGCCGATGCCTCGGGCAACGTTGTCTACAGCGGCCGCAGCAACGGCGGCATGTTCACCTGGGACGGCTGCAACGCTTCGGGAAGCCGTGTCAAAAGCGGTGTCTACTATGTCTTCGCCTCGCATAGCGACGGAACCTCGGGCAACGGCGATGTTGTCGCGAAAATCCTCATAATGAACTAACCGGGCCTTCCGGCGGTTACTTTCAGTAAAGACATGAAAAAGAAACTCAGCTACACCAACGAAGCCCACCGCGCCTATGGCGTCGCCGGCATGGCAATAAGCCTCGTCATATTCGACGGCGAAGATATGCTCGCCTCGGTCGACATCGACCGTAATCCCGGCGAAATGATGGAGATGGCTCCCGATTTCTATTTCACGGGAAACCCGTCGCTGTCGGCAAAAGCCGCCTGGAGCCGCATAGTCAGCAACTTCAATCTGACGGCTGCCATGATTCTCGGCAATGCCCTCTGCCGCTCGCTCGTGCTCGAGCGCCGCGAGCTCGCCAAGGAGCTGCTGGCGTCGCTCCACGACACAATCGTCGGCGAGGCAGCCGAAACCTGCTCGCTCGAAGCCGACGAGGCCGAACGGCTCTTCAACAAAGACCTGAGTTATCTCTACCGCGTTTTCTCGAACAGCAATGTCCATGACATTGCCCACGATTTCGCCGGACAGCTGCGGCAGACGCGCCGCATGTCGCGCCACGACGTTGTCGACGCCCTCCGCGCAATAACAATGCTTTGACTTGTCGTCTCCCGGCTGTCAGCAAGATAGTCGGGGGCGAACAGCTTTTGGCGATTTTTAGCATTTTTTGCCGCATGAAGCGATGTCAATAGCGAACTTTGTTGTAACTTTGTACTCAAACATAAAGCAACTGCGGAAATTTTTTAGCAAAGTGTCGATTATCCGATTGCAATTATCTACCACCGATTATTTACGAAACGGCTACTGACACCTCCCTACATTTTTTCCAACCGGCATTACGTCAGCATCGACGTCTGTCCCGCCGACCCCCGTCCGCGCCACCCCCAAAGCGTAACTGACCCGCAGGCGATAACGGCAGCGACGTCGCTCTCTCTCTTCCCCGAGGCTGACGCAACAGCAACACGGCGCGCGCCCACGGGCTGGGCAATTACTTGTAAGCTTTATCTGTTTTTTTCACCAAAGACGCCGTCATTAAGGTTAGTTACATAAAGACAAATATACTTGAATTTTGGTTATGAGGGAGGTGCGACTCTGTGAAGAAGCGCACTTTCATTTTTTATGCCCTGAAGAATGCGCTTTTATAAGATTTATAAATGCCCAAAAATATCAACGCCGACGCTGCTGCCCGAGTTTATTGTTATCTCGGGGTTTTTAGTTAATTTTGCGGCATTATGGAAACAAAAGCCTACGAAAATTTCATTGAGCTTCTCAGCCGCCGTTTCTCCTGCCGTAAGTATTCGACCGAGCCTGTCGGCGACGACCTCATAGAGAAGGTTGTCGAGGCGGCCCGTCTCGCTCCGAGCGCCTGCAACCGTCAGCCATGGACTTTCATCGTCGCTCCCGACGGAGTCAGAGAGCGTCTCGGAGCACTGTGCAGCCGCTCGTTCGTGGCCGAGACTCCGACACTGATAGTTGCTGTGGGCCACCACGACGAAGCCTGGCACCGCACGTCGACCGACGGCAAAGACCATACCGACATCGACCTGGCGATCGCCATAGAGCATCTCTGCCTTGCCGCCACTACTCTGGGGCTTCAGACATGCTGGGTCTGCAACTTCAACGCGGCCGAAGCCGCCCGTATTCTCGGGCTCGGTGAGACCGAAGAGGTTGTGGCACTCATTCCGATAGGTTTCCCCGCCGAAGAAGAGCCTGCCAAGAAGCGCAAACCTCTCAGCGACATTCTGCGCCGATGAGGATTGCGGCCGAAATACTGACCGCGGCAGCGGCGACTCTCGGGCTTGCCGCCTGCAACACGTCGGGCTGTACCGAGAACCAGAACTCCATACCGCTGGCCGGCTTCTACTCGTCGGCGGCCGAGGCTCAGGTCTCGCTCGATTCGGTAGGAGTCTACGGCGTCGGAGTGCCCGGTGACTCGCTGCTGCTTGCTCCGGGCACGTCGGCCTCGCAAATCTATCTGCCCCTGAACGCTTCGGCGGCCTCGACGTCGTTCGTGTTCACCTACCGCGGCCCCGGCCTCGACAATCCTCTGCTGAACGACACACTGACCTTCGTCTACGATGCCGTGCCTTATTTCGCCGGCGAGGAATGCGGCGCCATGTATGTCTACGACATCACGCGTCTCGACGTTACCGATCATCTTATTGACTCTGTGGCTCTGCTCGACCGCCATATAACCAACGTCGACATCGAGTCGCTGAAAATATTCTTCCGCACGGCCGAACCCGAGCCCGAACCTGAACAATGAGAAAACTGCTGACGATTCTGGCCACACTTCTGCTGGCGGCGCTGACGGCGTCGGCGCAGCGAACCGTGACCCCGACGCAGCCTGCCGCCTCGCGGCCGGCCGTGGCCCGCACCGACAGGCCGCAGGGCCCTCCGCCGTCGGTTGTCCACGTCCACGACGAGCAGGGGCGCACTATCATGGTCGACACCATAACGGGCAAGGAATGGGTCGACTCCACACTGCTGAAGATTCCGAAGATGCAGTATCCGCTTCTCCACGCCCTGCGTGTCGGCGTCGACATCTGGGATCCGCTGATGCGCATAACCGGCCAGAAATTCGGACTCGCCGGAATCTCGGCTGCCCTCTCGCTCCACAACCGCTATTTCCCGACTCTTGAGTTCGGCATGGGCATGGCCAAAGACAGCCCGAAAGGAATGAATTTCACCTTCCGCAGCCCCGTGGCCCCATATTTCCGCATCGGCGCCGACTATAACATATTCTACAACAACTCGCCCGACTATCAGCTGCTCGTCGGTCTGCGCTATGGTTTCTCGGCTTTCCGGTGGAGCGTCGACAATGTCAGAGTCGACAACAGCTACTGGGGGCCTTCCGCCGGCTTCTCGTCGGAGCGGCAGAGCGCCACAGCCGGATGGCTCGAAGTGTGTCTGGGCGTCAAGGTTAAAATCGTCGGACCGCTCTCGCTGGGCTGGACTTTCAAGTTTCATCAGATGCTCCATCTGAGCGACAACGTCCTTGGCAAGCCGATGATAATTCCCGGCTTCGGAAAGCGAACCGGAGCTGTCACAGGTGCGTTTAACATCTACTATACCTTCTCGCTCAACGAGCCTGTCAGAACCGACAGTCCCGGGGGCGCTGAAACCTCAAATCCTTAATCAACCGACAGCAATGAAACGCATCGCCATCATCGGAGCCTCAAGCGGTCTGGGCCGTAGAATAGCCGCTGATTTCGCCCGTATGGGCTGGAAAGTCGCCGCCGCAGCGCGCCGCGAGGAACCGCTGCGCAGCCTGCGCGACGAATATCCCGAAAACATCGTCTATAAAACCATCGACATAACCCTCGACAGCGCCACAGAGCGGTTCTACGACCTCATAGAGATGAACGGGGGCGTCGACATTGTTCTGATAGCCTCGGGCATCGGCTTTCAGAATCCCGACCTCGAGCTTAATAAGGAGATCAACGTGCTCGAGACCAACGTCGTCGGCTGGACGCGCATTGTCAACGCCGCCTACAAATATTTCCGCGACACCCGCAATAATGCACCCGGCCGCATCGCCGCCATAACCTCGGTAGCCTCGACGAAGGGGATCGGCGTCGCCGCCGCCTACAGCGCCTCGAAGCGCTTTCAGCGCACCTATCTCGAAGCCCTCGAGCAGCTTGCCCGGCGCAACAGGGTCAATGTCCGCTTCACCGACATACGTCCCGGCTTCATACGCACACCGCTTCTCGACCCCGACAAAGACTATCCGATGATGATGACCGTCGACTACGCCGCGCCGCTCATAGAGCTTGCCATTGTGCGCGGTCAGCGTGTGGCCACCGTCGACTGGCGCTGGCGTCTGCTCTGCTCGGCCTGGCGTATGATTCCAAGGTCGTGGTGGGTCAGAATGCCCGTGTCGCTCTCCGAAGAATCCGATTCAGGAAATAAACCAACAGAAATATCATTATCCCGGCAATGAAACCTATCGCATTAGCATCAGACCACGCCGGTTTCGAGCTGAAAGCCATCGTAGAAGGCTATCTCGAAGCCCGCGGAGTCGCCTACAAGGATTTCGGCACCGACTCGGCCGAATCGTGTGACTACCCCGACTTCGCCCATCCCGCAGCCCGAGCCGTCGAGAGCGGCGAATGTTCGATGGGAATCGCCATGTGCGGCACCGGCAACGGAATCGCCATGACTCTCAACAAACATCAGGGCATCCGCGCCGCTCTCTGCTGGAACAAGGAAATAGCCGCTCTGGCGCGTCAGCATAACGACGCCAATGTTCTTGTCATGCCCGCCCGCTTTATCGACGCCGTGACCGCCCTCGCTATTGTCGACACCTTCCTCGACACCTCTTTCGAAGGCGGACGCCATCAGCGCCGTATCGACAAGATTCCTGTAGGCTGATTCCCGCGCCAATGAACCGTCACATATTTATAACCGGCGGCGCCTCCGGCATCGGAGAGGCCGCCGTAAGGCTTTTTGCGTCCCGCGGATGGAAAGTCACCTTTGTCGACATTTACGCCGACAGAGGGCACAGTCTCGCACAGGAGCTCGGCAGCGGGAATGTCTGTTTCTGCCAGGCAAATACCCGCGACATCGATTCCCTTGCCGTTGCGGCGCGCGCAGCCACCGATTCGTTCGGCCCGGTCACTGCCCTCTTCGCCAATGCCGGAATCCACCGCAGCAACACGATTCTCGACATAACCGACGACGAATTCGACACCGTAGTCAAAACCAACATCTACGGAACCTACAACACACTGAAAACCATCGTCCCGCTTATTGTCGAAGCAGGCGGAGGCGCAATAGTCATCAACGCCTCCGACCAGTCGAAGATCGGCAAGCCCCACAGCTTCGCCTACGGCCTGACAAAAGGCGCTCTGGGGCAGATTGCACGGAGTCTCGCCCTTGACCTCGCCTCGAAGAATATCCGCGTCAATGCCGTGTGCCCCGGAACGATCTATACGCCTCTGGTAAAAAATGTCTTTGACCGCATAATTGACCGTGGCGACGCTACGGCCGAACAGCTTGCCGATGAAGAGAATGCTGTCCATCCCATCGGAAGGATGGGCCGACCCGAAGAGGTCGCCGAACTTGTCGAGTTCTTAGCTTCCGACCGAGCTTCGTTCATCACCGGCGCTCTGGTCAGCATTGACGGCGGTCTGACGGCAAATTGAAATCTTAATCATTTTCTTTTTGCGAATAATTCGCATTTTTGCAAAATTTTTTGAAAAAATTTTTGCTATTTCGAAAATTAGTTATAGATTTGCAGAATATGTTATCTAACCTTTTATAAATTATGGGCAAAATCGACAATCTGGATCTCAATATCCTGAAAATAATCATGAATAACGCGCGCATCCCAAGCAAAGATATCGCCGAAGTCTGCGGCGTCTCGCGGGCCGCCATTCACCAGCGCATCCAGCGCCTGGCCGAATTAGGCGTCATCGTAGGCTCGGGATATAGAGTCAACCCCAAGGAACTCGGCTACTGCACAACGACATATATCGGTGTCAATCTCGAACGCGGCGCAATGTACCGCACCGTCGCCGCCGAACTCGACAAAATCCCCGAAGTAGTCGAATGCCACTTCACGACAGGACCATACACAATGCTGATAAAGCTTGTCGCCCGCGATAACGGACACCTTATGGAACTTCTCAACGACCATATCCAGATGATCGACGGAGTTGTCGGCACCGAAACCCTTATCTCACTCGACCAGAGCATCAACCGCAGCCTCCCGATCTACCTTCGCCAGCGCTGACGGACATAAAATCCATTAACTCCGATCATTAAGCCACGTTTTATTGTAATTTCCCGATTTTCAATTTATATATGGCGAAAACGGCAACGACAATAGACCGACAGCTCTGTTTGCTGAAATCAAGAGGCCTGATCGTATCCGATATTGATAAAGCGCGAGAAATACTACGCGATATAGGATATTATCGTCTTGGTTTTTATCTGTTCCCATTTGAAAAATCTTATCCCGATCTCCGCAACCGCACTCACGATTATATCAAGGACGCTTCGTTCGAGGACGCGGTCAATCTCTATTATTTCGATTTTGATCTGCGCTTGTTGCTGATGAGGTATCTAAGCCGTATCGAGATAGCTTTTCGCACTTCGCTGATATACAATCTTTCCAACAAGTATAAATTAAATCCGATATGGTTTGTCAGTCCAGCCGTTGTAAATCGAACTTACGCCCGCGATTTCGAACGTAAGATCTACACGTCAGATTTCAAGCGCAATCCGGTTATTCGTCGTCATCATCAGAAAAATCCGAATGACCGTTTTGCTCCAGCATGGAAGACGATTGAATTTATGACCTTTGGCGCTGTGATGAAGCTATATGAACAACTGAAAGATAGTAGGGATAAAATATTTGTGGCCCATGAGTTCGGAATACGTCAGGTAGTAACATTCGAAAGCTACATGCACACTATACGGCAAGTACGGAATGCTTGCGCTCACGGATTGCTTTTATATGACTTTCGACTCCCACAGGCAATACGTCGAGGGCCTGCACCATATAATCCCGATGAACGCAACAACATAATTGGTGCGCTGCGTGTTATCAAGTATGTGATGGAACAGGTTTCAGCGAACAGAGCTTCTGATATGCGCAGGCAAATCAAATGTCTATATGATGAACTTTGTTCCGTTTCCCCGAAGATTAAGCCATTAATAGCTGATTTCTCGATAATCTGATTTAATGTGTGTGAAAATTTTGCAAGTTCAAATAAAAGCATTACCTTTGCATAATCACAGTGCTTTTGGAGACTTTAGTCGCTCTATTTAGCACTCTAAAAAAAGGTAAAGTCGAGGTTGCCACTTAGTCGGGTAGCCTCGCTTCTTTTTTATATGAGATTTTGCTGCGGAAATTTCGTAATGTCGCGGAAATCTATTACTTTTGCCGTCGCGAAAATTTCGCACCCCTCTGTTTTTCCGAAAATAAACAATCCGCAATAAAATGGCAAAAGAGAAACCCGAAGAGACCCGCACCTCTATCGACAACATCAACGACACTCTGACCTCGGTAGAGCAGAAAGTCCAGAAAAACCAGAAGCTCATCATGTGGCTCAGCCTCGGCGCAGCCGCTATAGTAGCCTTGATATTCATCTATATTTACGGTGTGCGCCGCCCCGCAATCAACGCAGGCGACGACGCCATAGGCCAGGCCGACACCCAGCTCATGCAGGGCAACGACTCGATAGCTCTCGCCCAGTATATGCAGGTGGCCGACGAACATGGATACGATGCCGGAAACCGCGCCAGGCTGAACGCCGCCATTCTTCTCTATAAAGACAAGAAATATAAGGAAGCCCTCGACTATCTCGCCGACTACGATGTCAAAGACGAGGTTATCGGCGCCGCCGCCCAGTCGCTCGAAGGGGACTGCAATGTCAACCTCAAGAACTACGACGCCGCTCTGAGTTGCTTCGACGCCGCAATCAAGACAAGCAACGACAATCCGGCCTACACTCCCTATTTCATGATGAAGAAAGCCACTGTGCTCGAAGCTCTTAAGAAATACAGCGAGGCAGCCGCCGTCTACGGCGACATCATGGCCAAATATCCGCTCTACGGCGACCAGAACCGTCTCGACATCGAGAAATACAAACTCCGCGCCGAGCAGCTCGCCAAGTAAGACATATCGACGTAAAGCCATAACGGCGCGTCGCCCTGCAGAGGGCGGCGCGTTTGTTGTAGGAATCGATTAAGCTGATTACTCCAATAAACCGAAGTTGGCGGCGTTGCGTTTTTTTGCTAACTTTGCGCTAAAATTATAATTGAATCTGTTATGGCCCTGAAATGTGGTATCGTCGGACTGCCCAATGTCGGCAAGTCGACGCTTTTCAACTGCCTGTCGAACGCAAAGGCCCAGAGCGCCAATTTTCCGTTCTGCACAATCGAGCCCAATGTGGGCGTCATCACCGTGCCCGACGACCGTCTGACGCGCCTCGTCGAGATGTGCGAGCCGCGCTCCGTGGTGCCCGCAACCGTCGAGATCGTCGACATCGCCGGCCTTGTCAAAGGAGCCAGCAAAGGGGAGGGCCTCGGCAACAAGTTCCTGGCCAACATACGCGAGACCGACGCCATTATCCACGTGCTGCGCTGTTTCGACGACGACAATATAACCCATGTCGACGGCACTGTCGACCCCGTGCGCGACAAGGAGGTCATCGATACCGAATTGCTCATCAAAGACCTCGAGACCGTAGAGCAGCGCATAAAGAAGGTCGAGAAGCAGGCTCAGACCGGCGGCGACAAAGCTGCCAAGGTTCAGCTCGGTGTGCTTCAGGCATATAAGGAAGTGCTCGATAAAGGCAAGCCGGCGCGCAGCGTCAGCTTCGAGACTCCCGAAGAGCAGCGCGCTGCCCGCGACCTGTTTCTGCTGACGGCGAAGCCCGTGCTCTATGTTTGTAACGTCGACGACGCATCGGCTGCTTCGGGCAATGCCTATGTCGAGGCCGTGCGCGAGGCTATAGCCGACGAAGGAGCCGGTCTGCTCGTCGTTGCCGCCCAGAGCGAGGCTGAGATCGCCGAGCTCGACACCTACGAGGAACGTCAGGAATTTCTTGCCGAGATGGGGCTTCAGGAAAGCGGTATAGCCCGTCTGATTAAAGCCGCCTACGCTTTGCTCGACCTTCAGACGTTCTTCACCGCCGGTGCCGACGAATGCCGTGCCTGGACGTTCATCCGCGGCAGCAAGGCGCCGAAATGCGCCGGAATAATCCACACCGACTTCGAGCGTGGATTCATACGCGCCGAGGTCATCAAATATGCCGACTTCGTCGGCCTCGGCAGTGAGAAAGCTGTGCGCGAGGCCGGCCGCATGAGCATCGAAGGCAAGGAATATGTCGTTGAAGACGGCGACATAATGCACTTCCTCTTCAACGTCTGACCCCTCCCAGATTATTCCACTTTTCAGACCTTACGATATGACTTCGAAAACCGCAAAAATGATTCTCTGCGCGGCTCTGCTGGCTGCAGGAACAACAGCCTGCGGGCCGAAAAAATCGACAGCGACAGCTGTGTCGCAGACGCCGCAGGCGACATTCATGCCTCAGGCTCTGGCCTACAAGACAAACGCTCCCGCCCTCGACAATGTGCCTGTCACGCTCAACGACGCCCGCACGTCGATTGTGTCGTTTCCCGCTCCGACCGACATAAACGAGAAATCGCGCCCGCTTCCACTCGAGGGCGGATGGCTTCTCGACCGTCGCGGAATCAGCCCCAACAGCGCGTTCACGAACTATACCTATCAGCGCTATGCGGTGCTCCCCCACGCACCTTCGACCCAGACACTTCTCGAAGCCGTTATGCCCGATATCCGCGTGACCGATATTATCTCGCTTCCGATGAAGATCGGTGAGGCTACAGTGGCCACCGCCAACGAAGCCATCCGCAAGGGGGACTATAAGGTCGTCTACCACGCCAACGCGGAATAAACCCGTTACTACCGCCTACAAAACGCCCCCTTTGAGCGTTATACTTACTGACGTTCAACTATGCCATTCTCCCGACCGACGATGAAAAAGCTTATTATTGCCGTTGGAGTGCTCGCCGCCACCTTGTTCTGCATCAGGCCCGTGACATGGGCGCGCAAAAACGATGTGACGCGCAATCTGACAGTGTTCAACCGGCTCTATAAGGAGCTTACAACCTTCTATGTCGACTCTGTCGACGCCGACAAGGCCATAACTGCCGCCATCGAAGGGATGTTGGGCGACATTGACCCCTACACGGAATATATCCCGCAGAAAGACCGCGAAACTTTCGAGGCTGTCTCGTCGGGTGAGTATGCCGGAATAGGAAGCTATATAACCACCCGCGGAGGCGACACATTCATCTCCGAGCCTTCGGCAGGCTCTCCCGCCGCCGAGGCCGGTCTGAGGGCCGGCGACCGCCTTGTCGTCATCAACGGCGACAGTGTCAGGGGTATGGCCTCGGATGAGGTGTCGAAGCGACTGAAAGGGCAGCCCGGAACAGAAGTCAGCATAACGGTCTGGCGCCCCTATGTCGGCGCCGACTCGGTGAAGACCTTCAGAATAAAGCGCCGCCGGATAATCGACAATTCGATTCCATGGCACGGAATTGTGCGCGGCTCTGTCGGCTATATCCCTATAACCGGATTCAACGAAAAAACCGGAACGGAATTCCGCGATGCGCTTCTCGATCTTAAGAAAGATCCGCGTCTGAAAGCTCTGATAATTGATTTGCGCGACAACGGCGGCGGTCTGGTCGAAAGCGCCGTGAAGGTGCTCGGAAATTTCCTGCCCAAAGGGTCGGAGGTGTTGAGAATGCGCTATAAGGGGAGCGCCGCCAACGAGAAGATCTACAAGACCACCGACAAGCCTGTCGACACCGAGCTTCCTCTGGCCGTGCTCATCAACGAGGGGACAGCCTCGGCCAGCGAGATTCTTGCCGGGGCAATTCAGGATCTCGACCGCGGAATTATCGTCGGCTCGCGTTCGTTCGGCAAAGGGCTCGTGCAGATAACGCGCGATCTTCCCTACAACAATATGCTGAAGGTGACCGTTGCCAAATACTATATCCCGAGCGGTCGTCTCATTCAGGCTATCGACTACAGCCACCGTAACGCCGACGGCACCGTCGACCGCATTCCCGACAGCCTGACGAGCGTCTTTTCTACGCGCTGCGGGCGCGTCGTGCGCGACGGAGGCGGAATAACCCCCGACATAGTCGTGCCTGAGCCCGAAATCGACCGCCTGACATACAACCTCGTGCGCGATGACTGGACAACCGACTACGCCACGCGTTTCCGCGCCACCCACGACACTATTCCCGCCCCCGAGGATTTTGTCATTACCGACGAAATCTATAGCGATTTCAAAACCACTATCGATCCGGCGCGCCTGCAATACGACAAGGTGTGCGACGTTATCGTCGGGCGTCTCCGCGAGGCCGCGCAGAACGAGGGCTATATGAGCGACAGCGTCGCCGCACAGCTCGACCGCCTCGGCTCTATGCTCAAACATGACCTCAACTACGATCTCGACCGCCGCAGGCCGCTGATCTCGCGCTATCTCGGCGCCGAGATAGCCGGCCGCTACGGATATATGCCGGCGCGTGTGCGCTATCTTATCACCGGAGATGCCGCAGTCGACAGCGCCGCCTCGCGTCTGACCGACCGCCGCGCCTACGACCGCATTCTGAAGCCTGTGAAGAAATGAGCGATACTCTGACTGACCTCGTCGGTGTCTTCATGACTCCGGCGCGGCGCCGTGCCCTCGGCGCCGCTATGAAAAGCTCCGACGTCGTCGATGCCTGCGGTCTCGGCGGTTCGGCTCCGGCGATGATGATTGCCGGATTGCTGTCGGACAGGAAAGCGCGCCCGATGATTGTTGTCGGCGACGATGCCGACGACGCCGGCTATCTCTATCACGACCTGTCGCGCCTGCTGGGCGAAAACGCCGTGGCTATGTTCCCTTCGGGATATAAGCGCGATATAAAATACGGCCGCCCCGACGAGCCCGCCCGCATTCTCCGCACCGAGGCCCTCAACGCATGGGGGCAGCCCGGCGGACTGCGCGCTTTGGTCACCTGTCCCGAGGCTTTGGCCGAGCGCGTTGCCTCGCGCGACACTCTCGACGGCCACACACTCCGCCTCGCCGTCGGCGAAAGCCACGACCTCAGCGAAGTTGTCCACCGCCTGCGCGACAACGGCTTCACCGAAGTCGACTACGTCTACGAGCCCGGTCAGTTCGCCGTGCGCGGCTCTATCGTCGACATCTTCGGCTACAGCCACGAGCAGCCTTACCGCATAGATTTCTTCGGCGATGACATCGACAGCATACGCGAATTCAACATCGAGACACAGCTCTCCGAGCAGAAGCTCGACGCTGTGGCCATAACCTCGGGAGTGCCTTCGGCCTCGCGCGGCACGTCGCTGCTCGAGTTTGCCGGGGCCGACACTCTCATTGCAGTGCGCAGCGAAGACCACACTCTGGCGCGCATCGCCGCTATCGCTGCCGAAGAGTTCAGCCCCAGCGCCCTGATGGCCGAAGAGGGGGATCCCGACGCTATGAAGCAGGTTGTCGACGCCTCCGATTTCGCCGCGCGCTGGAAGTCGATGCGCCGTCTGCGGTTCAGCGCCGCTCAGGCCGACGGACCGGCCGCCGCCGGAGTGCCCGTTGTCAGCTTCGACTGCGCCCCGCAGGCTGTCTATCACAAGAATTTCGACCTCATTTCCGACTCTCTCGGACGCCTTGTCGGCGAAGGCTTCAGGCTATATATCCTCAGCGACAGCGCCGACCAGCACGAACGTTTGAAGACCATCTTCGCCGACCGCGGCGACGATATTCCGTTCACTGCCGTGGCCGGAACGCTTCACGCCGGTTTCATCGACCGCACGACGCGCGCCGGCGTGCTCACTGACCATCAGATTTTCGACCGTTTCCATAAATACAGCCTCAAGAGCGACCGTGCCCGCTCGGGAAAGCTCGCCATGTCGCTCAAAGAACTCAGCTCGATCGAGCCGGGCGACTATATCGTTCATGTCGACCACGGTGTCGGCAAGTTCGCCGGACTGCTGCGCACCGAGGTCAACGGTCATCCGCAGGAGATGATAAAGCTCGTTTACGACGGCGGCGACATCATCTTCGTGTCGATCCACGCCCTTCACAAGCTCGCCAAATACCGTGGCAAGGAGGGAGTCCCTCCGAAAGTCAACAAGCTCGGCAGCGGCGCCTGGAACCGCGTAAAAGAGCGAACGAAGAGCAAGCTCAAGGACATCGCCCGCGACCTTATCAAGCTCTATGCCGCCCGCCGCAACGAGGCCGGCTATGCTTTCGGCCCCGACACCTATCTCGAGCATGAGCTCGAGGCGTCGTTCGCCTATGAGGACACACCCGACCAGCTCCGCGCTGTCGGCGAGGTCAAGGCCGACATGGAGAGCGCGCGTCCGATGGACCGCCTTGTCTGCGGCGATGTGGGCTTCGGTAAGACCGAGGTGGCGATCCGCGCCGCCTTCAAAGCCGCCGTAGGGGGCAAGCAGACGGCCGTGCTCGTGCCGACGACCGTGCTTGCCTATCAGCACTATCAGACCTTCTCGCGCCGACTGAAAGACTTCCCTGTGCGTGTCGACTACCTCTCGCGCGCCCGCACTCCGAAACAGGTGCGCGAAATTCTCGCCGACCTCGCCGCCGGCAAGATCGACATCATTATCGGAACCCACAAGCTTATCGGAAAGACCGTCAGCTTCAAGGATCTCGGACTTCTGATTGTCGACGAAGAACAGAAATTCGGTGTGGCTGTCAAGGAAAAACTCAAACAGCTGAAGACAAATGTCGACACTCTGACGATGTCGGCCACCCCCATACCGCGCACACTCCAGTTCTCGCTCATGGGCGCACGCGACCTCTCGGCAATAACGACGCCGCCGGCAAACCGCCGTCCGATAGTGACTACAGTTGGTACTCTCACCGACGAACTCCTTGCCGACGCTGTCAATTTCGAGCTGAGCCGCAACGGTCAGGTCTTCATAATCAACAACCGCATCGAAGGGCTCGAACGCCTCGAATCGATGGTCAGACGTCTCGTTCCTGACGCCCGTGTCGCCGTCGGTCACGGTCAGATGAATCCCGAGAAGCTCGAGAACATCATTGTCGGCTTCGCCGCCCACGACTACGACGTGCTTATCGCCACAACCATTGTGGAGAGCGGCGTCGATATGCCCAATGTCAACACGATCATCATCAACAACGCCCAGAACTTCGGCCTCAGCGAGCTCCATCAGCTGCGCGGACGAGTAGGGCGCAGCGAGCGCAAGGCATTCGCCTATCTGACGGTGCCTCCGGGTGCTCCGCTCAGCCCCGTGGCGCGCCGCCGCCTACAGGCCATCGAGAGCTTCAGCGACCTCGGTAGCGGAATCCATATAGCCATGCAGGATCTCGACATACGCGGTGCCGGAAACCTTCTTGGCGCCGAACAGAGCGGCTTCATCGCCGATCTCGGCTACGAGACCTATCAGAAAATACTCAAGGAGGCCGTTACCGAGCTGCGAACCGAGGAAATGCTCGAGACCGCCGACAGCGGCAGCGGCGAGAACGAGCAGGAGTTCACCGCCGACTGTATTATCGAGAGCGACATGGAGCTTATGCTGCCGCCCGACTACGTGCCGACCGACTCCGAGCGCGTGGCCCTCTACCAGCGTCTCGACTCGATAGAGCGCGAGACCGACCTGCTCGAATTCCGCAGCAACCTCGAAGACCGCTTCGGAAAGATACCGAAAGTAACCCTTGAGCTGTTGCGTGTGCCGCGCCTGCGCCGTCTTGCAAAGCGTCTCGGAATAGAGAAAGTGAGTCTTAAGCAGGGCATGATGTATCTTTATTTCGTCGACCAGAAGAATCAGGCCTATTATCAGAGCCCCATGTTCGGGCGCCTGCTGCGCTACCTCCAGCAGAACACGCGCCGCGTCAAGATACGCGAGCGCCAGGGCCGCAACTCCTTCTCTATAGCCTCGGTCGACAGCGTCGAGACCGCCGTCGGAATCCTCTCCGACATCCTCGACCTCGCCCCCGTCGAATAAAATCGGCACGGGCAAATTATCTTGTCCGAGCGTAGGGACGTGTCTTTGGCGCGTTTCACATGCGACTGGTAATCAGCATATTGCAATGCTACGTGCCGAAGGCACGTCCCTACGCCAGGGCGATTAAGCAGCCGAGTTCAGAAAAATTCGCGCATAAAAAAAGCCCGGCAAGCCTGTCGGCCTGCCGGAGCTGATGGTTTGTGAATTGGTCTAATTAGACTGATTGTGAGTTTTAGCGAACGACGATCTTCTCGACCTTGTTGCCCTGACGGCGGATGAAGAAGCCGTTTGCGGGGTTGTCGACGCGCTGGCCGCGCAGGTCGAAATATTCAACAGGAGCATTCTCCTTGTCAGTGGCGATGGCGCCGATGCCGGCCTCGAAGCTCTTGTAGTCGCTCCATACGATGTGAACCTGATTCTGAGGGCCGTTCTGGCTTTCGGTGTTTTCGTAGGCAGAGGTGTATTCTACGGGATAACCATGGTCGGCGTCATATTCTACCTTGCCGGTCGTTGTTGTGGTCCAGTCGGCTTTCTCGGGATTGGCATCCTCATAATCGACTTCTTTATCTAAGAGCACCAGACCGAACTTGTCGTAAACCTTTGTGTAATCGCAGAGGTCTTCGCCGTCGCGGAACCAGGTGTCGTCGCCATCGTTGTCGAAGTCAACCGAGAAATCGCGCTCGGTGTAGCTGCCGAATGTGTCGGTGATGGTGAATTCATCTTTGACAATGACCTCGTTGTTCATAGTCTGAGTCATTGTGAAGCCGCCGAGGCCCGGTTTGTAGTCGAACTTAACGAAGATGTCGCCCAGATAAGGCTCGTTGGTGGCTTTCGGCAGCGTTGCGCTTGCAATCCAGTTCTCGCTGAAATAATAAGCGAGCTCGTCAAATTCCAGATCGATGAGCTGGCCGTTGGTCTTCACCCACTTGATGTCGGTCATCTCGGCATCCATTTCAACACCCTCTTCGCTGTCGTAGTAATAGAGCTTGATGGTGTTGATCTTCTTGTCGGCGCCATAGGTGTAGACAACGCGCTGCTGCTCGGTCTTGTTCCCGTTGTAGCTGGAGAACTCCGAAATCTGAGTGATGTTGTTGTCGCTGTTGCGGGTGATTTCGGTCGTTTCCTCGCTCATGAGCTTCCACTCATTTGCTTCGAAATTATAGATGGAAGAGCGAACAATGAGGTTCTTCACAACGGTGTCGTAGGCATACTCGCGCTTTTCGTAAGCGTCGCCGTTGTCGTTGTATCTGGTCTCGGTTGTCAGGCGCCCTTCGGCGTCGTATTCATAACGGATCTCGTCGCCATTGGCGTTTTTCATCGTGGCTATGCGGCCTTCGTCGGTGTAGGTGAAAGTCTGGTCTTCGGTAACCGTCCAGTTATATTTGTCGGTCTGAGTGGCCTCGTCCCAATAGGGGGTCCAGTGCGAGACGACCTGATGTCCTGGTTTCCAGACAAGCTTCGACTCGTCGGTGGCGCGGTTGATGCGGGCCAAAGTGGCTGCGCGTTTTTCATTGAGCTGCTTGTTGCCGAGATTAGTGAAACGCACCTCGGCGGGAGCTGCTGTTGCCGACAGCACGAAGGCTGCCGACGCTGCGATGAGTAAAAATTTTTTCATGCAATTGGTGTTTTTATGGGTTATTGTTTACCCGGTTAAAGATATGGTTTTCAAAAATCAAGTGCGAAATTACAGATAATTTCACTAATTACCTCCCCATTTGTTGAATTTGCTTAAGAGATGGAAATGAAAACGCTTCCTGACAATTTTAGTGTCAGGAAGCGCATGTATCAGGTTGTCTTACGTGGATTCGAACCACGACAGGCAGAACCAAAAACTGCAGTGCTACCATTACACCATAAGACAATCACTTGCAGCCAAGGCCGAAGCCCTCAACCACGCGACAAAGTTACTCACAAAATCGCGCACGACCAAATTTTTCCGCGTTTTTAACGGCACTGGCGCTGTTGCAGAAATCAGGTTTTATATAATTTCCGTCATGTATGTGGCCGCGTGCCTTTGTCACGCCTCTAAGTTGCTACGGATTAACTGCTTTGTTGTCAGTTGTTTGAGTCGCTCTAAATGCACGCGGCTACTCTTTGTCGGAGACGCCGATTCTGAATGTCAAGGAGTTTAGCAATGGCTCCCGCTACTCTTTGTAGCAGACGTTTATGCTGATATATCAATGAGTTTTTAGCATTTTCCGGTTTGAAACAAACCGGGGCCGGCAGCATGGGCAGAGCTGCCGACCCCGTTATGTCGTTTGACCGCCTCACGGCGCCCGCATGACCGTGCCGCCGAAGCGGCTAAAATTTCTTTGCAATTTTTGTCTTTCTTTGCTGGCTGCCTCTACGGCAGTCATAAATTTTTCAACAAAAATAGCCTAAGCGCGCCAAAGAAACGAATATTGCACTACTGCAATACTACTGCATCAGGTTAATTATTGACTGTTCAATGAGTTGAGAAAGTCATAAAGCGACGTTCCCGAGGGCAGATTGAGCTTCTTTCTCAGACGGAGGCGCGATGATTCGATGCTCCTGACCTCGCGGAATGTCAGTGCGGCAATCTCTTTTGTCGACATTCCGAGCAGCAGGAAGGCGCAGAGGCGGTGGTCGTTTTTGGTCAGTTGCGGACATTCGCGTTCGAGTGTGCGGAAGAATGAGGGGTGAACACGGTCGAAGGCTGTCCGGAAGTCTTCGGTGACGGCGCGCTCGTTGAATGTGCGCAGCTGGCGAAGGGTGTCGTCGAGAACCGGTCGGTCGTTGTCGGGCAGATCGCGTCGCAGACCGCCGAGGCTGTCGATTATGCGGCCGTGGAATTCGTTGACGGCGGCGAGGTCGATGGTGAACGATGTCAGCTGGCGGTTGCGTGTGTCGATTTCGTCGATGAGCTGCTCTTCTTTGCGCTGGTGTTCGATGCGTTCGATCTCGGCGATGCGCTCCGACTGGAGGCGCACTATGCGGTCGGTGCGCAGTTTTGACCAGAGGGCAAGCAGCAGACCGAGAAGCAGCATGAAGGCCACTATGGCTATCGAAATGATTATCGTGCGGTTCTTGACGGAATTCTGTAGCGCTTCGTTCCGCGACTGAAGGCGTTCGGTGTCGTAGACAACGAGCAGCTGACGCAGCATACCGGCGTTCTGGCGCGATTCGATGGTGTCGGTCAGCGCGCGCGAACGAAGGAGGTCGCGCAGCCCTTGTATGGAGTCGCCTGTGAGAAATTCTATCTCGGCGAGGGAGCTGTAGATGTCGGGTTGTTTGGCGGGCTGGGTTGTCGGTATGCAGCGGTCGATGACAGCGCGCAGGGCGCGGGCTTCATTTTTCTTGCCGAGTCTGGCTTTTGCACGTGCCAGGCTTGCGGCCATGTGGAGTTTGGTCCAGGAGTCGGGCTTGTCGGCTATATTGGCAAGTCCTTCGGAAAGAATTTTCTCTGATTTGACATATTCTCCGAGGCGGTAATAGGCTTCGCCGATATTGACAGTGACTTTTTCGGCGGCGTCGGGGGTCGCGGGGTCGTCGACTGTGCGGGCTATCTCAAGGGCCTCGAAGAGAAGTTTGAGCGCCGAGTCGACGTCGCCACGGGCGAAGTGGACAAGTGCCATATTGTTGAGAACGTTGCGCTGTTTGTAGCGCACACCGAGGCGGCGGTAGATTTCGGCGGCGCTCTCAAGCAGGTCGGCGGCGCGCTCGGTCTCGGAGTTCATGTAGTAGACGCGGAAGAGGGCGTTGAGGTTGTCGGCCGTCAGCTCTTCGAATCCGCTGGTGCGCGCTTCTGCTATGGCTTCATTGTAGAGTTCGGCGGCACTGTTGTAGATTCCCAGTGAATAATAGTTGTCGCCGATGAGTCCTTTTGTCTCGATTGATTCGCGGGTGCCCTCCGAGGGGCTGAAGGTGCGCAGCAGTGCCAGCGACTCGGCGTAGCGGTTGGCGGCCGTGAGCCGGCGTGCGCTGTCGAGAAGCTCCGTTGCCGAAACAGCTGTTGCGGCGAGTATGGCCGCAGCTATTATTATCAGGCGCAGTCTCATCAGGCAAGCGGAAGGCGTATGGTAAACGTTGTGCCGCGCCCCGGTTCGCTGGAGCTGACCCAGATTCGGCCGTGGTGATATTCCTCGATGATGCGGCGGGCGAGGGCAAGTCCGAGCCCCCAGCCGCGCTTCTTGGTCGTGTAGCCCGGCTTGAACACCGTCTTGAGGTTTTTGCGCGGGATTCCTTTGCCGGTATCGCTGACGTCGACAATGGCATTGCTGTCGTCGCGCCGCGTTGTGATGGAAATCGAGCCATGCCCCTCCATGGCGTCGACGGCGTTCTTGATGAGGTTTTCCATGACCCATTCGAGCAGTGGTGCCGACAGATCCACGGTCAGAGGTTCGTGGCACAGGTCGGCCGAAAGGGCTATGTGGTTCGATATGCGCGTTTTCATGTAGGCGGCCGAGCGCTCTACGAGGGTGTTGAGGTTTTCGGGCTCGAGACCGGGAACCGATCCGATTTTCGAGAAGCGCGAGGCTATTGTCGAAAGGCGTCTGACATCTTTGTCCATCTCGTCGACCATCTCGGGGTCGACGTCGGCCGACCGCAGCAGTTCCATCCATGCCATAAGTGACGATATCGGGGTTCCGAGCTGATGGGCGGTCTCTTTCGAAAGGCCGACCCACACCTTGTTCTGCTCGGCGCGCTTGGTCGACGTCACGGCGAAGTAGACAACGAGAATGAAGGCCAGCATGACAACTATCTGGACGTAGGGATAGAGGCTGAGGCTTTTCAGCAGCCGCGAGTCTTCGTAGTAGAGATGCTGGTCGTTGCCGGGCGAGATTATGATATGGATCACGTTGGGCGTTCCGCGCAGCTCAACGAGCTTTTCTTCGAGAAAGGCGCGGTTGGCGGGACTTATATAGAGCGGATTGAGTGAGTCGACAGGTTCGGGGAGATCGAAGTTGCGGTGGTTGATGATGTTTCCCGAGTCGTCGGTCAGAAGCACGGGGATTGTTCGGTTTTCCTCTATGATTCCGAGCAGGAAGTCGAAGTTGCCGGTGTCGGCGGCGGCATCGGCTGCCGGAACGTAGTTGATGATCTGGCGGGTTGCGTCGGCCCATATCTGCATACGGGCGCGCTCCTGCTCGCTGAGTTCCTTGACCAGTGAGTTGCTGAAGGCGAGGAAAAGGCCGACTACGGCAACCGCCACCACGAGAAAGGCGACGGTGCCGTAGCGCCGTGTTTCATAAACGCCGAGGTTCACTTGGCGGGATCTTCGATGCGGAATTTGTCGCCCGTCTGGTTGACGATCGAGCGGTAATATTCTTCGTTATATCCGGGGAATTCGGGATAGGCGGGAATTCCTTCGGGGGTGCGCTTGAAGGCGCCGTTCTCTTCTTTTTTGACGTTGCCGTCGAGATATTTGACGAAGAGGTAGTCGCCGAGCTGTTTGTAGCGGTCGACACAGCGCTTCGAGGCTGTCGCGCTGTGGGCTGTCAGCACTTTCGAGGCTTCGGCTGCGTTCATCTGGCCGACAACCCTGACCAGCGAGTCGACTTCGGCTTCCATGCCGCGTTCGAGGCTCTGCTGAACGGGACGGATGTCTTTGATCATCATGTCGTAGCGGTTGTAGGCCTGGTTGGCTACGTAGTTGTTGACCCAGAAGGCGGCGTCCCACGACAGGGTTATTATGTCGCCGTTGCCGCGGCGGAAGCCCAGTGGCACTTCGGTTATGGAGCAGTAGATGGGCACGTAGAGCGTTGTGTTGGTGTCGTCGGCGCCGAACCAGAGGATTCCGCGCATCGGGGCGGGGCGCGAGCCGTTGAGCTGGGCTACCATCGACCATCCGGTCTGCTGTGTGGCGGTGGCGCGCTCATGGGTATACTGCTTTCCGTCGACAACGTAGGTCAGCGGGCGCCAGCGGTAGGGGTTGCGGTAGGGGCCGGCGCCGATGTCCTGCGTCATGTCGAGCGGAGTGTCTTCGAAATGGTCGCGCATGTCGTTCTTGAGGTCGGCGAGGGTCAGCGGAGTCTGAGGCTTGATCCAGAGCGGGAAGGTCTCCCCCTCGGCGCGCATAACGTAGGGCAGGTATTTGTCCATCTCGGCTTTGTCGGTGTGGTGGCGGAAGAACGACCACACACGTCCGTCGCAGCCGCGGGCAGCACCGATGTCGAGCACGCCGTAGGCTTTCGAGAAGTCGAAGTCTTCGTCTTTCCCGCTGAAATAGCCTTTCTTGCGGGCGAAGGAGATCACGTCTTTGGCATAGAGAGTCTCAGGGTCTTTGAGCGGGAATTTATGGATTCGCGGGAAGTTGGCGTGGCCGCTGATGCAGTCATCGGGGATGCGGCGGGCTACCCATACGGCTCCTTTCTCGTCTTTTCCCTTGCCGATGAGCTCCATGACCCATGCTTCGTCGGGGTCGGCGATGCTGAACGATTCGCCTGAGCTGGCATAGCCGTATTTATCGACGAGCTCGGTCATGACCTTGATGGCTTCGCGGGCTGTCCTGGCGCGCTCGAGGGCGATGTAGATGAGCGAGCCGTAGTCGATGCCCTTGTCGCCGGCGAGCTCCTCGCGTCCTCCCCAGGTGCTTTCGCCTATGGCGAGGCCGTGCTCGTTGATGTTGCTGGTGACGGCGTAGGTGTGGGCCGGCTGGGGAATATCCATGAGATAGCGGTTGCTGTCCCAGTCGTAGACTTTGCGCATCGACCCTTTGGGATGGTCGGCGGCGGGGGTGTGGATCATGTCGCCGTAGAGGTTGTGGCTGTCGGCGGCGTAGGTTATCATCGTGCTACCGTCGGCGCTGGCTTTTTTGCCGACAAGGAAGCTTGTGCACGCGGCGCCCTGAAAGGCCAGGGCGGCTGTGGCTGCTGCTGTCAGAATGAGCTTTTTCAATGGAATGATAGATTTGGTTTATACAAGATTAACGTCCCTCTGAGGGTAAAAATTATAGCAGGTCGGTATGTCCGAGCTCGTGCGCTATGAAGAGCGCCACAGAGTCATCGGTGTTGGGGCCTATCACGGTGTCGGCGGCGGCCTTCACTTCGGGCAGGGCATTTTCGACGGCTACGGCGCGGTCGGCGACGTTCATCATCGACAGGTCGTTGAAGCTGTCGCCGAACACGGTCAGGCGCTCCGCCCCGGTCAGGCGCTTGAGCTCGCGCAGCCCTTCGGCCTTGTTGACGCGCGGGCCGAACACTTCGAGAAACGCCACTCCGGGATAGACCGGGTCGGTATAGTAGCTCACCGACAGGGCCGGATTGCCGCGAAGCGCTTTGACGGCCGCCATGACGGCGTCATCCGATCCCATGGCCAGAATGAGCACCGTCGGGCCTTCGGCGGCTTCGCCGACAGGATCGGCCGTCACCACGGGGCGTTTGAGCTCGAGATTGGCGCGGTCGGCGATGAAACGGTATTGCTCTGACGGCATTCCCGTCGGGTCGAAGCGGAATGTCAGGTGACTGCCGTCAGGCTCGGCGCGGTAGACGATAGGGTGAAGCCCCAGCCGCAGTGTCAGCTCTGTGACGCGCTTGGCGTCGGCGCTGTCCATCAGGCGCAGACTGGCGAAGCGGCGCGCGGCGTGATCCCAGAGGCCCGCGCCGGTCATGACGACGGCAGGCACATGAATCTCGGTTTCGGCCAGAAGCGGCTCCACGGTAGCCGGAGTGCGGGCCGTGGCTGCCGTTATCAGCGCGCCGCGGCGCGTCAGCTCCGAGAGTATGGCGGCGCTGCGCTGACTGACACGGCTGTCGGCGCCGAGCAGGGTTCCGTCGAGGTCGGTGACGAACAGTTCGCCGCCGTGAGCGGTATCGCATTGTTTCATCATACCGCAAAGTTACAAAAAATCGGTTTAGTTATGAGCCTGTAGGGACGCGATTCATCGCGTCCGCGCCGTAAAATGCTGCATAGCAGCCGAAAGCGAGGTGTGCCTTCGATACAACCCCGGAAGCAAGTTGGCCGGTCTGGGCGTAGGGCTGCACCGTGGTGCAGCCGCGTCACAACGCCTTGATTGTCAGGTGTATGTGAAGCATGCCGAAGGCACGTTCCTACGTCAGGGCGGTTCGCCCGCCGTCGTACATCCCGCATTAAGCGGCACTTGTCGGCGAATGTTTTTTGAGGAGGTTATTCCCACAAAATTGTCATGTGTCATAATCTTTGGCGCGTCTCGTATCCGCATGATAATCAGCGCGCTGCGATGCGGCTGCACCACGGTGCAGCCCTACGCCAGGGCGGTTTTGGACGCCGATTTGGGCGTTGCTTTTGGGCGGTTGGGCAGGTCAGCGGGCCGGCTTGAAACGCTTGCCTACGAGGTTCCACGATGCGAAGGCGAGACCGACTGTCACGGCTACGACCACTGCCAGCGAGCCGAGCGGACTCATCATGGCCGGGAGTCCGAACCAGACGGCGAGCTGGATTACCGGGAAGTGGAACAGGTAGATGTCGTAGCTGACACTGTCGTGTTTGCTCAGGCGTGCTCCCCAGCTTCCGATCATCGAGAACCAGAGCACGAGGCTGCCCGCCACAAGAGGCTGGAACACGAGGTAATAGAGCGGAATATGGTCGCTGAAGATGAGGATAAGCGCATCGACGCCGAGTATCCACCATTTATAGCGCTGAAACAGCGGAAAGTAACGGTTTATGATGGCGCCGATATAGAAGAATACGAGCAGCGTTCCGAACTGGCGTGCTATGATGTCATATAGCTCGTTGCCCGTTGAGGCGTAGAGGTTGATGAAAGCGAGCCTGACGACGATCCATGCCGCGGCGAGAGCTATCAGCAGCGGGCCGGCCAGGCGCGGGCGCTCCCTTATTATCCAGTAGACAACCGGCACGGAGAGGTAGCAAACCCATTCTCCTTTCATCGTCCAGAGCGCTCCGTTGACGACGTTGGTAGCGAACCGCTCCCCCTCGAAAACGCCGGGGAGATCGGGATGGAGGAAGTTGAGGAAGCTCAGGTTGGCGGCGAGATATTTCCAGAATCCGCTGTCGGTGAAGTAACCGGTGGCGGGGAGCGTCGAGACGAAGACGAATCCGACGGCGGCGAGCACTATTATCAGCACGTAGGGGGGCAGAATGCGCCTTGCGCGGCGTTTGAGATAGCCGCGCAGGGTAGGACGCTTCTGGAATGAGGGGAACATCAGAAAGCCCGAGATGGCGAAGAAACAGCCGACGTCGACAGTGCCGCGCTGAAGCCAGGGGATATAGTTGCCGGTGAGGCTCGAGAAGTGGGCCAGCAGAACGCAGAAGCTCAGGTAGTAGCGCACCACGTTCATGTTGTTGCGGCGGCTGACGGAGTGGAATATGGGCTCTGTGGCGCTCATTTGCCGTTATGGCGCCGCGGGGTCAGTCGATGATGTCGAAGCCTGTGTAGCGGCGCAGAACTTCGGGCACGACGATGCCTTCGGGGGTCTGGTAGTTTTCGAGAATGGCGGCCATTATTCGCGGAAGGGCCAGAGCCGAGCCGTTGAGGGTGTGGACGAGATGGGTCTTCTTGTCTTCGCCACGGTAGCGGCATTTGAGGCGGTTGGCCTGATAGGTCTCGAAGTTCGACACGCTCGAAACCTCGAGCCAGCGTTTCTGGGCCGCGCTCCAGACTTCGAAGTCGAAAGTTATGGCCGAGGTGAAGCTCATGTCGCCGCCGCAGAGGCGCAGGATATGCCAGGGGAGGCCGAGCTTGTCGAGCAGACCCTGAACATGGTCTTTCATCTCTTCGAGAGCGGCGTAGGAGTTCTCGGGGCGCTCGATGCGCACGATCTCGACCTTGTCGAACTGGTGAAGGCGGTTCAGGCCGCGCACGTCCTTTCCGTAAGAGCCGGCTTCGCGACGGAAGCAGGCCGAGTAGGCGCAGTTCTTGACGGGCAGCTTGTCGGCCGGCAGAATAACGTCGCGGTAGAGGTTGGTGACGGGCACTTCGGCCGTCGGTATGAGGTAGAGATTGTCTTCGTTGACATAATACATCTGACCCTCTTTGTCGGGCAGCTGGCCTGTTCCGTAGCCCGAAGCCTCGTTGACGACGTAGGGGGGCTGCACCTCGAGATAACCGGCTTTTCCGGCCTCGTCGAGGAAGAACTGTATCAGCGCGCGCTGAAGGCGAGCGCCCTTGCCGAGATATACGGGGAATCCGGCGCCGGTTATCTTGACGCCGAGCTCAAAGTCGATGATGCCGTATTTCTTGGCGAGCTCCCAGTGGGGGAGCGCGTCGGCGGGGAGGTCGGGCATCGGGCCGCCTGTCTTCTCGACAACATTGTCGGCGGCCGACTTGCCGGCGGGAACACCCTCGTAGGGGACATTCGGGACCGACAGCAGAATCTCCGTTATGCCGCCGGCGGCCTTGTCGAGGCGCTCGGCTATGGCGCGCTGGCGCGACTTTATTTCAGCCACCTCGGCCTTGGCCTGTTCGGCCTCGGCCTTGTTGCCGGCTTTCATGAGGGCACCTATCGAGGCCGACAGCTTGTTGAGCGAAGAGGCGAGGTTGTCGTTTTCGAGCTGAAGGGTGCGGCGCTCGTTGTCGAGAGCCACAACTTTTTCGATGGCTTCGCGGCCGTCGAAGTTTTTAACGGCCAGGCGCTCGATTATTTTCGCGGGGTCGGCCTTGATCTGTTGAAGGGTTAGCATTTTCTGATTGTTAGCTTAAAAGTTGACGTGTCATTGCCGATATGCGGCTTCCGTCGGCCCGGCCGGCGAGGCGTTTTGTGGCTACGCCCATAACCTTTCCCATCTCGCGCGGCGAGGTGGCGCCTGTCTCGGCTATGATGGCGCGCAGGGCTTCGGCGAGGTCATCGTCGCTGAGCTGGCGCGGCAGGTAAGTCTCGATAATCTCGGCTTCGGCGATTTCGCCGTCGCGCAGTTCGGGGCGGTTCTGCTCGTCGTAGATCTGAGCTGTCTCGCGGCGCTGCTTGGCCATCTTGGTCAGTATTTTAATGGCCTGCTCGTCAGAGAGGTTGCCGTCGCTTCCCTTGGCCGTTCTGGCTTCGAGAAATTCTTTCTTGATACCGCGGAGGGTTTCGAGACGCACCTTATCGCGGGCGAGCATGGCCTCCTTTATCTGGGCTGAGATTGTGTCGAAGAGATTCATAGTCGTAAATTTGCGCAAAGGTAGCGAAAAAACCGCTAACGCGCAACCCCGTCCCGCCTTGTGCCCTATAAATAACTGAACGGGGAGCGACAGAGCCGCTCCCCGTTCAGGCTGTCGTTGGCGGGAGGTCAGCGGACGGCTGTCTTGCGGCCGTTGCGGATGTAGATTCCGGGGGCCGTGGGGCGGCCGTCGAGGCGTATTCCCTGAAGGTTATACCAGACGTCGGCGGCCGGGTCGGTGCCGACGGTCGAGATTCCGTCTTCGGCGAGCATCGACAGCTCGACTTCGAAGGGCACGGAGTTGTCGGTGACGTGCATCAGATAACGGCCGGGGACGGTGATCTCGAGGTCAGCGATGCCCCATACGTAGATATACATCTGGTTCACCTCGTCGTAGTCGATGCCGATCTGGGCGGCTTCGGCCACGGGGGTGTCGAGGTCGCCCGGAGCATACATCTTCATCTCGAAGGCTCCGCCCGAGCGTCCGGCCATCGAGAAGACGCCTTCGGGGAGGGTTATGCCATACCAGATGGCGTCGGCGGGATAGTTTACCATGCGGTCGAAGGCGAAGGTGCCTTTTTTGCCGTCGAAGGGTATCTCTATCGGAAGTTCGGGGATTTCGCCGGCGATGGGATCGCGCACGGTCATCGACAGGGTGTAGCCCTTGACGGCGCGCATTGTGCGCACTTTTATCAGGTAGACGGTTCCTTCGGTTGTGTCGAGAACGCGGTTGGCGAAGACGCCGTTGTCGTAGTCGGGGCGGAGTTCGGCGATGAAGTTGTCGGGGTCGGAGGGGTCATAGATGCGCACGAACGAGTAGTCCTGACGGTTCTCGCTGATTTCGAACGGCATGTCGGTCGAGATGTCGAACTTGCCGTCGCGCCCGGCGGTGTAACGGAACCAGTATGTCCCGACGGCTTCGGGAATGGCGGCTGAGTTTCCGTCGACAGTGAACGGATTCGACGGCAGCTCCCCTTCGACGGCTTTGTTCTCGGCGAGGTCGAAACTGACGGGGCCGGTCACGTTGAACATTATCAGATAGCCGCGGTCTTTGGTGGTGGCGACGCGGTATCCGTCGCCGTCGGCGATGACCTCGCAGGCCTGGGTGTAGGGGTCGGACGGTATGGGAAGCATGCTGACGGCCGGCATCGGCAGTCCTTCGGCAGGGGTAATGTAAAGGCGTCCGCTGCGTGTGGCCGTATACCGGAAGTAGACAGGCTTCGGACTGTCGGCGGAGTTATGGCCGATGACGGCGTCGATGGGGTTCGACGGGGTCTCGCCCGGAGCGGGCTCTTTGAAGCCGAAGGTGAAGGTCAGCGGGGCGTCGGTCGGTTCGACGTCCCAGGCCAGAGTGTACTGGCGTCCGGCAACGGCGTCAAATTCCATCGAGCTTCCCGACTTCAGGACGCTGTAGCGGTTGTCGGCATAGTAGAGCGATGCGCGGGTCTTGTCGCTGAGGCCGTCGCCGTCGGCCGCGACGGTGATGATGCTGCGCCCGTCGGTCGGCACGGTGAAGGTGTAATAGTATCGTCCGCCGAAGTCGGGGGTAGTGTGGGTGCCCGGCTCGATCTGCTGCCCGGGGAATATGTCGTAGGCCTCGGCGGAGTATCTGGCCGTTAACTGCTGATCGGTGGCGGCGTCAGTGTTGCGCGTCAGGGTTAGGCAATATTCTGTATAGTTCGCCGACACGGGCATTCGGAGGTGGATGCGTCCTGTCGATTCAACCGAAGGATAGTTGAAGTCGGCGCCGGCCCGGGCTGTGCCGTCGAAAGTGCCGTCCCCCTCGATAAGAAGGAAGTTGTCGGCGCCGTTGTTGACGATTTTGTAATAGTAGGTGCCGCTTTTGGCGGGGAAGGGGGCAGGAACCTCCTCGTTGACGGTGTAGGGGAATTCGGGCGATTCGCCGGTGACGGGGTGGATGACTTCGAAGCGGTAGAGCATCGAGCCGGTGGCTGTCACGGTGAAATAGTAGGTCTGTCCGCCGGTGACTTCGAGCGATCCCTTATATCCGCCTCCGTTCTGATATGAGGTAGTTATCTGAGTGAATTCGCCGTCGGGCGATGTCGAGTATTTCAGCGTCGGCAGGGCGGTGAAGAACACCGACAAAACGCCGTCTTCCTCGGGCGTATACTTGATATAGGTCGGCAAGTCGAGGGTTATTACAAGATAGCCCATCCGGCCGGTGGGGCTCAGGGCGGTGTCCCAGCTGCTGCCGTCGGGCCATGGCGAGGCGTAGCTGTCGAAGGTGAATTTCGGGTCGGCGCCCGTGTAGCCTTTCGTGACTTCGACGGTATATTCGACTCCGGCGCGCGTCTGGACGTAGGTCGCCTGGTTGAACGTGTCGCCGTAGCGCTTGTCGGAGGGGGTTATCTGGTAGGTGTAGATAAAGACGTTGCTGAGGTTGCTGAACTCGAGCATCTCGTCGGCTACGGGAGTGTAGGTGTAGAAGATCGAGTTCGCGGCGGTGAAGTCAGGAGTGTTGACGCCGCGGGCGAGAGGCAGCGGGTCGGATTGCGTTCCGCTTTGGGCGAGAGCGGGGGCGATTGCTCCGGCGAGGATGAGCAGTAATGGTAGAATTCGTTTCATAGGGTTTGATATATTAAATAGCTAAGATAGCTGTAATAGCTATCTTAGCTATTTGTAGGATAGTTTGGGATGAAATCAGCGGGCGGCAGCGAGGGCGGCGGTGACGGTCTCGCTGAGAGTCGGGTGGGCGTGGACGCTCGAGAGAATCTCGTGCACAGGCAGGCGGCTGCTCATTGCCAGCGACAGCTCTTCGATGAGGTCGGCGGCGTGTGGGCCTACTATGAAGGCGCCGAGCAGCAGGTCGTTGTCGCGGTCGACGATGACCTTCACCAGGCCGTCGGTCTCTCCCATGGCCTGGGCCTTGCCGTTGGAGCGGAACATGGCTTTGCCGACGGTAATGTCGTGGCCGCTTTCGAGGGCCTGTTTCTCGGTCTTGCCGACCATGGCCACTTCGGGTGAGGTGAACACAGCCGAGGGAATCACACTGAGGTCGATCTCGCGCCCCATGACGCGCTCGGCCTGGGCCGTGGCGGCGTGGGCGAGCTGGCAGATGCCGTTGACGTCGCCGACGGCATAGACGCCTTTGGCCGAGGTCTCGAAGGTTTCGGGGTCGACTTTTATCGAGCCGTTGTGGTTCAGCTCGACGTTGAGGCCGCGCGGAACAACGGCGCGTCGTCCTACGGCCATCAGAACGGCCTCGGCCTGAAGTGTGGCCGTCTTGCCGCGGCGCTGGTAGTCGATTTCCATGCCGGGGCGCAGGGCTGTCACTGCGGCGTCGGTTATGATGTCGATGCCGCGGCGTTTCAGGGCTGTGCGAAGTCGTTTGGCTATCTCTGCGTCGCAGGGGGGCAGAATCTCGGGCAGGAACTCGACGATAGTCACTTTCGAGCCTAAGGCATTGAATATCGAGGCGAACTCGAGGCCGATGACGCCGCCGCCGATAACGACGAGGCTCTCGGGCAGCGTCGAGCCGGTTGTGAGGTCGTCGCTGGTCAGGGCGAGATCGGCGCCCTCGATGGGGAGCCGGGCGGGGGATGCGCCGGTGGCCACGATGAGGCGCGGGGCGGTGAAGGTGGTGCCGGCCGCGGTCACTGTCGGCGGCTCGGTGCTGTCGACGACGGCTTCGCCGATGACGATGTTGACGTTGGCCATTGTCGAGGCGAGCCCTTCGCGCATGGCGGTGACGACTTCGTCGCGGTGGCGGGTGGCACGCTGATAGTCGATCGACACAGGGCAGCCGACGGTCTCGACGCCATAGTCGGCGGCGTCGGTGACGGTCATGGCGACCTCGGCCACGCGCGTCATCGCTTTGGTCGGTATGCAGCCCCGGTTGAGGCAGGTGCCTCCGAGCCGGTCGCGCTCGATGAGCACGACGTTCAGCCCCTCGGCGGCAGCGATCTGCGCGGCGGGGTATCCGCCTGGGCCGCCACCGATTATTATGAGATCACAGGGTGTCATTTCTTCATCTGCTGATAGGTTAGAACCGGCTCGAGGGCGGCCTTGGTGTCGTCGGGACGGCCCACGGGGGTCTGCTGCGGGGCGTTCTTGACAATCTCGGGCTGCTCTTTGGCTTCAAGAGCTATGCGGCGCATGACGCCGATGAACTCGTCGAGAGTCTCGCGGCTTTCCGTTTCGGTCGGCTCTATCATGAGCGATTCGTGGAAGAGCAGCGGGAAATAGATCGTCGGGGCGTGGAAGCCGTAGTCGAGCAGGCGCTTGGCGATGTCGAGGGTTGTCACGCCTGTCGATTTGTCGGCGAGGCCGTCGAAGACGAACTCATGCTTGCAGACGCGGTCGATCGGCAGCAGATAGAGGTCGCGCAGGGCTTCCTTGACATAGTTGGCGTTGAGGGTGGCGAGCTTGCCGGCCATCATCAGGCCGTCGCTGCCCATGGTCAGGATATAGGCCAGGGCGCGGAGCTGGATGCCGAAGTTGCCGAGGAAGGCGCTTATGCGGCCTGCCGAGCCTTCGGGAGCCTCGGCGAGGGCGAAGGTGCCGTCGTCGTTGCGCACGACGCGCGGAGCGGGCAGAAGATGCTCCATTCCGGCGCGCACGCCTACGGGGCCTGAGCCGGGACCGCCGCCGCCGTGAGGCGTCGAGAATGTCTTGTGGAGGTTGATGTGCATGACGTCGAAGCCCATGTCGCCGGGACGTGCTACGCCGAGCATCGGGTTGAGGTTGGCTCCGTCGTAATACATCAGGCCGCCGGCGCGGTGAACCATGTCGGCTATGCGAGGAATCTCGGTCTCGAAGAGTCCGAGAGTGTTGGGGTTGGTCATCATCATGGCGGCCACGGTGTCGTCGAGCAGCGGGGCGAGGGCTTCGGGGTCGACGGTGCCGTCGGGACGGCTCTTGACCTCTACGACATCAAGGCCGCAGACGGCTGCCGAGGCGGGGTTGGTGCCGTGGGCGCTGTCGGGCACGATTACTTTCGTGCGCTTACGGTCGCCGCGCTCGTCGTGGTAGGCGCGTATGACCATGAGGCCGGTCAGCTCGCCGTGGGCGCCGGCGAAGGGGTTGAGGGTGAACTCGCCGAGGCCGCCGATTTCGCTCAGTGCGCGCTGAAGACGCCAGTAGGCCTCGAGGGCTCCCTGGGCGTCGGCGGGGTCGGCTGCCGGGTGGAGGCGCGTGAAGCCGGGCATGGCGGCGACTGCATCGTTGATTTTCGGGTTATATTTCATTGTGCACGAGCCCAGCGGATAGAAGCCGCTGTCGACGCCGAAGTTGTTGGTCGACATGCGTGTGTAGTGGCGCACTACTGTCGGCTCGTCGACCTCGGGGAGGTCGAGCGCGGCGGTGCGGCGCAGGGCTTCGGGGAGTGCCGGCGCTGCCGGGGTGTGGGTGTCGGGAAGACGCAGGGGCGTGCGGCCCGGGCGCGAGAGCTCGAAGACGAGCTTGCCGTATATCTCTCTGTTCATGGTAGGTCGGTGGGATTAGAGGTTTTTGACGATGTTGACAAACTCGTCGAGCTGATTGCGGCTCTGACGCTCGGTGACAGCTAACAGCAGGCGGTTCGGGGCCACCTTCACTCCGGCGAGGATTCCGCGCGAGGCGGCTTCGCGGCGCAGGGCGTCGATGTCGAGGTCGGTTTCCATCTCGAACTCGTTGAAGAAAGGCTTGTCGGGGTAGGCGAGGCGCATCCGGCCGGTGGCCGAGAGCTGATCGGCCAGATAGACGGCGCCGTCGCGGCTGAGTTCGTTGACGCGCCTGAGACCGTCGGGGCCGAGCAGGGCCATGTAGATTGTCACGTAGAGCGCCATCAGTCCCTGGTTCGAGCAGATGTTCGAGGTGGCCTTGTTGCGGCGGATATGCTGTTCGCGGGCCTGAAGGGTCAGAACCATGACGCGGTTGCCGCGGGCGTCGTTGGTGACGCCGACGATGCGTCCGGGCATCTTGCGCATCAGCGACTGGCGGCAGGTCATATAGCCGATTGCCGGGCCGCCGTAGCTGACGGGTATGCCGAGGCTCTGGCCGTCGCCGACGGCGATGTCGGCTCCCCATTCGCCGGGAGTCTTCAGGAGGGCCAGAGGCGAGGCGGGGCCTGCCATGACCATCAGCGCCTTGGCGCCGTGGATGGCGTCGGCGAAGCCTGTGAGGTCTTCGACAATGCCGTGGCGGTTGGGCTGCGGCAGGATGACGCCGGCGACGTCCCCCTTGGCGAGCTGTTCCTTCATGTCGTCAAGCGAGGTTACGCCCCCATCTTCGGCTATCTCGCCGATGACTACTCCGTGGTAGCGGGCGTAGGTGTCGAGAACGGCGCGCATGGCCGGAAGCAGAGTCGCGCTGACCAGAACGCGGTTGCGGCGGCGGGCGGCGGCGACACACATCATCATGGCCTCGGCGGCGGCCGTAGTGGCGTCGTACATCGAGGCGTTGCTGATGTCGAGGCCTGTCAGCGACGCCATCATCGACTGATATTCGAAGATATATTGCAGGGTGCCCTGCGAGATTTCGGGCTGATAGGGGGTATAGGCCGTGGAGAATTCGCTGCGCGAGGCCAGGGCGGCCACGACGGAAGGCGAATAGTGGTCATAGAAACCGTTGCCGGCGAGGCAGACGGGCATCACATTGTTCTTGGCGGCCAGATGCTCGAAGAAATCGGCCACTTCTTGCTCGCTAAGCCCCTTGTCGAGAGCGTATTCGCGCTTCAGGCGAAGTTCGGCGGGCACGTCGGCGTAGAGATCGTCGAGGCTCTTGAGCCCGCAGCTCGCGAGCATGGCGTCGATGTCGCCGGCAGTGTGCGGAAGGTATTGGTTCATGGTTGAAAATGAGGTTAATTCTGTATTTTTTGAACTTTTGCGCAAACTTAGTAATTTTTCCGTAAACCGCCAACAACGTCCTGTTTGTATAAATTTTATAAGTCTTATAATTTTTCACTATCTTTGCGGCGTAACCTTATCAACGAATCCATGAGCGATATTAAAAAGACCTGCCTCCACGACCGCCACGTGGCCATGGGAGCAATGATGAGCCCCTTTGCGGGCTGGGACATGCCGATACAGTATAGCGGCATAACAGAAGAACATAACGCAGTGCGTGAGGCCGCCGGCCTTTTCGACGTCAGCCACATGGGCGAGTTCCTCGTCGAAGGCCCCGACGCCGTTAAGTTCGTCGACCGCGTGTTCACCAACGAGGTGGCTCCGATGACCCCCGGTCAGGTAGCCTACGGAATGTTTACGCGCCACGACGGCGGCGTTGTCGACGATCTGCTCGTCTACAAGCGCGGCTCTGAGTCGGTTCTGCTCGTTGTCAACGCTGCGAACATCGACAAGGATTTCGCCTGGCTCGAAGAGCAGGTGAAGGCCGACGGCGACTATAACGTTGCTCTGACAAATATCTCCGATGAAGTCAGCGAACTGGCTCTCCAGGGCCCCGACGCCGAAGAGATCGTGCGCAAGGTCATGGGAATCGACCTGAAAGACCTCGAATTCTATCACTTCCGCGAGCTCGAGATCGACGGCCACAAGGCGCTGATCTCGCGCACGGGCTATACCGGTGAAGACGGCTTCGAGATCTACGGCCCCGCCGCTATGATCGTCAGCCTCTGGGATCGCCTCATCGAAGGGGGCGCCGCTCCCTGCGGCCTCGGCTGCCGCGACACTCTGCGCTTCGAAGTCGGCCTGCCGCTCTACGGCCATGAGCTCGCCGACGACATCAGCCCCGTAGAAGGCTCGCTGAGCATGTTCGCCAAGTTCGAGAAGCCGGGCGGCTTTATCGGCAGCGACGTCATCGCCCGCCAGAAAGCCGAAGGCGCGAAGAAGCGCATCGTCGGCCTCGAGATCGACGGCCGCGTGCCTGCCCGTCAGGGAACCGAGGTGCTCGACCTCGAAGGCAACGTCGTCGGCCATGTCACAACCGGTTATCAGGGAATCTCGGCTCCCGGCTCGTTCGCAATGGCTCTTGTCGACGCCGCCCATGCCAAGCGCGACACGAAGCTGCTCGTTCAGGTGCGCCGCAAACGTTTCGGCGCCACCGTTATCCCGCGCCGCTTCTATAAGAAAAGCTACAAAAAATAACTAACCTATATTCCTAACCAAATGAAAACCTACTATTCCCCCTCCCACGAATACGTGCGCGTCGACGGCAATGTCGGCTTCATCGGAATCTCTGACTACGCACAGCACGCTCTTGGCAACATCGTCTATGTCGATATGCCCGATCAGGGTGACGACGTCGTCGCAGGCGAAGAATTCGGAGCTGTAGAGAGCGTCAAGGCCGCCAGCGACCTCATCTCGCCCGTCAGCGGTGCCGTGCTCGAGCAGAACGAACAGCTCATCGACAATCCGCGCCTCATCAACGAGAACGCCGTCGAGAACTGGATCATCAAGGTCGAGCTGTCCAATCCCGCCGAACTCGACAGCCTTCTCGACGAAGCCGCCTACGCCGAGCTCTGCGCCAAAGAACAGCATTGATTCCGCCGTTATTATAAAATTTATAAGTCTTATAAATCTTATAATAAATAACAAACCGGGCGCGCCACTGAGGCGCGCCCGGTTCTTTTGTCGATGGGCCTGAATCAGAAGAGAATCTTTTCAGAGCCTTTGCGGGTTACTTTGATGTAGATGTTTCCGGCGGCGGGGTTGTCGACGCGGACGCCCTGGAGGTTATAGTAGACGGCGGGGCCGTTGTCGGTGTCCTCGACGATCTCGCTGATGCCTGTCAGAACTCCGTCGGGGAGGTCGCTGGCCTTGAGCTTCGCATACAGGTCACTGTTCTCGAACCAGTAGTGGTTGTCGTCGTTGGCGACGTCGACACGCTCGGGCAGATAGAAAACTTGAGTTTCGCCTTCTCCTTCTGCGGCACGCGAAGCCGGCTGTTTCATCTTTATTGTGAGGCGGAACTGCACGAACGCCGAGTTGTCGTCGTAGGCTACCTCGCGGCGCGCGCCTGTTGTCTCATCACCTATCCAGCTTACACGCCAGTTGCCCTCAATATTCGATGGAGCATCCCAGGTTATGCTGTGTTCCTTACATTCATACCAGCCGATTTTATTGGTTGCTTCTGAATCCTTGGTCCGCGGCAGAGCGCTTCCGACTTTGTGAAGTATCTCTGTGTCGCGGTGGCCTTCGGCGGTTACGTCAGAACCGTGGAGAATGGCGATGGTGTTATATTGGTTGTCGGTCTTGTAGAGGCGGTAGTCTACTTCAGCGCTTTCAACCTTGTCGCCGGCGAGAATCTCGTCGATATTGACGTGGACATAGAGGCCCTTCTCCTGCGGGAAGAAATAGTAGTGGCGCGTTGTCAGAGTGCGCGTTGCATTGCGGTCGGCCTCTGTCATGGCCTTGTTGAAGGTCATATTGTATTTCGTTCCGGCGGGGTTCTCGAAGCCCGAAGGGATCTTGGCGATCCAGACTTTATCATAAACCGAGATATCGCGTCCGTTGGGCAGTTTGTCTTTGTTCAGAATGCTATTTACGATGTCCGAATTGTTGAAGAAGAGGTTGTTCAGCTCGCGTTCGGTCATGTTCTTGAGGTCGTAGGGAGCGAGGTCGATACCTTCGTTGACGTTCATGTGGGCACCGGTGTTGCCGTTGATGTCGTAGAACGGGAGAGTATAGTCGCCATATTCAATGCCGGCGAGGAAGTAGTTATTGGTGTTCGGCTTGCCGGAGTTGATGGCTGCGCGCACCCAATATTCGTCTGTTCCTTGTTCGTTGAGTGATATTTTCTTGTCGGGATCAAAGACTCCTTCTCCAGCCTTTTCCATATTATAGAAGATGAAGTAGTCTTTGGGAGTGCCTTTTATTCTGATGCGCGGTGCTTCGGTGTCGTTGCCGGGATTAAACCAGAATTCAGCACCCTCGACAGCGTTACACTGTGTGCCGAGGTTCGAGCCGTTAGTCTGTGACTCGTCGCGCTTGCGCACACGGTACTCGCGGCCGTTGCGGATGTCGTCGCGCGTGATGCGGTTCATCTTGAACGCGCGGTAGTCCGACAACTTGTTGGCCTTGACGTCGTCTTCCTGAACGCAGATGACGTGGGAGAATATGTCATTATTTGCTATTTCCCATGAACCGCCGCTGACGATCTGGAAGTGGCCCGAAAGGAGTCCGCCCGGGAACGAGTTGAAGCGATACCATCCGTCGCCCATATATTCGAACTTCCAGTTGTCTTTGTCGGCCTCCCATCGCGTGGCGTTGATGCCCTGAGCGATAGTCTCGCCGTTTTTGTCTGTGTCGCCGAGATTGCCGTCGAACTCGTTCGAGAACCAGTTGTTCATGTCGCCGATAAAGTAGTAGTTTTTGTCAGAATTGCCGACGACCTCGACAGTCGCGTAGCCGTTCTTCTTGAAATATACCGAAACTGTGATCTTGCCTCCTTCGGTCGAATTGTATGACCATGCCTTGTCGGGATTGTCGGTGCAAGTGCCTACATTGTCGATTCTGGCGGGAGTGTTGGCCGATACAGACAATTCGTTTGCGCTCGGGTAGCAGACTATGCCGCAATCCGACCAGTTGGATTCGTTTTTCTCGATGAAATTGAATTGGAAATCGTCGTTAGCATTATAGTCGACTTCTGCAAAGAATTTGCAGGCATTGCGGTCATTTTCGCCGGCGCCGTCCTGACGGGTCATTGCGATGGGAGTGCTGTCCCACCCGCCTTTGTTGCTACGTATAAAGAGCGTCCTCTCGGGAACAGGAACTGGAGAGCCGGGTTCCTTGGTGACAGTGAAAGTGACTTTCTTTTCGTTTTTGAGATATTCCGACACATTGATAGTGTAAGTGCCGGCTTCTGCCAATTTGAATGTTTTGTTGTTGCCGACTGTGGTGTAGGGGAGTGTGCCTTCCGCGTCGACGTTGATGCCGTTGGTATATACGGGGCCCATCCAGTTGCCGTTTGTTTTCTCTGAATAGAATCTGAAATCGCAGTTGTCATCTACGGTGATTTTCACGGGCTGGTATTTGCCATGTGAGAATGGGATTCGTAGCTTCTCTGTATCGTTGACGAGACCGTTGTTCCATGTTCCGCCGATATATAGTTCGTGCGCAACGATTGCGTCATCAGCAAGCTTTGTTAATGTGAAGACGACTTTGTCTTTTTCGGGGTCGTATGACTTGACGTTTATGGCGTAGGCGCCGGTCTCTTTCAGGAAATAGCGCTTGATGCCCGAAGTGGTGATGTCGGTGCCGAAGCTGATGTCGGTGCCGAAAACTTTGCCGAATTCGTCGTTGCCCATCCAGACGCCGCCGTTAGGTTCGCTGTAGAATCGGAATCCGAATTCGCCGTCGTTGTCAAGGTCTTCCTGATTGACGTAGAATTTATATTCCTCATAGGTGTTGGTGTCTTCTTTATATTCTATCTGATGGCGGTTCGAGCTTGCTATACCCACAAAAAGAGTATGGTTGTATGAAGGAACCGGCCATACACCTTCGTGGCCTGCAAAGGGCTTGTCCTGAACTTCAACGTAATTCGTGTCTTTGGTACCTATGTGGAGATGTATGAATTTGCGGCCTGTTCCGAGGTTGCTTACATCATGTACGTCCCAATTGATTGCGTTTTCGGTAATCTGGAATACATCATTAGTATTAAATGTGTTCCAGTCTGTTGGGGCCGGGTTTGCTTGAGAAAGCTTGAAATTTCCGATTGCCCAGAAGTAGAAGTCGCCTGTGTCACCACTGATTGATTTTGTGACAAAGTTCTCTTTCCATGGATCTTCCGGACTCTGAACAGTCTTGCTGTCCATGAAATTCGCTTTTCCGGCAATGGTAAGCGTGAATGCGTTTCCGGCCGTCGGAATGGCGCACGCGCATATCATTACCAGCAGTAGCCGAGTAATTAAATGCTTCATATTCGTTGATTTAAAGTTGTAGTTAATATATTTCGTTTTTCTTGGATATGTCGAATAGGGTTCAGTCGGCTACAGAAGTCTCGCGTCGCCGGTCGGCGGTTCGTCAATATAGGCGGAGGTCTTCGGCCTGACGGACGAAGAAGCGCACTTTGCCGTAATCAATCTGTCTGGTTGTGTGGCTCATATCGAAAAACTGCAATACATAGTCAGCAGATCGGACTTGCGATACTTGAGTAAGCGATGATAAATCTCTAAAAATAATCTCTACAAAAACAGAAAGCTAAAACCTTGTGGAGGGGTTTAGTACACCGCAAATGTAGGTAAAATTTTACCCCCCTAAAGTTAAAAATAGTTAATTCGACAAGACTCTGTATATCTGACAACGCCCGTCAAGCGCGGGACGCGCGAAATCTTTACAACTGCCTGCGATAGCTGGCGGCAATCACCCCTCACCCCACAAATTCGCGGCAAGCCACGGCAGTGCGCGCCGCCGCGAAACGCGTGAGCACAGGCCGCGGGCCTTGGCTATCGCCCTTTCGCGACTGCGCAGACTCCGCAGCTTGTCGCGGTGGCGTGGGCGGCTGTCGGCCCCACAGCTATCGCAATGGGATATAGAGATATCGCGCGTCCCGCGCTTGACGGCGAATGATCTGTTTGAGGTGGTTATTCTGCAAAAAATTTCATTAAGTTATAGATAAAACAGTAAGTATTTGTGCATTTTCATGTAGGGCTGCACCGTGGTGCAGCCGTCACGGCGACTGCTTACAACTCCATTGGCTGGATGCTCCAGAGAGCATCCCTACATATTGAAATGCACATTTACTTTGTGCGTGAACTATAATAGCATTGAGGGGGTGTTGCAGAACTCTTTGGCATATCAGACCCGGTATTTCCGACAAAGGCACGCGGCCACATTCAGGGCGAAAAATCATTTGAAACAGAAGTTCTGCAACACCGCCCGACGTTAAAGCATTGACTATCAGAGGATGCACGCGCGTGCATCCCTACGCCCCGATAATAATTACGGATTCTGCAACACTCCCTCATGACGAGCGAGGCCGCGCTGTGGTGGGCGCGGCCTCGGAGGGTGGATGATGATGCAGGGTCAGAGTTTGACTACGCGGGCTATGGCGCTGCGGCGGCCGTCGGTGACGCGCAGCAGATAGTGGCCTGCGGCGAGTCCGGCGACGCGGATAGCGACGGTGTCGCCGTTGCTGACGTCGGCTGTGGCGCGGGCAACCCGGTTGCCGGCGATGTCATATAGCTCAAACAGCGCGCCGGGAGCGGTGAAGCCGCAACGCACGCGGAGCATGTCGGCCACGGGATTCTCCACCAGAGCTATGAAGCTGTCGGGGGCACCGATGCCTTCTATGCCGGCGGCCGCGGTGACCTCAACGGGGATAGTCAGCGTTGTCGACGCGCCGTTGGCGTCGGTGGCTGTCAGTGTGGCTTCGGCCGTGCCGATCGCTTTGCCGTAGAAGACAACGCCGTCGGGGGTTGTGTAGGCTTCGACATGACGGTTTTCGGGGATTTCGAAGGCGAAGGTCATTTCGTCGCCGTCGGGGTCGGTGAAGAGGTCGGCGTAGGCTATGGGAGCGGTGAGCTTCTCAAGCTCTACGGTGACGGGTTTTACTTCGGCGGCTTCGGGAGCGCGGTTGACTTTCTCGACCGTGTAGCGGCCGACGAATTCAGCGCGGTGGTTGCCGGCGTCGGTAGCTGTCAGGACAAAGGCGTAGCCTTCGCCTGCGTCGCCGTAGTCGGCGCTGACTTCGACGTCGACCTTGACTTCTGCGGTTCCGGCGGCAACGGCGTAGGTGCCGTCGTCAGCGGGTGTCAGTGTGGCGCCGTCGGCAGTGACGGTAGCTGCCGACAGGTTGTCGACGTCGGAGAAGCGCAGGGTCATGGCGTCGCCGTCGGGGTCGGTAACGCTGAGCGATGCCGAGGCTTTGTCGTTCTCTCTGACGAAGAGTCGGCTGTCGGGGCCGGTGATGACCGGGCGTCCGTTCTTGTCGAGGGTGACGGGGAAGTTCAGCAGGGGCATGGCCGGGTCGTTGGTCTTGACGACGAGCATAGCCTTGTTGCCTTTTTCGAGGCGGGCGTGGGCGGCGTTGACCTCGAGTCTGACCTCATGGGAGGCTTCTACGGCCACGGCGCCTTCGCCGGGAGTCAGCATCTTGATCCACGACGAGCCTTCGACGGTTTCGAGGCAGGTCAGAATGTAGCCGAGCGAGCCGTATTGCTCGTTGAAGAGCGCGCCGACGTCGAACCATCCGAAGTCTTCGACATATCCGAGATAGCGTCTTTCGACGAAGGCCTCGGCCTTGTTGACGAGATAGGCGGGATATTTCATGCCCTCGGGATAGGTTATGGCGACGCAGAATTTCTCGCCGGGGTTCATGAACACGGCGTGGTCGAGCGGGATGACGTAGAAGCCGCCTTTCGACGGGTCGTCCTGTTCGGTAATGAAGAACGAGCCTTCGGCAAGCACGGTTCCTGTCGACGGGTCTTCACCTTCGATAACCTCGACTTTGATCTGGGCGTTGCGGGCCTGTTCGATGGTTATGGCGGTATAGACCTGCGAGATGTTGAAGCCTTCGGCGGGAGCTGTGAAGCAGGTGGCGGCGATATATTCGGCCGTCAGCGAGTTCGAACCGTAGTTATAGGCGTTGGTCGAGCCTTGCGACGCTGGATAGTAGAGGGCGTTGCGGTAGTCAACGTCGGAGGGGACGTCGTAGGCGCTGGTCGAGCTTTCTCCGGCTTTCACCGGGGCGCGCAGCGGCGCGGGAACGTCGACGGGGCGCACGAGCTCCATCTTCGGTGCGCGGCTGACGCGGCGCATCGGGTCTATGCCGGGATCACCTCCCTCAGAGGGTTGTTCGCCGACGCCTGTCGGGTCGACATACATCGAATAGTCGAGGCGGTATTCGCCGCTGTTGCCGAGAGTGACGGTCTCGGTCGAGACATGGTCGTCGGCGGTTGCCCTGACGTAGATCTCTTCCTTGTCGAGAGTCATCGCCGGAGCGGGGGTCACGATGAATTTCACGGGAACGACGGCCTGCTCGACGTCGTATTCGCCGGAGTAGATGTCGCCGGTGGTGTAGTAGAACGTCAGGTTGACGTTGTATTCGCCGGGTGTCATCCACTGCTCGCATTCCATCATCGGCACGGAGAACTGCAACGCGGCGCGCCCGACGGTGAAGGTGGTCATGCCGTCGTACATCTGCCATTGGTAGTTGCCGGTAGGCTCGCCGGTTATCCAGTCGATTTCGGGGCCGTTGACCAGGAGCTGGAACAGCTGGGTGTATTCGTCGAACCTTTCGTCGTAGATGCTCGGGCCGTCGACGGCTATCGAGAGGATAGTGAAGGGGGCTGTTCCGTTGTTGCGCACTTCGAAAGGTGCGTCGTAGCAGGCGCCCATGCCGACGATCGGGTTCGACTGGTCGGTCGAGCGGTAGCCGTAGGTGTGTTCGACGCTTACAGCCGCAGGGAATTCGGGGGCGGCCTCGCCGGTGACGGTGAGGGCCACGGGAATCTCTATCGATTCGCGCGAGGGAACGTTCGTGGCCATGCTGAAGGCGGTCTGATAGAGTCCGGCCATGCGGTCGGTGTCGAAAGCGAAGCCGATCTTGTCTTTGGCTCCGGGAGCAAGGGCGAGCGTTGTCACGGGGGTGAAGCGCACGCTGTTGCCGAAGTTTATCATGCGGTCGGCCAGACGGATATAGTCGGTGCCGCCTTCACTCGAGATGCCTGCCAGGCCGAACGTGCCCATGAGCCGGGCGTTCTCGTCGGCTGCCTTGTAGCAGAAGCTGAAAGTTCCGTCGGCGTTGAGAATGAGCTGGAAGCAGACGCCGATGTTCATCGTGTTGCCGTATTCCATGAACGACACTATGGCGCGGTTGTCGGTCACATAGTGGTATGTTCCGGCCGTCTTGGTCTCGTCCATGGAGTGGAGTCCCCAGTAGGGAGCGATGATGTTGCTGAAGAGCGTGCCCTGAGGGAAGTCGCCCGGCGGTTCGGGCCAGAGGCGGTTGTCGTCGCGCTCGGTGAACGAGACGAAGCCGGTGTTGTAGACATACATCTTCCGGTATTTCTTGCCGTAGAACGGGAATTCGAAAGGAAGATCGACGGCAATATAGTCGTGGTTGATATAGTAGGTCAGGGCGTTGTGCTCGCCGAGGCCGTTGGTCTCGATGTCGACCCATTCGACGGCGGCCGAGGCGTTGTCGACGGCGGCAGTGTAGGTGTAGGCCACTTTCGAGTCGGCGCGCTCTGGCACTGTCAGCGAAGCTATCGGGTCGGGAGTCAGGGCGTAGGTGAGTTCCTCGTTGCCTGTGTTCTCGACAGTGAGGGTCTTCTGCAGCGGTTCGCCGCTGGCCACGGTCTCGTTGATCTCGTCGAAACTCATTGCTATCTGCGGGCAGCCGATGACTGTGCCGTGGATCGAGACCTCGAGGTCGCCGGCTGTTGTCGTTATCTTAAGCAGATCGCTGAGGTCGCCCTCCTTGTCGGTTGGCACGGTGACGATGAAGTCTTTCGACATTCCGGGATCGATGACCAGAGGCAGTGTGGCGCCGACGGTCATTCGGGCGCCGGTGAACGAGGCGCCGGTGACGGTCATGGTGTTGCGGCCGGTGTTCTTGACGTAGACAGGCACGCGGATGTCGGAGGTGCGGAACACGCGTCCGAAGTCGATGTCGGCATTGTCGACAGCCGCCACGCCGCTAAGGCCCTCACCGTCGATGACGGCGTTGATGCGCACTGCCGAGAAGGCCGGCGACGGGTCGGTAGTGACGATGGCCAGGTTGTTGAATGTCGGGCCAGCATAGAGGTCGCTGCCGGCGCTCAGAGTGGCGTCGATCTTCACGCTCTCGCCGGGGGCGACAACGCCGGCCGGAGCCGACAGTGCGGTCACGAAGGAGGCTTTCGGCGCCTCGAACTTCACAGCAGTGCCGGGGCCGAATTCCCTGAAGCGGCTGTTCTCGGCCGTGGGCTCTTCCGTGCCCCAGTAGTCGGCGACATTAGCGCTGGTCACTGCCAGCGGGTCGGCGACGGCGGGGTCGTTGATGCCGCAGAAGAGGCCCGAGCCGCTCTGGAACACATTGTCGGGATAATAGTCGTCGTAGAACATCTCGATGTCGCCGTTGGCCGACAGGGTGATATGGAACGATACGGGAATATAGTCGCCGGCATAGACAGAGGCCAGGACGTTGACGAACTTGACGACGAACTTACCGTCCTGTCTGGCATAGATCACCTTCGAACCGGGGTTCATCATCAGCTGCGAGCCGTAGGCGCTGATAAGGCCGGTGCCTTTTATCGACGATGAGGTCGGACACAGCGGCGGCCAGAAGTTCTCTTCATCGTTGACGGCGAACATTATTCCGCCGTAGGAGGTGATGTAGGCTTCCTCGTAGGTTTTGCCGTAGTAGGGGAAGGCGAAGCCGAGGCTGACGGGCTTGCTGACATAGTTGTCGTCGGTGAACTGAGCGGCGACGTCGGTGGCGCCCAGAAGATCGGGGTTGCCGTCGTAGGTGAAGGCGGGATAGCCCTGGAGGGTCGATGCCACGGTGTAGCCGAAGCGGTGGCTTGCCTTGCCCCCTTCGACAGTCTCGGCCGAATAGCGCGGGAATACGTATTCGAGCGGATATTTGCCGGTGTTGACGACGTTGAAGCTGACCGTAGAGGCCGCAGCGCCGACTTTCAGCGTTCCGGCTTCGACAACGGCCGGGTCGAGGTCGAGGCGAGCGGGATCGGTGGCTACGCCCTGGACGAGCACGCGGGCTTCGCGGCCCTGATAGTCCTTGAAGACAACGGCCCCGGAGTGGGTTCCGGCCTCGGTCGGGGCGAAGGTGACCTCGAAGGTTGTAGTGGCGCGGGCGGGGAATCCGGCCTGAAGATACTGCGGGCCTTCGAACTGGGCGCTGGTTGTCGTTATGTTGCCCGAATAGAGGCCTCCGTAGGCGCTGCCCGAGAATTTGCCGAAGCCGCGGTTATAGGCTTCGATGGTCAGCGTTTTCTTCTGGCCGACGAGCAGGCTTCCGAAGTCGACGATGCGCGGCATGACGATGTCGGGGGCATTACCGGCCACGCTGTAGCTGACAGGCAGCTGTGTGACTTTGCCCGACCCTTCGTTGGTCGTGATATTGACGTTGAAGCCGTAGGTACCGTTGACGAAGCGCGAGCCGTCGGCGCTGACCGTGACTTCCTGGCTGCCGTCTTTGAGCACGGTGCCTTCAGAGGGTTCGAGAGTCAGAGCCTGACTCCAGTCGGGGTTGAGCGAGCGTGCCTTGACGGCCCAGCAGACCTGATGGCCGAGAGTCTCGTAGACGCTGCCGGCGAGGGCCGACGAGAGTTCTGTCCATGTCTTGCCGAGGTCGTTCGACATATAGGCCATGTTGGTCATGTCGGCACCGGCGTGATGGCCCAGGCCGAGGGGATAACCCTCCTGATTGCCCTCGAAGTGGACAACGACCCAGAAAGCCTCGCCCGGAGCGAAGAAGAGCTGGTTTTTCAGCGGAATATTGAAGTTATAGGCAAACCAGTCGTAGTCGACGCGCTGAAGCAGCGTAGCCGATGAGATCGCGCGGTCGCCTTTGTAGATCTCTATCACGGGGTTCACACCGTAGGCGCCTTCGATCCAGAGGGTTGTCAGGTTGAAACCGTCGGGATAGGTTTCGGGGTCGACACGGAACCACTGGGCCATCGAGTTGGGGAGCGTCTTGTCGACGTCGCCGATGTAGGCCTTCAGATATTCGTGGTAGAAAATCTCCGTCGGATAGTCGCCGGCGTCATATTCGGCGAGGACGGACGGATAGCGCTTCACAGCCTTGGCGGCAACCTTGCCGCGGTAAGGGGAGGCCGGTGCGGCGGCCGGACGGGCCGGGGAGCTGACGCGCACGCTTGAGGTTGAGGTTCCGGCCGACCATTTCAGCATTCCTTCGGCGCTGTTGCCGATAGTGAACGATGTTGAGGCGAGTGGTGTCTGGGCCGTCGATGACATGCCGAGCGACTGGTCGGAGAGGGTCATCTGCGGGCCTTCGTTGGTCTTTATCTGCTTCACTTCCGACATTGCCGAGGCCTGACCCTGACGGTTGACGGCCACTACGGCGACATAGTAGGTCGTCATCGGTTCGAGACCGGTGATTTCGCATGAATAGGGGTCGCCGCTGGTGAAGAATTTCGTGTCGACGGTCTTCGATGAGAGGGTGGCGACATCGGTCGACGCGGTGAACGGAAGAGTCGAGTAGTAGATTATATGGTTGTTGACGACGTTGTCGCTCGATGCCGGGATTGTCCAGCTCAGGGCGATATAGTCCTGCCCGGCGGCCATGCTGAGGTCGGTGACAGCCTCGGGAGCCGAGCCGTCCCCCATATTGAGGGCTTTGACGGCGTCGATGTGTCCAGAGCCGAATTTGCCTTCATAGTCGGCGTTCGAGCCGTGGCTGTAGAAGTCGTTCACCGAGTTGATGAGCTGGCTGCGCAGGGTTTCGTTGATGAATGTCGAGGAACCGTATTTCGACAATACGAGGGCCGCGATTCCCGAAACGTGGGGCGTTGCCATCGAGGTTCCCTCCATGTAGCCGTAGCCGTCGTCGGGGAGGGTCGACAGGACGCCTTCGGCCTGACTGTAGTCGAGAAGTCCGCCCGGGGCGCATACGTCGACCCATTCGCCGTAGTTCGAATATGAGGCCGGGCCGAGAGTCGAGGTCATGGCGGCCACCGCCAGACATTTTTCGTAGGCGGCCGGATAGAAATTGCCTTCCTCGCCGGCGTTTCCGGCGGCGAAGATACAGAGACCGCCCACCATGCGCGGCGAGCGTGCCATTTCGGTGAAATAGTCGATGGCGTCGAGAACGGCCTGCTCCTTATAGTCGGCGGCGTCCCAGCCCCACGAGCACTGGGCTATCGTGGCGCCGCGCTCGGCGGCATAGACCAGTGCGGCGGCATAGTCGGCTTCGCCCGAGCCTGAGCGCGGGTCGAAGATCTGGCAGGAGATCATTCTGATTCCCGAGGTGGCCGAGCCGTCGCCACCGGCTACGCCGGCGACACCTTTGCCGTTGTTATTGACGGCGGCCACTGTGCCGGCGACGTGTGTACCGTGGTCGTGGGGATATATCTCGCCGTTGTTGGTGCAGAAGTTGAATCCGTAGATGTCGTCGACGAAACCGTTGCCGTCGTCGTCGACACCGGGGGTGCCGTTGAACTCGGCGGTGTTGACGAGCATATTGCGGGCGAGGTCTTCGTGGTCGACGTCGACACCTCCGTCGATGATGGCGACAACAACGTCGGGATTACCTGTCGCGATCTGCCATGCCTTGAAGAGGTTGATGTCGGCGCCGGCCGTCATTCCGGCCGACCCGGTGTTGTTGTAGTGCCACTGCTGGGGCAGACGCGGGTCGTCGAAAGGCATTTCGCCGGCGGCTTTCAGGGGAGCGGCCACGCGGCGCGCCTTTCCGTTGCCCTCCTTGAGCTCCATGGGAACAACAGTCTCGGCGACCTCCACACCCGCCACGTTGGCGAATATGCGGCGCGCCTCGGCGGGCGAAGTTTTTTCGTCGAAAGTGACGACATACCAGCGGTCGAGGCCGTAGCGCGCTCTCTGCTCCTCGAATTTCGGAGCGTAGGGAAGCATGCGGCGCAATCCCGTGGCTTTTACTTGTCGGGCGGCTGCGTCGAGGACCGTCACACCGGTGAGCAGGTCGCCTGAGGCTGCGCGCACGCGCGCGGTCTTGCCGACGGCGCGCGCCATCTCGGGCTGTAGCTTCACACGGATGATACCTCCTGTCGGAGATGCCGCCGACGCTGAAAGTCCGGCGAGCCCTGATACTATGATAAGGGCTGCGCAGACACGTCTTAGGATTTTAAGCATAACGAGTTATTTATTAAAGTATTGTAAAAAAATTGGATTTGACTGCAAAGAAATGGACAGCCACCGCAAATATAGTCAAAAATATTGACTAACAATCGAAATGTCAAAAAAAATTAACACACCATTTGCGGGAATGAGGCATGCCGCGACCTGTAGCGTCGGTTTGAGTTCAGTATATAGTTGCAACAAAGAGTCGAAATAAATATCGACACATAGTAGCCGGTGGTGTTGCCCCCCTCAGGATCGTGGCGGTCAGATTAGGCCGCGGGCGCGGATGTAGGCTTCGACGAGCGAGGCGGCGGCTTCGAGGCTGACCGACGATAGGTCGAGGGTCAGGTCGTAGCTCGCGGCGTCGCCCCAGCGCTTGTCGGTATAGAAGTTGTAGTAGGCGGCGCGCCGGCGGTCGGTCTTCTCGGCCAGCGAGCGGGCGTGGTCGGGGTCTTTGTCGTCGCTGCGGCTGACGATATTGTCGATGCGACGGTCCATCGGGGCGTGGACGAAGATATTGACGCATCGCGGATTGTCGCGCAGAATGAAGTCGGCGGTGCGGCCGACGATGACACACGAGCGGCTCGCGGCGATGTCGCGGATAATGGCGGCGATGGCGCTCTGCACGCGGTCGCAGCTCAGAGGTGAGTTTCCGGCGGCCGAGCTGAGGGCCACACCTCCCATCGTGAACGAGAAAATCCCTGTGACCCAGCGCGGGTAGCGCTCGTCGTTGCGCTCGACATAGTCGATGCTCATTCCGGCTTTCACGGCCGATTCGGCAAGCAGTTCCTTGTCGAAATATTCTATTCCGAGGCGGTCGGCGAGGGCACGGGCGAGCCGGCGTCCGCCGCTGCCGAACTGGCGCCCTACGGTGATGACAAACGGCGCTGCGGCCGATGGATTCGAAGCGTTCATATCAGATTTTCTGGAGGTAGTCGACGAGGTTTGTCTCGCGTTCGAGACCGAGTTTTTTGCGAAGGCGATAGCGTGTCATCTCGACCGAGCGGTATGAGATGTTGAACAGCGGAGCTATCTCTTTCGAGCTGAGGCCCATCTTCAGGTAGCAGCATATACGCAGGTCGGAGCTGTTGAGGTCGGGGTGGAGCTCGATGAGGCGTTTGGTATAGTTTTCATAGACGATGTCGAAGTTGCGGGTGAACGACCGCCAGTCGTCGTCGTGGCTCATGTTGTCCTGGATGAGGCGCTGGATTCGGGCTATCTGCTTGGCTTCGGCGGCGTCGGGGCCCATGGCCTCCTGAACTTTGGTCAGCTTTGCCGCGATGTCGAGAAGGATCTCGTTTTTGCGGATGACGTTCATCGTTATGTTGCTGAGTTCTTCCGACTTATGCTTTATGTCGTGTTCGAGCTGCTCGCTCTTGAGGTGGGCGATTTCGTAGTCTTTGCGCAGGGCCTGCTCGTCGGCGTCGCGTTTGAGCTGGGTCATCTCTTCCTCTTTGCGGCGTTCGACGGCGTCGGCCTGGCGCCGGGCCGAGCGCTTCACGGCGGTATAGATTCCCCATCCGGCGGCGCAGGCTATCAGGAAATATAGAATCTTGGCTATGATCGAGCGATACCAGGGGGGACTGACTGTGAACTGAAAGTCGGTCGTGTATTGCCGGCCGCTGTAGGCGTCGCGGGCGCGAACGTGGAGTGTGTAGCTGCCTTCGCTGAGATAGGGATATTCTTTTGTGGAGATTGTCGACCAGCGCGACCATTCCTTGTCGAGTCCTTCGAGCATGAAGCTGTAGCTGACGGCGTTTTCGGCGCGGTATTCAGGCAGGGCCATGTCGAAGATGAGCGAATTGTGGCGGTAGGCCACTTTCAGCTCGGGCTGACGGTGTGGGGCTATGCCGCTGACGTAGAGCGTCGAGTCACTTTTGTCGCTGACACGGGCCACGAAGAGATTTCCGGGGCGTTCGGGAGTGCGCCGCGCCTCGAGGTCGATATCGTAGAAGCCGTCCTGGCTCGACATTATCAGGCTCGACGGGGTCAGGAAGCGCAGGTGGTCGAAGCCGGGAATTATGCGCTCGCCCATCGACTGGTAGCTCGTCGAGTCGAGCTCTTCGGGATGACCGTCGCGGCGCGTCAGGCGCCAGACATGGTCGGGCGATATCGCCCATAGCGCGCCGGCGAGGTCGGTGTAGAGGCGCGCCGACGGAATCGACGAGAAGGATTTGTTGAGTTCATCGGCCTGCTCGAAGCGCCCCGAGGCGTAGTTGAAGGTGTAGAAGCCCCCTTCTGTCGAGAAAATCGGGTCGCCGTCGACCATCGACACTACGTTGTTGCGGTTTGTCGGCAGGCCGTGGCGCGTTGTCAGCAGTTCGACGCGGTGGAACCGCTTTTCGTCGGAGGCGAGCTGGAGGCGGTAGATTCCGCGCATCCAGTGGGCCATCCAGAGATTGTTGCGCGAGTCGATTATGAAGTGGCCTCCGGCGTCGTTATATCCCGAGATGCGGCGCGTCAGCTGCCATTCGCCCGAAGGGCCGCGTTCGAGCAGCACGAATCCTATGTAGGTCGATACCAGCAGTTTGCCCGGTTTTCCGGGAATTTCGGCCACGCTCCACGATCCGCCGACCCCTTTTATCGGGATGAAGCGGCCGCCGCGCTCGACCCAGAGGTCGTTGTCGCCGCAGGCGAAGACGTCGCCGGCAATGCTGTCGAGGCTCCATATCTGTCCTTTCAGCAGCGGCTCGGGGGTGGGGGTTGAGGCGTTCATGGGGTAGGGGAGGCGGTAGAGGCCGCGGTTTGTGGCCAGAAGCATCTGCGACCCCTGAAGCAGCGACGCGTATCCGGCGCCGAGCGACGCCGGCGGCAGCGGCAGGCGCGAGATCGCCGAGTTGCTGACCACGTAGTCGATACCGTTGTCGAGACCGAGCCAAAGGTTATGGTCGCGGTCGAAGGCCATTGTCAGAACGGTGTTGTCGCTCATGCCGCCCGACACATTAATATATGTGGGCTGCGAGTCGAGCGACGACATTATGGCAACGCCGTTGGCCACCGTTCCGAAGGCATACATTCCGCTGACGGCGTCGTAGGCGCCGCAGAAGGCCTGGTTGTCGGTCAGGTAGCGGTTGACGGGGCTGTCGATCGGCGTGAGACGGTCGGAGGTGTCGAGGTGGTAGAGTCCGTCGAAGGCTGTAGCGATGACGGCGCCCCCCTGACGGGCCGGAAGAATGGCCACGATGCGCTTGCCTTTGAGCTCGGCGGCGCCGGTGATGTCGACGGAGCGGCGCTGCGTGACTTCGACGAGGCCGCCGTGCATCAGTCCGGCCATGAGGCGGTTGCCGACGACGGCCGATGTCGTTATCTTGTCGCTGAGCGCGACGACGTCGGTCTGGCGGCCGTCGTAGCGCATCATCTTGAAATCGCTCTGGAACCAGAGATCGCTGCCGACGCGGTGGATCTGCCATATTTCGCTGAAATTCGTGCCGGGCACGCTGATTGTCGGCGTCAGAGAGCGGTAGACGGGCAGATGGGTCAGTGCGTCGGCCTCGAAATAGCCGAAATCCTCGCTGCCGCCAACATAGATCCGTTCTTTGGGGCCGTCGAGATAAATGGCGCGCACTGTCGAGTAGTTCGGGAGCCTCCAGAGGCGCCACGACTGGCTGTCGAACATCAGAAGGCCGAAGCGGTTGCCGAAATACATCCTTCCGAGCGAATCCTGAGCGACCGCCCAGTTCTGGGCGCCGGCTCCGTAGAGCGAGCGCGGAAAATTGCGCACCATTGGAAGGCCCGCGCGCGCCGGCATTGCGGCGGCGAGCAACAGCAGAATGCCGACGGCCCGGCATATATATCTCGACAGGTTAAGGTTCACAGAAAAAGGTAAGAAACGGGGCGGAAAGGGCTCCGGAAGTATTTAAATTCGGTGTTTACGATGCAAAATTGCGAAAAAATCGGCGATTGAGGTGAATTTTGAATGATGTTCTATAACATATAATTTGTAAAAGGCTGAACGAGCGCCCTGTGGAAAGATGTCTGACAGGTGCAGATATTTATTTTTGTGAATTTTCACAATGAATATTAAAAACGCTCCGGGGCTTTTGAAAGTGGCCCGGGCCCGCTATCTTTGTGGTTGTAAAACCCTCGGGGAAGCTCTGCAAAATATAGCAGACTGAGAGAATGGGTAAAAATATGTTTTATAACATATTTTACGTAAGTCTCATATAATCAAGTCTGTAATTTATTGCTGTAGGGCTGCTGTAGGGGTAAAAACGGCAGTTTGTTGAGTTTTTTATGAGCAAAAATATTTGTTGACAGCTGTCCGGCTCCATACCTTTGCGACATCGAAAGCGGCCGCGGAGGCAACCGCCATGAAAATCAGCCCCCGTAGCCCCGACTTTCACAGTAGTCCATCCTATGGCTGGAAAAGCCAACCATATTTCGTTATCAGTTTCATTATTTAATCTTTAACAAAAGTCTTTTAATACCATCATCTCTATGAAGAAAGTAATTCTTGCCCTTGTGTTTCTGCTTTCTGTCGTGGTCGGAGCCTCGGCACAAAGTGTGAAGGTCACAGGCGTGGTGACATCGTCGGAAGATTCCGAGCCGCTGATCGGCGTCAGCGTTCAGTGTAAGGAAAATCCGGCAAACGGCGTTGCCACCGACATTGACGGACAATACACAATTACTGTCAGCGTTGGTCAGACTCTCCGTTTCAGCTACGTCGGCTGCCAGACCGTCGAGAAGAAGGTCAGCGGCGCCGGACAGATCGACGTTGTCATGGAACCTGAGGCCAATATGCTCAAAGAAGTTGTGGCCATCGGTTACGGTACAATGAAAAAGAGCGATCTGACAGGTTCTGTCGCATCGATCGGAGCCGACAAGCTCACCAAAACACCTTCGGCATCGCTCGCCAACGCCCTTCAGGGTCAGGCTGCCGGTGTGACCGTCAACTCGCTGACGGGCCGTCCGGGCGCAGCCGCCGAGGTTCGCATCCGCGGTGTCGGCACTGTCAACGGCGCCGCACCTATCTATGTAGTTGACGGCGTCATCACCGACGACATCTCTTTCCTGTCGCCCAACGACATCGAGCAGACCGAGATTCTTAAAGACGCGTCGGCAACGGCCATCTACGGTTCGCGCGGCGCCAACGGCGTTGTCATCGTCACCACCCGCAACGGCGGCACCGACAAACGCGCCAACATCTCGTTCAACGCATACGTCGGCTGGCAGAGCCGCATCAAGAAGCTCGACGTCATGAACGCCAAGGACTTCGCCGACACCTACGTGGCCATCAACTCGACGGCCTCCGGCAAGAAATACTACGAGGAAGAGGGCTTCAACAAATGGCTCGGCCGCTATATGGGCGTCGGCAACAGCTCTTACTATCCCACCATCTACGATCCCGAAACCAACCCCACGGGTCTCGACTACAGCGCCATCGACACCGACTGGCAGGACGAGGTTTTCCGCACCGGTCTCATTCAGAACTACCACCTCAGTATCGACGGCGGCAGCGACAAGTTCACCTACTCGATGTCGGGCAGCTGGTTCAGCCAGCAGGGAACGGTCATCGGCAGCAGCTACACGCGCTTCACCGGCCGACTGAACACAACATATAAAGCCACTCCCTGGCTGAAGGTCGGCGAGAACATCTCGTTCATGGCTGGCGTTGCCAAGAACGCTTACGAGAGCGGTGACAACAGCGAGAGCGCCGGCGCAAGCATCCTTTCGGCCGCCTTCGCCATGGCTCCCTGGGATCCCGTGCGCTATCCCGAAGGATCGGTCAACCGCGACGGCGCCGACCTCAGCGGCGGTCTCTCGGCAGGTTCGAATTTCAAGAACGTGACCAATCCCTTCTCGATGGTCGAATACGCCCATCCGAAGAACCGCACCGAGCGCTGGATCGGTAACGTGTTCGCTGAAATCACCCCCATCAAATACCTCACTTTCCGCTCGACTTTCGGTTTCGACTATAAATGGAATATCGACCGCTCGTTCATGGACGCCTACGAGGTATCTTCCTACGACAAACGCGACAAGAACTTCCTGTCGATGTCGATGGGCCGCACCTATAACTGGAACGTCGACAACATCCTGACCTACGCCCGCGAAATCGGCAAACACGACTTCAGCGTCATGGTCGGCCAGTCGACTGAGGAATATAACTACAACTCGACCGGCAACTCGGGCTCGTCGATTCTCAATCCCGTAGAGAAGAACTGGTATCTGAGCCAGGTCACCGATGACTTTGGAACCCCGAGCGAGTCGATCTCGCGCAGCCGCCGCTTCTCGTGGCTTGGCCGCCTCCACTATTCGTTCAACAACCGCTATCTGGCTACGTTCAACTTCCGTGCCGACGGTTCGAGCAAATTCCGCGACAACTCGTGGGGCTACTTCCCCTCGTTCGCCCTGGCATGGCGCATCCAGCAGGAGAGCTTCCTGCGCGACTTCCAGCCCCTGAACGACCTCAAGATCCGCTTCGGCTGGGGTAAGGTCGGCAACGACAAGATCGGCGACGACGCCTTCGTGCTGAACATGTTCTCGACCGGCCCGACATTCGTCGACTATGTCTTCGGCGCCGACCAGCAGCTCGCCAACGGTGCAACCGTGCTGAGCTGGGTCAACAAGGGCGGCCACTGGGAAAACACCGAACAGTGGAGCCTCGGCGTAGACTTCGCCTGGTTCAACAACCGACTGACCGGTTCTATCGACGGTTTCATCCGCAACACTAACGACATGCTCATGAGCGTCACCGCTCCCGCCCATGTCGGCAACCGCTATGCCGTTCAGGCCAACGTCGGTCAGGTCCGCAACCGCGGTATTGAAATCCAGCTCGAGCACCGTAACACTCTGAGCCGCGACTTCCACTACAGCGTAGGCGGTAACATCTCGTTCATCGACAACGAGCTGACAGCCCTCAACGGCGGTTCGCCCATCCGAACCAACTATTCTCAGGTTCAGGTTGTCGACCAGGGCCACCCGCTCTACTACTTCTGGGGATATGAGTATCTCGGAATCTATCAGAGCGACGAGCAGGTTCTCGAAATGCTCCCCGGCTACACCGAGAAATCGACCCCGTTCCACGCCGGCGATGCCATCTACCGCGATGCCAACGGCGACGGTGTCATCGACGACAAAGACCGCGTAGACCTCGGCTCGTCGATCCCCAAGATCAACTACGGTATCAACCTCGGCGCCTACTGGCGTGACTTCGACCTCCAGGTATTCTTCCAGGGCGTAGCCGGCAACAAGATCTACAACCAGATGCGCCACCGCCTCGAAGGCAACGGAGCAACCTCGGTTCTCGCTCCCGAAATGGCCGATGCATGGCGCCCCGACTATACCGAAGGCAGCATCCCCAACCCGAAGAATTCCGTCAACTACTATGTCAGCAACCGCTTCCTCGAATCGGGCAGCTACTTCCGCCTGAAGAACCTTCAGATCGGCTACTCGCTTCCGAAGAGCCTCATCCAGAAAGCCGGCTTCACCAATTGCCGCTTCTATCTCCAGGGCAGCAACCTGCTGACGGCCACCAAGTATAAAGGCTTCGACCCCGAGGTCAACGGCGGCGTCGACTACGGCAACTATCCCCAGAGCCGCACATATATCATCGGTGTCAACATCACTTACTAATCTCTTGTCCACCATTAGAAAAACAATGAAATCGACATTATATATCGGACTGGCCGCCGCCGCACTGACCCTTACCTCATGTAACGGCTGGCTCAACGAAGAGACTCCCGGAACAACTACCGTCGAGGACTACTTCACCTCGGGAAAAACCGCCGAGCTTGTTGTCAACGCCGCCTACGTGCCGCTGGCCTGGGAGTTCAACAACACATATTTCTCGGAATGGTATATCGGCGACATCGCCTCTGACGACGCCCTCAAAGGCGGTCAGGATGTCAACGACGGCGCCGACGCCTACGACATCGACAACTTCAAGGTCAACATCAACAACGGAATACTTCTCGACTACTACCGCGCAAAGTTCCAGGGCATAGGCCGCTGCAACCTCGCTCTGTCGGAGGTTCCGCAGGTTGACCTCGACGAGACCCTGACGGCCGAGCGCCGCGACTGCCTCATGGGTGAAGCCTACTTCATGCGCGCCTTCTACTACTTCCAGCTGGCCCGCGTTTTCGGCGGAGTGCCCCTGATCGACGACGTCATCGACACTTCAGACCGCTGGCAGCAGCCGCGCGCCACCCTCGAGGCCACCTACGACCACATCATTGCCGACCTTCTCGAAGCCGAAAAGGTTATCTGGAACAAGAGCCGCTACGAGGCCAAGGATCTCGGCCGCGCCACCCGCGGCGCAGTGCTCGCAATGCTCTGCAAGGTCTATCTGACCCGTGGCGACTATGCCAACGCCTACACCTGGGGCAAGAAGTTCGTCGACGAGCAGTATGGCGCTGAATACTCGCTCTGCCCCGTCTACACCGACAACTTCACCCTCGCCGGCGAGAACGGCCCCGAGAGCGTGTTCGAAATCCAGTATATGGCCGACCCGACCAGCGACTACGGCGAAGGCTTCGGCTTCACCCGCGGAACATTCTCGACAATCCTGACGCGCCCGCGCATGTCGAACCTCGGCGGCAACAAGGGCTGGGGCTTCGACCACCCGACAATCGACCTCTACAACGAGTTCGAGGCCGGCGACAGCCGCCGCGAAGCCGCCATCGGTGTGCCCGACGCAGCCAGCCAACAGGAGGTCGAGGTCATGTATCTCAACACCCCCTACTATAACAATAAGGTGTCGTATAGCGAAGGCGGAACCTTCCCGGCTCTCGACCACGCTACCCGCTCCCCCTTCAACTACCGCCTCATCCGCGCCGCCGACGTGCTCCTTCTCTACGCCGAGGCTGCCCTCGAGACAGGTCACACCTCTGATGCCAAGTGGGCTCTCGAACAGGTCCGCGCCCGCGCCCGCGCCAATGCCGACGCTTCGGTGGCCAACGCCCTGCCTGAATTCCCCGGCTACCGCGGATATAAGGACACTACCGACGACCTCCGTCAGGCTATCCGCCACGAGCGCCGCGTAGAGCTCGCCATGGAAGGCCACCGCTGGTTCGACCTCGTTCGCTGGGGCATCGCCGCTCAGGTCATGGACCGCGACAACGGCTCATACGGCAAAAACGAATCGCCGGAAGTGCGCGAGCAGATGGCAGCGTTCATCGCCGGCAAGCATGAGCTCTTCCCGATTCCCGCCGAAGAGATCGGTCTGAACCCGATGGAGCAGAACCCCGGTTATTGATATCCCCGATAACGTCTTTCGAACGCCGCGGAGGTGCGGGAACCCTCCGGCGCCTCCGCGACGTCAACAAAAACAAAAAATCATACAAATCTTAATTAACCCTTTTTACCAATTTCTAAATTTTTCTGTCATGAAAAAGATTACACTTTTTGCTGCTATGGCAGCTGTCGCAATGAGCGCCAACGCTCAGTTCACCGTTGCTGACGGTTCTATCGAAGCCGCTCTGAAGGACATCCCCAAGGCAACCATCGACTACGTCATTCTCGACGAAGCAAAGGCTGAGGTTCTCGGCAAAGACGCCAACTACACCGTAAATAACATCGGTCCCGACGATGCAACCCGTTTCCTCTATGTATGGGAAAATACAATGGTTGCCGGTGATTCGAACGAACCCGGTGTCGACGGCGGCAACGGCTATCTGAGCCTCACTGTAGACAACGCCGACTGGGCAGGTTCGGGCTACAACATCAACAAAGGCGCAGGCGTCAATCTGAGCCATATCAATGACAACACCATCATCCACTTCAGCTATCGCTGCGGTGCCGGTTCGATCGCATCGATGTATGTCACCCTCTTCAATGCCGGAACAAACAATGTTTCGCTCGGCGCTGCCAACGGTGGTAACCCCGTAGTAGGCCCCGCTCCCGCAGAAGAATGGCAGACCGTTCAGATGACTGTTGCCGACTATAAGAAACTCAAAGGTTCTGTTGATCTGCTCGGTGGCGAAGCTACAAGCATGGATGCCTGGACCGGCAATATCGTCGCTTTCGGCGGTGCTGCTGCTGATGGTCTTCCCAAAGGTGCCAACATCTGCCTCGACGGTGTTTATTTCATCACCCCGGGCGAAGGTCAGAACGCTATCGAGAACATCACTGTTGACGGCAACGAAGCTGCTGTTTACTACAACCTCCAGGGCCAGCGCGTAGCTAACCCGACCGCAGGTCAGGTCTACATCGTCAAGGCCGGTAAGGACGTTAAGAAAGTCGTTCTCTAAATTTCCTCTATGAACAACCGCGGGCGGGGCACCATCCCGGCGACCCCGCCCGCTCTCTTCTTTCCTCAGGCAACTCCTCTCTCCACCCCATATCTGCAATCACCTTTCTCTTCTCAAAAACGCAATGCTGTAAATTGCAACCCTCCCGCCTGTAGGGACGTGCCTTTGGCACGTTTCAAAAGCGCCCGGCTGATGTTCCGGCGGACGTGATGAATCACGTCCCTACACTCCGGCGTAATCAAATCGAATATCCATCGGCGCTCCGGCGTTACCAAATAGTAACTACTCTCCGCAACCCCATCATACAGTCAGTTTCCATTATCTCCATATATTCAGTTTCTATCATGAAAAAATATCTGCTCCCGGCCCTGTTAATGGCCGCCACAACAGCCTTCGCCGCCGACTCTCAGTCGGGTACCGGCGAGACCGACGGCTTCAAGCTTGTCTGGCAGGATCTGTTCGATTTCGGAACCCTCAATCCCGACCGCTGGAATATTGAAGTCAACGGTTCGGGCGGAGGCAACAACGAACTCCAATACTACACTGATCGCACCGAAAACGTGCGCGTCGGCGACGACGGCAAAGGCAACGGCTGCCTTATTCTGACAGCGCGCCGCGAAGATTACAACAACCGTAATTTCACTTCGGGCCGCATCAACTCGAAGACGAAAGTCGCTTTCACCCACGGCAAAATCGAGGCCTCGATAAAGATTCCCACGACCGCCAACGGCCTCTGGCCCGCTTTCTGGATGATGGGCAACGACTACGACCAGGTCGGCTGGCCGCGCTGCGGCGAGACCGACATCATGGAGATGGGCCATTCCAACGGTATCAACCGCGGGGTTTCGGATCGCTTCTTCAATGGCGCCAGTCACTGGGGAACGGCCTGGAACAAGACCGGCGACTATGCTCAGGACAAAACTCTCGACTACAGCCTTCAGGACGGCGAATTCCACCTCTTCACCGTTATCTGGGACAAGAATAAAATCTCGATGTATGTCGACCTCGACAAGTATCCCGGCCAGCGCCCCTACTACGAGATCGACATCACAAAGGTCAACCCTGACGATGAGATGACAGCCGGCAATTATTTTCACAAACCGAACTTCATTCTCTTCAACCTCGCTGTCGGCGGCAATTTCCCCGGCATCCACGAGGCATCGGGCATCACCGCCCTCAACGACGCCAACGGCCAGCAGGCCTCGATGTATGTCAACTACGTAAAAGTCTATCAGAAAGGCACCTCCGACGAGACTCTCGAGACGATCGTTGCCGGCGATCCCGCCGACGGCTCTCAGCCGCCCGTTGTCGTAGGCCCGTCGATGGCCGATGTCAAGAAGGTCTATCCCGACGCCGGCGACTTCTATGCCGTTGTGCTCGATCCTGATCTGGCGTCGCAGAACAAGGCCGTCGACCTCTCTGCAGCCCGCGCCGAGGTCGATCTTCAGGCCTGGGAAGGCTCGCTGACCTACGACACTCCGCTCGCTTTCGACGCCGACGAATGCAAGACATTTGTGTCGCTCAATCCCAACACTGACATGAACTGGTGGGGCGGCGGCTTCCGCACCACAGGCGTCGACCTCAGCGGCCTGACGCTCAAACACCGCTTCCACTGCGCCTACCGCACAAACAATATCGCTCCCGACAAGACGACAGTCAAGATTCTCCAGCAGGGCGACGCCGCCACTGTTATCGAGGTTCCGCGTGTCGGCAAGGACTGGCGTGCGATCGACGTTGCCCTCGGCGACATAATGACAGAGGCCGAGCTCCGCGCCGCCGCAGTGAAGAGCTTCGACGGATTCACGGTGTCGTTCAACGGCGAGGGCGGACGCAACCTGCGCCTCTGCGACGTGTTCTTCTATAATCCCGAGGCCCGTCAGAACGCCATCACCGAGGTCGGCTCCGACACCGATACCGACGCCCCCGCCGAATATTTCGACCTTCAGGGACGCCGCGTGGCTAACCCCGAGCCCGGACGAATCTATATCGAGCGCCGCGGAACCAAAGCCTCGAAAGTGATATTCTAATCTCCCCGCCACTACAGTGAAAACAGTAATATTTTCGGCAATGCTGACCCTCGGCGCCCTTGGCGCCGGGGCAGCGGCGCCACAGACGGGTTCGTCGGCTATGCCCGGCTATACCCTGGTGTGGGAAGACCTCTTCGACTCCGCAAGTCTCGACCCCGATAGCTGGAACATCGAGGAAGGGAACAACAACGGAGCCAACAACGAACTGCAATATTATACGAAACGCCCTGTCAACGTCAGCGTCGGCGACGACGGTCGCGGCAACGGATGCCTCATTCTGACGGCGCGCCGCGAAGACTATATAAACCGCAGCTTTACCTCGGGGCGCGTCAACACCCTCGGCAAGCGTACGTTCACCCACGGCAAGGTCGAGGCTTCGATTCGTCTGCCCAAGACCGCCAACGGCCTCTGGCCCGCTTTCTGGATGATGGGTAACGACATAACCGAACTCGGCTGGCCGCGCTGCGGCGAGACCGACATCATGGAGATGGGCCACGGCGACGGAATTGCCGCCGGAACCCACGACCGCCTGTTCAACGGCGCTCTCCACTGGGCCAACGCCGACGGCAGCCATGCCCAGTTTGCCGGTGTGTCGACGAATCCCTATAATATTCAGGACGGTGAGTTCCATCTGTTCACTCTCATCTGGGACGAGAGTGAGATCAGAATGTATCTCGATCTCGACCGCAATCCCTCGGCCGAACCTTATCTGACAATGAAAGTCAGCGAAGGGGAACTTGCCGCGCAGTTCCACAAACCCGGTTTCATTCTTTTCAATCTGGCGGTCGGCGGCGATTTTCCCGGTATACATGATGCCGAAGACGTGACCGCCCTCAACGACGGCAACTCACAGTCGCAGTCGATGTTTGTCAACTATGTTAAGGTCTATGAAAAGACCTCTGAAATGACCCTAAACTCAGAAAAATGAAGATTCTCAGCATAGCACTCTCCATTGCTCTCGGGGCCACAGCCCTGGCAGCAACGGCCACAACCTCCGACGAGAAGAAGATCGACGCCCTCCTGGCCAAGATGACCCTCGCCGAGAAAATCGGCCAGCTCAACCAGTTGTCGGCCTCCGACACATATAATGACGACCTCGGCGGCCGCGTGCGCGACGGTCAGGTCGGGTCGCTGCTCAACGTGTGCGACCCTGCCACTGTCAACCGCCTTCAGCGCGACGCCGTCGAGAAGAGCCGTCTCGGAATTCCCCTCGTGTTCGCCCGCGACGTCATCCACGGTTTCCGCACACTCTTCCCCATTCCGCTGGGGCAGGGCTGTGGCTGGGATCCGGCTCTTGTCCGTCAGGGTGCCGCAATCGCCGCCGACGAGGCCTCGAGCGTAGGCATCCGCTGGACATTCTCGCCGATGCTTGATATCGCCCGCGACCCGCGCTGGGGGCGCATCGCCGAAGGCTTCGGCGAAGACCCCGTGCTGACGGGTATACTCGGCAAAGCCATGATCGAAGGCTATCAGGGCACCGATCCCTCGAAACCCTACACCATGGCCGCCTGTTCGAAACATTTCGCCGGCTACGGCTATTCGGAGTCGGGCAAAGACTATAATACGACATGGCTGCCCGAAGGACTTCTGCGCGACGTCGTTCTCGTTCCCTTCAAAATGTCGCTCGAGGCCGCTCCGGCAACATTCATGTGTTCTTTCAACGACATCAACGGCATTCCCGCCAGCGGCAACCGCTATCTCCTGCGCGACATTCTGCGCGGCGAATGGGGCTACGACGGCATGATGGTCAGCGACTGGGGCTCGATCCAGCAGATGATTCCCCACGGCTACAGCGCCGATCTCCGCCAGGCAGCCGGTCAGGCTATCGACGCCGGTGTCGACATGGATATGGAGGGCCACGCCTATGAGGCCCATCTGAAGAAGCTCGTCGAAGATGGCAAGGTCGACATGAAGACCGTCGACGAGGCTGTCCGCAATGTGCTTCGCCTGAAATATCGTCTCGGCCTGTTCGACAACCCATACGTCGACGAGAAAAACTCGCGCCGGTTCTATGCTCCGGCGTCGCTCGAAGCCGCCACGAAGGCTGTCGAGGACTGCGCCGTGCTTCTGAAAAACGACAATGCGCTGCTGCCGCTCAAGAGCGGGGTCAAGGTGCTCGTCACCGGCCCGATGGCCAACGCCCACCACGACCAGTCGGGAACCTGGAGCTTCGATCTCGAGAAGAGCCGCTGCGTAACCCCGCTCGAAGCCCTGCGCTCGCAGCTCGGCGAAGCCAATGTCGTCTACGCTCCCGGTCTTGAATTCAGCCGTGACCGCCGTACCGACAAGTTCGCTGCCGCCACAGACGCCGCCCGCGGTTGCGACGTCATTCTCGCCTTTGTCGGTGAAGAGGCCGTGCTCTCGGGCGAGGCCCACTGCCGCACCGATATAACGCTGCCCGGCGCGCAGAGCGCCCTGCTTGCCGAGCTTAAGAAGACCGGCAAACCGGTTGTTGCTGTCGTCATGCCCGGACGCCCGCTGGTGCTCACCCCCGATCTTCCCAACGCTGACGCCATGCTGCTGAGCTATCACGGAGGCACCATGACAGGCCCGGGACTGGCCAATGTGCTCACCGGCAAAGCCTGCCCGGGCGGACGCCTGAACACCGTTCTGCCGCGCGCCAACGGCCAGTCGCCGCTCTATTATTCGCGCAAGAACACCGGCCGTCCCGCCGAGAACATAACCTATATCGACAACCTCGAGCTTGAGGCAGGCCAGACCTCGACGGGCTGCACAAGCTTCTACCTCGACGCCGGCGACGGATGGCTCTTCCCCTTCGGATACGGTCTGAGCTACACAACCTTCGACTATGCAACACCGCAGCTCAGCGCGCCCACGATGACGCCCGACGGACAGCTGACCGTCAGCTGCCGAGTCACCAACACCGGCGCCCGCGAGGCTTCAGAGGTTGTCCAGCTCTACGTGCGCGATCTCGTCGGCTCGACAGTGCGCCCCGTCAAAGAGCTCAAAGACTTCGCCAAGATAACCCTTAAGCCGGGCGAGAGCCGCGATGTCAGCTTCACTCTTCCGGCCTCGAGCCTCGCCTTCACCCGTGCCGACGGAACTTTCGGCTGCGAGCCGGGCGACTTCAGCCTCTGGGTGGCCCCGAACGCCGACGCCGGCACTCCGGTTTCTTTCGCTGTCAAATAAAAACATATCATAACCAATGAGAAAGATTCTTCTGACCCTCGCAGCCGTGGCCCTCGTGGCATCAGCGGCTCCCGCCAAGAGCGCCAAGCGCGGTGTATGCGCCAAAGGCTCGCGCGCGGCTGAATTCGAGCTTCTCGAAAAAGGGAACTCGTGGTATTACAACTGGGCCACCGGAACGTCGGCTCCCTCGAACGAACAGATGAGTTTCGTGCCCATGTGCTGGAACGGTGTCAACGCCGACGCCATCCGCAAATACTGCAAGGAGCATCCCGAAGTGAAATATCTGCTGGGCTTCAACGAGCCGAACTTCACCAACCAGGCCAATCTGACGCCTCAGGAAGCCGCCGCCAAATGGCCCGAAGTGGTGAGCCTGGCCAAGGAGCTGGGCCTTGAGGTCGTAGCTCCCGCAATGAACTTCTCGACAGGCACCTACGCCAGTCCGTCGAAATGGATGGATGAGTTCGTGGCTATTGTCGGCAAAGATGCCTTCGACTATACCGCCATACATAACTACGGCGGTCTGGGAGTCATGAAGCAGCTCGGAACCGAGTTCCACGAGAAATACGGCAAACCCGTCTGGGTCACCGAATGGTGTTATTGGCCCGGTGGCGCCGGAAACGTATATGTGGCGCCTGCCACTCAGATCGCCTCGATGATCGAGTCGGTCAAATGGCTTGAGCAGACCCCCTGGATTTTCCGCTACGCCTGGTTCATGGCCGAAGGGGATTATGACTCGGCCAACCGTCCGAACTACGGCCTCGTCGAGACTCTTCCGCCGCTGTCGGATCCCGTCTACAATCTGACTCCGCAGGGATATGTCTACAACTATCTGGGCACATTCGACAAGTCGGAATACAACGGTGTCAACACCTGGATTCCCGCCGCGAAGTGCAACGATTTCGAGGGTGTTACCTTCGGACGTGTCGACAATGCGCCTCAGATATGGCCCATCATCGCTTCGCAGATAGGCTCGAATGGTTATCTCGAATTCAACTTCGATGTCGCCAACGCCGGCAAGTATACACTCGACGCATGGCTCGGCGGCTACGGCGAGCCCACGCGCTACGATCCGACCTGGACAATCACCGTCGACGGCACGACGGTTGTCGACAACAACCAGTTCACGCTGCCCAACAGCGACACCGAATATGTTGTCAAGAAATTCGACCTCGACCTGACAGCCGGCAATCACACCGTGCGCATCTCCGACACCGGACGCCCCAGCGGCCTGATGCTCGCCGCCGTGCGTCTTAACGACGGAACCGCCTCGATCGATGCTGTCGGAACCGACGCCGCCGAGACCGCCGATGAAGTCTTCTATAACCTTCAGGGACAGCGCGTGGCCGTTCCCGAACGAGGCAACATATACATTGTGCGCAGCGGAAGCACTGCCCGCAAGATTAAATTTTAAGCAAGCAAGAAAATCAAGGAGTAAGTAATTATCAAGCATAGGTAAAGGACTCCGGTGAGGGGACGGCAAAGAAGCGCGTGAGCGTCGACCTGTCTGTTCCCTCACATTTTTTATCAGCATTGCCCGTGGGGAAGAAGAATTTATTATCTTTGCACATAGAACTATCGAATAAACTATGGATAAGCAGACACTGGAGTTCGTAACCTACTGCATCAGCAAACTTGCCGCAGTGCTTGGGTTGGCGCAGAGTGATGTCTACCGCAGGCTTAAGGTGTCGGGAATTCTCGACGGATACCTTCTTACGACGTGCTCCATACTTTCGGTTCGCGCTATCTGATGGAAGATCTTACCGATTATATGAGAGAGAAAGGAGTGCTTCCGACATGAGACTTTTCCACTCATCATAATTGGAAAAATTTGAAAAGCGATTGTTAGAAGAAGTGAGAGCATCAATCTTTGCAAGATTGTTCGGCAACGTTTGGAGCGTACTGGCGTCGAGATCGAAGGGTTTACAATTGTAAAAGAGGGCTTTTGGTTGAGGGTCAGCGGATTGCGTGCGGGAAGAAAGTTTTTTTGAAATTTATCTGTTTTCAAGTGTAAACTTTCGGGCGGAAATTTGTAATTTTACAGCCTGAATTCAACCTCTCTTTGTCTTGGCCGAAACCTATCACATACCCGCACTTCTTCCGGAGGCTCTCGAGGCGCTTGCAATCAGGCCCGACGGTATCTATGTCGACGTCACCCTCGGTGGCGGCGGCCATTCGTCGGCCATACTCGGACAATTAGGGCCCGATGGACGCCTGATTTCGTTCGATCAAGACAGCGACGCCATCGAACGCGCCATGGAGGGGGCTCTCGGGCGCGACAGCCGCTTCACGCCTGTTCACGCGAATTTCCGCTTCCTGAGCAATTTCATGCGCTACCACGGCGTCGACGGGCATGTCGACGGCCTTTTAGGCGACCTCGGAGTGTCGTTCCATCATTTCGACGACGCTTCGCGCGGTTTTTCGTTCCGCTTCGACGCGCCTCTCGATATGCGCATGAACCGCCTGGCTCCGCGTTCGGCCGCCGATCTCCTTGCCGAGTCCGACGCCCGCGAGCTTGCCGACGCTTTCAGCCTCTACGGCGAACTGCGTCAGGCGCGCCGGCTTGCCGATGCAATAGTGAAAGCCCGCGCTTCGGCTCCGGTCGACACCGTCGGGCGCCTGACCGAGGTTGTGACCCCGCTTCTTAATCCGCGTCAGCTCAAGAAAGAGATGGCTCAGCTGTTCCAGGCCCTGCGGATAGTCGTCAACGACGAGATGGGGGCCCTGAAGGCACTGCTGCGCCAGTCGCTTCGCGCCCTGCGTCCGGGCGGACGTCTTGTTATAATAACCTATCACTCTCTTGAAGACCGTCTTGTCAAGAACTTCATGAAGACCGGCAATGTCGAGGGGCGTCTCGAACAGGATTTCTACGGCCGCAGCCTTGCGCCGCTGAAGATGCTGACCTCGCGCCCCATAGTGGCTTCGGAGGCCGAGGTCGAGGCCAATCCGCGTTCGCGGAGCGCCAAGATGAGAGTGGCCGTCAAACTTGAAACCGAATCCGACAATGGCTGACGAAACGACGACAAGGAATTCCAAAGGGGGCTCCGTTGCCTCGCGCATTGTGCGCGGCAAGGTCTTCTCGAGCGCATTCTTCGCCCGCCACTGGCTGCCGGTTCTTATCGGTGTGGCCGTGGTGCTGACCTATATCACCGGCAAGTATATCAACCAGACGCGCATGGAGACCATCAACAAGCTCAACCGCGAGCTCGAGATTGTCAAGGCCGAGCGCGTCAGAGTGCGCAGCGAATATATGGGGCGAACCTGCGAGAGCTCGATGCAGCAGCTCGTCGACAGCGTCATCCCCGGTCTCGCTGTTCAGGACCGTCCCCCCTACACTGTAGAGAAATAAGCCACCACATATCTCCCCGCCGACAATGAAGAACGACAACCGCAAGAATATCCTGCTCCGCTACTCCATAGTGATTTTCATCATTGTGGTGACAGCCACCGCAGTGCTTGTCAAACTTGTCAACACAACCATTGTCGACGCCCGCAACTGGGACAAGAAAGCCGCCGAAGAGCTGTCGAAGACAACGGTGATACAGCCCGAACGCGGCAACATCCTCGCTGCCGACGGTTCGGTTCTGGCCGCCAATCTGCGGTTCTACACCGTCCGTCTCGACTTCCGCAGCGAGCAGTTCAACATCAAGCGCTATATCAACGCCATCGACAGCATAGCCGACTCGATGGCCCTCGCTTTCCCGCGCCGCAACAGCGACCAGTGGAAAGACTATCTTCTGAAGCCGCTGACCGTCAAAGACAAGAAAAAACGCGACCGTTCGTTTCCGGTGGTCACGAATATAACCTACGCCGAGCTCCAGCGACTGAAGAAATTCCCTTTCTTCGACCAGCGCAACCGCAACCGCAGCGGAATGACCGTCGACGACTATATGCGCCGCGTCAATCCCTACGGATCGATGGCGCGCCGCTCGATAGGCGGAGTGGGGGAGGACTCGAACCGTCAGGTTCATGGAATCTCGGGACTCGAGATGGCTCTCGACACGCTGCTTTTCGGCAAACCGGGGCTGGCGCGTCTCGTTCCGATGACGCGCAACATGGGGCAGTGGACCGACATTCCTCCCGAGCCGGGCTACGATATTATGACGACCATCGACGTCAACGTTCAGGATATCGTTGAGAACGAGCTGAACCGGCGTCTCGAATACTGTAACGCCGACTGGGGTGTGGCCGTGCTGATGGATGTAGCCACGGGCGATATCAAGGCGATCTCGAATCTCGAATGGTCGTATAAGAGCAACACCTATATCGAGGGAATGAACCGCGCGGTCCGCGGTTTCGAGCCGGGATCGGTTGTCAAGACCCTGTCGATGCTCATAGCTCTCGAAGACGGCATTGTGCGCCCCGGCGACTATCTCACTACGGGCCGCAGCTGGGCTTATGCCGGGGGAAGGCCGATAACCGACGCCCACGGTGTCGACGGTCTTACCGTAGCTGAGGTCATCGAACGGTCGAGCAACATAGGCATGGCCAAGATTATCACACGCAAATACGGCCAGCAGCCCGGCGCTTTCTATTCGCGCCTGCGCGGCATAGGATTTCTCGACAATATGCACACCGGCATCGGTGGCGAGAAGCGTCCGCGCATCGACTCGGTTCCGAATTCGTCGGAAGGTCGCGTGGCCCTGTCGCGAATGTGTTACGGCTATGCCACGGAGATACCGCCGCTCTACACCCTCAGCATCTACAACGCCATCGCCAACGGAGGCCGCTACGTCAGGCCGCGCCTTGTCAGCCGCCTCATAGGGCCGGAAACCGACTCGGTTCTGCCCGTGACCTATATCCGCGACCGCATCTGCTCGGAAAAGAACGCCGAGATACTGCGCGGAATGCTGACCAATGTCGTCTGGGGCGACCACGGTACCGGCAAGCGACTGCGCAACGACCTTGTGCGCATAGCGGGCAAGACCGGAACCTGCTACATGATCGAGAACGGCCAGTATAACACCTCGAAGAAGCGCCTCGCCTTCTGCGGTTTCTTTCCGGCCGACAAGCCGAAATATTCCTGCATAGTCCTCATCGCCAATCCCAAGCAGAACGCCATGGGAGCGGCGTCGACCTCGGGCGAAGTGCTCAAGGAGATAGCCCTGAAGCTCTATTCGCGCGGATTGCTCGACAATACGACCGACTATCGCGTCGAAGGGGCTCAGCCCCATGGCGCCAAGCCTGTCTACCACGCCTCGGTCGCCGATCCGAAGCGTCCCGGCGAGCTGAACCGCGCTCTCGGAGTCGGCAGCGGCGCTGCCGCCGCCAAAGCTCCGGCCAAAGGTAGTGGAGGCAGAGTGCCCGACGTATGCGGCCTGAGCATCCGCGAGGCCCTGACGCGTCTCGAAGGGGCCGGATTCAACGTGGCTGTCAGCGGAGCCGGAATGGTGCGCCGCCAGACTCCGGCGGCAGGCACCCGCGCCCGGCGCGGCACCCGTGTCATCCTTACAATGTCAAATTAATCAACACAGCATAAACGAGAAATGAAAAAACTGTCGCAACTTTTAAGCGCCATCACCCCACTGGAGGTCATTGGCAGTGTTGACAAAGAGATAAACCTTCTGACGCCCGACTCGCGGCGCGTCGAGGCCGGAGCGATGTTCGTGGCCGTTCGCGGCACCGTCGTCGACGGCCACAGCTTCATTCCCGTGGTGTCGACCACGGGCGTGGCAGCGATCGTCTGCGAGCAGCTTCCCCAGCTTCTCGAGAGCGGAATAACATATATAAAGGTCGAGAACTCGGCCGTGGCCCTCGGCCATCTCGCTTCGGAATGGTACGGCAACCCGTCGCGCGAGCTTAAGCTCGTCGGCGTCACCGGAACCAACGGCAAGACGACAACCGCCACCCTCATCTATGAGATGGCGCGACTTATGGGCAATAAGGCCGGTCTGCTGTCGACGGTGCGCAATTACGTCGACGACAAGCCTTACGCGACAACCCAGACGACCCCCGACCCGCTGACCATAAACCGCCTTCTGCGCGAGATGGTCGACGCCGGATGCGGCTACGCCGCCATGGAGGTCAGCAGCCACGCCGCCGACCAGCACCGCATCGCCGGACTCCATTTCGCCGGCGCCGTCTTCTCGAACCTGACCCGCGACCATCTCGACTACCACAAGAGCGTCGAGGCATATCTCAAGGCTAAGAAATCGTTCTTCGACAATCTCGACGCCGACTCGTTCGCCCTGACCAATATCGACGACAAGACGGGCCTCGTCATGACCCAGAACACCCGCGCAGCAGTGAAGACCTACAGCCTGCGCAGCGAGGCCGACTTCACCGGCCGCATCGTGGAGAGCCGTCTCGACGGCACTCTGCTGAGCCTCAACGGCCGCGAGGTAGAGGTTATGTTCACCGGCCGTTTCAATGCCTATAACCTGACGGCCGTCTATGGCGCCTCGGTGCTTCTCGGATGGCCGGTCGACGACATTCTGCGCTGCATGAGCATGCTCGTTCCCGTTGCCGGCCGATTCCAGACCCTGCGCTCGCCGCGCGGATATGTCGCCGTTGTCGACTATGCCCACACTCCCGACGCAGTTGTCAACGTGCTCAACGCAATCCGAGAGGTTGTCGGCGACAAGGCTCAGGTAATAACCGTTGTCGGCGCCGGCGGCAACCGCGACCACGGCAAGCGCCCGATAATGGCCGCCGAGGCCGCGCGCCTCAGCGACCGCCTGATACTGACAAGTGACAACCCGCGTTTCGAAGATCCGCGCGCCATTCTCGCCGACATGGAGGCCGGTCTCGATGCCAGCCAGCGTCCGCGCACACTGACCATCGTCGACCGCCGCGAGGCAATCCGAACCGCGACGGCCCTCGCCCAGGCGGGCGACGTCGTGCTCATAGCCGGCAAGGGTCATGAAGACTATCAGGAAATCAACGGCGTGAAGCATCATTTCGACGACCGTGAGACAGTGCTCGATATTTTCAGCGACGAAAAACTCTGATAAGAAGTGCTATACTATATCTTTGACCTGCTGAAAGACACCTGCGACTTCCCCGGAAGCCGCCTGATGGGCTATATATCGTTCCGCGCCGGCGCCGCGCTGATGCTGTCGCTGTTTGTGGCCATAGTGTTCGGCCGCCGGATTATCGACAGACTGCAGCTCATGCAGGTTGGCGAGATCGTGCGCAACCTCGGACTCGAAGGACAGATGTCGAAAACGGGCACGCCGACAATGGGAGGCGTCATCATTATAATGGCGATACTGGTTCCCTGTCTGCTTGTCGGCAACCTGACCAATATCTACATGATTCTGATGCTCTTCTCGACCCTGTGGCTCGGTACGCTCGGTTTCCTCGACGACTACCTGAAGATGGCGCGCCATAATAAGGAGGGCATGAAGGGTAAGTTCAAGATTGTCGGACAGGTAGGTCTCGGACTCATCGTCGGCCTGACAATGTATATGAGCCCCGATATCGTCATGCGCGAGAATGTAGAGCGTACCGTCCCCTCGGCCGACGGAACGGAAACTGTCGTCACCTATACCCCCGAGAATGTCAAGTCGGCCCAGACGACCATTCCGTTTGTCAAGAGCAACAACTTCGACTACGAGGCACTGACCTCGTGGCTCGGCGACTGGGCGATTCCCGCAAGCTGGGTAGTATTCGTCATCGTGGCAATCACCGCCATCACCGCTACGTCGAACGGCGCCAACCTGACCGACGGGCTCGACGGCCTGTGCACCGGAACGTCGGCCATAATCTGTGTGGCGCTCGCCATCATGGCCTATCTCGGCGGCAATGTCGTCTATTCGTCGTATCTCAACATAATGTATATTCCGGGCAGCGGAGAGCTTGTTGTGTTCGCCGCCGCCGTTATCGGCGCCCTGGTCGGATTCCTGTGGTATAACGCCTTCCCGGCGCAGGTGTTTATGGGCGACACCGGCTCGCTCACTCTGGGCGGCATAATCGCCGTGTTCGCCCTGCTGATACGCAAGGAGCTGCTTATTCCTGTGCTCTGCGGAATCTTCATGATCGAAGATATCTCGGTTATGGTTCAGGTGGCATACTTCAAATATACAAAAAAACGCACAGGAACGGGCCGACGGATACTGAAGATGACTCCGCTCCACCATCACTATCAGAAGGCGGGAGGCACCGTCGACGCCCTAATCCAGGCCCCTATGCAGGCCATTCCCGAGAGCAAGATAGTGGTCAGATTCTGGATTATCGGAATCTTCCTGGCCGTGATAACTTTTGTGACACTGAAACTCAGATAAATATCAATGACAATGGATAAGAAACAGCAGAAGACGATGGTTGTGCTCGGCGGCGGCGAAAGCGGCGTCGGCGCAGCTGTTCTCGCCAAAGACAAGGGGTGGAAAGTCTTCCTCAGCGACTATGGAAAGATAGCCGACCGATATAGCCGCGTGCTCGACGAAGAGGGCATAGAATGGGAGCAGGGAGGCCACACCATGGAGCGTATTCTCGAAGCCGACGAAGTTGTCAAGAGCCCGGGAATTGCCGACACCACTCCCGTTGTCAAGGCTCTTAAGGAGAAAGGAATCAATATAATCAGCGAGATAGAGTTCGCCGGCCGCTACACCGATGCGAAAATGATATGCATAACCGGCTCGAACGGCAAGACGACAACAACGTTGCTGACCCATCACATTCTGACAGACGCCGGTGTCGACGCCGGACTGGCCGGGAACGTCGGCAAGTCGCTGGCTCTTCAGGTTGCCCGCGACCCCCATGCGGTCTATGTAATAGAGCTGTCGAGCTTCCAGCTCGACAATATGTATGACTTCAAGGCCGACATAGCGATACTTCTGAACATCACTCCCGACCATCTCGACCGCTACGACCACAAGATGGCCAATTATGTCGACGCCAAGTTCCGCATACTTCAGAACATGACCTCCGACGACGCTTTCATATACTGGCCCGACGATCCTGTCGTGGCCGAAAAGCTTGCACGCACGCCGACTGATGCGCGCCGCTATCCTTTCGCCGACCACGCCGGTGACGGGCTGGCAGCCTTCGCCGACAACGGCTCGATCAGCATCACTACGCCCGCGACAAGTCTCACGATGCCCGTCGCAGAGCTGAGCCTGCGCGGTGTCCACAATCTCTACGACTCGCTGGCAGCCGCCACGGCCGCCTGTCTCATGGGGGTAGAAGCCGGTGAGGTGCGCCGCGCCCTCGGCAATTTCAAGAGTGTAGAGCACCGTCTCGAGCCGGCCGGCGATGTCGACGGCGTCCATTATATCAACGACTCGAAGGCGACCAACGTCAATTCGACATGGTATGCCCTGGGCAGTATGCCCGAAGGGCGCCACACCATTCTGATTCTCGGCGGAACCGACAAGGGCAACGACTATTCCGAGATTCTGCCGCTGGTGCGCGACAAAGTCAAGGCCATTGTGGCCATGGGGGTCGACAACGCCAAGATCGTCGACTTTTTCTCGGGTGAGGTCGACCACCTCAGCGACACCGGCAGCCTCGACGAGGCTCTGTCGGAATGCCGCCGTCTGGCCCGTCCGGGCGATACCGTTCTGCTGTCGCCCTGCTGCGCCAGCTTCGACCTGTTCAAGAACTACGAACAGCGCGGCGAGCTTTTCAAGGCTGCCGTAGCCAAGATGAAATAATCCTTTAAACTCTTCTTCTCTCCCTGAAAATGGCTGAAATCAACGAATCACCGACCCTCGACCCGCGCCTGCTCAATGACCCCGGCATGGCTCCAGTCAATATTCCCGTGGAGCGCACACTGCCGGCTCCGTTAGGTCGCCCCGACACGTATATCTGGGCTATCTATGTCTTTCTCTGCATTATTTCTGTCATCGAACTCTATAGCGCCTCGTCGCGCGAGGTTTCGGCGCGTTCGTCGTTCGGCGTGCTCGCTCCGGTGGTGTTCCACTGTGTGCGCCTCGGCCTCGGCCTGGCTATAATCCTCTATTTCCAGAGTCGCCACTACCGGACAATCAAGACATTCACCTGGTTTTTCGTGGCGATGAGCGTTGTCATGATGGTCTACGTCATGTTGTTCGGCGAGATCGTCAACGGCGCTCGCCGCTCGCTTCAGCTTCCGGGTATAGCCATTCAGCCGGCCGAGTTCATCAAGTTGTCGGCTGTTCTGGTGGTGTCGATGATTCTGGCGCGTTCCCAGATGAAGAAGGGGGGCGTCTCCGACAAGGGTATGTGGTGGTCGGCCGGTGCCATACTTTTCTTCAGCGCGCTCATCGTGAAGCAGGGACTGACCAACACGCTGCTTCTGATGATCGTTTCGCTCTCGATGATGATTATCGGCGGTGTCAGGCTCAAGAAACTCGCTATGGTTCTCGGAATCTATGCTCTCTGCGGCGGCCTCTTCGGGCTTTATCTCGCTTTCGGCCCCCATGAGACCAAGACAGAGACTGTTGTCGAAGTCAATGTCGACGACGCCGGCAGAATAACCCCCTACGAGTATCAGGTGCCCGTCGTCGACGAGGACAACCGTCTGTCGACATGGATAGCCCGTCTCGAGCGGTTCTTTACGGGCGACTCGATTCCTAAATATAAGCAGCCTATCACGGCCGAGAACCGTCAGGAGATGTATGCCCTGATAGCCCAGTCCCACAGCCATGGCGTGGGAGTCTTTCCCGGCAACTCGCGCGAGACGTCGCGTCTTCCGCTGGCTTTCAGCGACTTCATCTTCTCGATTATCGTTGAGGATGCCGGCCTTTTCGGCGCGATCTTCGTCATATTCCTCTACTTCTGTCTGTTGGGCAGGGCGAGCGGCATAGCGTCGCGCTGCGCCAGGGCCTATCCGGCCCTGCTTGTGATAGGCATGGCGCTGATGATAGTTGTGCAGGCCATTGTCCATATGTGTATCAATGTCGGCATAATGCCGGTTTCGGGCCAGCCTCTGCCGCTTATATCAAAGGGCGGAACGTCGATTCTGACAACGTCGATAGCGCTCGGCATAATGCTCAGCGTCAGCCGCTATGCCGCCGGTAGTCGCCATAAACGGCAGGAAATCAAACAGGAGCTCGATGCTCTTCCCGAAGAGCTTCGCGCCCAAAACCCAACTCAGCTATGAGCAAGAAACGAATACTGATAAGCGGCGGAGGCACGGGCGGTCATATCTTCCCGGCCGTTGCCATCGCCAATGCCGCCCGACGCCGCTGGCCCGACGCCGAAATCCTCTTTGTCGGCGCCCTGGGGCGTATGGAGATGGAGCGTGTGCCTCAGGCAGGCTACGAAATCGTAGGGCTTCCCGTGGCCGGTTTCGACCGCAAGCGGCTGTGGCGCAACTTCGGCGTTCTGCTGAAGCTGCGCAAGAGCATGGCGCTGGCGCGGCGTGTCATCCGCGATTTCCGGCCCGACATCGCTGTCGGGGTCGGCGGCTATGCCAGTGGCGCGGCTCTCAAAGAAGCCCAGCGCCTGGGTGTTCCGACGCTTATCCAGGAACAGAATTCATTTGCCGGCGTCACCAACAAACTGCTGGCGAAGAAAACTCTCGCTATCTGCACCGCCTACGAGGGGATGGAGCGTTTCTTCCCCGCCGACAAGATAATACTGACGGGCAATCCCGTCAGGTCGAACATAACCGACACCGACGTCAGCATTGCCGACGCCCGGCGCGAACTTGGCTTCGACCCCGAGAGAGAGCTTATTCTCGTTGTCGGCGGCAGCCTCGGCGCCCGCACAATCAACGAGAGCGTAGCGACGGCCCTGAAACAGTGGACCGACGCCGGAGCGCGCGTGCTCTGGCAGACCGGCAAATATTATGCCGACGAATGCCGGGCCATCGCCGAACCGTTCGGCGACGCCGTGAAGGCCACCCCCTTCATATCGCGCATGGATCTGGCTTACCGCGCCGCAACTCTGGTAGTTTCGCGTGCCGGAGCAGGCACCATCTCCGAGCTGCAGCTTCTGGGCAAGTGCGCGGTGCTCGTGCCGTCGCCCAACGTTGCCGAAGACCATCAGCGTCATAACGCCGAGGCTCTTTCGACGCGCGGCGCAGCAGTGATGGTGCTTGACGCCGATGCCCGCGCTCAGCTCGGCCCGACGGTTGCGGAACTTCTTGATGACCGCGCCCGCCGCGAGAGCATCTCGAAGCATTGCGGCGAGATGGCGCTTCGCGGCGCCGACGAGAAAATTATCGACAAAATCAGTGAAATAATCGGAAAATGAGCATCAGCCACGAAGATATAAAGAACGTTTATTTCGTCGGAGCCGGCGGCATAGGAATGTCGGCTCTCGAACGCTATTTCAACAGCCGGGGCATCAGTGTGGCCGGGTATGACCGCACTCCGACGCGCCTGACCGAAACCCTTCAGGCCGAAGGAATCGACATTGTCTTCGACGACGATGACGCGCTTATTCCGGAGCGGTTCCGCAATCCGGCCGACACTCTCGTTGTCTTCACCCCCGCCGTGCCCGAAAGCCATCGCGGGCTGAGTTGGTTCCGCCGCAATGGCTTCACAGTAATGAAGCGTTCTGAAGTGCTCGGACTCATCACGGCCCCGACGAAATCGATCTGCTTCTCGGGAACCCACGGAAAAACGACCACGTCGTCGATGGCGGCCCACGCCCTCGCCGTTGAGGGAACAGGCTCTAACGCCTTTCTCGGCGGAGTGCTCCGCAACTATGGATCGAACCTTCTTCTGAGCGCCGACTCCCCCTTCAGCGTTGTCGAGGCCGACGAGTTCGACCGCTCGTTCCATCGCCTGCGCCCGTATATTGCCGTAGTCACCGCTACCGATCCCGACCATCTCGACATCTACGGCACCCCCGAGGCCTACCGCGAGAGCTTCGCCCGTTTCACCGAGCTGATAAAGCCCGGAGGCAAGCTGCTCGTCAATCTCGGCGCCACGTTCACCCCCCGTCCTCCCGAAAGGGTTGACGTGTTCACATATTCGCGCGATGCCGGCGACTACCATGCCGCCAACATCCGCCGCGGCGAGGGGCACGTCGCCTTCGACCTCATAGGACCGGGCGAAAAGCTGCTCGTGGCCGACATAGAACCGGGAGTGCCTGTCGAAGTCAACATCGACAACACCGTAGCAGCTCTGGCGGCTCTCGACCTTGCCGGACATCTCGACGCCGATGCCGCCCGTCGCGCCATGGCGAGCTATCAGGGCGCCGAGCGCAGGTTCGAATACCGCCTGCGCCGTCCCGACCATATCATAATCGACGACTATGCCCACCATCCGCGCGAAATCGAAGCCTCGATAGCATCGGTCAAGGCTCTCTATCCGTCGAAGAAGCTGACCGTGGTGTTCCAGCCTCATCTCTACAGTCGCACCCGCGACTTTGCCGCCGACTTCTCTCGCGCGCTGAGCGGAGCCGACGAGGTTATCCTCGTGCCGCTCTATCCGGCGCGCGAAGAGCCTATTCCCGGAGTGGGCAGCGAGATGCTTCTGCCCGCCATAACGGCGCCCGTGAAGCTTATGACCACCGCCGACGAGCTTGCCGGACTTCTCGCAAGCCGCGGATTCGAGGTGCTTGAGGTGCTCGGCGCCGGAAATATCGACGACCGCATCCCTGAAATAATCAACGCCCTGCCGAAGTGAAGCCTGTAAACAAAAAGATGCGCCGTGTCGTAACTGTTGTCGCCTCAGTGGCGATGGCGGTATGGCTGATCGCTGTTTTCTTCGTGGCCGACAACCACGCCTCGGAAGCCCTCTGCAAGGGAATGAGAATCGAGGTCAGCGACACGTCGCTGCGCCACTTCGTGACGGCCCGCGAGATAGCCCGCGAGCTCGGCACTCTTCCGCAGCGTTCGGCCGGAATGCGCCTTGCCGACATCAACACCGAAGAGATAGGGCGCCGGCTGGCTGAAATCGACAAGATCGAGAGCGCCAACGTCGTGAAGCTCGCCGACGGGCGCGTGCTCGTCACCGTCATACCGCTGCTGCCTGTGGCGCGCGTTTTCGACGGCTCCGATTCATATTACGTCAACCGCGAGGGGAAACGTATCCGCGCAAATGCGCGTTATTTCTCCGACGTTCCCGTCATCATGGGCCATTTCCCGCGTGAAGACAGCGTGTTCACGCCGCTGTCGCTGATGCCTCTGTTCGACTGGCTCAACGAACACGCCGAGACCTGGGGTCGCTTCATAACGATGGTTAAGGTCGAATCGCCGAACGACGTGATTCTCATTCCCGCCATAACGGGTCACGTCATCAATATAGGTGCTCCCGAGGGTTTCGACAGCAAGTTCGAACGCCTCCGAAAGGTCTATCAGAAAGTGATACCGCTCAAGGGATGGAAATACTACGATACCCTGAGCGTCAAATGGGCAGGCCAGCTTGTGGCCACGCGCCGCAGCAAACCTGTCGAACAGGTTGCCGCCGCTTCTGACGACGAAGACGAGACCACCGACGTATCGACGATGCTCGCCGGCGAGGGGGTGGCTCCCGGACAGACCAAACCGGGCGAGAAAGCCAACAACGACAAGCCCATTCCCGGGGCAGCCGCGGCCGAAAAACCGAAGAAAGAGGATAAGCCCGACAGGAAGCCGGCTGAAAAGGAAAGTAAGAAAGACAATAAAAAAAGCAAAAATACTCATAACTGATGGAACATAAATATATAGTGGCTCTCGAAGTCGGCAGCTCGAAGATCAGAGCCGCCCTCGGAGAGGTTGACGACGCCGGAACCCTGACGGTGAAGGCTGTCGAGGAAGAGCGTCTTGTCGATTCGGTTCGTCACGGCGTAGTACTCAATGTCAGCGAAGTGGCTGAAGGCGCCCGGAAGGTGCTGAGGCGTCTCGAGAACCGCGAGGGGGGACGCACGATCCACAGCGCCTACGTCGCTATCGGCGGCCGCTCGACGATGTCGTCGCCCTGCGAGGTTGAGCGCCGCCTGCCCGTAGAGACGGTTATCAGCCGCGACCATATCAGCCAGATTTTCGCTGAAGCGCGCGACAAGGTGCTCAACGAGCGCGACGTCATGGAGGCCGTGCCGGCTGAATTCCGCATCGACGGACGCCCGACAACCAATCCTGTCGGTTCGATAGGGCGCGAGGTGTCGGCGCTGTTCAATCTCGTCAGCAGCCGCCGTCAGCTCAAGCGCAACCTGAGCCACGCCCTCGAGAAGAGCCTCGGACTGAAGGTGAAAGGCTATGTTGTCCGTCAGCTTGCCGAGGCCGGAATGGTTCTCACTCCCGAAGAGAAGCGCCTCGGATGTATGCTCGTCGATTTCGGCGCCGAGACTCTGACGGTGTCGATCTATAAAGACGGCTATCTGGTTTATCTGGCCACGCTGCCCCTGGGTTCGCGCGCCATCACCCGCGACATCGCCTCGCTCAACATTCTCGAAGAGGAAGCCGAGCGTCTGAAGGTTTCGGGGGGCGACGCCATGCCTGACGCCACAAGCCGTCCCATCGGCAATATAGATTTCGGCCCGATCAACGAAATGGTGTCGGCCCGCGCCGGCGAGATAATCGAGAATATCCGCAATCAGATAAGAATCAACGAGATGAACGCGTCGGAACTGCCCTGCGGCATTATCATGGTAGGCCGCGGAGCGCGCCTCCACGGATTCACACGCCGCCTCGAGGAAGTGACCGGCATGAAGACCCGCGTCGGTCAGCCGCGTTCTTCGATACGCTTCTCAAGCTCGAACATACAGCCTGGCGACGTGACCGACGTCATCGCCATTCTCGACGCTGTCAGCTCGCGGGCCGAGAACTGCATGGAGCTTCCCGACCTTCAGCCCGTTCAGACCTCGATAGAGAGCATTCCGGTTGTCGACAACGGCATTCCGACCGTCGACACCCCCGAGCCCAAGCCGGAAGAACCTGAAGAGGATGACGACAGCATCCTGACCAGCGACGATCCCGAGCCTGAGCCTCAGCGCAAGCGTCCGCGTCTTTTCGGTCTGCTTAAAGACAAGCTGACAAAGATGATGAGCGATGACGACGACTATGAGTTCGAAAGTGACGACGACAAAAACTAACCCTATCAGAAAATAATTGCTATGGCAAACTCAGAATATAAATCGCGTCTCGACGACACGTCGAAATTCGCCCACAAACCTCTCGAAGAGACCGCCGAGCCGATAATCATAAAGGCTATAGGCGTCGGGGGCGGCGGCAACAATGCCGTCGACCACATGTACGAGACCGGCATAAAGAATGTATCGTATGTCAACATCAACACCGACGCCCAGGCTCTGCGCAATTCTTGCGTGCCTCAGACGCTGGTGATCGGCAACGGCCTCGGGGCCGGCAACGATCCCGAAGTGGCCCGTCAGGTCGCCGAAGAGGCTGAAGACAAGATCCGCGCGCTCTTCGACGACGACACCAAGATGGTGTTCATCACCGCCGGTATGGGCGGCGGCACCGGCACCGGCGCAGCTCCGGTAATCGCCCGCATTGCCCGCGAGCTCGACCTGCTGACGATAGGCATCGTGACCATCCCCTTCCTTTTCGAAGGCCCGAAGAAAATCATGAAGGCGCTCGGAGGTGCCGACGAGATGTCGAAATATGTCGACGCCCTGCTCGTTATCAACAACGAGCGCCTGACCGACATATATCCCGACCTCGACATAATCAACGGATTCGCCAAGGCCGACGACACTCTGACGACGGCCGCCCGCTCGATAAGCGAACTGATAACGTCGGTGGGTCATATCAATGTCGACTTCAACGACGTCAACACAACCCTCCGCAGCGGCGGATCGGCCATTATCTCGACAGGTTTCGGCGAGGGTCAGAACCGTGTGGCCAACGCTATCGAGGACGCCCTGAAGTCGCCTCTGCTGAAAAACCGCGACATCATGGGCTCGAAGAAGCTGCTTTTCAACCTCTATTTCTCGCCCGAGGCCGACGAGAAGTTTCAGATGTCGGAGGTCGACGAGCTGACGAGTTTCGTTACCACTCTCGGAGGCGATGTCGATGTTATCTGGGGCCTGAGCTTCGACAACTCGCTCGGAAACCAGGTGAAGATAACCGTGCTCGCCGCCGGCTTTGACGTGTCGCTCGAAAGCGAGGAAGACGACCTTCTTCAGAAACGCACGCGCGGACTCGGCCAGAAGCGTGGGGGCGGAAGGCTGCCCGACCCGGTCAGGCCGGCGCGCAACAGCACTTCGGGCTACGACGAAGACCGTTTCAAAAAGGAATACGGCCAGAAGGCTACAGACTATAAGGAGAGCAAAGACCGCACACGCTATATCGTGCTCAATCCCGACCAGTTCGACGATGACGACGTCATCGACATTCTCGAGAAATATCCTACAGCCACGCGCGACAAGAAGATCGTAGAGCGTGTGCGCAACGCCGTCGGCACCATGCGCCACGCCGACAGCGCCGACGGAAAATCGTCGGACAACAACCCGCGCATAAACTTTCTGGGATGATAAAGAATCTGCTGTTCGACCTCGGCGGAGTCATAATCGACATCGACCGAAACCGCTGTGTGGAGGCTCTCGAAAAGCTTGGTGTGACCGACGCCGACAGCCTTCTCGGCAAATATGTCCAGTCGGGAATTTTCGCCGACCTCGAGAGCGGCAATATCTCGGCTGCGGACTTCCGCGACGCCCTGAGACTCCATGCCGGGAATCCCGCGCTGACCGACGGCGACATCAACACAGCTTTTCAGAAGTTCCTTATCGGACTTCCGGAGCATCGCCTCGAAGAGCTGCGCCTTCTCCGCAGGGAGTTCGGCGTCTATCTGCTGAGCAACACCAATCCCATAATGTGGAACGACAGCATTGCCCGGCTCTTCCGCTCCGAAGGAAAAGAGCGCGAGGATTATTTCGACGGAATGGTAACCTCTTTCGAGGCGCGCGTTATGAAACCTGACGCGGCCATTTTCCGTTATACTGTCGATAAGCTCGGCATACGCCCAGAAGAGACTCTCTTCATCGACGACTCGCAGGCCAATCTCGACGCCGCCTCGGCGCTCGGCTTCGCCACGGCTTTGGCCGTTCCGGACGCGGCTTTGCCGAAACACTGTCATCCCTGCTCTAAACCCCAATGTTTAGTTTAGCAGAATCAGTAAATGAATCGCTCTGGCGTAGGGACGTGCCTTTGGCACGTAGCATTGCAACGCCCTGATTGCCAGTCGCATGTGAAACGTGCCAAAGGCACGTCCCTACGCCCGGACCGGCCAATTTGATCGGTAAAATCTTAATTAAACAGCTCTTCTCTGACACCATGAACATTATCAAACGCTCCAACACGTCGCGGCGGCGCATTGCCGCAATCGGAATGTGGGACGGAGTCCATCTCGGCCACCGTTTTCTCATAGGCTTCGTTCGCGACCACGCCGCCAAACGCGGGCTGACCCCGTCGGTAGTGACCTTCGCCGACCATCCTCTGAAGGTCGTTGCGCCACTGCGCGCGCCGTCGCTGCTGACGACTTTCGACGAACGGATGCAGCTCCTTGGCGAGGCAGGCGCCGACGATGTGATAGTGCTGACGTTCGGCGAAAAGCTGCGGCGTCTCTCGGCCCACGATTTTCTTCAGCGTCTTAAGACGAAATATGGCGTCGACACTCTCATCGTAGGGTTCAACAACCGTTTCGGCCGCGACATCCACGACGGTCTCGCCGAATACCGCCGCATCGGAGCCGAAATAGGGATGGAGGTTATCGGCGCGCCCGAATATAAGGGAAAAGCGTCGCCGATCAGCTCGTCGATAATCAGGCGTTATCTGGCCAACGGCGACATAAAGAAGGCCAATCAGGCCCTCGACCGTCCGTTCAAGCTGACAGGGCGTGTGACCTCCGGCCGCGGAATAGGACGCCGCATGGGCTTCCCGACGGCCAACCTCGTGCCGCTCGACCCCGACTCGGCAGTGCCGCGCGCCGGAGTCTATGCCGTGATCGCCGTCACTCCCGACGGCGTGCGCCGTCCGGCGATGCTCAATATCGGTTTCCGCCCGACCGTCGAGACCTCTCCGGCCGAGATGACCATCGAAGTCCATATTCTCGACTATGCGGGCTATCTCTACGACGAGGTGATAACTCTTGAGTTTGTCGATTTCATGCGCAACGAGAAGCGCTTCGCCAACACCGATAAGCTCAGCGCACAGCTCGCCACCGACGCCCGCAAGGTGCGCCGGCTGACGGCAAAACTTCTCTGACCGTAAATAACTTAAGGATTCAGGCGCGTCACCTTGACGCGCTTGTTTTTTATGCGCTCGGGCGCAACGGCGGCGATAACGCGGCCGGCCTCGGATGCGGGGACACCCACGAGCGCGCAGTGGTCGCGAAGCTGTATGCGTCCTATCTGTTCGGATGTCAGACCTCCTTTGGCAATGAGAAACCCGACGATGTCGCCGCGCGAAATCTTTTCCTTTTTGCCGAGGTTAAAATATAGAGTGGCGCCGTGGGGCCAGTCGATGCGTTCTTCGGAGTGGGGCGGAAGCCAGTCGCGGTCGGAGACGACATATTCGGGGATGTCTTCCCCCTCGGGCGCGGTGATGACATAGACCGTCCCCGCAGCCCCCTGACGCGCCGTACGGCCGTTGCGGTGGGTCCAGGCTTCGGCCGACGAGGGCATGTGGTAGTGGATGACAGCGTCGACCCCTTTGATGTCGAGCCCGCGCGAGCCGAGGTCGGTCGACACCAGCACCGGAGTCGTCGAGTTGGCGAACATCTCGAGGGCGTTCTCGCGCTCGGGCTGGTCGAGGCCGCCATGGTATAGCCCGGCGGGGATATGGTCGGCACGGAGCCGCTTCCAGACGCGCTCGGCGCTCTCACGATGGTTGACGAACACGATAGCTGATTCGCCTGCGCGGGCGCTCAGAAGGTCGACGAGGGTGTCGAGTTTGTCGCGCGAGGGACTTCCGACCCTCACGATAGACGGGCGCGGAGCGCATGCACCCCCTTCGGTGAAGTCGAGGACTTCGGGTTTCACGCCGCTCAGCGGCAGCCAGTCAGGCAGCTCGCCGAGGCCGGTCGCCGAGGTCAGAATACGCGTCGTGACGTGCTTGAGCCGGCGGCATATACGCCTCATCTCGTCTTCGAAGCCGAGCTCGAGCTGTTTGTCGTATTCGTCGATAACGAGTGTTGCGACGCCGTCGAGGTCAATCGTCGAGCGGTTGATATGATCGAGCAGACGCCCCGGAGTGGCCACGACGATGTCAGGGGCCACACTCAGCGACGCCTCTTCCTCGCGAAAAGGATGTCCGCCATAGAGCGCCAGCGTCTTGTAGCCGCGCGCCGCCTGGGCTATTACACCCGCAATCTGAAGCACGAGTTCGCGCGAGGGGGCCAGCACGAGAGCGCGAACCCCCTCTCCGGGCTTGCCCAGACGCATCAGCAGCGGCAGCGCAAACGCTATCGTCTTGCCGCTTCCCGTCGGGGCCAGCAGCAGGGCCGACCGGCCTTTCAGACGCGACATGCGCCCCTGCATGTCGTTGAGGCTGTCGATGCCGCGTTCCTTGAGGCGGCCGAGTATTGTTCCGAGTTCAGGCATATCAGCGGCTGTAAGAGAAATCTGTCATTACAATGGTAGGATGGCTGCGTGTGAAATCGGCCATCTGCGAGCCCTTGACGACATGTATGTCGGCTTTCTCGCGGTCGTAGACCTTTTCGGAAGAGCCGTCGGCGCGGTCAGCCCTGACCGACATCTGCGTCCAGTAGTAGAGACGGTAGTCCCGGGTGGCATCAGCCTCCGGCAACGGATCTTTGACCGTGGCCACGGCCCGCAGCACAATCCCTTGCTGAGCGGCGTCGGCCGTAACCGTCAGTGACATCGGAGTCGTCTCCGACAGCGGTTTCGTCACCGTTTTGCCAGAAGCATCGGTGTAGATAGCCGTGATGTCGTAGAACTGCGACAGATTTTCGTCGAATTCGACGAGGTAGTAGACCGAATAGCTCTCGACGGCGGTTTCAGGCTCGTTGTCGTCGCCGCAGCCTGTCAGAAGCAGCAGCGGCAGAATCAGAAGTGTGGCAAGAAATCTCATTCCGCAAAGTTAGCGAAAATCTCCGAAACCTCATGCCGTCACGCTTGTTGTGACAATATGCGGAATGCTATCTCATTACTATATTTATACTTGTCGGTGCTATCCAGTATTTTATAGATCTTAGAGCGTCTGACCGATACGGAACCCCGGTTAGGGTCTAACAGCTTCGCACCGACGGATTGCCCGATCATGCGGATTACATCCGAGGTTACCTGTGACATCTCTTTATGGAAAGGATCAGACGGATTATAGCGCGGAACAGAGGTCGACGGCAATGTATGGATATGGCGGCGCCCAAGAGCGCCTTCGGCCTGATAAGCCGCATTGGCTTCGGACACGGCCGAACTGTTCAGCATGCCTGTGAGATACAGGGCCTCGTCTTCTGAGTCAGTCACATAATAATATATCGTCTGGTCAATTACCATGTCTTTAAGGCTCTTGTCGAGCTTAAAGCAGGCGGCGCAAGTGCGCGTACCTCCTGCTCCGTAGACAACAATATAATCGCCGACATTCAGTTCCTGCGAGGTAAGTTTGTTGCGGATGTTTAGTCCGTCGCCAAACAGCTTTTTTTCGTTCTTTACTCTGGCGAATTCATTATATACCGATGAAAAGAGGTTGAATACGGGACGTGGAAGCATATTGCGCTCTATTTCGGTCAATTCCGCCCATTTCCCGTTTGCGCCTTTGCTGACCGGCATCAGCGCCAACGGCATATTAGCAACCTGAAACGGTGTCAGACAATGAGAAAGAAGAACGGGGACAAATAGATTTTCATCGACGAAAATATTTTCCGGAGCGAAATCCTTTGCTTTCTTCACGTCTTTTAAAAAATAGGCGTAGCCGGAATTCTGTCTGATTTTTGAAATGCGGCAGTATTGTCCTTCTCTTTCAAGGTTAAAGAAAAAGAGCAGTCGTGGCATTATATCGGCGCCTTCTGAGAATTTATAGTAATCGTAGTCGATGCGTTCGATTCTGCGGTCTTCATTTGTCCATATTGTGCGCTTACCGCTGGTTTTGACATGGAAGGTTGTTTCATAAGTCTCGGCAGACGTCACGGCCAGTCCCGGATAGGTGCTTTTTTTTACAAAGGGTGTCTTTTCCCCGAATATCGCGATAGACTTATTCTTGAAGACATTCTCATCAAGAAGCCACAGGCTTTTAAAGTCGGCTTCGACGGGAATATCCGCGTCTCTGAACCGGCCTGACCGAAGAGCGAGATGATGGTTGCCGTTCAGGACAGAGTGAGGGACGATACAGCCGAACGCACCTCCGGGTTTGAGATAGCGGTCGATTGACGAGATCAGGAATATTGTAGCCAGTTCGAGATGGTGGGCGCTCGAGCCTGTCGGTAAAAGATTATATTGCCGGGCCAGCTTGCATAGAGCATTTTTATAGGGATTGTCGGCTATCTTGCTCATGGCAAGCCAGGGTGTGTTGGAAACTATTCCGTTGAAGTTCGCCCTGATAAGGCTCGGTCGCAGGGCGTTCTTTATGACGAATGACCAGAGCCCGTTTTTTCCTTCACGGTTCAGAGAGAACATGGCCTGATAAAGATTAAATGTCGCCTCCCTGATCTTTTCTTTGAGGGTTTCATCGCCCGGAAAATCGCAGCTGTTGTCGACGAAAGTGTCCAGAATTTCTTTGGATACTTCCAGTCCGATAAGGTCGTGGCATTTGTTTACGATTTTATCAAACAACGTGTCGTGACCCTCTCCGAGCATGGATTTCGGTATTGCTACCTCTTTGTCGTAGAGGGTTACGATTATGTCCTCATCTGAACTGTTTTTTGCCAGAGATGAAAGGAACAAGGAATCGGAATGATAAACCGGGATATAAATGCCTTTGGAAAAATCGACGACGTCGGCGACATTGACTATCCAGTTGATTTTCGCAAGTATTGTAGCCAGCGGATCAATATCGAAACCGGTCGCACATGAAAGAATGGCAGCTTCAAGCTCTTCGGCCGGTTTCCCGGCGCATAGGCGTTTGGTAGCATCAATGGTCGCCACCAGCATGGAGCCGGAGCCACAGCACATATCCACAAACCGCGGTAATTCATCCGGCGGCAAAAGGCTCACAACGTTATCGACAAGCCTGCGTGACAGCCAGGATGGCGTGAGCTCCTGGCCTAACAGCAATCTGTGGTGTCTGTTGGCCAGCTGAACGAGTAAAGCCCCGAAAAGATCGACAGACTTTATGGATGAATAGTCATATACCGATAAATCGCGCTGTATCTGCTGTAATGTCGGGATGAGCTGTGAGATACGTTCGTTTGAGAGCCAACCGAAATAATCATACTCGGCGAAATTGAAAATCCCCTGATTCTCAAAATATACTCCTGAAATTATTTCGGCCAGTTCGTCAGGCCCTGAAAGGAGGGAGAGCCTTATTTGCCAGAATATTTGCGGCCAACAGTTTGGCTATTACAGATATGTAAAATTCCAAAGAATATGTTTGTCTTATTGAATCGGTGCTCAGTTTATGGATATTCGAGAATTCGACATCGACAAACGCACACCAGAGATCCTCTATCAAGGAATAGTATCCGGGATTTTTAGATATCGAGTCATTGACATAGCCGATGATATCGCTGACATAGCGGGCTGTATAAATGCTGTCGATCCCAAAGTCTTTGGAAAGCGCTTCAGCAGTCAGTTCGCGGCCTCCGATCTTTCCGAGGTTCTTCTGGAGGAAAAGCAGCAGCTTCTCGGCCGACAAGACACTGTTGTCGGCGACATGGAGCTCGTCGACAAGTGTCAGACTGATATTCTCCTGAGTATAAATGCCGTCACCGGGCAAGGTGCCCTGAATTTTATATACATACCAATTGATTGTGTCGGAGAGGATTCCGACGATTATGTCTTTGTCGACACCTTTGTTGGCAAATGCCGCACAGTATTCCCTGACCTGTCTCAGCCCTTCTTCGAATACTGACCTTACTGACAGGTTTTTCTCATATTCGATGGCGATATTGTCGATACAGTTGTCAATAAATCCTGCCACATCCGATCCGTGGCGGTTAAGCCTCACAGTAGTCTCGCCCTGATTGATGTGTGTGTCAACCCATCTGGTCCCGGCGGGGAACATCAGTCTGAGATAAGAGGTGAAATTCTCTCTTATGCGTGATTCTCTGGCTCCGGCGGATATCAGGGCCATGGCGTCGTGGATAAATGCCCGGGCTTGATCGATATAGCTTAATTGCGGCATGAGATATAAGAATTTAACAGAGTTTCTAAATCTTCAGCAGCAGACGGTTCTTCTAAGGGGATAGAACCGAGAATAATCCGGTCGATGGCTCTTATAATTTCCTTTGAATCATGAACCGGGATTTCCGAGAGCTGTTTTCCTAATTTGTCGAGCCGGGAAATATGTTCCAGTATTCCCGACGGCAATACGCATTTCTTGATCTGGATAGCGTCTAACTTTAGCGCTCCGCCTCCCATTGTTGAGCCGAGCTCTTCAAACTGTATGCCGATCCAGTTGCTGTTGAGCAGTGCGAACAACGCGAATTCAGTGAGCCGGGAGTCGGAATCGAGCCAGAAGTTAATAAAATTGGCATCGATGAAAATTTTATTGCCGCTGAGGTTTATTCGGGAGATTACTTTCCTGCTATTGATTCTCGGCACGAAAATATGGGCATAATGCCTCTCTCCGGCAGGCGGAAGCATATACCAGAACCGCCGTTTGCGTCTGGCCGACCCTTTGGTAGCGTTTGTTCTGACGGCTGAAAGCTCGGGGATAAGCTTTTCTCTGATTTTTATCAGCGATGCTTCTTTAATATAACTTTCCAAGGAGGCGGGGAGATGGGAATAGGCGTTGTCAGAGGCTGCGATATCCTCATCGGTGGCGGCTGTCTGGATATACAGCACTACGTCGTCGGGATTATCATGGACAGCGAATACCGGCGGCAATCCTTCCTGATTCTTTATCGCCGGGCAGAAGAGTTCCTGAGAATACTCGATAATATTATTATTAAGCGAGGAATAACATCTGTCGTCTTTTCGCTTCAGGTAGAAGAATTTGTTGGCGCCGGTGCGAAGTCCCTGACCGACATTTATTCTGAGGTCGTCGAAAGACAATATCGAGCCGTTTTTTTTACCGATGAAAGCCGAGAGCTTGCTTCTGCGCCCCGATTGCGCCGCTATGCGGTCAGGCGCGATAAGATCGACGTCAAAAAATCCGGGAGCGGATTCACCATTTCTGATCGACCCGACGAAGTCGACACCGTCAGGAAGGGCGCCGGTCAGCGACGATTCGGTTGAAGCGGCGGAATATAGTCGCACAAATCTGACGGGAGCGTTCACGTCGGCTGTTCCCGTGCTTTTTCTCCGGGCTACGACTAATGAAGTCTGAATCTGTGCACTGTCTTTAAACCAGACTCGGTTTGCATCGATTATAATGTAGTCGATAATAAATAATCGGGTCAGCAATTCGACAACCGGGTGTCCGTATTCTCTGTTCATCCAAGCGGTAGGAACCACCATAGCCAACTGTCCGCCCGGTTTCACCAGCATCATGCAGAGAATCCACGAAGGGATTGACAGGTCAGAGAGCATCGAAAGAGAATTTATGCACGCTATGATCTGTGTTTTGTCTTTGCGCGGAATATAGCCGCAGCTGCGCAGAATCTTTAGCAGCGATGATTTTATTGTCGAGAGATCGTCGTGAAACCCGTTGGAGGCAAGAGGGTTGATGGTTTCCCTTCGCACGAACGGAGGATTCGTGATGACCAGGTCATAGCCTTCGGCGTTTAGTGCTGGGATGACAGTTTCAGGCCTGAAAGCATTGCCTGTCGTTATTTTAGCCTCAGGGAACATCTGCCGGGCCCGAATCGCAGCGGCCTCGTCGATTTCAATGCCGTATAATTCGATATTCCGGCCGCAAAACGGCCTGAACATATCTCCCCGGCCGCACATGGGGTCGATGGCTGTCGTAATGCTGTCGGAGTGCAGCAATGATGCCAATAACCGGGGAATCAGCTCCCCTGAAAAATACTGGCCGAGAATCTTTTCTTTAGTCAGACCGGCCATGGAGCAGACAGGAGTTGGCGTTAAGCTCGACCATCAGTCCGTTTTCAAAACAAAGACGGATATATTCTGAATAGCGTTTTGCCTCTGAGGTTTTATCGGTCCCGTCAAGAGGTATTTCCGACAAGACATGCGACAACACCTCGTCGCTTGAAAACATTGTTGGGGTCGGCGTTTTACATTTGCTTAGCAATATCAGCGGGTCACCCTTGACTTTGACCGTTGAACCGGTCTGTATGAAGGTCGGCTGCAGCTTGTCGAGGATCGAGGCCGTGAAAGGTGTGAGACCATTGTCTTTAAAGACCCGATAGAGCGATTGCCATATTTCAGCTTTGGCGGAATGGAACACGACGGTGCACCATCCGTCGTCCTTAAGAACTCGTGAAGACTGTGAAAACACACTTTTCATCAGTCGTTCATAAGAATGGATGTCTTTGTTCTGACAGGGATTGATGATTACTTCTTCGGAATTGTCTGTCGTGTTTTCGAGCCAGAGTTCGTTGAACTGATTGATTTCTGAATAAGGTATATAGTCGCCGAAGGGAGGGTCGGTGAAAATATAGTCGACCGACTTGTCCGGCAGATCGATGTTCAGACTGCTGCGGTTGATGAAGGTGACTTCGCTGGGAGAATCAAATGTAGACTTGAGAGCGTCAGCAAAAGTTTTTAGTTTTCGCTGCAGACCTGCATGGATGTTCTTTTCTACAGGAAGATTGCTGATATAAAGAACTCCCGGCTGAGCTCCGGTCACAACAAAATCCTGACTGTTTTTCTTTGCGACGACCCGGGTCATTAGGGTGGAATGCGCTACGTTGTAGCTGAGAACAAAAACTTTCAGCGCATCCTGAATGTCTGCGGGAAATTTTTTTATCTCGTTCCACAGAAGATTTATCATGAAGGCGTTGCGGCTCGTATAGAACTGATGGAGATGTGTGATACCCGAATGATAACCGCTCCGATATAACATTCCCCACCGGATTTTCATTTCGGGAAAATCCTTCAGGTCAATATTGTCAAGTTTTGCTATGATTGCCTCGATGTCTTCAGCCGTGCATAGTCTCGACCATTTCCGGGATCCCGTAATGCCGTAGATCTTATAAGGAATGCGCTTCCGCTGCGATATGTCGGTGTTCAATACACGGTCTGTGATCGTCCGGACCGTATGCGTTTCGGCAGTTATATTGAACGGCCTTTTGCATGAGGGGCAAACCGGCTTGTTGGAAATTGCGAACGGGTTTGATCTGATGCAGCAATCCGCATAAGAAACCTCGTTGTGGCAGTGAGGACATACGATTACGTCCGACCATACGATAAAGCGGACAAGTCCCGGATTTCCGTCGTTGTCAATGATTGAATAGAGCGAGTCGGCGGCTTCTTTTGTCCGGGACAAAAGACGGCTTGCCGCATCCTGAAATGCGACGGGGTCGGTGTCGCACAGAACTCTTCCGAGCATCGAGCCTATTACGCTTAACTCGTAAACGACAGCTTTGCGCGGCCCCCATTCCGGTTTCAGCCCGAGGCTGTCGGCCATCCTGATCATTTTTTCAGTCGGTCGGGCAGCCAGTTTGGCGGCAATTCCGGTCGTTCCGCTCCCTCCGAAAGGGTCGAGAATGGTGTCGCCGGGCGAAGTATGGCAAGCTATGAATATTGCTTCCGCCTCGGCAGATATTTTTGTAGGATAAGAGAATGCGTTATAGAGCGCGCCGGTTCGTGATGAGGGGAAAGGCGCGTCGTATAACGTTAACATTTCTATGTCCTTTTGAGTCATAGCTGCATACTAAAAAATAGACTTCCGGGCAGGCTTTGCAAGCACATACTAATTTGCAAAGCTACGATTTTTTTTCCGAATCTTTGTCTTTCGGGGGCAAAGTTGACAATCTTCATGGGCAAAACCGCTTCCCGTGGGAGCTAAAAATCTTTTAACTTAGCATTAAGGCACGTCCATACAAGCAGACGATTTGTATGGACATTTTTTGGAGCGGACTGGCTGTTAGCGGGCGGTGATGTCGTTGAGGCGGTTGTCGGTGTCGTCGGTGTCAGTGGTTGCCAGCCGGTAATATTTCTCGGCAATGACGAACTCATTCTGCAATGAATAGAAATTACCCATCGACAGATTGTAACCGGCCGAGTGCGTGAGGCTTGTGTCGGATTTAGCCGCTTTCATAAAGTAATCATAGGCGCCCTCCCATCTCCCGCGGTTTGATAGCAGCGCTCCTTTTGCCATATAAACAGCTCCCGTGAGCTTGTCGTGGATATTCCTGTCGATTGATGAGCGCCATTTGTCGAGCAGCTTCAATCCCTTGTCGCATGAACGTTCGGCTTCCTCAAAGTCATTGACGGCCACGCTGCTGTTGATCAGAATCAGCTGGGCCTTGACGTCGTAGTAGCGCAGCGAATCGGGCTTTTCGGCGCTTGTCATTTCCCGGGCAATGCGGATGGCATCAGGAATATATCCGAAAAATTTGTCCATATTGGCCACGTTGTATGTCACTTCGAAAGCAACGCTCGGCTCAAGTTCGCGGCGACATTGATATGCCTTCAGATAGGCGAGCATGGCGTTCTGCATGTCGCCGGTCAGCCGAAGGGCGTTCCCTTTATAGTAATAGAGCAGGGCCGAGTCGGCGGGATGGGTGGCTATCAGCGGGTCGTAGAACGGAAGTTTGTCTGCCGGGGTGAGCGCCGGGTTGTTGATCTGGGAGCGGTAATAGTTGGCGCGTGCGTCAAAATCCTTGGCCGTCATGGCCATAACGGCGAGCAGCAAGGCGATGATAACGGCAGGCAGGGATTTCATCAATCGGTTCTGTTTCTGCAAATGTAAGCGAAATATTTGACAAATTGACAGCCCGAAATGAAAAAACGTCCGGTCGAGCGGCCGGACGTTTCAGTTTCGTTGAGGGATGGGGCGGTCAGTCGTCGTCCATCTCGACGCTCTTGAACTGGCCCAGAAGGTTGAACTTCATCTTCAGCTGGTCGGAGAGGCCGATCTCGTAGCCCGAGCTTTTCTTCTCGATCTTCACGATCGTGACGTCGGGATAGTTCTTCGCCACATAGTTGCGGATTGTCTTGGGTACTAGCTCGTCGGGAACGTTGCGCTTTCCGCAGTCGACAGATTTCCACTTGCCTTTGTTTGAGAATTCGATGGTCGCGCCGTTGGTGAGGCGCACGTCATAGTCGGCTTTCTTGAGCAGATGGCGGTCGATTTTGATAAGGCTCACCTTGGCTTTCGGGAAATACTTGTCGAGCATGGCCTGAGCTTCTTCGGGCAGGTTGTCGCGGCTGATGACATAGCTGTCGATGAAGGCGAGGGCCGTCGTCGAGGTCAGCAGTAGTGCGAGAATCATAAACAGCAGTTTCTTCATAATATCAGTGATTAGTCTGAAAGTATAACGCCCGCCGCGCCCTTTTGGGTCGCCCGTATCCAAAATCACATTTTTTCAAGTCGGTTCAAGTCGGTTCAAGCCGGTTCAAGCCAGTTCAAGTCAGTTCAAGTCAGTCCAATATTACTCGTTTGTCAAACAATCCTAATAAATTTGCATCAACTAAGCCAATTAAATATCATGAGAAAAATATTATCATTTATTTTAATGGTTGTTTCAATTTCAATCATTTCAGCAGAAACATTCAAAGGTATCATCAAATATGACAGCAAAAGAGGACTCCCGGCTGAAGAAGTGGAATATACCGGGAAAATCCTGTATGCAAGTGAAGATGATTTACAAGTAGAAAAACGATGGATCACCAGAGTCAGCGCTGAATTGGACAGCGTGAAGCTGGAACAGATGTTCGAGCGCGACAGGCTGCATATTCAGAGCATTCAGGACAGTCTTGACATGTTTAAGAATATTGATGAGAAGTTAGGCAAACCGTTCGAAAACTCCGTGCAGAGGCAATATGTCGACTATCTGGCAAGTCTGGCGAATGAGAAAGACCGTGAATCCATAACTAAAGACGCTGCAAAAGGAAAGATCAGCAAAAAATTAGGCAAATACCTATACGAAATCATCCCGAAAATCAGCAGACGGCTTAAAGAATCCCGTTATCAGTTTGATAGAGACTTGGCTACAGACTGGAGTTATAAGTTACGACTTTCTAATTGTCCGCGGTATCATGAAATAACGACTACCTATGTCGACACTATCGAGAATCCTTATTATCTTGACAAGATGCATGAATTCAATTGGAAAAAGGATATTTTCGAGAAAAGTTACAGTAACATATCGGATTATAGGGTAGATAATTATTACGTGAATAAGGTGACCGGCAGCAATGGCTGGGACTGGTATTCTGAATCAAATCTGAAAGAAAAGGAAGAGAGTTACCCTATAAGTGTCAGATACTATTATGACCCGGAGCACCCGGCATATAGATTCGTATTTGATCCTTGGATGAAAAATCCTAAGGTATATGATGCTAAGGGGAATCTCGTGAGGGTGATGTATCCGGACTTTGAACTGTATAAGCAGTATTTCGATGCAAATTCCGATCATCCTGAGTTTTCTCTTATTGCAAGGATAGCGTATGCAGAAAATGAATATGATATACAGTCTGCCGACAACAAGACTACTCATTACATCAAGAATCAGCTCGGGCTTGAGAAACTTACAGCCTCCGAACAAAAGCGACAGGACAAAAGTGCGAAACAGATGGCAAAAGCTGCCGAAGGATATGTCAGAGATCAAATGAAATATGGAAAACATAGCCGTAAGGGAAGAGCTGCCAGTCAGAAACATGCCGCGTCTTTCCTGGGTGCAATGCTCGGCTCGGGCAGCGGATATTATAGCAACGAGGGAGCATCATGGCTCAGTCAGATAGAAAATGATTACTGGCGGTTCTTCCAGGATAAAGATCCGTATAAAATAGAGCGCATCGATGCCACCACGTTTAAAGTAACATACGCTGATGCCAACTGCAATCCCACGATAGAGATCATATACAAATACGTTCAGACCAAACCGTATGAGGCGAAAGCTCAGGTCTCAGTCAAGAAACTCTTTAACGGCCCTGCTTCTGAATACAAGTCACTGCCGGTCAAATATAGTCCTTGGCCTCTGCCTTGCGCAGACCGTCCGCAGAATAACGAATGAACCGGACAGCAGACAACCCGAATGCCCGTGACATTAAAATCCGACATAATTATAATCTAAACTGAATAAGATGAGGAATCAGACAGATTGGGGCAAATGAGCCGTCTTTTCATATTTTTGACTATCTTTGCGATAGTAATACACAGATTATGAAGAAAGTTCTATTCCCTATTGCCGCTGTTGTCGTGTTAGGCGCGATGGCAGCAGGCCAGAGCCACGTTTTCAGAACCGGGACTGACTCTGTCGATCTGATCACCGACGGAAATTTAAGCAGAGGCGGGTGGCATGTAGTGCCGGAGAAGAATCCCGACATTCTCGAAACAACAGCCTCAACGGTCACATTTGTCTCCGACAAAGACTCTCTGACGATTGACAGTCTCGGAGTTTGGGAGAAGGTTGACTTTGTAATGCTCACCGATGCCGGCGACTCGGCCCATGTCAGGGTGAAGCGAACGGCAGTCAATCCTTTCGAGAACCCCGACCCCGAGCTGCTGGAGGTCGCCGCTTCGGGAAATCTGTCGCGGCGTCAGGCGATGTTCGATATCGATGCGCTGATTTACGGGCTGAGTCAGGTTCATCCCGATATTTTCTCCGTGTGTCGCCAGGAGGATCTTTTCAGGGCTGTCAACCGCGCCAAGGCGTCGTTGCCCGATTCGGTGACGCCCGTGCAGCTCTACAGGGCGGCAGCCCCGATTGTCGCCATGATCGGGGACGGCCACACCAACCTCAACTTCCCGTTCAACAGCCTGTTTACCGAAGAGCTGAGGCGCCTTCCGGTGTTTGTCGACGTGCTTTCCGACCGTTCGCTTGTCTGCGTGACGAGTCTCGATTCTGTGATAGCCCGCGGCGACAGAGTGCTGTCGATAAATAATGTCAGTGCAGACAGTCTGCTCAACGCCATGATGCCGTTTGTCAGCGGCGAACGGCCCCATTTCAAGCTGTCGAGGCTCGACTATATGTTTCCGGCGCTGTTCGAGATGCTTTTCCCTGCCGAGAGCTACACCGTAGAATATCAGCCCGGGAATTCAAAGAAGATTCTCAGCCACACGTTTCCCGCTGTGACATGGGATGAGCTGAGGCGGCGCTGCCCGTCGTCGGGGCCGAGCCGGAGCTATGAGCCATATTCCTACGTTGTCGACAGCGTCAACAATGTCGCTGTCATGGACTTCCTCGAATTTTCCGACACGCGGAGGATGGCGCAGTTCGCCGATTCGATGTTCACCGATCTCGCCGGTCGAAAAATTTCCAACCTCATTATCGACCTCCGCAATAACGGCGGCGGCAACAGCGAGGTCGGCGATATTCTGCTGCGCTATATCTCGCCTGAGCCGTTCGTGCAGATGGAGAAGATGCTTGCCCGCGTCACGCCGCTGACGGCGCGTCTGATGGGTAACCCCGGAATCGAAACGATGTTCTATTTCCATGAGACCGACCCAAGCGAATATATAAAGCCGCTAAGCGCCGAAGAAGGCCATTACGCCGGGAAAGTCTATCTGCTCACCTCGAACAAGACATTCTCTTCGGCCGGTTCGTTCGCGTGGGCTTTCAAGGTGTGCGGCATGGGAACGGTTGTCGGCGAAGAAACGGGCGGAATGAATGTCTGCTACGGCGACATACTGCAATACCGGCTACCGGTATCGAAGCTGTCGACTTCAGTGTCGTTCAAGCGGTTTTGGCAGTTCAGGGCCGACGAAAACGACATCCACGGAACACTGCCCGACGTGGCCGTTCCTGCCGCCGACGCTCTCGACCGCGCGATGCGGCTCGTAAAGAATTCCAGATAAGATCTGAAGGGTCGGTCTTGTCGGACAAGTCCGGCCTGTCTGACATGGCTTTCGATATTTTTTCGTAATTTTGCGAGTGTAATCACGATTTGTTTTTTATCATGAAATTCTCAAAGATTCTCACACTTACACTTGCTTTGTGCGGCGCCTCGGGGGCTGCCGCCGTCAGTCCTGCCATTCCGCGCGACGCGCGCCTCGAGCAGCGCGTCGATTCCGTTCTTGCCAAAATGACTCTCGACGAGAAGATCGGCCAGATGACCGAGCTGGCCATCGACGTGCTCGGCACCGGCACGGGCAACGATTTCGTGCTCGACGAGACCAAGCTCCGCGACATTGTCTCGAAATATAAGATCGGCTCGTTCCTCAGCGCTCCCGGCCCGATAGCCCTGTCGCCGCAGAAGTGGAACGAGATAATCGCCCGCATCAATCGCGTGTCGATCGAAGTTATGGGAATCCCGACCATCTACGGCCTCGACCAGAACCACGGAACAACCTACACCCTGGGCGGCACGCTCTTCCCCCAGAATATCAATATCGGCGCGTCGTTCAACCCGACGCTGTCGCACGACGCGGCTGTCATCACCGCCTATGAGACGCGCGCCTCGAACTGCCCCTGGACCTACTCGCCAACCGTCGACATGGCGCGCGATCCGCGCTGGCCGCGCGTCTGGGAGAACTATGGCGAAGACCCGCTTGTCAACGCCGTTATGGGTGCGGCCGCAGTGCGCGGATTCCAGGGCCCCGACCCTAACCACATAGGCCGCGATTTCATAGCCACCTCGACGAAACACTATATGGGCTACAGCATGGCCCGCACCGGCAAAGACCGTACACCGGCCTATATCTCGATGCAGGATCTCCGCGAGAAGTGCTTCGAGCCGTTCAAGGCTTGTGTCGAGGCCGGAACGCTGACGATAATGGCCAACAGCGGATCGATCAACGGTATGCCCGTCCACGCGAGCCGCGAGCTGCTGACAGGCTGGCTCAAGGAAGACCTCAACTGGGACGGCATGATCGTGACCGACTGGGCCGACATCAACAATCTCTACACCCGTGAGCGCGTGGCCGCAGACAAGAAAGAGGCTATCAAGATCGCCATCAATGCCGGTATCGACATGACAATGGAGCCTTACGACACAAGCTTCTGCACCCTGCTTCGCGAGCTTGTCGAGGAAGGGGAGGTGCCGATGAGCCGCATCGACGATGCCGCCCGCCGCGTTATTCGCCTGAAGATGCGTCTGGGGCTGTTCGACCTGCCCGACACATATCTGGCCTCCTATCCGAAATTCGGCTGCAAGGAGTTCGCCGCCACCGCCCTGCGCGCAGCCGAAGAGTCGGAGATTCTGCTTAAGAACACCGACAATATCCTTCCGCTGGCAAAGAACACAAAGATTCTGCTGACCGGCCCGAACGCCAACTCAATGCGCTGCCTCAACGGCGGCTGGAGCTACACCTGGCAGGGGCATCTCGCCGACCGTTTCGCCGGACAGTATAACACCATCTACGAAGCCCTCTGCAACAAGTTCGGCAAGAAGAATGTTACGCTCGAGCAGGGCGTCACCTATAAACCCGAAGGAAAATACGACGAAGAGAACGAGCCCGAGATCGAAAAGGCCGTGGCTGCCGCCGCAGGTGTCGATGTCATCGTTGCCTGCATAGGTGAGAATTCCTACTGCGAGACTCCCGGCAACCTCTCCGATCTTGCCCTGAGCGAGAATCAGCGAAGCCTCGTAAAGGCTCTGGCCGCTACGGGCAAGCCTGTGGTGCTGATTCTCAACGAAGGCCGTCCGCGCCTTGTCAGCGACATCGAGCCGCTGGCGAAGGCTGTCGTCAACACTCTGCTGCCGGGCAACTACGGCGGCGACGCTCTGGCCAACATTCTCGCCGGCGACGCCAACCCGAGCGCCCGTATGCCCTACACCTATCCGCGCAACCAGGCCGAGCTGACCACCTACGACTACCGCGTGTCCGAAGAGATGGACAAGATGGAAGGCGCCTACGACTACGACGCCGTTGTGTCGGTTCAGTGGCCTTTCGGCTACGGCCAGAGCTATACAACCTTCGAATATTCGAACCTGACGGTCGACAAGAGTTCGTTCACCGCCGGCGACACCCTGACATTCACCGTCGACGTGACCAATACCGGCAAACGCCTCGGAAAGGAGACAGTCATGCTCTTCAGCAGCGACCTCGTGGCCTCGTTGACCCCTGAGAACCGCCGCCTGCGCGCGTTCGATAAAATCGAGCTGAAGCCGGGCGAGAAGAAAACCGTCAGCCTATCGATTCCCGCCTCGGCCCTCGCTTTCGTCGGCCACGACGGACACTGGACTCTCGAAAAGGGGGACTTCCGCATTCAGGCCGGAAACCAGACCGTCAATGTGAACTGCACGGCAACCTATATCTGGAACACTCCCAACAAATAACCCTCTGATGAAACCCAACCTGACGGCCTGCCTCCGCCCCGGTGTTTTCGAAGCCGGCGTCGACGAGGCAGGCCGCGGCTGTCTTGCCGGACCCGTCTATGCCGCCGCCGTTGTTCTTCCCGACGGCTTCAGCCATCCCTGGCTCAACGACTCTAAGCAGCTGACCGACCGCCGCCGCCGTCTTTTGCGCCCGATAATCGAAAAGGAGGCTGAGGCATGGGCTGTCGCCTCATGCTCGGCCGAGGAAATCGACCGGATAAATATTCTCAGAGCCTCGATACTGGCCATGCACCGCGCTCTTGACGCCCTCGGCATGGTTCCGGGTCATATCGCCGTCGACGGCAACAGATTCACACCCTGGAACGGCGTAGAATATACAACCGTTGTCCATGGCGACGCCCTTCTGGCCAACATCGCCGCGGCCTCGGTATTGGCCAAGACCGCCCGCGACGACGAGATGATACGCCTCGCCGGGCTCTATCCCGCTTATGGATGGGATGTTAACAAAGGTTATCCGACCGCCGCCCACCGCGCCGCCATCGCCGCCTGCGGCCCTTCGCCGCTCCACCGCCGCTCGTTCCGTCTACTGCCCGACCCGACGCTTTTTTAGTCATTGCGACGAAAAAAATTTGTAAAATAGATTGAATTAACGATATAATATTTTATCTTTGCGATCGCTCATATTAACTATTGTATTTTACCCTCAGGATAGAACATACAATCACATTAAACTAACACCAAATGAAACGATTCAACAAAATCATCGCTGTTGTTGCCCTCGCAGCCGCTCCGGCAGTAGCATCGGCAATCCCGGCCCCTCCCTTCGCCCATAAGGTGACCCAACCTGACGGGACAGTCCTTGAGATTCGCCTCGTCGGCGACGAAAACGGCCACTTCATGGTGACTGCCGACGACAACATGCCTGTTGTCAAGACTGCCGAAGGGTTCTTCTTTGCCACGGAAAACAATCTTTCGAGCGGAATCCTCGCTGCCAACGCCGCTTCGCGCAACGCCGCCCAGCTCGGGTTCGCCGCCTCGTTCGACCGCGCAGCTTTCGACCGTACAATTTCCGATAACTTCGCCGCCACTATGGCTCGCCGCTATCCGCAGAATGTAGCCGCGCGCGTTCCCGAACCCGAAGATATGCTTATCAACCACACATATCCCACCTCCGGAAAACTTAACGGTCTGGTAATTCTCGTTGACTTCCCCGACAAGAAATTCTCCGTAGAGGATCCCGTGGCGTTCTTCAACGACCACATGAACAAAGACGGCCACAACGCCAACGGCGCCACCGGCTCGGCTGCCGAATATTATCGCGCCGCCTCGTTCGGCAAACTCGACATCAAGTTCGACGTCTATGGCCCCGTTACCCTGCCGAACTCTTTCAAATACTACGGACAGAACGACCGTAGCGGTATGGACCGCTATGCCTATCTCATGGCAGTCCACGCCGGTCAGCTTCTCGACGAAGAGGTCGACTTCAGCCCCTACGATCAGGACGGCGACGGCGAGGTCGACAACGTGACCATCATCTATGCCGGCGAAGGCGAGGCAACAGCCTATCCGACCGACCCCGATGCCGAAGATTATGTATGGCCCCACTCTCATGATATCGAATACTTCAAGCTCGATCCCGCCGACATCACTTTCGACGGCGTTAAGTTCAACCACTATATCTGCATGAACGAATGGGATCGCGCTAACAGCCGCACGCCGCGCCCCGCCGGTATCGGTCTCTTCTGCCATGAGTTCGGCCATGCCCTCGGCCTCCCCGACCTCTATATGACATCTTATTCCGGCGACATGAGCGCAACTCCCGGACAATGGTCGATCATGGATCAGGGCAACTACAACAACGGCATGCACACACCCCCGCTGATGTCGTCGTATGAGCGCTACACCCTCGGATGGGTCAGCCCGATCGTCATCGACAAGCCCATGGATGCCGAGCTTAAGGCCAACTCGGGAAAATGCTATGTTGTCGAAACAGACCGCGCCAATGAATTCTTCATGTTCGAATGCCGCACCAAGGATGACGATTCCAACGTCTGGGATTCGTATCTCAAGGCAAGCGGCCTGATGGTATGGCACATCGACTTCTCGAAGCGCAACTGGACATATAACAACCTCAACAACGACGCCAAACACCAGCGTATCGACCTCGTCGAGGCCGACGGCTCATATGGCCCCTATTCTTATTCCGGCGACCTTTTCCCCGGGGCCAACGACCTCTACACAGAGTTTACAGCCGACACCTATCCCGCATTCCTCAGCTGGAACGAAGTCGACCCCGGATTCCCTCTGACCGAGATTGCCTACGACAAGGCCACCCATACAGTGACCTTCAAGGTTGCCGGAGGCGGTGAGAAGGACGGCATCGCCGACATCGACGCCGACAACAACAACGCCCCTGTCGAATATTTCAACCTTCAGGGACGTCGCGTTGCTGAGCCGAAAGCCGGTGACATCGTTATCCGCCGTCAGGGTTCCGACGTAACCAAGGTTATTCTCTGACAATACGTCATTTACGACAACGGCGGGCGCTCTTCGGGGCGCCCGTTGCCGTAAATGAAAATTTAAAATTCAAAATGGACAATTGAAAATGGGGAATTGCTAATTGCTCATTGCTAATTCCTAATTATTCCGGTTTTTGTTTTGTTTTGTCGAAAAACAAACGTATCTTTGCCCACAGTAAGGCGCCCCTGAGTGGTGGCGCTTCCGGAGGGTCTCGCTGCATGAAAGTAGCCGCGAGGTTCTTCTCTTTTTTAACTATTCAGATAATCCTAAACACAACTGATTACCATGCCTATCACTTACATGACCAAGGAAGGTTATAAGAAGAAAATGGACGAAATCGCCCGCCTCGAAAGCGTTGAACGTCCCAGAATTTCACGTGCTATCGCTGAAGCCCGCGACAAAGGCGACCTCAGCGAGAATTCGGAATACGACGCCGCCAAAGAAGCCCAGGGCCTTCTCGAAATGAAGATCGCACAGCTGAAAGATCTCGTGGCCGGCGCGCGCATCATCGACGAAAGCACGCTCAACACCGACGAAGTCCAGATCCTCAATCGCGTCAAGATCAAGAACGTGGCCAACGGAATGGTTATGGAATATACGATCGTGGCCGATTCCGAAGCCAACCTCAAGGAAAAGAAGATCGGATCGTCGACCCCCATGGCAAAAGGTCTTCTGGGGCACAAACTCGGCGAGGTTGTAGAGATAAAAGTGCCCGCCGGGCTGATGAAATTCGAAATCGTTGAAATATCGTTCTGAGCCATGCCATCGATTTTCTCCCGCATCATAGCCGGCGACATTCCTTGCTATAAGGTGGCCGAAGACGACCGCAATTTTGCCTTCCTCGACATCAATCCCGTAGCTCCGGGCCATGTGCTCTGTGTGCCAAAGCATGAGGTCGACAACATCTTTGATCTCAGCGAAGAGGAATATACCTCGCTGCTCGGTTTCGCGCGCCGCGTAGCTCACGCCGCTCAGAAGGCCATGCCCTGCATCAAGTGCGGCATGGCCGTCATCGGCCTCGAAGTGCCTCACGCCCATGTCCACATCATTCCGATGAAGAGCGAGCGCGACATGGACTTCTCCAAGCCCAAGCTGACGATGGCTCCCGACGAGCTGGCCCGCATCGCCGCCGCCATCGCCGCCAAACTTTAATTCAAAAGACTGACTACGAGTCAATAATCGATACATATTGTGGCGGCAAAATGCCGCCACTTGTTTTAATTGCGTGCAAAATAATAAATTGACAATCAGCAAATGATACCTCAATTCCAAAAATATCTCTACCCTTTCCTAAGCTTGATGGGAGACGGTAAAGTCCGCAATATCTCGCAGGTCAGCAACGATTTGGCAAAGACTATGAATCTTAGTGAGGAAGAATTGTCAGAGACCTATGAAACAAGCGGCCAGAACCGCCATCATGGACGTTGCGGTTGGGCGCGCACATGGTTCCTGAAAGCCGGAGTGCTTGATTCTCCAAGTCGGGGGCATTTCGTAATATCGGAATCTGGAAGAAAACTTCTGAACTCCGGCCAAACAGAAATTACCCAAAAATTTCTTATTGAACGGTTTCCGAGTTTTGCTGCTTTCGCCAAAGCCAAAAAGAAAGATAAGCACTGTAGCGCTTCTGAAGAATCTCATTATGTAACCGATCCGATGAATCAGATCGAAGATGCTTTTGCTCAACTGAACAATAAACTGATCGACGATTTGTTGCAGTATATAGGAGGACAAGATCCCAAGTTCTTTGAAAAGCTGGTTGTAGATTTGCTTGTTGCTATGGGTTATGGAGGTGACTTTGAAGATGCTGCAAAAGTCACACAGTTCTCTAACGACGGTGGCATTGATGGCATTATCAAAGAAGATGCGCTCGGACTTGACAAAGTTTACCTTCAGGCTAAACGTTGGAAAGAAACCAATGTTGTCGGCGCCCCGGACATTCATAAATTCATGGGCGCACTTATGTCGATTGGCGCATCTAAAGGAGTTTACATAACAACTTCGAGTTTCTCAAAAGCGGCGCTTGATGTTGTGGCCTCTAACAAGAGTCTGAAGCTTGTGTTGATTGACGGCAAACAGCTTGCCGGTTACATGATAAAATATAATGTCGGCGTAATATCGCAACATTCATATACGATCAAGCGCGTTGATACCGGTTACTTTGAAGAAGAGTAACTTTTCATCCCGCTGTGATAGTTCAATGGCGTTCAGTTAAGCCCAACAATGTCAAAAATCACCCGCTTATAGAGGCATGCCTCAATGCGATGAACTTTGGCTCTTGAGCGCAAAATGTCTGGCTGAAAGCTCACGACAAGCGCCGTGAGGCGCGATATCTCTACATCCCACTGCGATAGCTGTGGGCCTGAAGTAGCCCCGTATCCCCGCGACAAGCCGCGGAGCGTGCGCAGTCGCGGAACGGCGATAGCCAAGGTTTCAGTTCAAGTCGTCAGGATGATACGAAAAACCTAATTCTTCACAGATAGCCCGAATCTCCGCATTGAAATCCAAGCGCTTATGGTGCTCAGGCTGTGATTCGATATAGTTTATTGTTTTTCGCACCATACTCGGCGAAACCGTACATGCGTAATATCCCTTACACCAGCTCGAAAACGACGTCGGTCCGGAGCTGTGCCTCAGCCACGCACTTGATTTTGCTTTCAGTGCTGCCATAAAAGCACTGAGCGATATTCTGGGGGAAAGATCAAGAAGAAGATGTAAATGGTCGTCGACACTGTTAACGATCATTACCTTACTTTGGTTCTCCGCGGCAATGGCAGTGATTACCCGATGCAGTTCCAACCGGTTTATGCCTTTAAGGACAGGACAGCGACCGGCAGTTCCGAACACGATGTGATAGAGGGCGAGTACTTTGCTCATGGAATTTTTTTCAAATATAAGGAAATTTCCATAAACAGCGGCCTTGGCTATCGCCGTTCCGCGACTGCGCAGGCTCCGCCGCTTGTCGCGGTGGTTAGAGGCGCGTCAGTGACCCACAGCTATCGCAGTGGGATGTAGAGATATCGCGCCTCACGGCGCTTGTCGCGCGGAAACCGATCCATTCTTTGGCGGATGCCTCTATCATTATCTGACTGCTGACACTCAGCTAAGTTGATGGCATTGAGGCACTACGCTCGGACCAGGCAATTGAGGCGGAGTGGATTTCTGGGCTCAGGGGCGGCGGGCGAGGCGCGTCATCATGCGGTGACCGATGTGGCAGTAGAGGCATTTGCGCGTCTCGCAGTAGGCACGTCGCAGCTGTAGCAGGGCCTGGCTGTCGGCGGCGCTCCGGGCCGGCAGGCCGGCGCGCCGCGCGGTCATAACGGGTGAGTTCTCTTCGGAGGGCAGCTCTTCGAGCAGCGACGCGGCCTCTTCAATGGCGTCGTCGCAGCCGTGGATGACGGCGAAGGCCATCTTCACGGGAACCACTACATTGATTATGAGCGAGTCGAGCGTCGGGCGGCTGAGATTCATGGGGGCCGTTGACTCTGACGGACTGCCGAAGCGGAAGCGGCGCTCCCAGTAGTCATGGAGTCCGATGTCGAAAAATTTGCGGGCCGAGGCTTCGCTGTCAATGGCACAGAGGCGTTCTGTCATGCCGCTGTTGTTGCGGCGGATTATCTCGGCCAGATAGGCTATGCGGCGGTAGGGCAGGTTGCCGGGACGTATGCGTCCGCGTTTCCAGTTGAGCGATTCCGGGGGCTGCAGGCCGAATTTTGCGGAGAGAAAACGGTGTTCCGAGGCAAGACGGTCGGCGTAGGGGTCGGCGGTTTCGGTGAGGAATCCGGCCTGACCGAAGAGCAGTGCCTCAAGCTGCATTATGTTGCCCGAATGTTTCAGAAGAATTTTCAGCGGAAGGCTCAGGGCGAGGCGTTCCATCGGCTCGCTGTTGATGCCGAATCCGAGGGCGCGGGCGAGCGTGACGTAACAGACCGTGGCCCAGTCACCGCCGAGGCGGTCGAGCAGCGAGATTATGCGGTCGGATTTCGAGTAGAGGCGTTCGGCCAGCAGGGTTGTCATCCACTGGCTGATATTCAGCGACGACATCGCGGCGATGTCGCCGGCACAGGGCATATCGCCGTCGATGCGGTTTATGAGGCGCGCCACGCTGTTGCGGAAGTCGGGGCTGCAGTGCATCTCGACCTGCGGGATTGTCTCGCCGTTGTGGCGCGTTATGTGGCAGTCTCCGCGGTCGACGACATGGAGGATCACCGAGTCGTAGGCGCTGTCGCCGTCATGGCCGTGGCGGTGCCAGTCGCTGGCGCTGACGTGCATCTCGACGTCGCCCGCCCACAGGCGGTCGCCGATTCTGATTTTGGCATTGAAGAAGTCGGGTCCCGAGCCGGTGTTGAGGCGACCCGGATCGATGACGCGGAGCGGACGTCCGTCGTCGGTGACCATCTTTTCGGGTGGCCACAGCCGGTGTTGCCAGACATATTGCATCAGGGCTTCCATCGCAGGCGGAGGTTAAGGCGCTGTGACGAGCATCCATGCGGCATATTCGCTGAGAACCATCAGCAGCATGAGAATCCATGTCACGTATGGGCGCGTGGCGTAGCTTATCCACGCCAGAACGGCCGACAGGACAACGTAGAACGGGAAGATCCACAGCAGTGTGCGGCGTCCGGGGTCGGCGGGACAGTTGGCCAGCATTTCGGGAAAGGCGAACACCGGCAGTGACAGAAATATTATCAGCAGCGTGACCCACATCGGGACGCGGCGGCTTGGAGCGTTTAGCATTGGCGGAGGAATTGAGAGGATTAATGTTTCTTTTCGGCGCGGTAGGCTTCGACAACGCGGGCGATTCCCTCGCGCAGATCGACACGCGGGGCGAATCCCCAGTCGCTGACAGCCTCAGAGACGTCGCAGCGCCAGTTGCGCTGGCGCATTATCTTGAATTTGTCGCGGTTGAGTGTCGACGGCTTCATTGACAGTGCGCCCCATTTCTCGGCCACTACAGAGGCCATCTTCGCAGCCCAGAGCGGAAGCCTCACGGGGATGACGAAGCGGCGCCCGAGGGCGTCGGCCACGATGCGCCGGAATTCAGTCTGGGTGTAGCTTCGCGGCTCGCTGATGATATATTTGCGATGGATCGGCGCGCGTTCCAGGGCGTCGTAGACGGCGTTGACGAGGTCGTCGACATAGATGAAAGTCAGTTCCTGACGGCGGAAGCCGACGCCGAAGTCGAAATGGCTGTCGATAGCCTTGACCATCATCAGGTAGTCGCGCTCGTGGGGGCCGTAGACGCCGGTCGGGCGGAAGATTATCCAGGGCAGGTCGGGGCGGCTCTCGAGGAAGCTCTCGGCCTTGATTTTCGACAGGCCGTAGCGCGTGTTGGGGTCGGGCACAGTCGCGGCGCTGATAGGCGTGTAGCCTTTTTCGTCGCCGGGCCCGAGGGCGCTCAGACTGCTCATGTAGATCAGACGCGCGGGCTTCAGACCGGCCACGTCGAGGGCGTCGGCGAAACGCCGCAGATAGTCGAAGTTTATACGGTTGAAGTCGAGGAAATTGACGGCTTTCGTGGCGCCGAGGTTGTAGATTATATAGTCCCACGGGGCTGCCTCGCGCAGGGCGTCAGCCATTGCGGCTGTGTCGCCGTCGAAGTCGAGGGTGACGAATTTCAGGCGCGGATCGGCGAGATAGCGGCGAGAGGTCGAGGCGCGCACGCCGCAGGTGACGTCGTAGCCGCGCTCAAGGCCTGTCGAGGCTAAGAAACCGCCGATGAAACCGCCGGCTCCGACAATGAGAACACGCTTCTTGTCTGCCATGTCAGTAGAGTATTATAGGGTCGGCCACAGCTGTCGCCGGCGCTTCTTCGTGAGCTTCCGGGGCAGCCTCGATGTCGACCTCGATGCGTCTGACAACGGTGTCGCCGGCAAGACGTGAATATATGTCGAGAATCAGAGAGCCGTAGTCGGGATTCATTGCCCAGCGGTTGCTCAGCCCTTCCCACGTCGGAGCGCAGCCGCGGCTGACGAGGCTGAACCGCGGGTCGACGAGCTCTTCGTCGGCGGGAAGCGGCTCGGTTGTGCAGTAGGCATAAAGATGTTGCATCATGGCCGTCACGCCCTGTTCGATAGAGTCGAACGAGGCCCCTTTGAGGCCGCGGCGCGTTACGCTCATGCCGCAGTAGTTGTGTTGGTCGGGGCTGACCGCCGTGCCGCCTCCGAAGCGGAACCATCCCGTCTCGAGGATGGCCTGGCAGAGGGCGATGTCGCCGCGTATGCCGTAGCGGTCGCCAACGGTGGCGAACGCCTCGGCGATAGCCGGATCGAAATCGGGGTTATGACGGCTGACGAATTCGGCCATACGGGTTGCGTCGACAACGCGCTCGCCCATGATGGCAACCTCGGCGCGGACACCGAACCAGACCGTTAAAAGCATCAATATCGCAGCCAGCTTCTTCATCGCCTACAAAGATAGTGAAAGCAGACTGCAGTGCCAAATTTTTTTAATCTTCCTCCGGCGCGGGCGCGACGAACTGGAAGGCGCCGAGCGAGGGAGCGGCCGTGGAACGGGCTACGCCGTAGAAGTCGCGGGCGGCGTCGGTGGGGGTGAGCGAGGGGTCGCCGGCCTCGGCGGCGGGAGAGTCGGGGGCGAGGCGATAGTCGAAGATATATTCCTCGCGCACAGTCAGGTAGAGCGGATCGAGGCCCCAGAGACATTCGAGGAAGTTGTCGTCATCGCTTCCTTCGCTTTTGAACAGGCAGCGGCGCACGGTGACAGCCGAGCCTGTGAGGTCGGTGCCCGAGAAGTCGGAGCCGAGGCCGTAGAAGATGCAGTTGGCCATCTTCGCGGTCATCAGCGGCTCTGACGAGTCTTCGACGCGGGTGTCTTCGTTGTAGTGGTTCATCCAGACCGAGGGGAGCGCCGGAGCGGCGAACAGGTAGTAGTTGGCCACAGTGACGTGGGCCATGTCGATCTGGCCTCCGGTCAGGAAGAGCGGCGCTATGGCGGCGTCGGAGATTTCCGAGCCGATGATGCGGATGTTCGAGAAGTAGCTGTTGAGGGCGTAGCGGGCTGAGTTGCGCACGCGGCAGTTGATGATTTCGAGGCCCGGCGAGCCGTCGGGAGCTGCGGGAACCGAATCGGCGAGGACGCCGACGGTCATGTTCTTGATGACAGTGTGGCTCAGGCGTGAGCCGGCCGAGGTGCGTTTGAACTCCACGCCGCCCCACTGCGAGGCCATGAGGTCGAAGGGGATGTCGCCGACGACGTTGTCGAGGCGGTCGCCTCCCATCACTACGGGTGCTTCGGCACTTCCGAGGCTCATGAGGCGTCCGCGAACGATCATCGTGGCCTTGTCGTGGAAGAAGAGCTCGGCGCCCGGTTCGATGGTAAGAGTGGCCCCTTGTGCCACCACGAGCGAATCGAACACCTGCATCGGGCGTCCGGCTCGGAATGTTGTGTCGCGCTCGACGATGAGGCCGCGGCGCACGTCGATGTCTCGGCCTGTCGCCTTGAGTACGACACTTCGCGTCACTCCTGAGGTCATGAAGTCGACATAGCACTGCGCGTTTATCGAGTCGCGGCCGTTGCCGCGGGCTACGGTGGCTTCGACGAAGACATAGATCGAGTCGTTGGGGCGTATCTCGATGTTCGAGAACGATTCTCCGGCTGTGCCGTCGACATTGATGCGGAATGTGCGGTCGTCGTTGTCGCGCAGACCGATCCGGTCGATGTTGATTACTTTCTTGTTGCGGTTATAGACCACGAACTTGAAGGTCGGAGTCGGCTGGTCGGAGAAGAAACATCCGAGGTCGAGGGTGTCGAGAGAGAACTGCGGCTGGTCGGATGCACTCGTGCTGACCGAGTCTTCGATACACGAAGTAACGGCCAGCATCGCCAATATCGTAAAGAAAAGAGCTTTCAGGGATTTCATATTCCCCAATATAACGGCCTGCGGCCGGGCTTTATTGCCCTGCAAACGATGGTTTTTCAGCGGCTTTCGGCTCTGGCGATGGCAGAGCGCAGACTCTTCAGCTCGCTGCGGCGCCGGTCGATGTCGGCTTCGGCGGCGAGGATGTCGTCGGCGAGGTCGTGCTGTCCGCGACCGTATAGAAGGCGTTTGTGGGCGAGGATTGTCATGGCGCTTTTGAGGTCTTTCTCGGCCGCAAGGTAGTCTTCCATCATGTCGCGGGCCTCGGCATTGTTGAAGTCGGTGAGGCAGGTGGCCACTGAGCCGTCGGGCAGAGCGAAGCGGAATTCATCGGTTTCGGCACGCGCGGGCATGAGGTTGCGGAGCACGGCAAGCCGTTCGCCGCGGTCGGCGGGGAATTCCACCGTCCGCATCATGGCGATGTCGGCGAGTCCTTCGGTGTCGGCCGGATAGTTGACGCGCATCTCCGAGGGGGCGAAGATATAGATCGTCACCTCTCCTTCGGCGGCGTTGCGGTTTGTGGCCCACCAACCGAGTCCCGCGGCTTCGTCGATGACCATCATGTAGTCGTCGGCGGGGGAGTTGTAGGGCATTCCGACATTTGTCGGCTGAAGAAATCCGTCGGCATTGCGCCGCGCCATGAAAATGTCGAGGCCGCCAAGCGACGCGGGGCCGTCGGCAGCGAAGTAGACCGTAACGCCGTCGGCCATGAGCATCGGTGCCGACAGGGCGCCTCCGATGCCGTCGCCGAAGATGTCGGCGCGGGTGAACAGGCGAGCTGGCGCTTCCCACGAGCCGTCGGCGAGGCGTACCGACTCCATCATGGCGGGGTATTCGGCTTCCGAGCTGTCATAACCGACCCATATCATATCGTCGCCGTTCTCGCTGACATATACGGGCTCGACGATCTCGAAGCTGTCGGCGCCGGCCACGACATCGGCCGTGGCGAGCCGGCCCGTAGAGGGGTGAAGTTTATAAGCTCTGAAGAAATCGTCGGCGGCCACGGTCATTGAGTCGAGAATCTCGAGCTGCTGGACGCGCGCGAGCATGTCGGAGGCGAGCGTTATTCGTTCGCGAAGCTGCTCGATGGCGTCTTCATTGCCTTTGCGTGCGGCCGGCTTCAGACGGTCGAGGATTTCTGTGGCGCCGTCGAGGTCGAGTTGCGAGTAGGCGGCAAGGGCGTTGTCGAGCGACTGCGCTGCGACACCGCCGTAGATTGCGGCGGCGGCCGCAGCAGCGATTATTCGGGCCGTGGATTTCATTGCTGAAGAGGTTTATTCAACCGTGACCGATTTGGCGAGGTTGCGCGGCATATCTACGTTGCAACCCTTGTTGCGGGCGATATAATAAGCAAGAAGCTGCAGGGGGATTGAAACGATGATAGGTGTCAGACATTCGGCCACGGGCGGAATTTCGAGGCAGTAGTCGGCGATGTCGGCCATTTTGTCGTTGCCCTTGTTGATGATGGCGACAACCTGACCGCCGCGTGATTTAACCTGCTGGACATTGCTGACAACTTTCTCGTAGAGCGAGTCGGTCGGGGCGATTATTACGGTAGGCATGTCGTGGTCGATGAGGGCGATCGGGCCGTGTTTCATCTCGGCTGCGGGATAGCCTTCGGCATGGATATAGCTGATTTCCTTGAGCTTGAGGGCGCCCTCGAGGGCGGTGGGATAGTTGAAGCCGCGTCCGAGATAAATGAAGTTGTGGGCGTAGGTGAACATTCGCGACAGATCGCGAATCTGACCGTCGAGCTTAAGCACTTCCTTGACGACTTCGGGGATTCTCAGCAGTCCCTGGCAGACCTCGCGCACATGGGGCTGCGAGATAGTTCCGCGCAGCTGGCCGGCGCAGAGGGCAAGCAGGGTTAGTACTGTGACCTGGCCTGTGAATGCCTTTGTCGAGGCGACGCCGATTTCGGGGCCGACGTGGATGTAGGTTCCGCTGTGGGTTTCGCGCGGAATCGAAGCGCCGACAACGTTGCAGATGCCGTAGACGAAAGCGCCTTTGCTGCGGGCGAGCTGTATGGCGGCTAAAGTATCGGCGGTCTCGCCGCTCTGGCTTATCGAGATTACGATGTCGCGGTCGGTGATGACGGGATTGGAGTAGCGGAATTCGCTGGCGTATTCGACTTCGACGGGAATGGCGCACATCTCCTGAATGAGGCGTTTTCCGATGAGGGCGGCGTGCCACGATGTTCCGCAGGCCACTATGACAACGCGGTTGGCGTTGAGGAATTTCTCTTTGTTCTCGACAACTCCGCTGAGAACCACGCGCTCGCCGTTGTCGACGATTCGGCCGCGCAGGCAGTCGCGCAGAGTTTCGGGCTGTTCGAAAATCTCTTTGAGCATGAAGGTCTCGTAGCCTCCTTTCTCAAGCTGCTCGACACTGAGGTTCAGGGTGTGAATGTCGAGATCGGGGTGGCTTCCGTCGTTGAGCTTGGTGATTTCCAAAGGCTTATCGCGGCGGATGAGGGCAACTTCGTCGTCGCCGAGGTAGATAACCTTGTCGGTGAGGCCCACGAAGGGGGTGGCGTCGCTGGCCAGGAAAAACTCGTTTTCGCCGATTCCGATAACCAGCGGAGAGCTTTTGCGGGCGCCGATAATCTGGTCGGGGTTGCCGGTCTCGATAACGGCGACGGCATAGGCTCCGACAACCTGTTGCAGGGCCTCGATGACGGCATCGCGCAGTGAACAGTTGTTGGTGTCGCGCACATATTGGATAAGCTGCACGAGAACCTCGGTGTCGGTCTCGCTCTTAAAAGTGTATCCGTGCTGCGACAGGGCTTCGCGCAGAATGTTGTAGTTCTCGATAGTGCCGTTGTGGACGATCGCTATTGATCCGTCGGAACTTACCTGAGGATGGGCGTTGATGTCGTTGGGAATGCCGTGGGTGGCCCAGCGGGTGTGGGCTATTCCTATCGAGCCTTCAGGCTTATGGTCGCCTACAAGGGCTTCAAGGTTGGCAACTTTGCCTTTGGTTTTGCATAGCTGTATTTGTCCCTGAACGTTCTCGATGGCAATGCCGCTGCTGTCGTAGCCGCGGTATTCGAGCCTGTGAAGTCCCTGTATAAGAATGTCGTAAGCCGGCTTATCGCCGAGGTAACCTACTATTCCGCACATATATTAAAAAGAGGTTATAATGTTTATATTCAACAAATTCAGATACGAAAGCCGACGGCTTGCATGGAATGTCTGAGACGTTTCATGGCAGTCGTCGATGTCGGTGGAAAGAAGTTTGCGGTGCAAATATCGTCATTATTTGTCAATCCGCCAACTATTGCCCCCGACGCAGGCGTTAAAAAGTTTAATTGAGACCGTTTATATTGGTTCTCTGAAAGCGCGCTTTTCTTGATTATTCAATGATCGACAGCCTTCTCGCCATTATATCGATCTTGTCATGATAAGCTTTCTGCAACTCCTTAGGCAGAAATGATTCGTTTATCAGTCCGTGCCATTTGGGGACGGATTTTGAGAATCGGTCAAACAGCTTTGCTATTGCGTTGTCTTTCATGCCATTTTCCAGCATGGCCTTCTCAAAGTCATTACGCCTGATGCGCTTTTTCTTCCCGTTGAGCGTCAGGGCCAGCTCTTCGTCGTCTTCGGGCATCGCGAGGGCGGTTGACAAAAGATCATAGGCCGGAGCCAGCATGTAATTATCGGCGGGACGGTAGAGTGAGAAGTTTTTCAGATGCATATCTGCATTACCGGTAAGCCACGAGAATACGACCACTTCCCAGAAGTTGACGACATCAAGCAATGGGGCTGCCGAATGTTGACGAATAAGTTTTGCTATACGTTCGTAAGAACCCTTATATTTGTCTTCGGTGAGTCTTTCAGATAACTGGCACATATCTTCCATGGCAATCTTTCCGCCTTGTCTGGTGCGGTCAATGCGCCGGGTGATATAACAGAGTTCGCCATCGGCGAACCTTATCAGGGAATGGGGGACTGTCTTTATTCCCGTGGCTTCGGCCATATGCATTGTCAGATCTTCGTTCTCCGGAAGATTAGCGAAGCGGTCGGTCTGGGGTTTGAGTATATATTTTCCCCATAGGCCTACGATGGTGAAACGTTGCGCGTCGCCGGCTTTGCCGCGTGATACGTCGAGCGAGAGCTTTGCCTGCACACCTGTAACAGTCGTGCTTGCAGCAACGATCTCTCGCGCCAATTCCTTTATGTTGGCTCGGGTATATGGCAACACCGGCACTATTGCCGATTCAAATATTCTGCGGGCACATCCCTTGTGATAATCGATCTCACCGTCGGACAACGACTTATAGCAATGAAGGCATTTCATAATCATTGATCAGTTATTCGTTGAATTGAAATGTTGCCGATACAGTCCTTGCAACAGGCAAGCAGCAGTGAGAATCTGTCGCGGGCTGATATTTTCCAGTTCTGCTCCGCTATGTCGAGAAGCCATCCTTCCGGGATCAGTCCGTCAAAGAACGGGAACAGAATCTTGTCGCGATAGGGCTTCTCTGTCAGGGGTAGTGTAAGGCTTACCGGCAGAGCATTTTCTGATTTCAAGTAATCTGGCTCATAACGAAATTCATAGCCCATGTCGTCTTCGGTCAAAGTTCCGGCAAACATATCCTTCAAAAATACTTTTGCCTGTTTCATAGGAGGCTGAATTTAGAATTAGAAGTTTGGTATTGTGATTCTGGGGCTGACTGATTATCGGCTTTCAGTTCTCTTAGGTGACATTTCAGCGCCGAAGAGCGCTAAAACCTGATTAACTTTGTCAAGGCGCAGTGTTTCTTTGCCTTGTTCCAATTCACGCACGAAACGAAGACCTACGCCTGCTTTCTGAGACAGATCGATCTGCGTAAGTCCGTATAGCTTACGCATTTCCTTTACGTATTTTGCTAATTGAGTCATGGCGATATACCCGTATGGGTGCAAATATAGTGATTATATTCATTATTGCACCATAAAGGGTATAAAATTATTGGAATAATTTAGAATTACACCTTTTAGGGTGTAATTTAATAGGAGAGTATGCCGCTTCGGGCGCAGCCATAGAGGAAGATCTGCGCGTCGGGGCCGAGATTGAAGATAAGGTCGAGTATGCTGAGGCCGGGGATGAAACCGAGCTTGTCGGCGCGTACCTGCCAGTAGGGAAGCTGGCACGGTTTCAGCGGAGTTGGGCGTTCGCTGAGCGCGGCGTCGCGTCGCGGCGCCTTTATGTCGAGAATGTCGCAGATGACGGCTTCGATACGGGCGTCGAAGCCGACGGCACTTCCGCCGGGGAAGTCGGCGTAGAGCGGCGCAAACCTGTCGGCATAGAATTCGAAGAAGGGGGTGCGGCCGTAGGCGCTTTCGAGCGCTGTGAAGTGGACGGCCCACCAGTTGCCATGGTCGCTGAGCGCGATGTCGGCCCAGCGGGCCGAGCGGCTCGAATCGGGTTTCGCTATCGGCACGGTGAGCTCAAGGCGTCCGCGCGTGTCGGCGATGGCCATGCGGTGGACGCTCTTGCGGCGTTTGTCGAAAGGAAGCCCTTCGGCCACAACAGCGTCGCCGGCGGCCGCTATGGCGGCATAGCGTTCTATGGAGCCGGCAAGTTCCGGCGCCAGAACAATCCGGCGCCGAGGCTCGAGAGGCCATGGCGCCGAGTTGCAGGGGCTGGTGTCAGATATTTTCGTCGACACTGAATTCGTCGTCGAGATCCGAGAAATCGTCGTCGAGCTCCGGCTCGACGTCTTCACCTTTATCGGCCGTTTTAGAGTTGTCTTTGCTTGGCTTGGCGGGTAAGGCTGCGCCTGATTGCTCGATGCCGTGGAGAGCTGCCATGATTTTCTGCTCGAGTTCGTCGGCGAGCTCGGGATTGTCGCGCAGAACGTCCTTCGCGGCGTCGCGTCCCTGGGCGAGCTTCGAGCCGTCGTAGCTGAACCACGATCCGCTCTTCTTGATTATGTCGAGCTGAACGCCTAAGTCGATGATTTCGCCCGTGCGCGAGATGCCCTCGCCGAACATTATGTCGAACTCGCAGCGCCGGAAGGGAGGAGCCACTTTGTTTTTGGTTACCTTGACTTTCGTCAGCTTACCGAGCATGGTGTCGTTCTTCTTGATGGCTGTCGAAGGGCGGATGTCGATGCGGACCGACGAGTAGAATTTCAGAGCGTTGCCGCCTGTGGTGGTCTCGCTCGGGCCGAACATGACGCCGATTTTCTCGCGCAGCTGGTTGATGAAGATACAGGTCGTGTTGGTGCGCGAGATTGCGCCGGTCAGCTTTCGCATTGCCTGCGACATAAGCCTGGCCTGGACGCCGACATTCTTGTCGCCCATCTCGCCGTCGATTTCGCTCTTCGGAACCAGTGCGGCTACAGAGTCGACCACGAGGATGTCGATGGCGCTCGAACGTATGAGCTGCTCGGCGATTTCGAGAGCCTGTTCGCCGTTGTCGGGCTGCGATATGAGCAGGTTGTTGATGTCGACACCGAGTTTTTCGGCATAGAAACGGTCGAAAGCGTGTTCGGCGTCGATTATGGCGGCGACGCCGCCGGCTTTCTGGGCCTCGGCGATGGCGTGGATGGCCAGCGTTGTCTTACCCGACGATTCGGGGCCGTAGATTTCTATTATTCGGCCGCGCGGATAGCCGCCTACGCCCAGAGCGTAGTTGAGGCCGATAGAGCCTGTAGGGATAACCTCGACGTCTTCGATTTTCTCGTCGCCGAGTTTCATTATCGCACCCCGGCCGAAGTCTTTTTCGATTTTAGCCAGTGCGTTGTTGAGCGCTTCGAGTTTTGCCCGGCGCGGATCGTCGGATTTCGGAGCTGTGGTGGTTTTCTTTGCCATTGTTGCAGTTGTTTTGTCGGTTATTTGTTTCTGACGGCAAAGTTAATAAATTTTGCGTGCATTTTTGTTGCCCGCTGCCCGTAAAAAGAGTTAAATGCTCCCGGCGGTAAACAAACCGGGGTTGGGGGATGTTATAACGACGAAAGCAAAAGTTACTTTTTCCATTGCAAGAAATGTGATAATGATTGGTTTATTATCTAAACGAGGAGACGCCGTGAGGCATCCCCTCGTTTGATTTTATGGCGGTCTTGCTTTCAGTCGGCCGTTTCTCGGCGCAGGATGGTGAAGTTGACACTTCCGTAGACGCGGTGGTCGGCAAAGCCGGGCAGCCCGGAGAAGTCGTAGGCACGCGAGTGTTCGATGACGAAGATTCCGCCGGGGCGCAGTATTCCGGCGTCGAGAACGAGTCGCGGAACCTCGGCGAAGCGCGGCAGGTCGTAGGGCGGATCGGCGAATATGAGGTCGAACGCCGGAGCCGGGGGGAGCGAGGCGAGGAATTTGAACACGTCGCCGCGGATTAGGCGCAGACGGTCGGAGCATCCGAGCTCACGTGCTACCCTGGCTATGAAAGTCGCCTGCACCGAGGCTTTCTCAATGGTTGTCACTGAGGCGGCGCCGCGCGACAGCAGCTCGAAGGTTATGGCGCCTGTGCCGCCGAAGAGGTCGAGGGCGTCGATTCCGTCGAAGTCGGTCAGGCCGCTCAGAACGTTGAAGAGGTTTTCGCGCGCCATGTCGGTTGTGGGGCGCGCGGTGATATTGCGCGGCACGTCGAAGCGCCGGCGTCCGTATTCGCCGCTGATTATTCGCATAAGGGGAGTATGACGAGTTCGAAAGGTGATTCCATAGCTTCGCGTCCGCCTGTGCGGAAAGCTTCGGAGGGGAACACCAGCGGCATGACCGAGGTCACGAACCGGCGCAGCTTTCCGGCAAGCTCTTCGCGCAAGGGGCCGTTGCCGCCGAGATATATGGCTGCGCTGTCGGCTGTGGCCTCGCGGCGCACGCATAGTATGTAGTAGAGGGCATCGTCGACCGATTGCCAGCGGAACGTGTTGGCCAGCAGTAGCCGCGAGCCGTCGATGGCGACAATGTCGAGCCGGCCGTCGGCAACGACGGCCATAATGCCCGGAGAGTTGGAGCGTCGCGAGGCGGCGGCGAAATAGCTGACCGGCGGGGTCAGGCGCGACGATATGCGCGGGTTGACGAATGTGCGGCGCAGGAATCCGAGAGTCTCGCGGTCGATGCCGCTTAGAATGGCGCCCCCGACGGCGGGGAGACTGTCGCAGAGGATTTCCCCGGTGAATCCCGGGGAGGCCGCTTCGACAAGAGTGCGGCGGCTGTCGTCGTCGAGCGCGAGGGCTTCGGCGGGAACGAACAGGCGCGGGTCGCCGTCGACGAGGATGTCGACGCGGCCGTAGTCGGCCAGCAGAAGAGGCGTGTCGTAGACAGCATCTTCGAGCGCCTTCAGCGCGATCGTCGACGAGGTGTCGAGCTCCAGCCGGCGGTGGATGAAGCTGTCGTCGCCCCCCGGCGACCAGGCGACCGCCTCAAGGGCATTGCCGTCGAGCATCATGGCCAGACGCCAGCGCGTGGCGTCGGCCATGAGCCGTCTGACAGCGAGAGAGGAATCTGTCGGAACCGTCATCAGCTGAGCCCGAAGGCCTCCTTGACTTTGTCGACATAGTCGAGCTTCTCCCAGGTGAAGAGTTCGACCTCCATGCTGATGTCGCCCGAATAATTCGAGTGGAAATTCTTGACTATCGTCTGCGGTTCGCGCCCTACGTGGCCGTAGGCGGCCGTCTCTTCGTAGATCGGGGCGCGAAGTTTCAGGCGCTCTTCGATCTGGCGCGGGCGCATCGGGAAGATGCCGGCCACGCGGCGCGAGATCTCGCCGTCGGTCATGTCGACGCGGGCCGTACCCTTGGTGTCGACATAGAGGCTCACCGGGTCGGCGACGCCGATGGCATAGGCAACCTGAACAAGAGCCTCGTCGGCAACGCCGGCGGCAACGAGATTCTTGGCAATATGGCGGGCGGCATAGGCGGCCGAACGGTCGACCTTGCTCGGGTCTTTGCCCGAGAACGCGCCTCCGCCGTGGGCTCCCCGCCCACCGTAGGTGTCCACGATTATCTTGCGGCCCGTCAGTCCGGTGTCGCCGTGAGGGCCGCCGATGACGAACTTGCCCGTCGGGTTGACCTTAAGATCGATGTCGTCGCCGATGAGCGCTGCGACCTCAGGCGTCAGACGCGCCTTTACGCGCGGCAGCAGGACCCGGCGGACGTCGTCGGCTATGATGGCGTGCATACGTTCGTCGGCCTCGGCCTGCGTCATGGTGCCGGCCGGGCGAATGAAGTCGTCGTGTTGGGTCGACACCACAATAGTGGTCACTCTGACCGGCTTATGGTCGGGAGTATATTCGACCGTCACCTGGCTCTTGGCGTCGGGGCGCAGATAGGTGCGCCGCTCGCCGCGCGGGTCGATATAGGTCATCTCTGTGCCTTCGCGGCGTATGTCGGCCAGCTCGCGCAGAAGAATATGGCTCAGGTCGAGAGTCAGAGGCATGAAGTTGGCAGTCTCGTTGCAGGCATAGCCGAACATCATGCCCTGGTCGCCGGCGCCCTGCTCTTCGGCAGTGGCGCGGTCGACGCCGCGGCTGATGTCGCCGCTCTGCTCGTGGAGCGCGTTCAGCACTCCGCAGGCCTCGGCGTCGAACTTAAGCTCCGAGCGGTTGTAGCCGATTTTCGAGATAACGCGGCGCGTGACATCCATCAGGTCGATGTAGGCCGACGATTTCACCTCGCCTGCAACAACGACCTGCCCGGTAGTGACGAGCGTCTCGCAGGCAACGCGGCTCGACGGATCATAAGCCAGAAACTCGTCGAGAACAGCGTCGCTGATCTGATCGGCAACTTTGTCGGGGTGTCCTTCCGACACCGACTCCGACGTGAAAAGATAGTTTTCGGAATTCATTGGTTTAGCATTTTTTTTGTTTGACAATAGGGAGTGGTTGCAAACATTCCAAATTTGTCCACTCCCGTGATTCGGGGCCACAAAGATAGTGAAAGGCTCCTGCAGTGCCAAATTTATTTGGCACTGCAGGAGCCAATTGTCGATTTAGATGAATGTAGTAATGTTGTTTCTATTTCGCCAATCATGATTGGCGAAATAGATGATATAGAATCCGATGACCCCAAAACAGGGGCCCACTCTTCATAGAACATTCTCATATTTTTCAGGTTACTCTCCGAAAAACCTTTAAGACCCGGCAGCTCCTTGCGGAGTCGCTCTGAGATTGTTCCGATGGCTCCAGTACCCCAAAAACCTTTGCGGGAATTAGCTGAAATATATCCACCTATACCGTAGTATAGGGACAGCATTTCACGATTCACTAACTTCGCCGCCTGATATTGGCTGCGAAGGATTGCTTCTTTTATTGCCTGAACAGCGACATTGTAATCTACCGTGCTTTGGCGAATAATTACTTCCTTTGCCATAATACCGGAAATTCAGTTTTATACTACAAAATTAGCATTTTATTACTTACCTCTTCAATTTCTACTATATTTTAATGGGGGGTTCTTTTGAAGGACAGGAAATGGGGCTACAACGCGGCATGGACGCAAATGCTTGTCGACGTTTTTTATTTTTAAATCTGTTGAGCGCCGGAATGATATAGTTTCGGATTTTTTGTCTTGTATTTGCGGTCGCTGACCGCCTGAAGCCCCGGTCATGGGTGAGAGGGCGGGAGGCAAAAACATAATGAAAGCGTTTATCCGCGCTGATTCTTGACTGCTTGAAATTCTCGCAAAATTTCTTATTCATGTCAAGGATTGAGCAACGGTAGATGCCCGTGGGTATGTAATATCAGCATTGGCCATGGCGCTGTCCTCTGTGATAGGCGTGAGGCCGAATGCTCTCGTTGCATATACAAGCGTAGGGCTTCTTCGTTGCCGTCCGACATGAATAGGGCAATGCGAGAAGCCTCAGGCAGTAGGACGGTAACCGATACAGATTCCTACGCTTTTTCTTTGTAAGTCAATAAAATAGCCAACGAGGGGATGACCGCGGCAACAGAAAAAGTTATGCTTAAACAATCTATTTTTGCGGCTTTGATTTTATGTTTACCGGCGGTCGTATTGACGGGGTGTGATAAGGATGAACCTGCGGTAGTGACGCCCGAAACACCCGTTACTCCAGACAATACTGATGATAAGGACAATCCCGATAAGGATGGAGATGAGAATCCGGGTTCATCTGATAATCCCGGTGACAAAGGAGAAAAGAAGGTAGTTATCAATACGGATGGCACTACTTCCGACGGATCTCATTTCAGACGAATAGATGAGACCACCTTCATGCTGAATTATGTAAAATATAAGATTCGCGATGGCCATATAGAAGTCATCGGTTATGATAGCTCCGAGATCGAACTTACTCTAAAAGGTAAGGTTGATCTATATTCGACAATTGAGATTGATAATGTGTCGTATAATGTTAGGGAGATTGAAAATATGGCATTCTACGAATGTAGCTCATTAAAAGAAATTAATATCCCCAATTCGATAAATGTAATAGGGGATGGTGCGTTTCAATACTGTGAATTTTTAGAAAAAGTGAACTTGCCTAACTCTATTAATGAAATTCAATACGAAACATTTTATAACTGTTCATCATTAGCGCATATTGATATTCCTGAAGGAGTTATAAATATGGGGTTTGGGGCTTTTGAAAACTGTTAGAATCTGAGATCAATATCTTTGCCATCAACCCTCGAGAACTTCAATTATAAGGATTATGGTGATGACTTTGAATCTCGTATAAGATATATATATATCAAAGCAATTACTCCCCCTAAATTCGGGAATATGTATTTCACTTTCATTATACAAATTTTTGTACCTGAACAGGCACTCAAGGCTTATGAGTCTTCATCATGGTCGTCAGATAGTAGGGAGTATAAAACTAAAATAATAGGCGTAGATACCGAGACATTTGATTTCAAGGAATATCTTAAGAATCAGGGCGTTTATGAGTGATGTGAAATATCGTTTCGTGAGGCCGGAAGTTGGTCTTGACACGCCGATATGTCAGTATCTGGATCTTGACTATCTGTTGCGGTTGCTTACCACGAATAAATATTTCGTGAGGTGTAAAAACTGCTTCTCTGATAAAAACGAAAAACTTCCGCCTCTTAAGGATATGTTTCCCATATATCCCGCCGACAGTAAGCCTGACAAATCCATATTGGAGCGAGATATGGCGGCTTTTGAGGATAAACTTGCATTATGTAAGAAGCGAGGATATCTGCCCGCATCATGCTGGACACTCCGTAATAAAGAAAGCGATCTGATGTGGTCAGGTTATACCACAAAACTTGGTGCCTGTATCAGATCGACAGTCAGAAGATTCATAACGGCAGTCGATTATACCGGCTATAAGCTCATGTATGGTCGAATGTCATATAATGGGTATGGCTATTATCAGGAAAACGAGCTCTTTTCAAAGGATCCGGCGTTTGCTGACGAAGAGGAATTACGCTTCTATTTCGTGCCGGAAGATTCATCAGAAATGCCCGAAGACAATGTGTATCTAAAAGCTGAGACGAAGGATTTGATAGATGAAATCATATTGTCTCCGCGCATAGAGCCTGTTGCGGCATCAGAATTACGCACTATGCTTTCGGAAAAATATGGCGTAAGAATTGTGCCGTCAATGAATCGGATAGGAGCCTGAATATCAGATGTCGATGAACTCGCGCAGTCGCGGGACCGCATGCGGCCTGTGCCGCCGCGTTCCGCGATTGCGCACACTTCCGTGGCTTGTCGCAATCTCCGGGGGCTCCGGCCCGCAGTTGTCGCAAATGTTGTTTAGGAAGAAACAGGCTGTCGTTTGGTGTTGGTGTGGAGCTCCTAATTGCCGAACCGCGCCTCCTGTCTTCTTCAAAAATGCTTAGCTCATTTGTCGGGGGAGTCATAGGCTCAAATCTTATGTTCGTTCTGTTTTGCAGCACCAGCAATTGTAGTCAATCTATGATAATTTGCCATTTGCCGCCCTTATCCGGGCCGATACGCCGGAGGACGCCTTCCGCTTTAAGCTTAGAGAGATGCCGTTGGATGCCTTTGGCTGAGATGCCGATTTCTGCGGCGAGAGCTGTCGCACTTAGTTTTGGATTCCGGTGCAGAAGTTCGATTACTCTATCGCGTGTTTTCTTAGGTGTCAAGGAGGTGGAAGGTTCCGGGATTATCGGAGCTTCTTCACCGAGGGACAATTCGTAAATGGCGATGTCGTGCGACAGATGGGCACGCATCGTTTCAGTCATGAAGCTACGGAATATTGACAGATCCCCGTCTTCACGGGTAGCAACCAGAGCCTTTATGTATTCCTCCTTGTCATCGCTGAATATGCGCGAGGGGATAAGTCCGTATTCAAATTGCAACCAGTTCATCAGCAACCGCGCAATTCGTCCGTTGCCGTCAGCCCACGGATGAATGGTTACGAGATTATAGTGTGCGTCAAAACTCATTTCATAGAGTTGTTGCATCGACATTGACCCTGCCATTCGCCGCGATGTGTTCAATGCGTCACAAAATTCTTTCAGTTTTTGAGGTATTTTGTTGAACGACATGTATGAACGTCCGCCGACACCGGCCGTTACGTTCAACAGGCGGAGATCACCATTCGCCGACGAGAAATCTCCCAGCGCGGTATGATATTCCGAACCGGTGTTTCTCATCGTCAAAGCCGACAATTCTTTCAATCGGTCGATTGTAATGTCGGTATGATCGCGCGCATACACAAGCGCCCGCTCGTATGCAGCCTTCAGGTCAAGGTTCATGTTCTGCTCGATAAGGCTCTTCCCTTTAAGGGCAATTCCGTTGTCAAACATTATCTGGTTCTCAAGCTCCGTAATAGTAGAGCCTTCAATCGCTGTGGAATGTGTGATTATGGAATACAGGTAAAACTTGTCATAGTCCAGTTGTCGGTCTATGCCAAGTTCCCGGTATCTTCCGACTAATTCTTCTAACGTGGTTTTCATACTACAAAATTAGCATTTTCTTACTACATCTTCTCATTTTCTACCTACATTATTTGTTGAAAGATACCTTTGAACTACAAATTGTCGGAAAAGCTAAGGTGATTGCCGAGATAAATATGGGCGGTTACCGGCGGACGCGGCCTTTCTTGGCGTAGTTTTTGAGGGCGGTAAGATTGTCTTCGAATCTGGCTTCGCGGTCTTCGACATATACTCTTACCCGGCTTTTATAGATGCGTGAGAAGGCTGAGGTAAACTCTGTGTCGGGTTCCGATTCGAGCTCTTTCACGAAAAGACTTTTCGAGGTGATCCCGAGCGGCGGCAGCTTGACAGCCTCTGCGCTTGGGGTTTGCCTGACGATGTCGACTCGTTGCTGCTGTATTCGCTTGTAGTCCGCCGCTTTTCCGGTAATGATGTCGGTTACTGCCGTGGCTACCGGACTGTTGATGGAGAACGGGGCGGCGAAGAGAAAGCAGAAAAGCGATGCTCCGAAAATCCATTTGCCGGAAAGCAGAGAGGCGAGCCTGTCGGCTGTGGCGCGATGCTTTCTGAGCAGGATGTTGACCCCATGGAAATATCCGATAATGACAAATATCAGCAGGCAGTTGGCCGTGCGGTCGACTATGGCCGAAGATATGCCGTAGGTGGGCGGTATATGGGCGAGGATGATAGTGATGAAAAACCAGACGAGATAGCGGCTGAAGCTTACGTCGTAGATCGGCGAGGATGCGAGCTTACGTCCGAAAAGCGGGATATATATTGTTGTGGCGAGCAGCAGAACCGGCCCCCAGAGAAATATCCAGCTGACGGTCTGGCCGATGCTGAATGTCAGCGCCCAGAGTTCGGCGTTAGCCCAGATGTGCTGGTTTGCCATTCTCGAGGCATTACCCGGTGCCAGAACGACCAGTAGGAGTGCTACGGCCGACAGCGTCAGAAGAAGCCAGTATTTTCTGTCGTGATAGGTGAAGGCGATATATCCGAGAGTGCCGACGGTGATGACGGCTGTGACTTCGTTACCGCCCGGCACGATCAGTGCAAGCGTGCAGGCTATGAAATAAGACGCTTTGCTGTCTGCAGCCGTTAAGGCCACCAGCATGATATAGAGAAGCGAAGGAATTGTGAAGGCTGTGCATGATGAGAACCAGTAGAACGCCTGCGAAACGCTTGGCATCAGAGCCAGGTAAGTGAGCAAAAATACTCCCCCCAATCCTGCCGATTGACAGTGTGTTAGCTGCCTTCGGCAGCAGATTGCCGGCGAAAGCGTCATAACGATGGTCGTCAGCACTATGGTAACAGCTGAATAGATTCTGAAAAGAGGTATCGGATTGTCGCTGACGGCAAACGGATTCAGCGCAGAAATTAAGGTCGCGAAATATCGTCCGCTCCAATACAGATAGATGTCGCTTGAGACCTGAAAGACATTCTTTTGAATATGGCGCAAGCCAAACGTAAAATCATCGTTGACCGGATAGACGAACGTGCAAAGAATCAGAAACGGAATAATGGCAAGCAACGAAATGCCTGTCAGCATCTTCGCGCGCCGTTGCCGTGTCTTCATTCCGGGGTCCTTTATATGGGTCATTGTGTCAGGGTGTGTTGAACGATCTCGCTGCAAAATTACAGCTTTTGTCCGACATCTGAAAATACCCGGGAAGCCGCAATTTGATTGATCGCACTAATCAGGACGGGGGAGCTTTGGTAGCTTTGTTAGCTTTGGGAATGGGCAAACCAAAACACCACAAGCTCCCATTATTCCCATTACTCTCTAAAGATTCTCGGGGATTTTTGTTAATTTTGTAGGCAGAATCTTCACACATACCTTTTTTACCATGTTCAGACAAAAAGACTTAGAACTCCTGCGCAGCAAAGGCATCGCCGTTGCGCAGGCCGAGGCGCAGATGAAGCGCTTCGCAACAGGATTTCCATATATGCCCATAGTCGGGGCCGCTACTCCGGGCCACGGTATAACGGTTCTCGGCGGCGACGGCGAGCGTGCCGCTATCGAGCGCTGGCAGCGTTACCTCTCGGAGGGGGGCGATGTTTATAAGTTCGTGCCGGCCAGTGGAGCAGCCTCGCGAATGTTCAAGGCCCTGTTCGAGTTTGTCAACGGCGACACCGACGAGGCTCCGGAGTCGACACCCGTAGGGCAGCTCATGGCCAACCTCGACGAGCTGCCTTTTATCGAAGATCTCCGTGAGGCCGTTCAGCGTATCTACGGAAGTCCGCTCGATGAGCTTGTTGCCGCCGGACGCACACGCGACATCATCGCCGCCATAGTCAATCCCGAAGGCATGAACTACGGCCAGCTGCCTAAGGCTCTGCTGCGCTTCCACGCCTACGAGGGGGAGCCCTCACGCACTCCGCTCGACGAACAGCTGACCGAGGGTGCCCAGACGGCGGCCAACGCCGCCGGCGAGGTCAAGCTCCATTTCACCGTGTCGGCCAACCACCGCCGTCTCTTCGAAGAAAAGCTCGCCGAGGCTGTTCCTGCTGCCGAGGCGCGCACGGGCCGCAAGTTCACGGTGACGCTCAGCGAGCAGAAGCCGTCGACCGACACTATCGCCGCCAATATCGACAACGACGAGCCTTTCCTTGAGAACGACAGTCTTTTCTTCCGTCCCGGCGGCCATGGCGCTCTTATCGAGAATCTGAACGACATTGATGCCGCAGTCGTCTTCATCAAGAATATCGACAACGTCGTTCCCGACCGCCACCGCGACGCAACGGTGAGATACAAACAGGTTATCGGCGGCTATATGATGCTTCTCCACGACGCTATCGCCCGCTTCATTGCCGCTATCGACGCCGGAGAGGATGTCGCAGCCGAGGCCATCGAATTCATGCGCCACAGTCTCTCGACCGACGACAAGCGCTTCGACACGTTGAAAGGCACCGACCTCGTGCGCCTCGTGCGCTCTAAGCTCGACCGCCCGCTGCGTGTCTGCGGAATGGTTCGCAACGAGGGGGAGCCCGGCGGAGGCCCATATATCACCGTCAACCCCGACGGCAGCAGCTCGCTCCAGATTCTCGAGAGCACGCAGATCGGCCCAGACTACAAGGATATGATGGCCGGCGCGACGCATTTCAATCCCGTCGACCTCGTCTGCTATATCAAGAATCCCGCCGGTGCGAAATATGACCTGACACGCTACGTCGACCCTGCCACGGGCTTCATCTCGCAGAAGTCGAGTCATGGACGCGAGCTGCGCGCCATGGAGCTGCCCGGTCTCTGGAACGGCGCCATGAGCGACTGGAACACTGCCTTCGTCGAGGTGCCAGTCGAGACCTTCAACCCTGTCAAGACCGTCAACGACCTTCTGCGTCCGGCCCACCGCAAATAGGTATACTGCGGGAGTAGAATATAGTCATATTACACGGAGATCGCACGACAAATGCGTTCTCCGTGTTTGCGGCTTTATGAGAGTTTGCTAACTTTGTGGCGTAAATGATAAATATTGGCAGACCAACACTGGACCAGAGAAGGAAACTCTCCGGACTCATCGACAATGAATCATCGTTCGTGCTTTCTGACGCCGACAAAAATATTCTGATCGATAAAGGTGTCGTTATGGAGCTTCGGGCAGGTGAAGCACTCATTGTCGACGGCGAGATAAATACAAACGTCTATATTGTTCTCGATGGCATTATGCGCAATTGGTTTTGGAACGGCGACATTGAGAAAACAGCTTTTTTCGGTACTGAGGGTACTCTTATTATATCGTGTCACGGTTTTGCGCTGGATCTCCCGTCTCCGAGCAGTTGGGAGGCATGTTGCAGCTCCCGGATCTTTATGCTTGATAAGGATGCTTTTATGTCGATGGTTAACACTTCGCACGATTTCGCGCGATGGTGCCTTATTAACGCCTATATGCAGCTGGCATTTATCAATAAAAAGAACAGTGTGATTCAGGGAAAGGCCTGCGACCGCTATGCCTCGCTGGTTAAAAACCGCCCGGAGATTATCAGAAATGTTCCACTTAAAATAATAGCATCATATCTTGGCATAACGCCACAGCATTTGTCTTATATCCGTCGAAAAATCAAAAAATAAAACGGGTATCTATGATATTAGGATGGTGAAAATTTGCTTCTCAGTCCGATTTATTAAGAATTCTTAAGTTAGGTTACACTTTGGGTAATTATTTTTGCGCTATGTCGGCAAGAGGATTGTAAGAGGTTCTATCCGCTTGCCCTTAACAACAGATTTCAGAACCTCTCAACAACTCATCAAAATTATGTCAGTTTATACCCGATTCATCCGTTTGATGAAAATCCCGCTCAAGTCACTGGCCGTGGTTGCTCTTCTGCTGTCGACCCTGTCGGTGTCGGCAGAGTATCTAATCGTGAATTTTAGGAATGGCACGACAACGAGTTTTGATCTCAATGATAGGCCCGATGTCACTTTCAGCGACTCCCGGATGACGATAAAATACGCTGAGTTCGAAGCCACCTATGAAGTTAAAGATGTCGATACATTTACTTTTGGAGATAAAAGGGATATGCTAAATCCCGTTCTTGGCGAAAATGAGACGCGTCTGGTATGTCGCGACCGCGACTATATCGAAATCAGAGGTCTCGATGAGGGCACTGTAGCAATGCTTTACTCAGTATCGGGACAGATGATCATGTCTGTATGTGTCGATGACGTCGGCATCGCAGCTTTTGATATCTCGTCGTTATCCGGCGGTGTCTATATACTGTCAACATCAACCGGTCAAACATTTAAAATCTCACGATAATGAAATATACAACACTATTGCGCCGTTTCACGATGGCAATTGTTTTTGTAGCCGTGACTTCAACAGTGAGTGCTCAGTCATTTACGGTTCATTTCAAAGACGGCACTATAAAAACCTACAACAACAGCGACGTAGAGAACATCTCGTTTAGCCCCGAATCCTACATCCCGCCTGTTGAAGACGATCCCGTTCTCTTCAGTGAACCGGCCAATACCTATATAGTTTCGCGTGCTGGTGAATATGCTTTTTATCCCGTTCGTCCGTCGGGACAGAAAATAGAAGGCCTGACAAAAGTCGACTGGATTTGGGCTCAGAAGCTTGAAGCGACTGATACAGAGCAAAAGCTCGTCTCCGATGTCTGCCTTGAAGATGATAAAGTTAAATTCACCGCAACAGGCAATAACGGCAATGCTGTTTTGGCGGGCTTCAATAACGAAGGAAAAATCCTTTGGGTTTGGTTGTTGTGGATGACCCCGGACTCGGAAGAGAAAGAATTTGAGGACGGAGTAATGTTTCTTGACCGTCTTATAGGAGCTACGAGCGCTGATCCCTCTGACGGTAAGCGCACATGGGGAGTCGTTGTCTATCAGTGGGGGCGCCCTGTGCCAATTTTTGGAGGGTTTGAAGATGAATATGCAGACAACGGCGAAACTTTCAATGAAGCTCGCAAATGGACTGTAATGAATCCGGAATACGGCCTTGAATGGAAAGTTGAAAAATCCAACGCTACTATTGAAGAGGCGATAGCCGCTCCAACAACCTTCTTTGCCGGATCGAACTACAATTGGCTCGCAGAAGCCAACCAGAAGTTATGGGGCGCGGAAAAAGGAGATTATGATCCAAGTCCTGCCGGTTATAAGATTCCATCATCGACAGACTGGGGCGAATCATTTTTTGATTATTTAGACATATTTGAAGATGAGTCGGGCGCTGTCTATTCCTATAACGGCTTTGACTCTTACTTCCCCCATGGAAATCAGAACCGTCTCTATGACACCGGAGAGAATGTCATTGGTCTTCCGGGTTATATGAGTTGGAATGCCGAATATTTTCTCGACGATCCGGCAGGTTTTGCCAGCAATCCTAATTGCCCGTGGTCGCTTGAAGAACTTATTCAGATGGGGCTTGTCAGCTATTTTCCTTCCCGTCTGAATCTACAATTCCAGGACTCTGCATTCGCCAAGACAACATGTTCTCCGGCCAACGCATCGTTTGCTCTTCCCATTCGCTGTGTGAAGATCAGAACGACATCAGAATAAAGAGTGTAGCGGGTATTGCAAAACATCATCCGTTAAAAGCAGGGTTGTGCTTTCGGGGTACACGACGGTTGTCACTAATTGCAACCAAAAGTGCCAAAAAAGCACATCCCTTCTCCTTGTCGTTATTCGGACAGGCGTCAGAGGCGGCGGGCGCCGTCGCTGATGACGACGTCGTAGATCTGTGGGGCGTGGCCGTAGCGGGCCGCGAACTCGCCGACGGCGGTGTCGACGAATTTGTCGCGTAGCTCTTTACGGACGAGGTTGATTGTGCAGCCGCCGAAGCCGCCACCCATTATGCGCGAGCCGGTGACGCCGCAGCGGCGCGCGAGGTCGTTGAGGAAGTCGAGCTCTTCGCAGCTGACCTCATAGTCGTCGCGCAGGCCGCGGTGGGTCTCGTACATCCGCTCGCCCACGGTCTCGTAGTCGCCGGCGTTGAGGGCTTCGCAGACGTCGAGAACGCGCTGTTTCTCGCCGATGACGTAGCGTGCGCGGCGGTAGTCTTCGTCGGAGATGTCGGCGCGGGCCGCGTCAAGCATTGCCATGTCGGCGTCGCGGAGGGTGTCGACGCCGAGGCGTGCGGCCACGCGCTCACACGACTGGCGCCGCTTGTTGTAGGGGGAGTCGGCGAGTTCGTGCTTGACGCGCGAGTCGACCAGAACGAGCTGATAGCCTTCGGGGCTGAAGGGAAAGTATTCGAATTCTCCCGAACGGCAGTCGAGGCGCATGAGGTTGCCTTTGCGGCCGAAGACCGATGCGAACTGGTCCATTATGCCGCAGTTGACGCCGCAGTAGTTGTGTTCGGTTGACTGGCCTATGCGGGCGAGCTCGTATTTCTCGATAGCGCCTCCGTTGAAGAGGTCGTTGAGGGCGAAGACGAAGCAGCTCTCGAGGGCGGCGCTCGAGCTCAGGCCCGCTCCGAGGGGCACGTTTCCGGCGAAGACGGCGTCGAAGCCTCTGACAGTTCCTCCGCGCTTGATTATCTCGCGGGCTACGCCGAAGATATAGCGCGCCCACTGCTGGGCCGGGGCGTCGGCTTCTTCGAGTCCGAAGCTTACGGCCTCGTCGATGTCGATCGAGAAGAGGTTCACGCGGTCGGTGGCGTTGGGGCGGATAGCCGCCATGAGCACTTTGTCGATGGCGCCCGGAAAGACGAATCCGCCGTTATAGTCGGTGTGTTCGCCGATAAGGTTGATGCGTCCGGCCGAAGCGTAGAGAGTGGCGTCGCCGCCGAATTTTTCGGCGAAGACTTTCTTGACTTTTTCCTGAAGTCCCATGGTGTGTAAACAGGTAAAGGAGTGATTATTTAGTTGTGAATCGGAATATTATCGTGCGGTGGTAGCGTTCTCCGGGGCGCAGCAGCGTCGAGGGGAATGACGGATGGTTCGGGGCATCGGGATAGTCCTGACATTCGATGGCCACGGCGTCGTAGTCGCTGTAGTCGCCATGTTTCCCCTTGGGAGAGCCTGTCAGCCAGTTGCCGGTGTAGAGCTGAAGTGCAGGCTGGTCAGTCAGAATCTCGACGACACGTCCCGAACGGGTGGCTTCGAGTCGGGCGGCTGGCCGGACGGTTCCGTCGGCGCCGTCGATAGCCCAGCAGTGGTCATAGCCCTTGCCTATTCGCAGAGCCTCGAAATCGGCATGGATGTCGCGACCCAGGGGCTTCGGAGAGGTAAAGTCCATCGGTGTGCCGTCAACGTCAGCGAGCTCTCCCAGCGGAACCTGACTGTCGTCGGTCGGGAGCCAGCGGCTCGCCATGAGCTGCAGGGTGTGGTCGAGAGCCGTTCCCGAGCCGTCGCCGTCGAGATTGAAATATGTGTGGTTGGTCAGATTGACCACTGTCGTAGTGTCGGTGGTTGCTTCGAGAGTGAGGGTTAGGCTGTTGTCGTCGTCCCAGCGGTAACGGGCGCTGACTTTCATGTTGCCTGGATAGCCCTCTTCGCCGTCGGGCGACGTGCGCTCGAAAACTACTGTGTCGCCGTCGGGCCGACCCTGCCAGTTGCGGTTATGGAAGCCGGTCGGGCCACCGTGGAGGGCGTTCGGGCCGCAGTTGACGGCGAGGCTGTAGCTCTTGCCGTCGATAGAGAAGCGACCGCGGGCTATGCGGTTGGCGAAACGGCCCGGAATCTTTCCCGCCGCCGGCCCGTCGCCGATATAAGAGGCGGGGTCGGGATAGCCGAGGACAACATCGGCGAGCCGTCCTTCGGAGTCAGGAACCATTATGGCTACGACGCCTGCCCCGAGGGTTGACAGCGTCACTGATGCGCCCGATGAGTTCGTTATTGTGAAGTATGTGACCGCGCCGGCAGGCGTGTCGTGTTTTGCGGTAGTTATCATGGTATAGTTTTTTGCGTTCAGAATGATATTCGGGCTGCGAGCGAGGCTGTGACGGCCCCGAGTGTGCCCGATGAAGCGGCGCCTGAGGCGAGGGTATAGCTGTAGTGGCTCAGCTCATAGCCGAATGCCGCCCGGCAGCCGAGGCGGTTGCTCAAAGCTACGGCGGCGCCCGCTTCGAGGCGTCCGACGGCTGTTGTAGTGCCCGACGATGCTATTGCCGGAGCGTTGTCGAGGTTCAGACGACAGCGCATACCTCCGGCGAGCGTGGCGTCGAAAGTCCAGAAACCGCGCTCGACGGTGTAGCTCGGGGCGAGCATTACGCCGAGGCTGTTCCGCGGGCCCTGGAGGACATCGTCGACCACAAGCTGTTCCGACAGCAGTTCGGCCGAAAGTCCCAGCCCGAACCCGCCGGCAACGCGGCGGCTGACGCCGAGCCGGGTCGAGAGAGTGGGGTGCAGCCTGACCGCGCCGCATCTGTTTGTGGCGAAATTGAGCCCTGTCGCAACCGATACCTGCCACGGCCCTGCGCCCGTAGTGTCGGAAATCCTGTTGAGCTGACGGCTGCCGAAGATGACATCGCCGAGCCAGTATCCGACCTGAGCCGACACTATTCCTATTCCTGCCCCGGCAACGACGTCGGCAGGGAAATGGCGGCTGCCGATGATGCGTTCGGCCGCAACTGCGGCAGCGAAAGAATAGGCGCCGACGGCATACCAGGGGGATAGTTCCGAAAGCTCTATGGCCGTGGCCGTAGCGCCCATGAAAGCCCATGCGGTGTGGCCCGAGGGGAAAGAGCGCCAGTCGCTGCCGTCGGGGCGCTGCGACGTCACGCTACGCTTGACAGCCTCGACCGAAGCGGCCATTATCAGAGTGCCGAAGCCCTGACTGACTGCCATGCGCCCCCATCCCGAGCGCGTCGGAGCGCCGCAGGCCTTCATGGCCCAGGGGAAGACGAGCGGAACATACTGCGCCACGTCGGCCACGGCGTTGCTGCCGCGGCCGGGCTCGGCGAGCGTTGTGGCGCCGAACTGCGGTGCTACGGTGTGGGCTATCGCGCCCTCGGCGATGGCTATCGCGCCCGCGGCAGCTATTGCCGTGGCCGGGCGGCCAATGACGGAGTCGGCCGGAACCTGCGCGCTTGCGCAGAGAGCGAGCGCCAGCGCCGTCAGAAGTGCCACAATCTGTTTCATCCCGCAAATTTACTGAAACTTTTTGTTATAAGTCCCATAAGCTCTATAAGTCTTACAAGACGTGTAATATACTGCCTCCTTGTGGAGCTTCAGGCTATAAGCCGAAGAATTAACAAAAATAAAAAAGTTCCTATGTATACCTCGAAAAATTGACAAAGCTGCTTGTTTCGCGAGGTATAAATCGGTACTTTTGCAAATAAATCTTAGAACTTCCCCATGCTGACGGCCGGACAGCTAAAGATGGCGTCAATGATCATTATCGGCGCCGACAACCGCCTGATAGCGCGCACACTTAATATTTCGGCCGAGTCGGTGTGGAAGGGGCGTTACCGTCTGCGTCAGCGCCTCGGCCTCGACAACTCCGTCAAGCTCGAGGACTATCTCCGCGACTATGCCCGCAGCCACCGCTCGCGCCTGTGACGAGCGCTTTCAAGGATTTATAAATTCGATGTTAATGGCTTTCAGCGGATTTTTGTATTTTTGTAGGGCTGCCGGGATTATATTCCGGGCAGTCTTATAAATCTTATAATATTTATAAATCTTATAAAATCAAACTTTTATGAGCGGGTTTCTTAAGATCTCCGGCGACTACAGCAACTGGAATGTCTATCGAAAGGCTGTTGTTATCTGCGATGTCACCGAGATGTTTATAAACCGCGCTCTGCCTCATAACTCGCGAACTGTCGACCAGATGCGTCAGGCTGCCCGCTCGTGTAAACAGAATATTGTCGAGGGTGTCAGTGACGGAACCGTTTCAGCCGAGATGTGTCTGAGGCTGCTTGGCGTAGCCCGCGGCTCTGCCAGAGAACTCTTAGAGGATTATGCAGATTTCCTGCGGCAGCGCGATTTTGAGATATGGAACAAAGAGGATTCGCGTACGGCCGTCACACGCAGTTATTGCCTTAACAACGATGATCCCCGGGAGTTTACGGCAAAATGCCGCGAGCGCAGCGACGAGACAGTCGCAAATATAATGTTGACGCAGATCAGGCAGATCGACGCTATGCTTATCGCTGTGATGAGAAAGGTCGAGACGGAGTTTATCAATGAAGGAGGAATTAAAGAAGCAATGACGCGCGAGCGGCGCAAGTTCCGCGGCTTCTGACTCTTAGTTTAAATTGTTAAGTAAATGAAGATATTAGTTTCAGAAGAAATCGCCTCGCGCTGTCCGGAGTTTACCGGGGTTGCCCTCGAGGCCACTGTTGTCAACACTTCTTTCAGTGACGGGCTATGGAGAGAAATCCATGCTGCCGAGGCTGACTGCCGTAGCCGGCTCACCACAGAAACGGTCAAGGAGCTGCCGCCCGTGGCCGCGACCCGCGAGGCTTATCGCCGGTGCGGTAAGGATCCGAGCCGCTACCGCCCGTCGGCCGAGGCCTTGATGCGCCGTGTGCTGAAAAACGCTGACCTATATCAGATTTCTACCGTAGTAGATCTCATTAATCTGGCGTCGCTCGTCTATGGCTATTCGATAGGCGGTTTCGACGCCGGACTCATCGACGGCGATACGCTCACTCTCGGAATCGGGCGCGAAGGGGAGCCCTACGAGGAAATCGGCCGCGGCGCGCTCAATATAGCGGGGATGCCGGTTTATCGTGATGCTACCGGGGGCGTCGGCACTCCTACGAGCGATAATGAGCGGACTAAACTGAGCCTCGGCACTACGCATCTGCTTGTTATCGTCAACGGCTATGACGGCGACAGCGCCAACACACGAGCCTGCGCCGACTTTATCGCTGATCTGCTGCGACGCTACGCATCGGCGACTGATATCTGTCTTGTCAAATTTCCCTGATTATATAAGGATTATTTCAGGAGGGATTTCGAGCGGTCGAGGGCGGGCGTCTCGAGTGCGCCGAGGTCGAGGGCTGTGTGGAAGATCGCCTCGGTTGTGTGGCGCAGGTCTTTGCCGCGACGGGCGGCGGCGACCTTGTCGGGGAAGAGGCGGGCGTATTCGGGCGTGTACCAGATGAAGCAGGCCGGATAGTGGGTCGCCTCGTTATCCGAGGCGTGAAGGTAGATGCCGTTCTCGCCGAGACCTTCGCCATGGTCTGAAATGAACAATACTACGGCATTGCGGCCGCGCAGCTCTGCGAACAATCCGGCGAGGAATTCGTCGGTGGCGATGATGGTGTTGTCGTAGGCGTTGATGATCTGTTCGGCCGTCGATGCGGCGATCTCCTTGTTCGAGATGTCGGGGCGGAAGCGGGTCTGGCGGTCGGTATAGTGTGATTTGTACCACCAGTGGGAGCCTATGGTATGGACAACGGCGAGTTTCGGGCTGCCGCTTTTCCCGAGCCAGCCGCCAATCATCGGCAGCAGGTCGGCGTCGAGCCATTTGTCGTAGGAATAGTCAGACTTGGCGCCGTTGCAGTAGATCAGCGAGTCGCATTCGTGGGCGAAATAAGCATAACTCTGGCTTATGCTCTGGTTGGCGAACCAGGCGGTGGAGTAGCCGGCTTTTTTGAAGAGGGTTACGAACGACTGGTTGTTGTATGGCGCCACCGGGTCGGCGGGGTCGGCTTTTGTCATTAAGACCGGCACACTCGCTGAGGTGAAAGTGGCCTCGGAGTAGACTTCCGGGAAAGAGATGAGAGCGGTGTCGAGGCTCAGGAGGGGCATAGTGTTGCGCGCGTAGCCGTTCTGTGGTAGGTGGTCGGCGCGAAGCGACTCGCCGAGTATAATAAAGACGTCGGGCGGTGTCGATGCGGGCGCAACGGGAGTGTTAGTGTAGGTGTCGCGGTTTTCTTCTATGGCGCGGCGATTGTTAAGATAGTCGTTGAAGGCGTAGTAGATTGAGAAAGGCAGGCGAGACTGAACGGAAGCGCCTATCCGCGGGATGAAGGCCTGTGAACAGATTATGGCGAAGCCAAGGGCGAAAGCCGTGAGGCTCGTGCTGCGTGATGGGGCGACGCGGGTCCAGCGGTAGTATGCTATCGCGGCCGAGATGACTGCTGTGAAGGCTATCGTTGCGATGAGGAAGGGGCTGATGACAGTCATCCACATTGTGGCATCGTTGACGAGGGCTACCTCGATGCTCGCGGCTGTAAGAGAAATGCCGATGGTCAGGGAGTAGTAGCACATCACCGAGCTGAAGACCGCCAGCAGCGGGAAGCCGAAGGCAAAGAGGATGCGGCTCGAACATAGCACCATAAGCACGCCCGAGGCGCAGACCGCCGACACGAGCCACTTCACGACGGCGAGAATGAAGCTGTGGACGTTCGACACCGGCACGGAATGGAATTCTATGGCGACCACTGTCAGGCAATACAGCATACTGACAGCCGCCCAGAAGACGAACAGCGGCATCTTTTTATCGAGGAATCGTTTGAGCATCAGAATTATAAGGCTTATGGGGCCTATATGGCCTATAGTTATTTTTTCAGCAGAGATTTCGAGCGTTCGAGAGCAGGCGTCTCGATGGCGCCGAGGTCGAGGGCAGAGTGGAAGAGCGCCTCGGTTGTGTGGCGCAGGTCTTTGCCGCGACGGGCGGCGCCGACCTTGTCGGGGAAGAGGCGGGCGTATTCCGGCGAATACCATATCATGCAGGCTGGATTGTGGGTAACGTCGTTGGTGGTAGCGTGGAGGTAGTTGCCGTTTTCGCCCATACCCTCGCCATGGTCGGCGCAGTAGAGCACAACGGCATTGCGGCCGCGCAGCAGGCTGAACAGACCGGCGAGGAACTCGTCGGTGGCAACGATAGAGTTGTCGTAGGAGTTGACGATCTGCTCGTGGGTCAGCGTGGCAAACTCTTTGTTTGTCATGTCGGGGCGGAAGCGGGCGTGGCGGTCGGTGTAATGAGAGTTATACCACCAGTGGGAGCCTATGGTATGGACGACGGCGAGTTTCGGCTTGCCGGAGTTGCCGAGCCAGCTGCTGATAAGCGGCAGCAGGTCGGCGTCGAGCCATTTTCCGTAGGAATACATCGATTTGGCGGCGTTTCCCTTGCAGCGTATCAGCGAGTCGCATTCATGGGCATAATATGCGAAGGTTTCCGTAGGGCTCTGATTGGCAAACCAGGCTGTCGTGTATCCGGCGTTTTTGAAGAGTGTTATGAAAGATTGGTCATGGAAAGAGGCTTCGTCGGACGTCAGATTGAGGCGCGTCAGCAGATGGGGAACGCTGGCGAAGGTTATGTTGAACTCCGAATATATGTCGGGAAACGCGATGAGAGCTGTGTCGCGGCTCAGAAGAGGCATGGTGTTGCGCGCATAGCCGTTCTGTGGCAGATGATCGGCCCGCAGCGATTCGCCGACGACGAAGATGACGTCGGGCGGAGTAGCCGACGCAGTGGCGGGAGTGTTGACGTAGGTGTCGCGGCCGTCATTGATTCTTTTCAGGTTGCTGAGATATTCAGCCGTTGCCGAGTAGATGGAGTAGGGAAGCCGGGCGGCTACCGGAGCCCAGATGCCGGGGAGGATGAACCCAGGGATACAGGTTATGGCCAGACCGACGGTGAGGGCCGTGACGGCAGTGCGGGCCGAGGCCCTGACGCGCGTCCAGCGAAAAAGGGCTATCATGGCCGACAGCAGTCCGACTGCGGCGATTATGGCCACGAGCGGCGCGCTGAGCATCCCCATCATTCCGCTGCCGGTCATGGTTGTCTCTATCCAGTCGCCGGTCAGGTTCACGCCGAGGGTGAGGTGGAAATACGCCATGGTGGCGCTGACGACCGCCAGCAGCGGGAAGCAGACCGCGAAGAGGATGCGGCTCGAACAGAGAACCATCATGGCGCCCGAGGCGCACACGGAAACCGTCAGCCATTGCAGGAAAGCCAGCGCGAAACTGTGGAAGTCCGAAACCGGAACGGAGTGGAACTCTATAGTGACCACTGTCAGGCAATAGAGCAGGCTCACAGCCGCCCAGAAGGCGAACAGCGGCATCGGCCTGTCGGTTATTCGTTTTATCATCGGGGGCAGAATAGAAATTTCCCGGCAAAATTACAAAAAAATAGGCGCCGGCTAAACCGGCAACCGATTCAAAATTTTTACCGTCACTTCAGCAAAGATATATTTTATAGATTTGCGGTTATGGATAAACATCAGAAAATCTCATCGTTTGTCAATGACGTCCGTCATATATAGTCAAATTTATATAGATTATCCTGACGGTAAGATTTTGCACACGTGTGTGCAAAATCTTACTTGGTCGCATATCAGAGCTTTACTTCGCGTTGATAATCCCGAGGCGCGGAGTTGGTATATGAAAGAGGCGTCGGAGCAAATGTGGTCGGTCAGGAAGATTTGCTGCGTGAGATTGACCGACAAAAAGAGTTCTATCTCTTGCAAAAGAAAAAAAGAAGGGGGCTGTTGCAGGACTCAAGTTTTACATGATTTTCACCCTGAATGTAGCCAAAGGCACGCACCCACTCTTTGTCGGAAACATCGGTTCTGATATGTCAGGGAGTTTTGCAACCTCCCCATGATATTTCTAAACTATCGTCAGGCTCGAAGTGTTTTAATAAATATTAAATGTTTCGCTGTCATGAAAATCGTAACGGGAAAAGCGCCTATGTCGCTGTTCACCCTTGTGGCTATACTGTCGCTGTCGCTCGTGGTCAATCTGCCCGGGCTGGCGATATCGCCGATGCTTGGCTCTCTTTCGAAGATTTTTCCCGGCACAGGCTCGCTCGAGCAGCAGTTGCTGACGATGTTGCCCAATCTGCTGATCATACCGTGTCTGCTTCTGTCGGGATGGCTCGCGCGCCGCAAACATAAGATTAACTATGTCGTTGCGTCGCTGGCGCTGTTCACGGCCTGCGGAGTAGGGTATATGTTCGCCGCTACGATGGCTCAGCTGATCGTGATAAGCTGTCTGCTCGGCATTGCCGCCGGCATTCTCATACCATTCTCGACCGGATTGCTGGCCGACACGTTCGCCGGCCGTTACCGTATGCGACAGATGGGCCTGCAGTCGGGAATCTCGAACCTGTCGGTAGTTGTGGCGACGTTTGCCGTCGGCTTCCTGTTGCGCGTCGGCAACTGGCATCTGCCCTTCGCAGTCTATCTGATGCCGATTATCCCTCTCGCCCTGTCGGCAGGGCTGCGCGGCATCCCGGCCGCCGACTATGCAGTTCCGGCCGCTCCGGCGGCCACACCGGCACCCCACGGTAGCATAATAGTTCCCAGGATGCTCGGAATATCGGCCGCCTATTTCTTCACGACTTACGCCACAGTCATCATAACCTATTTCTGCCCGTTCCTTATCGAGAAGGAGCACTGGTCGTCGGAAATCACCGGCACCGTCACTTCGATTTATTTCCTCTTCATATTTCTGCTGGGTTTCATTCTGCCTCAGATTCTGAAAACGACGCGCGGCATGACCATCGTAGCCGCCGCGGTAATGATAACGGCCGGACTCGCGCTGTTCTCGTTTGTCCACGCCGAATGGGCCATGATGGCCGGCGCTGCCCTCATGGGGGCGGGCTACGGCATACATCAGCCTATAATCTACAATAAAGCTCCTGAGGCTGTCACCGATCCGTCGATGAACACAATGAGCCTCTCGTTGGTGCTCGTGGCCAACTATGGCGCCATATCGGCGGCCCCGCTGATTGTCGACTCTTTGCGGAGTCTGCTCGGGGCGGGCAGTGTCACGGGATTCGCCTTCCTGCTGAATTTCGCCATGTCGATTGTGTTTCTCGCCATCGCTATTCTGCGCCGGAAGCATTTCTCGTTCAGCTGCTGAAAGCTGTCGGGGGTCTTCCCGCGCGATTTTTCGATAGAATCGCAATAGATTCGCCGCTCTTTCAGCCCCGGGCAGGTCGCATGAATCGCGGTTTTTCTGTAAATTTGCGTGCAAAACCGTCACAGTCGGCTTATGCGCTTTATACAGCTATTGATTTTATCGACAATTCTCCTGTTGGCTACATTCACGGGATGTCGTCGCTCGCGCCACGATTCTGTTCCCGTAGTCGAGTATGAAGACAGCCTGACTCGTCAGGCGTGGTCGATGCTCGATACCGGCGCGCCCTTCGAAGAGGCCTTTGCGGTTCAGAAAGAGGCTGTCAGACTCGTCCGCGAAGGAAAGAGCCGCGAGAATCCGGTTGCCGCGCTCGAACAGATGGCCTATTTCCTCTTTTCGGAAGGGCGCCTCGAAGAGCGCGGTCATGCTCTTCGGCGATCTGAGCCAGTTTTATGAACGGCTCGGAATGAAGAGAAAAGCCATCGTATACAGCGACTCCGCCATGTCGGCAAGCCGTCGGCTCAGCGGTATGCTCATGCCGGATCTCTGGCGGTTCCGCACGCAGATATTCGCCAACAGCAGCCGCCCCGGCGAAGCATTCTGATACTGTCGCTCAACCCTTCGGCCGATTCATTAGCGCTCGCCGCGTCTCTTCTCGCCCATGGCAGTCAGATTTACGGCGACCGCGATTTCACCGCTTATCTGGGGCCTCTGGGCTATACTCTCTGGCGGCAGGGACGCAGGCAGGAAGGTATAGAGATGATGGAAACTGTTGTCGGACGGCTGCGCGACAGCGGCGACCTCGACGAGCGCAATTCCGCGCTTGAGCGCATAGAAGCCATCAGAAACGAGATGTCGGGCAGCATTGACGCCGACATTCTCCATTGTCCGCAGGGACTTGAAAATAATATCGGGCCGTTCAGGAGAACCTTTCTTGCCGTATATCCGCGTTTTGTCGACGACTTGCGCCGCGATTACCCTTCGCTTACCGACACCGATATGGTATTCTGTATGCTGATCTTCCTCCAACACAGCACTCAGGAAATATCTGCCAGCCTGAACATTTCGCGCGCGAGCGTCAACAGTGCCCGCTACCGGCTGCGCTCCAAGCTTCGCCTCGCTAAAGAAGAGAGCCTCGACAAATTTCTCCAGTCCCGCCAGGGATAACCCGGCCCCCCGAAAGAAAGTTGTATGAGGAAACTTCCTGACACAAAAAAGGAGCCACACGAGGTAGCTCCTTTTGTTTTTTGCGGAAAGACAGGGGGCGTAGCCAAACTGTCTAAATGCGGCTTTATCAAATAGTTAGAACTGACAAAATTTTAATAGTGCCGTTTTAATGCCAAAGTCCATGACCTTGTTTTCGGCTTTGAAAATCGGTCTCTACAGATTCTCCAATCACTAATGCAAATTTAGTCATTTTATCTCGGCTACGCAAGTCCGAGAGTTCGATTTAGCAATTCCTAACAATTTGATTGACATATCTTAAATACTACTTGTTGGGACATATTTCTCAATATCGACGGAGGGTAGCTTACTGCCTTTGGAGATGACCTCCGCTATAAAGGCGGCTACATCTTCTTTTGTCATTTTCTTCCTGACGAAAGCATAGTAGAGAAAATCAATCGTAGTCAGATATGTTATCTGATGATTGGCACAATACTCCTTTATATCTTTGAGATTGCTGCTGCCAAGCACATCCTTGTTGGCGCGGCAATACACCATGCAGGCACTTTCCCCCTTGCCTAAAAGTAATGTGTTACGCAGCCGTGCATATTCAAACCGAGATTCTCCTTTCGGGTCAAACTTGACATTTACAATGCGTGAGGCAAAGAATTGGAGAGTGTTATCAATCTGGGTTTTCGTCAGCCTGTTTACCGTTACTTCATCATATACCACATCAAGTATCAGATACTGATATTCCGGGAATATGTCAAGAAGAAGACTGAATTGCCCGGCCTTGACAAAATGGATAATCACATCGGCATCAAGCACGATTTTAGTCTTCGTTGTCATCTATGCCGATTTTGTGTAACAGTTCCATGTAGTGCCCTTCGGAAATTTTCTCCCCGTCGAAAAGCCTGCGGGCTTTCTCTCCGAAATCTCCAATCACAAGATTTTCATTGCCCGACTCATACAAAGCCGTGTCATAGCCATACTCTCTTGCTGTTTTCTTCACCGGGTATTCCTTGAATGTGTCGCGCTCGACACGGTCTATCAGTTTCAGATCATACAGGCGGTTGAGAACTGCTGAGAAGGAGACGGAAAAATAATGTCCTATGCGCAATACAGATGCCAACGACACGCGACCTGCCATAAGTTCATTGTCCGGTATCATCTGTCTCACTCCGTCCGCCGGCATAAGAAACATAAGGGCGAATGCGTCGGCGCATTGCTCAACATCGCTTTTCTTACCCTCAGCCATACAGTTGTGTGGCATGGGATTCGGGTCGATAAAAAGATGATAGAGTTCATGAGCTATGGTGAAATGCTGCCGGCATTTAGGATGGTTTGAATTAACAAGCATAAACCGCCTGTCGCCGTTTTTTAAGCTCATACCCGAAAAGTTATCGGACAATGGACGGTATATGGTCAGCACGTTCAGCTTCAGCAGCAGACTTTTGAGATTGACCGCCTCACTGTCGCTCAATCCAGTCATCTGACGGAATTTAGAGACCTGACTTTCCACAAGATTCAATAATGACGCTTTCATTTTGCCTCTATTGCCTCCATTTTAAGGTAAGATTTTACAATGTCCTTGAAACGCATAATCTCGCCCGCATCCTCCGGGGCAATTCCGTCGATGCGGAACGCGGATGCAAGAATCATGGCGTCCACATTCTCGTTGTCTTCAAACAATACCATCATATCGCATCCGAAGAAATCGCTTGCTTTCTCAATGACATCGTAAGGCATCTCTCTGTCGCCTGATTCATAATTGCTATAAGCCGAGCGTGTGATGCCAAGCGCGTGCGCTACCTCATCCTGAGTGTAACGTGCAGTTTCTCTTAATTTCTTTAGATTCCGAGAGATATTTTTGTCCATTGGGATTTGTTTTGTGTGGCAAAATTACTATTTCTTTGCAATATTACAATGGTTTGCCACGAAAAAAGTTGTATGAGGAAACTTCCTGACGCAAAAAAGGAGCCACACGAGGCAGCTCCTTTTGTTTTTTGCGGAAAGACAGGGATTCTTGCTGCGCAAGCGCTTCGCGGTGACGAACCCTCGGGTTCCCCTCTGTCTGTCGTAAAAACAAAAAGGAGCCACACGAGGTAGCTCCTTTTGTTTTTGCGGAAAGACAGGGATTCGAACCCTGGGTACCCGAAAGGGTACAACGGTTTTCGAGACCGTCCCGTTCGACCGCTCCGGCATCTTTCCTTTGGCGGTTTTGCGGTCACAAAGGTAGCGACTTTTCTTATAACCGCCAAAATTTTTCGCGGAAAAGCGAAAAATTAGGATTTAGTCGCGTGAGCTTCCGAAGAATCTCAGCAGGTAGAGGAAGAGGTTGATGAAGTCGAGATAAAGATTGAGCGCTCCGATCGTGGCGAGGCGTCCGACCTGATTGGCCGGTGTGACCTGAGCGAGCTGCTTGATGCGCTGGGTGTCCCAGGCTGTGAGACCCACGAAGATGAGCACGCCGACTATCGAGATTATCCAGTCGAGACCGCTGCTGCGCAGGAACATGTTGACGACTGCGGCTATAATAAGTCCGAAGAGCGACATGATTAGGATAGAGCCCCAGCGGGTGAGATCCTTGACGGTGAAGTAGCCGTAGACGCTCATTGCGCCGAAGGTGGCGGCGGTTATGAAGAATGTCTTGGCTATCGAGGTGTGGGTATAGACGATGAAGATCGGCGTCAGGGCAATGCCGTTGACGAGGGCGAAGAGGTAGAAGAGAAGTGTGCCCGTGGCGGTCGACATTTTCTGGATTGCTCCCGAGATGGCGAACACGAGGATCAGTTCGACGATGAAGAGACCCCATGTCGCCCATGAGTTGGCCTGCATGAACGACCAGAAGGCCGGGCTGTTGTAGCAGCCGAGGGCGGTGAAGGCGGTCACCAGAAGGGCGAGCGTCATTTTCAGGTAGACACGGCGTATGGCCGACGAGGCGGTGGCGATGTCGGTAGGAGAGTAACCCTGATAGGTGTTGTTGTTGAAGGGAGGAGGGGTATTGATCATATTTCTTTGTTGGTTGTTTTCTTATATAACGTTGGGATAGGGGGATATGTTACATCCGTTCGGGAACTTCGATGCCCAGCAGGCCCATGGCTGTTCTGACGGTGTCGGCCGTGGCGCGGCTCAGGGCGAGTCGCAGCGAACGGCGGGCGGCGTCTGGCTCGGAGAGCACGGGGCAGTCGTGGTAGAACGAGTTGTAGAGTTTGACGGTGTCGTAGGCATAGTTGGCGATCAGCGCGGGGCTGTAGGTCTGTCCGGCGGCTCTGACGACTTCGGGGAATTCGGCGAGGGCCTGAATGAGGGCTGTCTCTTTTTCTCCGGTCTCGACGGCGGCGTAGGGAACAGTCTCGATGCCTTCGGCTTCGGCCTTGCGCAGCAGCGAGCGTATGCGGGCGTAGGTGTATTGGATGAAGGGGCCTGTGTTGCCGTTGAAGTCGATCGACTCGCGCGGGTTGAATGTCATGTTCTTGCGCGGATCGACTTTCAGGAGGAAGTATTTCAGGGCGCCCATGCCGACGATGCGGGCTATTTCGGCGCGCTCTTCTTCGGGAATGTCTTTCAGCTTGCCCATTTCGGCGCTGACTTCGGCGGCGTCGGTGACCATCTTGGACATGAGGTCGTCGGCGTCGACAACAGTTCCCTCGCGGCTCTTCATTTTTCCTTCGGGAAGCTCGACCATTCCGTAGGAGAAATGGACGAGATCTTTGCCCCATTTGAATCCGAGACGGTCGAGCAGGAGCGACAGAACCTGAAAGTGGTAGTTCTGTTCGTTGCCGACGACGTAGATCATCTTGTCGATGGGATAGTCCTGATAGCGCAGCTTGGCGGTGCCGATATCCTGGGTCATGTAGACTGAGGTGCCGTCGGCGCGCAGAAGCAGTTTGTGGTCGAGACCTTCGGCGGTGAGGTCAGCCCATACGCTTCCGTCTTCGCGGCGGTACATGAGCCCTTTCTCGAGGCCTTCGAGCACTTTGGCCTTTCCTTCGAGATATGTCTGGCTTTCGTAGTAGATCTTGTCGAAGTCGACGCCCATGGCGCGGTATGTCTCGTCGAAGCCGGCATATACCCAGCTGTTCATCTTCTCCCAGAGGGCGCGCACTTCGGGATCGCCGGCCTCCCATTTGCGCAGCATCTCGCGGGCCTCGAGCATCAGAGGCGCCTCGTTTTTGGCTTCCTCTTCGGTCTTTCCGGCCTCGACGAGGGCTTTGACTTCGTCTTTATAGTGGCGGTCGAAGGCCACGTAGAAGTCGCCGATAAGGTGGTCGCCCTTCTTGCCCGACGATTCGGGAGTCATTCCGTCGCCCCATTTGAGCCAGGCGAGCATCGACTTGCAGATATGGATTCCGCGGTCATTGACGATGTTTGTCTTGACAACGCGGTTGCCGCAGGCCTGAAGAATGCGGCTGAGGCTGTAGCCGAGCAGAATGTTGCGCAGATGGCCGAGGTGGAGCGGCTTGTTGGTGTTGGGGCTGGAATATTCGACCATAACCAGAGGGCTGTCGGCGCCGGCAGGTGTCACGCCCCAGTTTTCGGTCGTGGAGATATGTTCGAGCACACTGTTCCAGAACGACGGCTCGATTACTATGTTCAGGAATCCTTTGACGGTCGAAAAGCTGCTGACGGCCGGCTCATTGTCGGCGAGCCAGCTGCCGATCTCGTTGCCGACGGCTTCGGGAGCTTTGCGGGCGGCCTTGACGAAGGGGAACACGACTACAGCGACGTCGCCTTCGAATCCTTTGGCGACATCAGAGAGCTGGACTGCGGCGGGGTCGACGGTTATTCCGTAGAGCTCGCCGACGGCACGGGCAACTCCCCGGGCCAATATTTCTTTTATTGACATATCGGTTTGATGGTGTTAGCTTTGAAACCGCAAAGTTAAGGATTTTTTTTCGAATGGCGCGTCGCTTAGTCGCGCTGCCAGGGCTTGTCGGCGACGCCGGCGGCGGAGTTAAGGGCGCGGGCATAGGCAAACAGCCAGTCGCTCAGGCGGTTGACGAATCTGACGCAGCGTTCGTCGAGTGCGGCGTTGCGCCCGAGGGCGATTATGCGGCGCTCGGCGCGACGGCATACGGTGCGTGCTATCTGGGCGCGTGCCGAAGCGGCCGTTCCGCCCGGGAGCACGAAGCAGTGCATAGGCTCGACGGCGGCGTCGAGCCGGTCGATAGATTCCTCGAGACGTTCGATATGGGCGTCGGTCAGCCCGCGACATTCTTCGGCGCCGTCGGTGGCGAGATAGCCGCCGATGTCGAAGAGTCGGTTCTGCGCCATATAGATGATGTCGGTTACGGCGCTGTCGGTCGCTTCTGCGGCGAGCAGTCCCATCCACGAGTTGAGTTCGTCGACGGTTCCGTAGGCTTCGAGGCGCACGCTGTCTTTCCCGATGCGCTGTCCGCCGACGAGCGATGTTGTTCCGGTGTCGCCGGTGCGGGTGTATAGCAGGCTTTTCTTTGTCATGGCTGATAGTTTTATGTATGATGACAAAGTTAACAAATATCTGCGGTTTTAGGTTCGGTTTGACGCAGTCAGCCGAAAAAAACGAAGGGGCGCGCCGCGCTGAAGCCATGCTTCGCCGAGGCGCGCCCCCTGAATGGTTGCCGGATTTATCTGACGGCAAGTTTTATGGTTGTCGTGCGATTGCCTTCTGTTTCGATGACGAGCAGATAGATGCCATGGGCGAAGCCGCTCAGATCGAGGCGTTTCTCCGTGCCGTCGAAGGTTCTCAGGCTACGGCCCGAGAGGTCGTAGATTGTGGCGCGCGAGAAGTCGCCGCGGACAATCGTGTAGCCGGGCGCGGGATTCGGCCAGACTGATATTTCAGAACCGTTGAGTCCGTCGAGACCTGTTTCTCCGAATCTGACTGTCGCGGGGGCAGATTCCCCTGAGGCATAAACGGCTTTTACCTCTGCGGTATGGGCGCCTTTGGCGACGTTCGACAGCATGAACGAGCAGTCGGTTGTGCGGGCGAGCTCTTCGCCGTCGAGCGAAACGGCGTAGATGACTTCAGGGCCGCTGACGGCGGTGTTCATCTCAAAACCGTTGCCCGAAGAAATCTCGACGTTGTCGATGAAGAGCGTGAATCCGTCGGGCGATATGCAGTTGATGGCTACGTAGCGGGCGGCGGTCGGAACGGTATATTCGAATTCTGTCCAGACTTGCATCGGAACATCGACCCTGTCAGCAATCCAGGTGAAAGACATGGGATCGGTATCGGTTGTCGAATAGCCGACGCGGATCACTTCGCCGTAGGTGCGCGAATAGCCGCGAGCCATGAATTTGAGCGTGAAGTCGTTGTGGTAGGTCAGGCGTGGCGAAATGAACCAGTCGTCGCTGCCGCTGTAACCGGCGAAGCTTGCCAGTTCGGCGTCACCTTCATAAGGTATTGACGCGCTTCTCTGGTCGGCCATCGACGGGGTGGTCATCGAGGGGTTGAAGACCATGAAGGAGCAGGGCTGCGTGCGTCCGGGGAAGTCGAAGTCGGCTTCGGCGAAGGTGCGCGAGGCGTCGGCGTCGCGGTAGATCCATCCTACGTTTCCGGGCGATGCTACGGTAAACGGCTCATGGTCTTCGAAGCCGTCGAAAATTTCGCCCGACTCGTTCCATGTGAACAGGAATCCTGATTCGAAGTTGCCCGAAAGGCTCGTGTTGACAGGAGTGGCGATTATTTCCTCAAGCTTGATGTTGTCGACAGCGTCTTTTGTGGCGGTCAGATCGGCCGTTTTGCTGACGGGGGTGTAGCCGGGGAGCGATACCGTCAGGTCGTATCTGTCGCGCCAGATTTCCGGGAATGTCACCAGCCCGGATTCGTCGGCGCTGGCCGAGCGAGTGTCGGCCGGATCGGCTCCTTCGATTTTGACCGAGGCGCCGGCTGCGCTGCCGGAAGTCGAATTCGTCGACAGGTGAAGTGTCAGCGAGCCGATCATGTCGCGGACGATATAGTTGCTTATCGTCCTGGCCGACTCCGAACCGTCGGGGTAGCGCGACGAGACGGCGTAGCGGTAGACTCCGGCCGGGGCGTTCTGCCACGTAGCGTCGCTGAACGACGTTGTTGTCAGTGGCGAGCTGTTGAGCGATGTCCAGTCGTCTGAGCCGTAGCCAGAGGCGCGCCATACGTTGTAGGTGCAGATTTCGGGAGCGTCAGAGGCAGCGGGTTTCATTCCCTCTGCCGACCATGCATTGCCGGCCGCTCTGATCATCAGGTTGCCCGACAGGGTATCGCTGTCGAAATATGCGAAATCTCCCGAGGAATAGTCGGTTGAGAAAGCATAGGTGTTCTCTCTGAAGGGGAATGCCTTGTGGTCGCCGTCGACACCTATGCCGTGGAAGCCCGGATAGTTCAGGGCGACGAAGCATCCGCGCGGAGCGTCGACGGGGTTCTCGAGTGTGAGTTCTGTCCACTGTCCGTCGGTGTTTCTGACAGCGCGCTCGCTGTAGAGCATGGTGCCCGTGGGATTGCCTTCTTCGTCGAGGTCATAGATATAGACGTTGACGGAGTTATGGGGGCCTCCTTCAGGGGTTGTGAACCAGCTGATGCTGTTGAGCGTCATCGGGGTTCTGAAAGCCGTTCCGATAACAATAGTTCCGATGCTTTCCGAGAATCCTATCTGGGTGTCGGCCTTTCCTGAGTCATAGATGAAATCAGTCTCGGCCGACGGGCTGTCCCATGTCAGCGAGGCGGCGCCGTCAGAGGCTGCTACGGTGATTCCGGCCGGAGCGAAATGGGCATATCCGAGTGTTATGTCGCCCATATTCCTGTCGGCATTGAGATTGAAAGTCTCGGAGTAGTCTACATATCTGTCTTTCGAAACGGTCACTGTGGTCTCGTCCGAGACAACCACGTCGCTGAACGAGAAAGTGCCGTCGGTATTGGAGGTAGTTGTCAGGTCGGCATATCCTGCGAGGGCAATATCAGCTTTTTCGACGGGGTTTCCGTCGGGGGCAAGAACCCGTCCGCTGACCGAGTAGACAGGAAGCTTCTCGATTCTGATTGTGGTCGAGGCATCTTTGTCGCTGACGGTTATCTTCGCGGCTTCGCTGTCTTTATAACCGAACATTTTTGCCTGAATAGAGAACTCGCCGTTCGGAACGAAGTCGAAACGGAAAGAGCCGTCGGCACCCGATTTTGTCGAGGCGCGGATTTCGGGAATGGCGACTTCGGCGCCTTCAACCGGGTTGTTGCCGGAGTCAGTGACGAAACCTGTCACGGCGGCGCCTCCCGATCTCATCATGAACGTCACGCAGCTGTTGCCGCGGCGGCTTGTAAAGCTCTTTGTGAAGTCGAACTGATTGGAGTCATTACCATAGCCGATAGCGCTGTTGCCGGCGAGAGGACTCGTGTAGTAGGGCTGTGACATGCTCAGATATGAGCGGCTGGCATCGGCAAGCGAGGTGATAACGAGCATGGCGATATTTCCACCTTCATAGTCGAAAGCGTTCTGAAGTTCGAAGTCAAGCACTGTCTTGCTGCTGGATATGTCGATATGGCCGTCGAAGACGAGGGTGTATTCGTCAAGCGGAATCCAGCCGTCGGCGTTCGATACGCGGTCGGTGTTCGACAGATAGATCTTGACGGCGGCGTTGGTGAGGTCGGAATAGCAGGAATAGCTTGTCAGGATATTGCTGATGCGCCCGCGTGGTATTCCGATCTCGTCGGCCGAGTAGATGTTCTGTGAGGCGCCGTATTTGTAATAGAGATTGAGCGGATGGTCGGTTGATGTCGATTCGCGCTGGCCTATGTTGACCTCTTCGCTCGAACCGAGCGGAAGCATTGTTATGGCAAGGGCCGTAGAGGTGTTGTCGGCTTCGATCAAGTCGTTGTCGGCTTTCACGCGGCCGCGGATGGCGCTGAGGGTGGCTCCGTAGGGGAAACTGCAGGCTACGGAGATGTTGGCCGACTTGCCGCTCGCCAGAGGCTCTGAAACAGCGGTAGAGGCGAGTGTGGTTCCCTCGTTGTCGATGAGCTCGACAGTGTAGGAGTCGACAGTCTCCGATCCTTTGTTGTCGACTGTGACAGTGTATTTATAGGTGTTCCCTTCGATGGGTTTTGCGTTGCCGGTGACAGCCGAGGCCGAGAGATTGCGCGCAACAAGTTTTTCGATGCTTATTCTGTTGAGATAGAACAGCGAAGAACCTTGTGGCGCAATGTCGCGGATAGCGATATTGCAGTCGCCGATATTGGCTCCGGTAGTGAAAGTGAATTCATTGTCGGCGAAGCTCGATGAACGGTATATTTCGATGCTGCCGATCTCCTGAAGCGGAGCCGAGGTGTCGGATTCCGAGAGCAGATAGAATTTCAGAGGATGGGTGCCGTTCGCCATTGTGTTGAGCTTCACCTTATAGCTCGATTCCGGCTCGAGTTCGAACAGATTGCTGATGAGCCAGTCGTCGAGAGCGTATTGTGCGGCCGAAATAAATGCGGCGTCGGCCTTAGCCCAGTTTATATACATCTGAGCCCAGGAGTTGCCGTCGCTGTTGCCGTCGTAAGGAGTCCATTGGCCGAAGTCGTCGGTCGAGAATTCGCAGGTGTAGGGAGTGCCGAGCTTCGGGCCGAGAGCCACTGTCGGGCTGATGGCGGCTTCTGATGTTCCGCAGCTGCTTGTCGTTGTGATGGCATAGTGATATGTGTCAGAGACTTCTGCGCCCGAATCGCTGCATTCCGTGTCTGAAATGTCAGAGGCTATGACTTTTTCGTCGGGATAGCGGACAACAGTGTAGGTGAACGATTCGGGGTCGCACCATCCGCCGTTGACACCTGCCGAGGCAGGTTCCCACGATATTCTGGCAGAGTTCGGAGTCAGGCGTTCCACGGTTATGCCGGTAGCCGGTGCCGGAATGTCGCGTCCGACGAAGGCTGAGACTGCGGCCGCTGCGCCGGCGCCATTGTTGTTGTAGACTGTTATGAGCCATGTGTGGGTGGCGCTGATGCCGTCGGTAATTACGTCGGTGAATGAAGAGCGCTTTCCGGGCTCGGCGTCGGTGACGTTGCCGACTACGACACCGTCGCGTTTGATCTCGACCTTCGAGATGGTTTTCAGCGTTTCCCCGCCGAATGTCTCTGAGGGATTTGTCCACGACAGCACGGCTTTCATCTCCCCTTTGTCAGCAGCTACGGCCCCGGGGCTCTCCACCGGCGCCGGGCAGTTGTCGGGAGCGGCGAAGGCGGGAATATACAGACCCGCTATCTGGTTGTCGCCGAAGTTGTTGCATCGGGTGATGGCGCCTGTCGACGTGTTGACCTTGGCGACGAAACATTCCGACAGCTCAATCGTGCCGCTTTCGTTCAGGCTGCGCGTTGTGGCTATCCACCAGAGAGTGCGCGTCGCATGGTCGAATTCCATGCTCTGGAATTTCTCGGGGTGTTGGCCCGTGCTGCCGATGACTCTTACTTTTCCAGTAGTTTTGTCGATAGAGCAGAGGTCGCCGTCAAAGCTGATGGCGAAGAGATTCCCCGAGTAGTCGGCGGCCAGGGTGAAGAACTTGCGGTCGAGATTGGCCACGAGACTCGATTCGGCGGTTTTCAGATCAATTGTGAAAAGTGCCGAGCGGGTGTCGTCGATTCTCGATATGGCATACATCTTTGCGGCCGACCTGTCGTAGGTCATGTCATTGATAAGATTAGTGTAGCCGGTGAGCTCGCCGACGGTTTTGTAGGTTCCCGCTTCGAGGTCTACACGCACGAGCTCTTTGGCGACCTCAATGCTGCCTATCATCTGCGACGCTGCCACATAATAGGCGTCGTCGCCGTAGGCGCCGGCGGTCGACGTTTCATAATAGCCTACTGCGCGTCGGAAAGTCGGTTCCGTGTCGCATTCGAGGTCGAACGCGACAATGTTGTTTGTCATCGCCGACTGCCCGGAGCTGAAAGCAAGAATGCCGTATGCGGTATTGTTTATGGCCGCCCCGGCATCAGCTCCGAAAACAACCGATGTCAGAAATAGAATGACACCGGCCAGAAACTGATAATGACATCTCATAATGCTGAATTAAATAGAATGATTGTAGGATGATAACAGGATTATTAGCAAAAATAACGATTGGCCGATACGAATCCAATTCCGCCCGCTATTATTTATCATAAGATAAACTTTTTTTGCGTTTAATGATTACTATTGTACGTTTTTAGAATAATGGCTCCCGAAATTGCGGTATTGGTCTCTGTCTGCCGACAAAATGTTACGGATAATTTCGGCGGTTGATAATTATTGCGGTCGAATTGCCGTTGCCTGAATAGAGAGATGTCTGTTTGTTCCTTAACCTATGAAGCCCGGATTATATGAAACCCGATGACAAGATAATCGACAAGATCAAGAAAATTATGTCGGAAAACGAGAGCTTGTATAAAGTCTCGCCTTCTCTTTTTGACCCTCTGTTCGAGGCTGGAGAGATTGTAACGTTCCCCCGGGGATATATGATAATGAAGGCCGGGCGTCAGCTACGCGACGTCTACGTGATTATCGACGGTCTCGTAGGCTCGTTCTATGAGAGCGGCTCGAAGGTTATTCTCCACGGTCTCGCAACTCCGGGAACGCTGCTTATCCACGGCGCGTCGTTTTTCAATGTCAAGCCTTCGTTCATGCATTGGGAGGCCGTTGTTGCCACAACTGTCCTGCGTGTGCCCGACAGCTTTATCCGTGAATATCTCCACAGTTGCCATGAATTCGCCATCTGGATGTACGGCATGGCCGAGAATGTTATAATGTATAGCGAAGACAAAGCTTTTATATTGTCGGACAGCGCCGAACACCGCTATATCAAGCTCTACGAGAATTTGCCGCGGCGAGTGTTCCGCGAACTGCCTTCGCGGATGGTGGCGCGTTATCTCGGCATAACCGAACAGTCGCTCTCGCGCATCAAGCGTTCTGTCCTGAAGAACCATCCCAAAAAGGAGGACTGAGGCCGCCGAGCGCCGTTTTTAGATGATTTTCCGTCTTGAATGTAGGCGCGTGTCTCAATGCTATTGACTTAGATGAAATCGGCGTCAGAAACGCCATGGCGTAGGGACGTGCTTCCGATATTCTTAACTACCTCCTACTCTTTGTCAGTCTCAGGCGCCTGATAAACACAAGAGAGGCTACGCCATCGGCGCAGCCTCTGCCTGTTATCTGAGATATGTCGGGAGATTAGTCTTCGATTGTGCAGATCGAAACGCGGTTCCACGATTCCTCGCTGAACATGTTGCCGATGCCTTCGCCTTCAGCGGTGATGCGGTCAGCGGCGATCTTGTAGCGGTTGATGAGGGCGTTCTTAACGCTTTCAGCGCGGCGGTTGGCGAGCTTGATGTTGTTCTCGAGGTTGCCGTCGGGCGAAGCATAACCCTTGATGACTACTTTAGAGTTCTTGTGGTTCTTGAGGTAAGCAGCGATCATCTCAACGTTGGGCTGCTGATCGGCTGTGATTGTCGAGCTGCCGATCTTGTAGAAGACGTAGCGGACGCTGTTGAGGTTGTTGTTGACCTCTTTCACAACCTGAGGCTGACGGTTCTTGCAGGCTTCGAGTTCGCTGGCGAGAGCGGCGTTGCTGGCCTGAGCGGTTGCGAGGGCTGCGTTAGCAGCGTTGAGCTGGCCGCGGAGGTCGTTGATCTGACCGTTGAGGTCGGCGATCTGGGCGCTGTAGTCGGGGCAGTCGAAGCAGGGGAAGCCTTTGCCGAAGTTGTAGGTAACACCGATTGCGCAGTTGAAAGTAGCTGCATTGGCGTTGTAGGCGGCCGAAGTCTGGGCTACGCCGGCGTCGCTCATGTTCCATACGATGGCGGGTTTGAGCGAGAGGGTCAGCGAAGGATTGACGTTGTAGTTGATGTTGAGGCCTACTTTGGTTGCGAAGTAGTTCCAGTCAGGAGCCTGGCTCTTTGCCCAGTATTCGTGGCCCCAGCCTGCGCCGAGGAGGGCTTCAAGACCGAAGTGACGGAAGTCGCAGCTGTAGCCCATGAAGAGGTTTGTCAGGTTGATGGTTCCGTAAGCGCCGACATACTGGCTGTCGAAAGCGGTGTTGCTGCGCTCGAGGTTGTTCCAGCTTGAGGTGTTAACGCCCCATGCGGCTTCGATACCGGCACCGAAAACATAAGAGATCTGTTTGTTGATGTGGATACCTACGGTTCCGCGCATATTGCCGAAGAAGGCGTGGTGGGTCAGGGGGGTGGTTACACCGCCGTCGAGACCGATCGACCAGTTCGAACCGAAGTTAGTGTGCTCCTGAGCTTGCTGAGCACTGACTGTCATTGCACCGGCAATGGCAACAGCCATAAGTAAAACTTTCTTCATAATAAATGGTGTTTAACGTTGATAAATCGCCGCAAAGCTAATATTTTGTAAATAGTTATCCAAAAATTGATTAAACTTTTTTTGAAAAATTTGACAAATCAGTAGTTGAACCGGCTCATGTTGCGACGAATAAGGACAGCCGTCGCAATATCGGCCGTTCACCATAGAATACACTTTCAGGCGCTCTTTTGTTCGCTGCCGAATGTTCGATTGTCGGTTTTTCTGTGGTTCCGGACTGAAAATATGCGGCATTGCGGGCGATTTCGTTCCCGAAGCTTGTTTTTGGTTTTTTTTTCGGTTAAATTTGCGGCGTATTATGGACAGACAAAGAAATATGGCGGCGACCGACGCGCGCGATTCGCTGGTGATAATCCCTACCTATAAAGAGGAAGAGAATATCGCCGCGATAATTGATGCGGTCATGGCGCTGAACACGCCGATGGACGTGCTTGTCATCGACGACAGCTCGCCCGACCGGACGGCGTCGATTGTCAGAGCCAAGATGAACGAATATCCCGGCCGCGTCAATCTCGTGGAGCGTCCGGGGAAGCAGGGACTGGGTACGGCCTATCTGGCCGGATTCGACTGGGCCCTTCAGCGCCCCGCCTATAATTATATATTCGAGATGGACGCCGATTTCAGCCATAATCCCGCCGATCTCGAGAAACTCAGGCAGGCGTGTGCCGACGGAGCCGATATGTCGGTAGGCTCGCGCTACGTCTCGGGCGTCAATGTCGTCAACTGGCCTATGGGGCGCGTGCTGATGAGCTACTTCGCTTCGAAATATGTCAGGATAGTGACCGGGCTGCCTGTCCACGACACCACCGCAGGCTTTGTCTGCTACACCCGCCGGGTGCTTGAGGCACTTCCGCTGAAAGAGGTGCGCTTCAAGGGCTATGCCTTTCAGATAGAAATGAAATTCACGGCGCATAAATACGGCTTCAGGATTGCCGAAGTGCCGATTATATTTGTCAACCGGGTTCTCGGGACGAGCAAGATGTCGTCGGGCATCTTTGGCGAGGCCGTCTTCGGCGTCGTCCGTCTGAAACTCGGCAGTCTCTTCAGAAAATATCCCGACTACAGGCGTAAAGACTGATGGAAACAGTTGACCTGCTGATTCGCGATGCTCTTATCGTCAACGAGGGAGCGAGCTTCCGGGGCTGGCTTGCAGTCGCGGACGAGCGCATTGCCGCTATCGGAGTGGGGGATGCCCCCGCCGAGGTCGTGGCCTCGGCCCGTAGCGTTGAAGATGCCGCAGGCAAGACACTCCTTCCGGGCGTCATTGACGAGCATGTCCACACCCGCGATCCGGGCCTGACCGAGAAAGGGGACATGGCCTCGGAAAGCGCAGCCGCCGCCGCCGGAGGCGTCACGTCGATAATCGATATGCCCAACACGCGCCCCGCCACTACCACTCTTGCGGCCCTCGAGGCCAAGGAGCAGCGGGCTGCAGCCGTGGCCACTGCAAACTATGCCTTCTATCTCGGAGCCACCAACACGAATCTCGACGAGCTTCTGCAGGCCGATTATTCGCGGGTTGCCGGAGTGAAGGTCTTTCTGGGGTCGTCGACAGGGAATATGCTCGTCGACCGCCGCACGGCTCTCGACGATATTTTCGGGCGTGTCGACGCCCTGATAGCCGTTCATGCCGAGGACGAGGCCGAGATAGCGCGCTGCCGCGCCGCCGTGGCAGCGTCGGGAGACCTCTCGATAGCGCGACACCCCGACATCCGCACCCGCCGTGCCTGCCTGTTGGCGACGCAGCGCGCCATAGAGCTGGCCAAAGCCCACGGCTCGCGCCTCCACGTGCTCCACGTCTCGACCGCCGAAGAAGCGCTGCTCTTCGAGCCGGGCGATGTCGCCGCGAAGCGCATCACCGCCGAGACCTGTCCGCAGTATCTCCTTTTCAGTTCGGCCGACTACGCCCGTCTGGGCGCCCGTATAAAATGCAATCCCGCAGTCAAGGATGACCGCGAGGCATTGCTGGCAGCCATTGCTGAAGGCCGCATCGACACCATAGCTACAGACCATGCTCCCCACCGGCTCTCCGACAAGGCCGGCGATGTTCTGACCGCCGCGTCGGGAATGCCGATGCTTCAGTTTTCGCTGCCGGCCATGCTGACCCTGCTCGGTGCCGAACGCGCCGCAGAGCTTATGGCCCATAATCCGGCCCGGCTCTACGGAATCGCCGACCGCGGATTCCTGCGGCCGGGCGCCTACGCCGACCTTGTGCTCGCCGAACGCCGGCGCCACACTGTCAGCGACGCCGACGTCGTCAGCCGTTGCGGCTGGACTCCCCTCGCCGGCGCCACCCTCGACTGGGCCGTCGCCTCGACATGGCTCAACGGCCGCCGGGTCTTCGACGGAACAAAGGTCGACACCGCAGTGCGCGGCCGCGCTCTCCGCTTTAACCGATAACACAGTTTTCTAACCTTAAATACCTAATAACCCGGGACAATCCCAAAAAAAGCACTCCGATTTTCTAATATCGACAGATAGTAAATGATGGAAAAAACAAACGTTAAAACACTCGACAAGGTTGTCGTCCGCTTCTCGGGCGATTCAGGCGACGGTATGCAGCTCGCCGGCAACATCTTCACCAATGTGTCGGCCGGTCTCGGCAACCAAGTGTCAACCTTCCCCGACTATCCGGCTGAGATACGCGCGCCGCAAGGCTCGCTCAGCGGTGTCAGCGGCTTTCAGGTAAGCGTGGGCCGCGGTGTCCACACCCCCGGCGATGCCTGCGATGTCCTCGTAGCCATGAATCCCGCGGCTCTGAAGCAGAATGTCCGCTTCCTCAAGCCCGACGGCATTGTGATCATCGACATCGACTCGTTCAAGGCACCCGACCTCCGCAAGGCTCTCTATGCCACCGACGATGCCATAGCCGAACTCGGCCTCAGCCCCGAAAGAGTGGTCGAGGTGCCGGTTACGGCCATGACAAAGGCCGCTCTGGCCGACAGCGGCATGGACAACAAGAGTGTGCTCAAATGCAGGAACATCTTCGCTTTGGGCCTTGTCTGCTGGCTTTTCGACCGCCCGCTGGAACGCGCCTTCGAGCATCTCAAGACGAAATTCGCCCGCAAGCCCGCTGTCTACGAGGCCAATTCCAAGGTACTTCAGGCCGGCTGGGACTACGGTCACAATATCCATGCCTCGGTGTCGACCTATCGCGTCGAGACCGAAGATCCGCGTCCGGGTGTCTACACCGACATCAACGGCAACACCGCAACAGCCTGGGGCCTTATCGCCGCTTCAGAGCGTTCGGGGCGCCCGCTTTTCCTCGGAAGCTATCCTATAACTCCCGCCACCGATATTCTTCATGAACTGGCCAAACGCAAAGACCTCGGTGTCAAAGCCGTTCAGATGGAAGACGAGATCGGCGGCGTATGCTCGGCCATCGGTGCCTCTTTCGCCGGCGACCTTGCCGTCACTTCGACCTCAGGCCCCGGTCTGGCTCTCAAGAGCGAGGGAATAGGTCTGGCCGTCATGGCCGAACTGCCTCTGGTTGTCATCGACGTCCAGCGCGGCGGCCCGTCGACAGGCCTTCCCACCAAGACCGAGCAGACCGACCTCATGCAGGCTCTCTACGGCCGCAACGGCGAATCTCCCGTTTGTGTCGTCGCTCCCGCATCGCCCACCGACTGCTTCACAATGGCTTTCGAGGCATGCCGCATCGCCCTCGAACACATGACCCCGGTCATCCTTCTCAGCGACGCTTTCATCGGCAACGGCTCGAGCGCCTGGCGCATTCCCGAAGCCTCCGATCTCCCGGAAATCCATCCGCCGCTGCTTCCCGCCGACCGTCTCGAAGGGGAGTGGATGCCCTACGACCGCGATCCCGAGACGTATGCCCGCTACTGGGCCGTTCCTGAAGAAGGTCACAGCCGTCCCCACCGCATAGGCGGTCTTGAAAAGGACTCGCGCACCGGTGCCATCACAACCGACCCCCACGAACATGAGGTTATGGTTATGGCACGCCAGGAGAAGGTCGCCCGCATCGCCAACGACATTCCCGACCTCGAAGTCTTCGATCCCAACGGCGCCGACACCCTTCTGGTAGGCTGGGGTGGTACCTACGGTCATCTGCGCACAGCCGCTGCCGAACTCAACGCCGAAGGCCATGCCGTGGCTTTCGCCCAGTTCCGCTATATAAACCCGATGCCGAAGAACACCGCCGAGGTGCTGGCCCGCTATAAGAAAGTTATAGTTGCCGAACTCAACACCGGCCAGTTCGCCGACTTCATGCAGAGCCGCTTCCCGCGCACTGAGATTTACCGCATCAACAAGGTTCAGGCCCAGCCGTTCCTTGTCGGCGAGGTAAAGGCCAAGACTCTCGAGATTATCAACCGGTGACCCGTTTATAACCTTAAATAACTGACTATCCAATGGAAACAACATATAAGGCCTCTGATTTCAAGAACGCCAACCCCGTGCGCTGGTGCCCCGGCTGTGGTGACCACGCCATCCTGAACTCGCTCCACAAGGCTATGGCCTCGCTGGGCGTCGCTCCCGAAAAGACGGCTGTCATCTCGGGTATCGGCTGCAGCTCTCGCCTGCCTTATTATATGAACACCTACGGATTCCACACCATCCACGGACGTGCCGCCGCCATCGCTACCGGCTATAAGATCGCGCGTCCCGACATGACAGTGTGGCAGATCTCGGGCGACGGCGACGGCCTCGCCATCGGCGGCAACCACTTCATCCACGCCGTGCGCCGCAATATCGACATAAACATAATGCTGTTCAACAACAAGATCTACGGTCTGACAAAAGGACAGTATTCGCCGACGAGCGATCGCGGCTTCGTGTCGAAATCATCGCCCTACGGAACAACCGAAGATCCGTTTATCCCCGCCGAGCTCGTGTTCGGTGCCCGCGGTAACTTCTTCGCCCGCACAATCGACGTCGAGCTCGAAACGAGCCGCGAGGTGATGGAGGCTGCCGCACGCCACCACGGAACTTCTGTCGTTGAGGTGCTTCAGAACTGCGTCATCTTCAACAACGGCATCCATAACGCCATCACCGACCGCGAGGTTCGCGCCGACCGCACAATCCATCTGCGCCACGGCGAGAAGATGCTCTTCGGCAAGGATATGAACCGCGGCCTCGTCGGCGACGGCTTCCTGCTCAAGGCTGTGACCATCGGTGAAGACGGCTGGACACTCGACGACGTCCTCGTTCACGATGCCCACTCAAAGAGCAACTTTCTCCATCAGCAGCTCGCCATGATGGACGGCCACGACCTGCCGCTTGCAGTAGGAATCATCCGCGATGTCGAAGCTCCCGTCTATAACGAGGCTCTCGACGCCCAGGTTGCCGAAGTGTGTGCCAAGAAAGGCTTCAAGTGCCTGCGCGACATGGTGCTGGCGGGAAACACCTGGACTGTGGAATGACAATCTCACGACATGCCCTTCGCATGGGCCGCATCACGGTGGCGGCGGTGGCTTTTGCCGCCGCCACCGCGCTTTTTACGGCCTTCGGCATGTCGGTTCCCCGTGTGGCCGTCTGGATAGCCCGCATTCAGCTTCTGCCTGCCGCGCTGTCGTTCTCGATGGTCATATTCGTAGGCTGGATTATCGCCACTCTCATCTTCGGCCGCATATATTGCTCGACGGTGTGCCCTATGGGCACGCTCATGGACTTGTGCGCCCGCACGCGGCGCCGTTTCCGTCCTCGTCAGTATCACTATAAGAAACCGTCGCCGGCGCTGCGCAACGTTGTGCTCGCTGTGACGGCGGCATCGCTGATGGTCGGGACAACCGCCCTTGCGGCTTTTATCGACCCATACAGCGCTTTCGGCCGAATAGCGGCCGATATTGTGCGTCCCGCCTGGGCTGTCGTTGCTGCCGGGTCGGCGAAAATGGCCGGTGCGTCGCTGCTGGGCTTCGCCATAGCGCTTGCCACTCTGCTCGTTGTCGGGCTTGTGGCCCGCAGCCGCGGACGCGCCATCTGCACGAGTTTCTGCCCCGTAGGCACGACACTCGGGCTTGTCTCGCGCTACTCGATATTCCATATCGACATCAATACCGACAAGTGTATCCAGTGCCGCAAATGCGAGCATGCCTGCAAGGCCCACTGCATCGACCTCGAAAGCCATGTCATCGATGGCGCGCGCTGTGTGGTCTGCTTCGACTGTCTGCCTGTGTGCCCGAACGACGCCATTTCGTATACTCCAGAGAGCCACCGTCTGGCGATGCCGATGATGATACGCGCCGGTCGCCGACGTGAAACGGCGCCTACGGCTTTCGACGGCCCGCTCCGCCTCGACCGTCGCCGTTTTCTCGCTGCCGGAATCGTTGCCGCAGTGGCGCCCGTAGCACTCCGGGCCGACCGCGCCGCGCGCTCGCTTGCCGCGGCCGGGGGCAAGACGATGCCTTCGCCGGAGTTTCCCGTGTGTCCTCCGGGTGCGCCTGACCGCAAGACCTTTCTGAGCCGCTGCACGGCCTGTGGCCTCTGCGTCAGCCACTGCTCCACGGGCGTGCTGCGCCCATCGCTCGGCGAATACGGCGCCCTGAATGCCCTGCGTCCGGTTATGCGTTTTGACATCGCCGCCTGCTCGTTCGACTGCTCGCGCTGCAACAACTTGTGCCCTACCGGAGCCCTCGAGCCGCTCACTATCGCCGAGAAACGGCAGACGGAGATAGGACACGCCAATGTCATAGCCGGCAACTGCATAGGCTGCGGCGCCTGCGCCAAAGCCTGTCCGCGCAAGGCGATAACAATGACCGAACTGGCGTCGGGCCACCGCCTGGCTCGTGTCGACGAGGCTCTGTGTATCGGATGCGGCGCCTGCCAGAACGTGTGTCCCGCCTATCCCTACAAGGCCATATATGTCGATGGCCTGTCACAATAAGTTTTCCATGCAATGAAACAATATCTCGACCTGCTCAACACGATAATGACCACCGGAGTTGACCGCGGCGACCGCACCGGAACCGGCACGCGCAGCATCTTCGGCCACCAGATGCGTTTCGACCTCAGTCAGGGTTTTCCGCTGCTGACAACGAAGAAACTCCATCTGAAATCGATCATCTACGAATTGCTCTGGTTTCTCGCCGGCGACACCAATGCCCGCTATCTTCAGGAACATGGCGTTAGAATCTGGAACGAGTGGGCCGATCCCGATGGCTCACTGGGCCATATCTATGGTTTCCAGTGGCGTTCGTGGCCCGACTACCGCGGCGGTTCGATCGACCAGATCACGCAGGCCGTCAACGATATCGTCAACAATCCCGAAAGTCGCCGCATAATCGTCAGCGCATGGAATGTCGGCGATCTCGACAACATGAACCTTCCCCCCTGTCACGCCTTCTTCCAGTTTTATGTGGCCGACGGGCGCCTGAGCCTTCAGCTCTATCAGCGCAGCGCCGACTGTTTTCTCGGAGTGCCGTTCAATATCGCCAGCTATGCGCTGCTGACAATGATGATGGCGCAGGTAACGGGGCTTAAACCGGGCGATTTTATCCACACTCTGGGCGACACGCATATCTATCACAACCATTTCGACCAGGTGAAGCTTCAGCTCACCCGCGAGCCGCGTCCTCTGCCGCGCATGGTGATAAATCCCGACGTGAAGAGCATCTTCGATTTCAGGTATGAGGATTTCGAGCTGCGCGACTATGATCCGTGGCCTCACATTAAAGCAACTGTTGCCGTATGAAGCCTGTTGTAACAATCATTGTCGCCGTTGCCCGCGATGGCGCGATAGGGCGCCGAGGCGATCTGCTTTTCCATATCAGCGACGACCTGCGCCGGTTCAAACGGCTGACGATGGGTCATCCCATAGTCATGGGGCGCAAGACTTTCGAATCGTTCCCGAAAGGGCCGCTCCCGGGGCGCACTAACATCGTGGTTACCCGTAGCGGCGACTACGACGGCCGCGGTGCCACCGTGGCCGGCAGTCTCGACGAGGCTCTGAAAGCCGCCGCCGCCGAAGAGACCGGACGCATATTTATAATAGGAGGCGGTGAAATCTACCGTCAGGCTTTTGGCATTGCCGATGCTCTCGAACTGACTGACATCGATGCCGCGGTCGACGATGCCGACACCTTCTTCCCCGAGATTGCCGACGCCGACTGGCAGCTCATCGAGGAAACGGGCCCCATTACCGACGAGAAGTCAGGCGTCAGCTATAGTTTCCGAAGCTACGCCCGCCGGTAATTTAGATGAAATCGGCGTAAGAAACGCTCTGACGTAGGGGGATGTTGCAAAACTCCAGCTTGTATGATTTTCCGCCCTGAATGTGGAGGCGTGCCTTTGGCTATAGTGCATGACAATTTTTTGCCATTTTTGCGGACGCATTTGATTGCCTGAATTATGGGCACTCGCATTCAATACGCATCAAAAGTCTGAATAGCAGATCATTTCTGATTCTATAGTCAAGCGCGGGACGCGCGAAATCTCTACAACTGCGATAGCTGGCGGCAACCACCGCCCCCACAAATTCGCGGCAAGCCACGGCAGTGCGCGCTGCCGCGAAACGCGACAGCACAGGTCGCGGGCCTTGGCTATCGCCGGTTGCGTGACTGCGCACGCTCCGCAGCTTGTCACGCATATATTGTTGGTTCTCAAGCCCACAGCTATCGCAGTGGGATGTAGAGATATCGCGCTTTCAGCGCTTATCGCGCGAAAGTATACAATACCTTGCAGGAATTGTCTAGCTACTGGCGTCCGATGTAACGCGCTGATTGTTAGTTGTATGCGAAGCGTACCGAAGGCACGTCCTTACGACAGGACGGTTTCAGCCGTTTATTTTTCCCGTTAAAATTCAGTGAACGCGAACGGAAGGAGCGCTTTTACCGATGGAACCCAGATAATGGAGCCGGCCCCTATGAGCCAGACCTCGACCGGACTGCCCGCAAGTTTCTCATATTCGACGAGCGCCTGACGGCATGAGCCGCAGGGCGAAATCGGTGTCGGCGGCTCTTTGCCGTCGGCGTCGCGCGCAGCTATTGCAATGGCGCGGAACAGCCCGTCGGGATGGTTGGCGTGGGCCCAGTAGGCTGCCGTGCGTTCGGCACACATTGTCGAGCCCAGAGCGGCGTTCTCCTGATTGGCACCGCTGATAATTAAGAAATTGCCGTCGGGCTGCTCTATTTCTATGGCCGCGCCGACATGGAAGTTGCTGAACGGAGCGTATGAGCCGCCGACAGCATTGCGGGCGGCGTCGACAAGGCGGCGCTGCCTGTCGGTCAGCTCTTCGTAGCTGTAGCTGACGGCGGGGATTGTTTCGGGGATAGGTCTCATTCGTTAAAAGGGTTGGCGATTATGTTCGAACAGGCTTCGGAAAGCAGGTCGAGAACAAGCTCGAAGCCCTCGGCGCCTTCGTAGTAGGGGTCGGGAATATAGTCGTAGCGCGAGCGCGTCAGCGGTGAGAACCATTCGCAGATGCGGTGGATGCGGCGATCCCCTTCGTCGCTGGGCGAGAGGGCGCGCAGGTCGCGGTAGTTTCCCTCGTCCATGGCCACGATGATGTCGAACTCGCTGAAATCGTCCTGCGTTACCTGACGGCATATATGGTCGAGCTCGAGACCGCGCCGGCGCGCGGCTATGCGCATTCGCCGGTCGGGCAGGTCGCCGACATGCCAGCCGCCCGTTCCGGCCGAGTCTATGATCCATTCTCCGGCGATGCCGCGCTCTTCGACAAGGGCGCGCATCACCCCCTCGGCGGCCGGGCTGCGGCATATATTGCCGAGGCACACGAAAAGAATTCTGATAGGTTTCTTATCCATTGTTGCGGAGGTCGTTGATGATTATATCGGCGGCGCGTCGGGCAGCTCCCGCTTCTCCGAGCCTGTGGCGGATGACGGCGTAGCCCTCGAGCTGTTTCTCGCGCTCGGGGCCGTCGTCGACGATCCCGGCCAGGCGCAGGCCTACAGCTTCGGGAGTGCAGTAATGGAGCAGCATCTCGGGAACTACCGGTGCTCCGGCTATGAGATTCGGCAACGTGACATAGTCGACATTGAGCAGCCGCCGCATTATGGAGTAGCTCAGTCGCGAGCCGTTGGCGCGGTAGCAGGCTACCTGCGGCGTTCCGGCCAGTGCGCATTCCAGTGTGGCCGTGCCCGATGTGACCAGTGCGGCGCGGGCGTTGGCCATAAGGCCGACGGTCTCGCCATAGATCACCGGCAGAGTTGTCAGCGAGCGGTAGAATTCCATGTCGATTCCCGGGGCGCCGGCGACAACGGCCTGCATGTCGCGGCGGCGCCGGGCTACCGACGCCATGACAGGCAGATTGTTGCGCAACTCGCTCCGGCGGCTTCCCGGGACAAGCAGCAGCAGCGGACGCGACGTAAGGTCGTTCTGATAACGGTAGTCCTCGGCCGGGGGGAGCGCCGCTATCTGCGAGTCGATTTCCTCGACGCTCGGATTGCCGACATAGTCTACGTCGACCCCTTCGCGCTTATAGAAATCGACCTCGAAGGGAAATATGCACAGCAGCCGCCGGCATAGCCGTCTGAGAGAGCGGATGCGCCATTTTTTCCATGCCCATACCTTCGGTGGAATGAAATAGTAGACAGGAATCCCGAGCTTTTTCGCTGTCGCTGCAAGCTTAAGGTTGAAGTCGGGATAGTCGACAACGATGAGCGCGTCGGGGCGCTCTTTCTCGAGAGTTTCGCGCGCAAGGGCAAGATTGCGCCCGATGCGTCCGAAATTGCGTATTACCTCACTGAAGCCCATGAAGGCCATGTCGCGGAAATGCAGCAGCGGCCTGTGACCGGCTTCGGCGGCCATCAGGTCGCCGCCGAGGAACGTGAACCGTGCTTCGGGATCTTTTTCTCGCAGACTCGCTATCAGTCTGGAGGCATGGAGGTCGCCGGAAGCCTCTCCGGCAGAGATAAAGTAGCGCATATCGCAAAGATAAAATGTCGCCGCCAAATCTCCAAATTTTTTCAGCGTCGGTGAGCATTTTCGCGGCGGCAGTTGTTGAAATTGAAATATCAAACGCGAAACCAAATGATGAAGAGTCTTATCACGTCGGCTCTGGCGCTCATTCTCGCCGTTGCGGGGGCAGCGGCCCAGTCGCCTCAGCGTGCGACCGAGCTTTCGGTCAGCTACGGCGCTTTTCCGGCCACAAACTATATGGCGACCTATCGCAACCACTACGACCTTAGCAATGCCTGGGGAACTGTCAACGTCGAACTGGCGCGCCGTCTGGCCGACCGGTGGATAATCGGTCTGAGCTACGGGTTCTCTTCGTCGACGGGGCTGCGCAGCGCCGATCATCTCGACCGCGATGTCGACGCGACGTGGCACAACATGATGGCGAATTTCCGTTTCACCTATCTCTATACCAACGGATGGGTGTTCTACGGTCATGCCGCCGTCGGCATAACGCTGGGCTATTTCTTGCCGTCGTGGGAGGAAAGCTACAACAACACGCGCTTCGCCTGGCAATGCTCGCCCATTGGCATAGAATATGATTTCAACCGCTATTTCGGGCTCTACTTCGAAGCCGGCATGGGCAATCAGGGCATCGTTCAGCTCGGATTCCGCCTTGGGCTGTAAACACCGGGTAAGCAAAATGTCAGCTATTTAAGGTATTTTAACAAATGGGGGGGGTAAATAGTGGGAATTGTGCTTAAATTTGCGTAATCCACATTTTCACACATTATCACAAAACATCACATATTATTATCTAAATTGTTACTTCTGCCAATCTATGAAACGAAACAGGCTTTGGATGCTGGCAATGATGCTGGCATCTATTTCGGCGTTACTGACCGAATCGGTTTTTGCTCAGAGAGCTGATGCGGGCGCCAACTCCGTTGTAGGAACCGCGCAGGTTCGCATTCCGCTTCTCCACAAGCTCGTCAAATCAAAACCGCTGCTGCCCTATCGCGGCTTCGCTGCGGACGGCCGCAGGAACGGGCCGGCAAAGAGCGCCTCGAAGTTCACTCTCTGTGCGTTCAACACAGTCAATTACGGCACTACGCTCTATAATCTCCCGACCGACGGTAGTGATCCGGTTGCAATGGACGGGAATTTCTCGGCAATATTTCAAATGCAGTCGGCGGCATGGATCAACGGCTACTATTATCTCCATCATGTCTACGGGCCCGAGCTGACCGGTGACGGAACCTGGTATATCTACGATATTATGTTCGACGATGACGGCTGGCTTAATAGCGTCGGCGAAGATATGCTCACAGCCGGCAATTTCGCTACCGCCCAGACAGTCGACCCGACAAACAGCAAAATTTACGCGATTTCGCCTGCCGACGGCGGATACAGGCTTTTCACAATGTCATACGACGGTTCCGACTGGGCCTGGACTGTCAATACGGCTGACGTCGGTGTTTTGCCGGGTGAGTGGAACGCTATCGCCATCAATGCCGACGGCATGCTCTATGGCACGAAGATCACCCGCGACGACACCGGGGTGACCGGCAGTTCGCTCTGTAGCATCGACAAGTCGACCGCTGCTGTAACCGTTATCGGCGCGACCGGCGAAAAGCCGTATAAGTCTGACGGCGCAGTCATTGATCCCAACACAAATACGTTCTATTGGCTCGTGCAGGAAAAACAGTATGCTCCGACGCGGCTTGTCAAGCTCGATCTGGCCACCGGCGCGTCGACTACCGTCAAGACCTACGACGATAACGCCGATATGTTCCCGACGGCCCTCTTCGCAATGGTAGAGCCTGATCCGTCGACTCCGAACCGTCCGACCGATATCTCTGTGACCTTCGAAGGAAAGACGCTCTCAGGCACGCTGAGTTTCAAGGCTCCCGACAGCAATCTCGACGGAGGCAAGGGGGACGGCCTGACTTATAAGATAACTTTCGGAGAAACCGTGCTGACAGGTACTTGCGCCTACAGTGAGGTTGTGGCTGTTCCCGTTACTGTTCCCGCCGAAGGTATGTATCAGTTCGGAGTGAAGGTGATCAACGGCGAGATAGAGTCGGGAACCGAGACGGTTTCGGCCTACGCCGGGCGCGCTGTCCCGCCCTCTGTGGCTCCTGTCCTTGCCTATGACGAGGCCGGAGAAACATTCACCGTGACATGGAAAGAGCCTGATCTCAGGTATGTTCAGGGCTACCTCGACAAAGAGAATCTCAGCTACACCGTCAGGCGCTATCCCGGCGAAGTCGTTGTCGCAGAAAAAACCAAGGATCTCAGCTTCAGCGAATCGACGGCCGACTTCCCCGAAAACTTCACGCGTTACTACTATACGGTCGAGGTGTTCAACGAAGACATTCCGTCGCTGGTGGCCAATTATACCGAAGCCTATGCCCTGGGTTACCTCATTCCGCCGTTCACCGAGGATTTCAACGATTCGCGGCGTTCTATCGTTGGCTACACCATCATTGACGGTAACAACGACGGCACTACCTGGAAACTCGGCAACAGCAACCTGGCTATTTTCAATCCTTCATCGACGACCAACAACAATGACTGGTTCATAACCCCCTCGGCATATCTCGAGCGCGGCAAGACATATTTTATCAGTATCGAAGCCTCGATAGCCAACGGCGCAGAAGGTAAAGAAGAGCTGATTTCTCTCGATGCCGCCACTGCGCCGACGGCAGCCGCCTTGTCATCTGGCAAAACTCTCGGGCGATGGACTGTGACCGGCGGTTCCGGCTCGCCGACTGTGCTGAAAGCATCTTTCGCACCTCAGGCCGACGGTTTCTATTATTTCGGTTTCTTCTGCTACACTAAGAGAGATCAGGGCGGAAATTTCCTTTCGATCGACAATTTCGAGTTCAGCACCGGGGTTGCCGACAATGCTCCGGCTGCTCCTGTCGTAAGCGTCAGCCGTCAGGTCAACGGAGAGCTTCGGGCCGACGTCACCGTGAAAGTCCCCGTCAAGGATATTTCGGGCAATACGCTGACATCACTGACTCAGCTCGACGTGATGCGCGACGGCGAGCTGGTCAAGACGTTCACCAACCCGAGTCCGGGCGAAGAGCTGACCTTTACCGATGCTGTCGACGCGCCGGGCAACTACAGCTGGAAGGCTGTTGCTTACAACGAGGCCGGAGCCGGCAAGATCTGCGATGCTTTCGAGGCGTTTGTCGGTCAGGATATTGCCGCTGCTCCCGAGAACTTCAGGGTCGTCGAGACAGAATATGGCAAGATGCACGCATCATGGGATCGTGTCACCACCGACCGCAATGGAAACGAAATCGATCCCTCGCGTCTGACCTATACGATCAACGATCTCTACTGGTCGGGAGAAATAAAACGCGATATGACCGGAACCGAGTTAGACTTCGACGGTCTGAAACGTCATGATCCCCAGCAGTGGAAACAATATTCGCTCTATGCTGTCAGCGAATCGGGTATCGAGAAAGACCGTTGTGCTCTCAGCGAGCCTGTGATTGTCGGCGAGCCGCAGGATGAGTATGCCGACAAGCTTGAGATCGGAGTGTCTGACCATTATCCGGCTGTCACCCTCTGGTGTGAGTCGCTTAAAGATAATGCCTACTGGACTAATACCGGTGTGCTCCCGCCCGGTATCTTCGCTAAAACCGGCAACGGATTCCTCTATATGGTAGGCGAAACGGTCGGGGCATCGTCGTCGCTTACTTCGCCGCGTGTGCGCCTGTCGGCTCAGGAGAATCCCGCTTTCTCATGCTGGGTCTTCAACAATACCGACGAAAATGATGCCAACACAAATGAGATCGGCATTGAAGTGCTCGTCGAAGGAACCGACAAATGGATTCCTGTCGCCAGCAAGGTTGTCGACGACCTTGCCGCCCCTCATCAGTGGGGTCGCCTGATCGTCAGCCTTGAGGATTTCGCCGACAAGACGGTGCAGGTGAAGATTGTCGGAACCGTGAAAAAATATATCTACACGATCATCGACGACATCGCCATCAAGTCGGTCGCACCTGCCGACATGAGCGTAGACCGCCTCGACGTGCCTGACTTCGTCAAGCCCGGCGAGAAGTTCACGGCGTCTGTGAAGATCACCAATCATGGAGCCAAAGTTGCCGACAGCTACACTCTGACTCTCGATGTCAACGGCGAGTCTTACGCGGCCGAGGTCGCCTCTCTGGCTACAGGCGAGACCGCATGCCATGAATTTGAGATCGAGATGCCGGGCTACGATGAACCCAAAGCGCTGACGCTCAATGCGGCCGTGAAGATCGACGGCGATGCCGACACAGACAACAACAGTGTCTCGACCATTGTCGATCCGCAGCTGACGCGCCTCCCCGCTCCTGAAAATCTGACCGGCTCGCAGAATGAAGCCGGACGCGTCGACATTTCATGGACAGCCCCGACAGCCGTCTATCATACCGAAGCCGAAGAGAAATTCAATGATGGCGAGGCTTTCGATTTCAGCTCGAACTACAACGACTGGATTTTCATTGACCGCGACGGCAAGCCCGGAGCATATTATTTCGCACGTCCGATTCCGAACTACACTCCCGACGTAACGACTTCTTCATTCTTTGTCTGGAACGGCATTGATTTTGAAGAGATGTTCGGCGACATGATCACCGGCACCGACGACAAATATTTCCTCTGCTCATTATCGGGCAATGACTTCGAAGAGACCGATGACTGGGCGATCACTCCCGAGCTCGACGGATCGGCCCAGACGGTCACATTCAAGGTTCGCGGATTGTTTAACGTAGTGCCTCCTGAATTTGATGTTCTCTATTCGACAGGCAGCACCGATCCCGACGATTTTGTAGAACTGCCGGGGATGACAGGCCTCAAACCGATACCCGCCTATTGGTCGACAGTCTGTGCCCGCCTTCCCGAAGGAGCCAAACGCATGGCAATCCGTTCGCGCATACATAATTCGAAAACGATGCTCCATATCGACGATGTCAGATATTTCTCGGCCGGGACTCAGAAAGTCAGTCCCGAATCATATAACGTCTATCGCGACAGCTCGAAAGCAGGCGGCTGCTTTGCCTCACAGCTGTTCTGGAACGATACCGACGCCGCCAACGGAAGCCATGAATATCGCGTTACCGCTGTCTATCCGTCTCTCGGTGAGTCGTCGCCCACGCGTGGGCTCGTTCTTGAAACAGCCGGAGTGTCGGCTTCGATGGCCTATGAAGTAACCGTCTCGACATATAAGCAGTCGATTGTAATATCGGGATGCGGCGGTCGCGAAGTCAGGATTTACGACGCCATGGGGCGCACCGTTTATTCCGGAACAGCGACCGACCCGTGTGTCGTTACCGTTGCGCCCGGCATATATCTTGTCGATGCCGACGGACGCGTGTTCAAGCTTTTCGTGAAGTAATATCTCTGTGTCATGCGGCCTCCGCGGCCGCCTGGCAAAATAATTAGGAGGTGCCCCGCGCGGGGCACCTCCGGTTATTTACTGGTATGGTATAAATCTTAGGTAAGTGGCAGAGCCTTAAGGCTTAGCGGGTGACAGACTCTGAACGTTTAGCCTCTTCGGGGCGCACGTAAATGGCGGCTGCGGCATCGCAATACCAACGAAGGGCGCGTGAAAGGAAATGTTTCATAATCGTCGTAATATTTAGTTAGACATGTGCCGGCAGACAGTGGGTCGCTCGGCGTTCGTTGCTCAATAACTATGCTTTATAACATAAAAACACTTGTCCTCCCGAATGGTTCACTCCTGAACCAAAAGCGCTGCAAAGGTAGTATGATTCTTCGAATTACCAAACAAAAATTTAGGCGTGGTGGCGAAGACGGCTGGTAAGCCACTGACGCACAGGTAGGTCGTAGACTTTCAGACAGGCATAGGCGACGGCTATCGAGGTGACAAAAATCCAGACGGCAACCCAGATGTGGGTCGACGCGGGCGCGTCGGGGTGGCGCGCGGCCCAGTTCATCTGGACATAGATCATCGGGTAGTGGGTTATATACAGCGGATATGAGATCTCGCCGAGGAATTTGCAGAGTGAGATCTCTTTTCTGCCGCGCAGCGGGCTGCCGGCTCCGGCGGCGACGACAGCCGGGAATATCACTGCGATGGCGATCAGGCTGCTCCGTTGAGCGAGTTGATCTCCTGCCAGCCGCGGATGTCCATCGAGGGCGGCGTGGGGAACATCAGGCAGCCGAGCAGGGCGATTATGAGAGTTTTCCACCAGGGGGTCTCCATTACGAGCGTGAAAAACGGAGCGTCGCCGAAGTAGAACCAGAATGCGCCAATGAGTGTGCCCATTATGACCATCGGCTGGAGCCTAATCAGTCGCCGCAGATAGAAGTTCCACTGCATCATGCGCTCCCAGCGGTCGTCGTAGGCATATCCGATGACGAAGCCCGACAGAATGAAAAAGAAGTCGACGGCGAGATAGCCGTGGTTTATTATCTGGTCGCATGGGCCGGCGGAATATGTCTCGAAGAGATGGGAAACAACGACGAGCATGGCGGCTACGCCTCGAAGGCCGTCGAGAATCTCGTAGCGCGGTTTTGATTTGAATGTGACTTGACCGGTTGGCATGGATTGTAGGATTGGAACTGTTACGGGCGCAAAGGTCGTAAGAATTATTCTGCCGCAGATTGATTATAGTTCAAATTTTTTGAACTATATTTGCACAAGGCTAATATGGAACATTCCTTCCGATATGATTATGTGGAGCTTCCGCCGGCGGCGCAGATCGGACTTCACTCTCTATAATCCTTCGCCGGAGCTGTATCCATGGATAGGGAATGCAGGGCACTGTGACTATGCAACTTATTATAAAGGAAGGAACACAACTATAAATCACTGGGGGTTCTATGGGGTCGGATGGAACGATAAGCGTCTGAATCTGTGCAGCTGGACTGAGGCTGACGGGAAAGCCTCGGATTTTGAGATCCGCCCCTTTATCAATCGCCCTATGTTCGCCGATTCCGATAATAGTTTCAACATTATTAGTTTGCCTCTGATTCTCGACGGCGACGACTGGAGTCTTCAGACGTCGATATTGAGCGATCCCGAATACCTCAGTTTCGACGGCCTCGATTTTTTAGGGAATCTGACCACGCGTATGTCGCCAACAGCCAATATCAGGTCGATGATCTCGATATCGTCTTCGGCGACAATGTGCCCGTGACACTTTTCATGTGGCCGCGATACGAGCCGTGCTATCTCTTTGTCGGCAGATATGGCGAGATACGCACGGTCGATTACGCCAACCATAAGCTAAGCATCAAAAAAGACGGCACCGGCCGCAGAACTCCGTTCGAGGTCAAGGAACAGCCCGACAAATACTTTGCCAAAGGCTTCGGCGCTTTCTATGAAGGCAGCCTCAGCCAGATAACCGAAGGGGCTCCTTACGGATGGTTTGATGTTCGTATTTCGTTGGCTACCGCCGAAGGGAACACCCAGCAGCAGGTCATCTCGCCCGCGTTCCGTATCGACGAACTTGCCGGTGTCAATGCCGTCGACTCTGATATTCAGGAAAACAGTTCTGTCGAATATTATAATTTCCAGGGCATCAGAATATCAAAGCCTGAGCCGGGGATGCCGGTTATCGAGCGGCGCGGCGACAGCGTGGTCAAAACCATCGCAAGGTGACACACAATGTCAAAAATCGCCCTGGCGTATGGACGTGCCAAAGGCTATTAACTTAGTTCTTGAGCTCAAAAGGTCTGGCTGAAAACGCGCGACAAGCGCCGTGAGGCGCGATATATCTATATCCCACTGCGATAGCTGTGGGTCTGGAGTAATCTCCATCTCCCCGCGACAAGCGGCGGAGCCTGCGCTGTTGCGGAACGGCGATAGCCAAGGCCTCAGTTCAAGTCGTCAGGATGATATGAGAAGCCTCACTTTTCGCAGATAGTCCGAATCTCCGCATTGAAGTCCAAACGCTTATGATGCCCAGACAGTTAATCGATATAGTTTATTGTTTTCCTCACCATGCTCGGCGAAACCGTGCACGCGTATATATTGACACCGGCCTTGGCTATCGCCGTTCCGCGACAGCACAGCTCCGCAGCTTGTCGCGATGGCTGGGGGGAGGCTGTCAACCCCACAGCTATCGCAGTGGGATGAAGAAAATCCGCGCCTCCGGCGCTTGACGCGAATAGGCTGTTTGATGTGGTTATTCTGCAAAAATGTCAGGTCGTACTAAAACCGTAGTTCTGAAACTCCCATAATTACCGCATAATTTCGGAGCGCCTCCCGACCGGCAGGCGCTCCGTGTCTCGTTCTGAAAAAAGTTGACTCCTAACGAGTCAAAAAAGATGATAAAATTT